>Ga0209220_1000321_pt1 | contig 18364 bp, 13 predicted proteins | sample BlaSpr_A8_OM3_M3_FD_187984 | JGI IMG/M metagenome (GOLD analysis project Ga0209220, IMG submission 187984) | Forest soil microbial communities from Thunder Bay, Ontario, Canada - Black Spruce, Ontario site 2_A8_OM3_M3 (SPAdes) (version 2) | ecosystem: Environmental > Terrestrial > Soil > Boreal... | reverse complement strand
GCCGGGTGATGAGGAAGGCCCTCCACCGGGGGGCAGAGGACCTTCAGAAAGGAGGGAGGGCAAGAAGGAGAGCTGACCCCATGTTACCTCGCTCCAAAGGGCATGAATACCCGCCACTTCTTCCCTTTCCTCTTCAGGGGAGAGGGTCTGGGTGAGGGGCAAACAGAGAAGTACTAACTCTCTGCTGCCCTGATCGCGAACGCGCAGTCGAACGTGCCGGTCACGCACCCGCACTCGACCTCTTCGACGTACCAGTCGTTGGCCAGCCCCGCCCACCGCAGGATCGTCTCGATCGACGACAGCCAGACGTGACAGGACTTGACGGTCTTGATCCGGCCGAGGGCGAACATATTCGAGAAGTTGACCAGCCAGAACTGGTGCTCGTCGACCTGCAGCCACGAGTGCGTGTGCTCGCCCCGGACGTTGTCCATCGCATCGGTGAAGTTCTTCACGACGCCCGCGAGCTTCCGCTGCCGTCCCGGCACGAAGCGCCGAGCGCCACCCAGGCCGTGCCTGCCCTCCGCGAGCCAGCGCTCCGTCGCGCGCCGTCCCCACGCCCGGATCATGTCCTCCGACTCGGGGCCGTAGATCGTCTCGAAAGCTTCGTTGAGCCGGCTCAGCGACTCGACCGGCGACGACAGCTGCTCGTCGTGAGGCGGGTCCTGTTCGACGTACTGCACGAGCCCGGCCGCGTACGCGACCTCGGGCCATCGGTCACCGGTGACGTCGCGCGCCACGTGCACCATGTTCGAGAAGTGGGAGTTGAGGATGAATCGTCCGCGAGCACGCGCGGGCTTGACGCCCATCAGCTCGAGCGTGCGAATCGTCGACGCGCCGGCTGCGGTGGGCGTGGGCAGGGGCGATCCGTGCAGCATCGGGGGCGGTGGCGCGGGCGGGGATGACGGCATCGCGCGCATGGATGCGGTGTCGGGGCCGTTGGTCCCTGTCCCCGGCCGAGGCAGCAATGCGACCCCACCGGCGGGTGACGAGGCGGGGACCTGGGCCGTCGCCGAGCGCCGCTGCGGCAGGCGTGCCATCAAGGCGAGGAGCTCGCGCACCGTCTGCGGCCGCTGCCCCGGGTCTTTGGCCAGCACCTTCTGCAGCAACACGTCGAGCTCGTCCGGCAGGTTGGGGTTGATCTTCACGGCGGAAGGGATCGGCGTGTTCACGGTCGCGTAGGCGACCTCCATCCTGTTCGAACCGATGAACGGCAGCCGGCCGGTCAACATCTCGAACGTGAGCACGCCCATCGCGTAGATGTCCGCGCGCCTGTCCACGTCGTGGCCCATGACCTGCTCCGGCGCCATGTATCCGGGCGTGCCGATGGCGAGGCCGATCGTCGTCAGGTGCGTGGGCTGGCCCGCCCCGCGCGCCAGGCCGAAGTCAGCCAACATTGCCCGGCCATCTGTGTGAATCAGCACGTTGGTCGGCTTCAGGTCGCGGTGCACTATGCCGGCGTCGTGCGCGTGCTGCAGCCCGTCGCCGACCTCGCGCAGGTAGCGCCACGCGCTCAGTGGGTCGAGCGGCCCGCGATTGAGGATGTCCCGGAGCGTGCCGCCGCGGATCAGCGGCATGGTGAGGAAGGCGTTCCCGTCGATGACCTCGAAGTCGTAGATCGGAAGGATGTTGGGGTGGTCGAGCTTGGCGAGGGTCTTCGCCTCGGTCTCGAATCGCTTGACGAAGCCGTCGTCCTGGAACAGCTCCGACGACAGCGCCTTGAGAGCGACCTCACGGCCCAGCGGCTGCTGCACCGCGCGGTAGACGACCGCCATCCCACCGCCCCCGAGACGCTCGACGATCTCGTACTGGCCGAGCCGCGTCCCGGTGAGGTCTTTCACGGCTTGCTCGCAAGCTGCTGGACGATGGCGATGAGGTCGGCCAGCCGAAATGGCTTGCTCAGCACGTTGTCCGCGCCCGCGGCGAGAAACCGCTCGCGGTCGCTGGCCATCGAGTGCGCGCTTGCGATGACGATCGGCATCGCGGGGATCTCCGCTTTGATCCGGCGCATCGCCTCGAGCCCGTCGATTCCGGGCATGGCCACGTCCATGAGGATCATCGACGGCTTCTGCTGGAGCGCCGCATCCACCGCCTGCAGGCCGTCCGCCGCGATCAAGACCGCGTACCCCGCCTTCTCGAGCACCCGCTTGCACAGGCGCTGGGCAACCTCGTTGTCGTCCGCCACGAGCACCGTGAAAGTGCGCGACCCATTCTGGATCGCCTCAGCCATGCCGGAGCTGCAGCGCGTTTGCGGCTTCGGGGGCGAGTGGGATCGTGAAATGGAAGGACGAGCCGTGTCCGACCGCGCTCTCGACCCAGATCTTGCCCCCGTGCATCTCCACGATCTGCTTAACGATCGTGAGGCCCAGGCCAGTCCCGGGAATCGACTGAGCGGCGCCGCTGCGGACCCGGCGGAAGCGCTCGAATACGTGCCCGATCTCGTCCGGCGGGATGCCCAGGCCGGTGTCGCTCACGCTGATCAAGGCGAAATGCCCCTCGAGCCGGCTCGCCAGCGTCACCGTTCCGCCCTCGGGCGAGTACTTGACCGAGTTGTTGACCAGGTTGCTGACCACCTGGATCAGGCGGTCGCGGTCGCCGGCCACGATGGGCAGGCGCGGGTCCAGGTCGGACTTGAACTCCACCGTGACGGTGGACGGCGCGGCTCGCGAGATCGCCTCGCTCAACACTTCGTTGATGTCCACGTCGCCGGTCCGCATCATCATGCGGCCCGACTCCATCCGGTCCAGGTCGAGCATGTCGCCGATCAGCCTGTTGACCCGGTCGGCGTCGTTGAAGATGTAGCCGCCATAGGCGCGAACCTCGTCCGGCTCGAGGCCGCCGTCGCGGATCAGCTCGCTGAATCCCTGGATGCCCGTGAGCGCGGTGCGGAACTCGTGGCTCACGATGCTGAGGAACTCGCTCTTGGTGCGGTCCAGCTTCTCGAGATTCACGTTTGCGTCGCGCTGGGCGTCGAGGGCCTCTGCGAGGCGGTCTGACGTCTCGCGCACTGCGGTGACGTCCTCGACCATCACGAGAACGTGTTCGGGCGCGCCGCTCGAGTCGGGGATTGACGTCGCTGTGAGCTGCAGCCAGAGCCAGCTGCCCGTACCCGTGGAGGCCCGAACCTGCACGCTGCTCCCGTCGCTGACTCCGGCGAGAAACGGGGCGCGCTGCAGCCGCGACGCGGCCTGGTCGTACGCGCGCAGCAGATCGGGCCAGGCGATGGCGCGCATCGTCTCCTCGTCGTGCTCGAGCATGTGCTGGAGAGACGGGTTTGCCTCGAGCAGCTCGCCGCCGCTGCTGATTCGCGCGATGCCGATCGGCGAGCGCTCGTAGATCGCGCGATGGTCGGCCTCGCTGCGGCGCAGCGCCTGCGCCGTCTCAGCACGGCGGATGAACTGCCCGATCTCGACCCCCGCCGCGGCGAGCGTCGTCACCTCCTCGTCGCTCATCCGTCGTGGAGTCTCCGAGAGGAGAAGGACGGCGCCTGTGACCACGCCGCCGTCGACGATCGGAAACGCCGCGGCCGCGCGCAGGCCGGCGCGCTGCGCCGGGGCGAGCCGCTCGAAGTCCGGCGATTTCTCGATGTCCTCCTCGGCGGCCACGACCCCGGCCTGCCAGGCGCGCCCGATCAGCCCCGAGCCGCTCGTGGCTTTGAGCCCGCGGCCGGCGAAGATGTACCCCTCGAGCAGCGGAGACGACACGCTGCTCGCCTGGTGCTGCCGCATGGCTCCCGAGTCAGCGTCGACCGCCCAATGCTCTGCAAGCGTCCAGCCCAGGTAGCCGCAAAACGCCTCAAGGAGCTGAGGCATCGCCGTTTCCACGTTGAGCGAGGAAGCGATGACCTGACGCACTGCGGCGAGACATCCCTGCAGCGCGTCGGCCCGTTTGCGCTCGGAGATGTCGGTCTCCTGGACGAGAAGGCTCGGCTCGGAGGTGGCGGATCTGGGCACCCGCGCGATCTGGATGGCGACCGGCACCCGCGAGCCGTCCGGCCGCACCTGGTCGACGTCCGCCGACCAGCGCACGATGTCGCCGCCGCGAATCAACCCGAGCGCCTCGTCGAAAGCCGGCCGGTCCGCGTCGGCGATCAGCTCGCGCACGGGCGTGCGCGCCAGGTCGTCGCGGCGCCGGCCGAGGATCGCCGCCAGCGGTTCGTTGACCAGCGTCCAGGTGCCCTCGAGGTCGGCGAGCCCAAGACCCACCGTGGTGGTCTCCAACGCGGCGCGAAGCAGCCGGTCCGCCGCGGCAAGATCGTTCAGCTTGCGCCGCGCATCCGCGGCCGCCTGGCGCGAGTGCCTGGTGAGCTCGCTCATCGCGGCGGCCACCCCGACCAGCACTGCTGCCAGGAGCACCGCCGGCGCGAAGTCCGAGGCCTGGCCGCCCATCGCCGGCACCAGGAGGACGGCCGCAGCCGCGGCCACCGAAACGGCGATCGACTCGGCGCGGTCCCGCTGCATCGCGACCAGGAGGATCACCGTCAGGTAGAGCGGAAAGGCGACCACAGGCGGCGCCTCGGCCAGGGCTTGCACGGCGAAGATCGCCGCGATCGCGGCAAAAGGCGTGGTGCGGCGGACCAGAGCCCGGGTCCACGAGAGCTGTGGACCGGTTCCCGGCACAACCCCACCTGCCTCGCCCCCCCTGGCGGGATGGAAGGTGCGCAGGGCACAAAGTGTAGCCACGACCTGATCCCGTTCAGCCGCCTTATGAAAGGCGACGGAAAGTTGCCTCGGCTAGGCCGGAAGGCGCCTCAGGGCGACCACGGTGACGTCGTCGAACAGGGCCTTTTCCAGGGCACCGTGGGCCAGGATGTCGACCATCTCCTGCGCCGACGAGGCGCGCCGAGCCTCGTATGGGAGCTGGACCTCCTTGGTCGCCAGGTCGGGTCGCAGGTCGAGCAGACCGTCGGAAAAAACGACCAGCGTGTCACCGGGATTGAGCACCGCCTCGCCGGCCACGAACTGCGTGTCGGGAAAGACGCCGATCGGGGCGCTGCGCTGCGGCAAAAGCTCCTGCCCGGTCGAACCTCGGAGCAGCCTCGCGTGCCCGTGGCCGGCGTCGACGTACTGCACCGCGCCTGTCTTGGGGTCGAAGTTCAGGTGGAAGACGGTCACGTACGCGTGGTTCACCTCGAGCGCCGCGGACATCACGTTGGCTGCCTGGCTGACGGCCGCTCCGAGCGGCTCCACGCCGGCCACCCCGCGAAGGGCAGCCCGCGCGGTGGCCATCATGAGCGACGCAGGCAGCCCCTTGCCCATCACGTCGCCGAGCGTGATGATGACCTGCCCGTGCCCGGTGCGATACCAGTCGTAGAAGTCGCCGCTGATCTCGCGCGCGGCCGTGAAGTGAGCGGCGATCTCGAACCCATCGTCCTTATAGGGAGAGGCCGGGAGCATCCCCGCCTGCAACTCCGCGGCGCGCCGCATCTGCTCGGCGCGCTCGGCCACCATGCCCTCGAGGCGGTCGAGGGTGGCGCGGTTGTCGATCTCCAGGCCGCGGCGGCGCAGGTTGTTGACGACTAGCAGGTAGAGCTGGGTGGCCCCCACCGGCTTGACGTGGTAGGCGAACGCCCCCTGCTCGAGAGCCGCCTTGCCCAGCTCCGGATCGTCGACGCCCGAGATCATCACGACCGCTGTGTCGGGCCGCCTCGCCCGGAGCTCCTCGAGCAGGCCGTAACCCGACTCGTCCGGGAGCTTGACGTCGAGCAGGGTCACGGCGTAATCGCGCGACTCAAAGAACTTCCTGGCCTCCGCCCCGGTGAAAGCGACGTCACATTCGAACCCGCGGCTGCGCAGGGTGCGGGCCATCACGTTGGCGAGCGGCTCGTCATCGTCCACGACGAGGACACGCTGAGACGGTTCTGAGGCGGCCACGGCCGTCAGTGTAGAGAGGCTAAAGTCCCCACTTTCTGCCATATGCTGATCCCCCCCAAATGGCCCTTGAAGTCCAGACCCGCCAGGCCGACAACGGAGTGACCGTCGTCGCCCCGACCGGCCGCCTCGACGTGGCGGGCGCGCCGGCGCTCAAGGACGCCATCGGCGAGGTGGTCAAGAACGGGCCGCCGAAGGTGGTGATCGACATGGAAGGCGTGAGCTTCGTCGACTCCACGGGTCTCGGCTCGGTCATCTCTGCCTTGAAGCAGATTCGCGGCGGTCAGGGCGAATTGCGCCTGGCCGCGCCCAACCAGCAGGTCAGGGTGGTCCTCGAGCTCACCACGCTCGACCGCGTCTTTCCGTATTACGCGACGGTTGAGGAAGCCCTCACCGGCTTCTAGCCGTTGGGGAGCGATCAGCAGCCTTTTGAGTTCCACGCAACTTTTGACGATCTTGAGGAGGGACTCGGCATCCTCCACGGGTCGGTCGACTCTCTCCGCGATGCGATGGGACGGCGCTTTGGCGACCGGCCGCTCATGCTCTTCGAGACCGCGCTCGCCGAGATCGGAAGCAACGTGCTCACCCACGGCCGCCCGCCCGGGACCAAGCGGCCCATCGAGTTCCACCTTCGCTGTGAGCGCGGGACGGTCGTGGCGATGCTCAGCGACTCAGGCCCGCCCGCTCACGCCCACCTCTCGAACGAGATGCCTTCGCACAGCAGCGAAGCCGGTCGCGGGATCGCGATGGCTCGCCGGCTTCTCGACGAGCTGGGATACGAGCGCGAGGGCGATGTCAATCGTTGGCGCCTGGTGAAGAAGCTGTGAGCGAGACCAACAACGCCGAGGATCCCACGCGTGTGCTCATCCACGATTTCCGCAACCTTCTTGCGGTGATCGTCAACTACAGCGAGTTGATCGGCGAGGAGCTCGACGACCCCGAGGCCATTCGCGCCGACATCCAAGAGGTCAAAGCCGCCGCGGAGCGCGCGATCGCGCTCACCGAGAAGCTTCCGCGGCCGCCAGGACCGACGACGTGACCGTCGTGAGAAGGGCGGGCACCGCCCCTGACCGGCCCCAGACCGCGCTGGTCCGTCGCGAGATCGTCCTGGTGGTCGACGACGACGACCAGGTGCTGCGACTGGTCAAGCGGGTGCTCGACCGTGCGGGATTCGAGTGCGTCGCCGTCAACGACGGGCGCGCGGCGCACGAAGCGGCGGTCGACTGGCGGCCCGACATCATCTTGCTCGACCTGATGCTCGGCGACATGACGGGCGACCAGATCATGTCCGAGCTTCGCGACGACTTTCGCACGCGTCTGATACCCGTCGTCTTTCTCACCGTCCGCGACTCGCTCAAGGACAAGGTGGAGCACCTGCTCTCTGGCGCGGACGACTACGTGACCAAGCCATTCGTCCCCGAGGAGCTCGTCGCGAGACTGCGCGCCGTGATGACCCGGTCCACGACGGCACGCGGCCTGAGCCCGCTGACCGGCATGAGCGGCAACAGCGACATCCTGCGCGAGATCAGCCGCAGGCTCGCGCACCACGAACGCTTCGCGGTCCTCTACCCGGACATCGATTCCTTCAAGAGCTACAACGACCACTACGGGTTCCTCCGCGGCGATGACGTGATCAAGACGCTCGCGACGATCGTGCTCGAGGTACTCGAGGAGAATCATTCGCCACGCCATTTCGCGGGTCACGTCGGTGGCGACGACTTCGTGATCCTGACCGAGCCGACCATGGCCGAGACCATCGCGACAGAGATCACGAAGCGGTTCGACCAGGCGATCCCGGCGCTGTACGACCCGCCCGACCGCGACCGCGGATGGATCGAGTCCGAAGAGCGAAGCGGCAACGTCCTTCGCACGCCTCTCGTCTCGGTGTCGATCGGGATCGTGATCGCCGAGCCGGGGAGCTACAGCAGCGCCGCGGCCGTCGCGGCTCGCGCCTCGGAGGTCAAGGGCGTGGCGAAGCGAATGCCAGGCTCGAAATGGGTCCTCGACCGGCGGCGACCGCCGGAGAGATTTGGTTCCCAATGAGGCTGGAATCGAGCAGCCCGATGCTAGCCTTGCCCGCTGGGAAGCACCTCGTATGAGCGAGCTCATCACCGCCACACCGCCGCCCGACACCCCGGACGACCCTCGGCCGAGAAACCTCCGCATCAAGGTCGTCGTCCACCGCCTCGACGGCGGCCTCGAGGACGGCGAGTCGGATGCCAGGACGATCAGCGCCGACGGCTTTCCGGTCTTCTCCCAGTCCGACCCAGACCGCGCGCGCATGGTCCCGACCCGCGACATCAAGTACGTGGTCTTCGGGTCGGTCGACGATCCTGAGCTCGAGCCCGACCCCGGCGAAGACAGCACCGCGCGCAAGGCAATCCTGCGTTTTCGCGACGGCGAGTGGATCGCCGCATACATCGAGCAGGGCGTCACCAACGACGGTGACGGGATCGCGATCAAGATCCGACTGACCGAGCTGCAGCGCGTGATCCCCGCCGTCGCCGCGTCGCCGTCGCTGCTCGAGATGCAGTTCGTGGACATGTGGACCGCAACGAGCACGCCGGCGGGGCAGCCTCAACGCCGCCGCTCGGACATCCTCGAGGCCGCCGCGCGCCAGGGCCGCGACCTCAACAAGCTGGCCAACGATTTTCGCGACCGCCTCGCGCTGATCCGCGACGTCGGCCTGACCACCGGCGACACGATGGCGTTCTCGCGCGCCGTGCGCTCACACCTCGACCGCTTCCTGATGGAAGACGGAATCGTCCTGAACTCGCAGGAGAAATCGGCGCTCGCCGACATCATCCTTCGCGCGGCGGTCGGCTACGGGCCGCTCGACAGCCTCCTCCACGACCGGTCGGTGAGCGAGATCATGGTCAACGGCCCGGACCAGGTCTTCATCGAACGCCGCGGCGTACTGACCAAGGCCGACGTCCGATTCGAGGATGAGAACCAGCTGCTGGAGACGATCCGCCGCATGGTCGCGACCACAGGCCGGCACATCGACGGGTTGAACCCGATGGTGGACGCCCGCCTGCCCGACGGAAGCCGTGTCAACGCCATCATCCGGCCCGCCGCCATCCACGGCGCCGCGCTGACGATCCGGAAGTTCAAGGACGCGGTGCTCGGCATCGAGGACCTCAAGCACGAAGGCAGCTTGAGCCCTGCCATGGCTGAGTTCCTGCAGGCCGCCGTGCTCGGGCGCATGAACATCCTGGTCTCGGGCGGCACCGGGTCCGGCAAGACGACGACGCTGAACGTCATCGCCCGGTTCATCCCGCACAACCAACGCGTGATCACGATCGAGGATGCGGCGGAGCTGCAGATCGACCACCCGCACGTCATCGCGCTGGAGCACCGTCCTGCCAACGTCGAGGGCAAGGGCGAGCTGACCATCCGCCAGCTCCTCCGCAACAGCCTTCGAATGCGCCCCGACCGCATCCTGGTCGGCGAGGTCCGCGGCGCCGAGGCGCTCGACATGCTGCAGGCCATGAACACCGGGCACGACGGCTCGATGTCGACCATCCACTCCAACTCCGCGCGGGACGCGCTGTCCCGCCTCGAGACGATGGTGATGATGGCCTCGATCGACATCCCGTTCGAGGCGGTGCGCGCGCAGATCGCCTCCGCGGTCAACCTGATCGTCCACCAGGCGCGTATGCCCGACGGAAGGCGCAAGGTCGCGCAGATCGCGGAAGTGGTCGGCTATGACTCCAACGGCCCGATCCTCCGCGACATCTTCCTGCTCGGCATGGGTTCCGACCTTCGGCTCGAGTACAACGCCACCGGCTATGTGCCGACATCGCTCGACAAGGCCGCGTTCTATGGAGTGCAGGTCGACCAGGACCTGTTTGACCCGGTCAAGGCGCGGTACGTCCCGGCCGGGTCGGACAGCATGATGCCGGTCACCAAGGACCCCCTCATGTCCGGGCAGGGCAAGGGCGAGACCACCCTCGAGCGCCGTACGGTCGTCGTTGTGCCCTTCAGCTCGGAGCGACCCGCTTCCCGTCCGACAAGCGGAGGGCCGGCGCAAGCCCAGCAGGCACCCGCGGCCCAAACACCTGAGATGCAGGAAGAGATGCGCAAGCTGATCGATGCGGCACGCTCTGCCGTGGCCGACCTGCAGGCGGCGAGTCCTCAGCAGCAGATGGAGGCGTCCCAGCAGCCTGCCGCCCGCCCCTCTCAACCGACCGCTTCCCCCGCGCCTCAACCTGTCGTCTATCCAGCTCAGCAGGGGCCGGCTCAGCAGGGGCCGCCTGAGCAGGGTCAGCAGGCGCCACAGCAGACCGGGCAGGAGGAGGCAAATCCCCAGCAGTACTACTCACCGGTCTCGGAAGCGCACGGCAGCCAGGCACTCGAGGCCGCGACCGCCATGGCGCGGGCGACCACCGCCCTCGGCCAGCTGGCCGCCGCCTCGACCGGGTTCGGCGGCATGCTGCCCACGATCAGGGCGGCAGAAGGCGCGCCCGGGCCTGCCGGCGCGTCGCGGCGCATCCAGGCGGTGATCGAGACCATCATCACCCGGAAAGGCCTGAGCCTTCGCCTCGCCCCTGCATTGACGCAGGCCTTCGAGGGCGCGGAGCTGAAGGGTAGCGATTACGCGGGCGAAGCCAAGATCAGCAAAGAGTCCGCGGGGCGCGAGCTGCGGGTGGCGGCCGAGGCCGGCCTGCTCCAGGCGGTGCGCTACCAGCAGGGCGAGGCCGGGTTCCGTGCATCGCAGGGCCTCTTGCGTGAGATCGCCGAAGGCCTGGGCCAGCCGATCAACGCAGCAGCGCCCCTGACGGCAGAGACGATCATCGGGAGCCTCGCGGTCGGCCAGACGGAGGGCACCGTCACGATCATGTTCACCGACGTCGAGGAATCGACCCGGCTTCTCTCGACCCGCGGCTTCACCGCCTCGCACGAGATCATGAAGGCGTACGAGACGATCATCGACGACAAGGTCTCGCAGCACGCCGGGCGCCGGATCAAGGGTCTCGGCGACGGCTTCATGATCAGCTTCGGGTCGGCCCGGCATGGCGTCGAGTGCGCGCTCGACATCCAGCAGGCTATCGCAGCCTATAGCAAGCAGAACCCTGAGCGAAGGCTGAAGATCCGCATCGGCCTCAACACCGGCGAGGTCGTCGAGGAAGGTGGCGACATCTTCGGCGCGGCGGTCAACGTGGCTGCGCGTGTCGCGGGCAAGGCCAGGGGCGGCGAGATTCTCGTCTCCGAGATCGTGCGCCAGCTGGTCGGACCCACCGCCGAGATGAAGTTCGACTTCCGCGGCCGCTACAAGCTCAAGGGATTCCCCGACCGCTGGCGTCTGCACGAAGTCCTGGCCGGTGAGGTGAAGGAATCGCCGCAGGTCGTCGTGTCGGGCGACGGGTTCGTCGACCGCGACCAGGAGCGGCTCGACCTGCGCATGATGATGGAGCGGGCCGCCACCGGCACCGGCAACGGCTCGATGGTCTTCCTGGTCGGACCGCCCGGGATTGGCGCGTCGCGCCTGGCTTCCGAGGTCGCGGGCGAGGCGGCCGCGAAAGGCTGGCTCGTCCTCAGCGGGCGCTCCCTGGAGAACGACGGCGAGCCGTACCTGCCGTTCCGTTCGGTCCTCGCCGCGGCGGTGGCGGGCTCCACGGCCAGGACCCTCCAGGAAGCCGCCGGCAGCCACGGCCCGCTCCTCGCCTCCCTCGTGCCGGCATTGCGCCAGAAGGTCAGGGGTATGGCCGCGCCGCACGAGGTCCCAGCCGACAAGCTCCGGGAGCAGCTTTTCAAGTCGATCCACGGCCTGCTGACCGGCATCCAGGGCGCGAAGCCCTTGATGATCCTGCTCGACGACCTCCACTGGGCCGACGAGGGCACGGTGCTGCTCCTGCGCGACCTGGCCGAGCGCCTCGCCACCAGCCGCATGGTCGTGATCGGCACATACTGGGACTCCGAAGTCGACTCGGTCAGGCCCTTCGCCAGCGCGGTTTCACGCCTGCTGCGCCGGCGGCGCGCCCAGCGCATCAACGTCGGCCGCCTGACGGACAAGGACGTCGAGAGGATCGTGGCGGGGATGGCGGAGGCGCCGATCACGCCGATCCAGCTGCTCGGCATCCAGGCCGCCTCCGAAGGCAACCCTCTCTTCGTCGAGCACTCGTTCCTCTACCTGGCCGAGTCCGAGTCCATGCTCGGCGGAGGCGCGCGTGCCCAGGCTAGCTTCACGGAGGAAGACCTCGAGCTGGCCCAGAGCGTGCGCGGCCTCATCGGCCGACGCATCCAGCGTTTGAGCGAGCCGGCGCAGCGGATGCTCGTCGCGGCGGCAGTGATCGGCCGCGACTTCGACGTCGCGTTGCTCGAGGCGTTTGGCGAGCTGGCCGGCCACGAGCTCCGCGACGCGCTCGACGAGGCGACACGCGGTCACTTCCTCGTCGCCGCTGGCCCGCAGAACTTCCGCTTCGCGCACGACCTGGTCCGCCAGCGCGTGATCGCCGGCCTTCCATTGCCGCGCGTGCAGGCCTACCACCTCGCTGTCGCCGACACGCTGGAGCGGGTCTACGGCAAGTCGGCTCCCGACCATTCGGCCGAGATCGCATTCCACCTGTACCAGGCGGGCACCGCGGCCAACGCCTACCGCACGGCCATTTTCGTTGGCCAGGCTGCGAAGAACGCGCTCGCCGTCGGCGCCTTCGAGGAGGTCCTGCGCCTGGTTGACACCACGGTGCAGCTGCTGCCGGCCGACAAGACGAAGGAACGGGCCGAAGCGCTGGCCGCCCGCGCGCAGGCGCTGTTCGGGCTCGGCCGGATCGAGGATGCAAAGTCCGCCTGGAAGGGGGCCATCCAGCGCTATGACGAGCTCGGCGACTCGAAAGCCGCCGGCGCGCTGCACCACCGCCTCGCGCGGCTGGAGGCGCGCCGCGATTCCGCGGAGAGTAACGGCGCGGGTTCGGCGGAAGAGCCCGCGGCGACTCCCGAGCCCGAAACCGTTTAGCCGCTAAGCCTGCTGGCGGGCGGCACCGGAGCATAGGCCGCGCTGTAGGTGATGCTCGGCATGGTCCCGTTGAAGAGCACCGTGTCGCCGATGATTCCGCCCGACCCCGCCGTCTCGAACGTGTACGGAGAGTCGACGAAGATCGGCGCCGCGGGCACGTAGACGAGCCCGACGTAGGCCGAGTAGTTGGCCGCGCCCATCACCAGGAAGCAGTTGTTGGTGGGCGGCGAACCGGCTCCGGGCTGGTACACGATCACCCAGTTGAACTGATATCCGCTGAACAGATACGTGTCCGCCCCGTTGCTGGTGACAAGGCAGCCGCCTTGCGGCAGGTAGAGCTCGACGGCGCCCGGCGTGATCGGCGCGGGACATGACGCGTAGGTCGGATTCACGGTTTCGCAGTTGTTCTCGTTGGCGCGGTCACCGCGCGATCCAGGACCGCGAGCCGGGTTCTGGTTAGGGAGCCCGGCGCTCAGAGGCGTCAGCTCACCGTCGGGTGCGTAGGCGCCGGTCGTGCCCGGCGCCGCCGCAGCGTTGGGGGTGAACGGCGCGGCGAGCTGCGCGCCAAGATTGATCGATTCATGGCCGAGTGAGCATCCGTTGCCCGTGAAGCTCGGGCACGGATTCGGTCTGGTGTTCAGCACAGGTCCGCTGACCGGCAGGTTGGCTGCCAGGCCAAACGGACCGTTGCAGCCGTTGCCCGGCGGCGCAGCGTAGACGTTGTACGACATGGCGCCGGGCACGTTGCTCACCGTCAGCTGCACATTGTCCGAGTCATATCTGATCGCAATCTGCCTGCACATGGACGGGGCGCTCTCACGCGTGTAGCTCACGCCGTTGTAGGTGTCGGTGCGAATCGAGGTGATGACGAAAGACCAGGTGCCGGCTTGTATTTCCGGGGAACCGTTGGTGATGGTCACCTGGAAGGCTCCCGAGCAGTTCACGCCGTTCGTGTCCCAGAACTGGCTGGCGGCACGCACCGTGTTGTTCGAAGCCTGCGGCTCGTCGGGCGGCTTGAGCTCGTTGCTTACCAGGTCGGCCCAGTTCGCCAGGCCTGCCTGGAAGTCGTAGACCCCGCCACTGAGGAACCAACAGTCGTTGCTGTTCAGAAACGGGAATCCGGAGTAGATGCCGGCGACGAGCGTGACGACGTTGGTGGGAAGACCCTGGCTGCTGCCCAGCATCGTGGGCCGGGGGAAGTTCGGGTCCGCCAGCCGAAAGCCTGATCGGGTGGCGCCCGCGACGTCCGGGTAGGAGCACGGGGTCGAGGCGCCACTCGAGTAGCAGGCGTTGCTCGCGCCGGGGACGCTCGATTGGCAGCGCGCATAGATGTCACCGGCGACGCGCATGGAGTTGGCGATCGTGATCGCGCCATTGGACACGACGTCGCCGTTCACGTTCAGAGTGCCCGTGCCGTCGATCGTCACGGCATTCCCGCTCGCGCCGCCGCAGCCGGCCTGGTTGAGCGCGCCCACGGCCGGCGTGTAGACGAGGTTGTTGATGTTTCCGGAGCCGGTGCCTCCGAGCGTCGGGCTGGCGCCGTTGGTCAGGATGCGCGCGAACTGCAGCTGCAGCGAGCGCGTGGCCGTGATCGCGAACCGGCTGCCCTGTGGTCCAAGCGAGGAGACGACCTGCGTCAAGACGGTCCCATCTGAAAACGTGCACGTCACCGTGAAGGAGGCTGCGCCCGGCGCTCCATAGCCCGGCGAACAGGTCGGGGCGGCATAAAGTCGCAGGTTGGTGGCGAAGATGGTGGTCGCCGCCTGCTCGGCGCTCGAGTAGCTGCCGGTCTGCTGCAGCCTGTCACCGGCGGCAAGCGCGGCCGCGTCGACCGCCGCCTGCAGGTCACGCCGAAGCGCGTAGGCGCGGGCGCCATCGATCGCGATCGCGGCCATGCCGATGATGATCGTCAGCATCAGGGCGATCAGGACGATCGCCTGACCCCTCTGGGCGTGCAAGCGATGCTTCCCAGGACGTGTCAATAGACAAGCCTTGCCGCCGGCGGCTGCGGCGCGTAGCTGGCGCTGTAGATGATCGTCGGGAGCTGCCCCCCGAACGTGATGGTATCGGCCATCAAACCGCCGGTCGCCTCGGTCCGAAAGGTGGCCGCCTTGGAAATGGCCAGCGACGCCGCCGGTGTGTAGATCAGCCCAACCCATGCGGAGTCCGCTTCAGCCCCGAGCATGTTCGAGCACGAGTTGGCCGGTGGAAGGGCCTTGCCGGGCTCGTAGACCATAAGCCAGTTGTACTGGTAGCCACTGAACAGGAAGTTGTCCCCGGCCGTCGAGGCGTTCAGGCAGCCGGTGCTTGGAATGTAGAACTCGACTGCACCCGGGGTAACTGGGCCCGGGCATGCCATCGGATCGCCGACGCCGGTGCTGCACTGGTTCTCGTTGGCGCGGTCGCCGGCGGGCGGCGTCGCGCGATCGGGGTTCTGGTTCGGGAGATTCGACCGCAGAGGCGGGGTCTCACTGCTCGGAGGGTAGGCGCCGACCACTCCAGGGGAGACCATCGAGTTGGGCGCAAAAGCCAAGCCCAGGAGGGTCGAGTCGAAGATCGCGCTTTCGTTGCTCAGGCTGCAGGTCGTCCCGCTGAAGGCAGGGCACGCAGCGGTGCTGTCGTTGCGGACTGGACCGGAGACCATGATGCTTCCGGCGAAACCGAACGGACCGGCGCAGCCGTTGGTCGGAGGCGCCGCGTAGACGTTGTATGCGGTTGCCCCCGGCACATTGCTCACCTGGATCTTGACCGCGCTGGCATCCGGGACGAGTACGGTGCGGCACATTGACGGAGCGCTCTCGCGCTTGAAGTTGATGCCGGCGTATGTGTCGGTCCGCGTGGCGGTCAGTTCCACAGCCCAGGTGCCCTCCCTGACGGCAGGCCCGGAAGTTGAGCTGACCTGAAATGCCCCGGCACAGTTCACGCCGCCCGTGTTCCACATCTGGTGGCCCAGGGCGGTGTTGTTGCCGGCTTGAGGCTCGTCGGGGGGTTTCAGCTCGTTGCTGACGAAGCCACCGGCGTTGGTGTAGCCGGCCTGCCAGCTGTAGACGCCTGCGCTCAAGAAGTAGCACCGGTTGGTGCTGAAGCTCGGGTCGGCGGCGTACTGGCCGGAGACCAGAACCACGTCGTTGGCGGGCGTTGCCTGGCTGCCCCCGATCACAGAGGGCCTTGGATATACGGGATCGCCGGGGTGGAAACCCGACCTCGTGGCGCCCGCGACGTTTGGATAGCTGCACGGCGTGGGTGACCCGCTCGGGTAGCAGGCGAGCGTCACCGACCCTGGCACTGTCGACTGGCATCGAGCGTAGATGTCGCCGGCGACGCTGAGCGCCCCTGACGTAACCGAGATTCCTCCCGCCGAGACCAGGTCGCCGATGACCGTGAGCCTTCCGCCACCGCTTATGGTCACGGCGCTGCCCGCGGCGCCTCCGCAGCCCGCTTGGTCGAGCGCGGTGATGGCGGCTGCGTACCGGAGGTTGCCCACGGAGCCGGTCGCGCTGCCGGCGATGGTCGGGCGCGCGCCGTTGGTGAGAATGGCGGCGAACTGGAGCTGGAGTGGACGGGTCGCGCTGAGCGCGAACTCAGCCCCCTGCGGTCCAAGCGAAGAGACCACCTGGGTCAGGATTGTGCCGTCGGAGAACGTGCACGTGACGGTGAAGGAACTCGCCCCGGGGGACCCGTACGCAGGCGAGCAAACCGGGCCGGCATACAGGCGCAGGTTGGTGCCGAAGATGTTGGTCGCGGCCTGCTCGGCGCTCGAGTAGCTGCCAGTGTGCTGCAGGTTGTCACCGGCCGCGAGCGCGGCGGCGTCGATCGCTGCCTGCAGGTCGCGCCGCAGCGCGTAGGCGCGTGCGCCGTCGATGGCGATGGCAGCCATGCCGACGATGATCGTGAGCATCAGCGCGATGAAGACGATGGCCTGGCCCTTCTGGCCGGGATGGCGATGGCGCATCAATACTCCGTCCTGTACACGGCGGCGGCCGTGATCACGATCCGTCCGGCCGTCGCCTGCGCGACGATCGGCGTGATCAATACCAGGTTGAAACGGATCGTCACCTGGAGCGGCTGATTTCCAACCGCGGGATTGACCGCGCTGCACGAGCCCGTGGCGCTGGCCGGATACTCTCCGCCCGGCGCGTTCGGCAGCGGCGTCGCCTCAGCGGTGGCTGGGGGGCCCGGCTCGGTGACGTAGACCCACGCTGAGTTGTCGGGCGGAGCGGCTGCTGTGACTGGCCCCTGCGGGCACGGCTCCGACACGGGCGTCCCTAGCATCTGCGTGCTTACGGTGGTCAGCACGTCCGAGTTGGTGGGCAGCTGGTTCGACGCCCGGGCAGCGGTGCGCGCGCCCTCCCGCGCGGCGTGGTTGATGGTGTCGAGGTAGAAGATCGCGCGCCCGATGTCGATGATGCCGAAGAGAAGAAGAAGAAGCACCGGCGAGACCAGCGCGAACTCGATCAGGGCCTGTGACCGCTGCGAAAGCGCGGGGAAGGACTGCGTCCTCCCCCGCGGGACCCCCTCCTTTTGCGCACGATGCCTGGAGGCGTTAAGGGAGGTATCGCCTGGTTTCGGCCGGGATGAACCGGGAAGCGCGGGGAAGGACTGCGTCCTCCCCCGCGGGACCCCCTCCTTTTGCGCACGATGCCTGGAGGCGTTAAGGGAGGTGTCGCGTGGTTTCGGCCGGGATGAACCCGGCCTCGGCACACTGCTCGTCTCTTTCAATTTCCCTGCACCGTCATGTGCTGGTTTGCCGCGACCTGGAAGATCCCGAGCTGCGTCTTAACCAGGGGCGTGAGCGGACCGTACGAGAACAGGACGATGACGTTCAGGTCGAGCTGTCCCTGGTTCGTCGCCGGGCTCGTGAAATCGAGGCCGGGCGTGTTGTTGTAGCAGATGTACAGCCATGGTTGGTTGACAGAGGCGGGATACGACGACGACGCGTACGGCGGGTTGTGGTAGCTGTTTCCGTCGGTCGGCGACGGGCAGGTTGCGCCGGGATTCTTGAGCACCGAGTTGGGAAGCGAGATCGAGGCCAGCTCGGTGTCCACCGCGGACTTGATCTGCGCGTCGTCCAGATAGGGGTGAGCCAGGCTCGGCGCGTCGTACCAGGCGCCGTGGCGCGCTCCCTCGCGGGCTGCCGTGGAGAGGACCTCCTGGACGTAGATCGAGCGCCCTATGTCGGCCAGCCCGCCGACCAGCAAAAGGAGCACGACGGAGGACACCGCGAACTCCACGAGGGACTGTCCGCGCTGGTCTCCGAGCGGCTTCAAAAGTGGTCGTTTCAGTATCAAGTAAGGGGGGCGCGGCACCGGGATATCTTGCCTATGATGGGTCGGCTGTGCGGACCCTTAGCACTGTTACTTCGCGACGGCCGTTCACGTTGCTGGGTATTTTGCTTGCTCTCCTCGTGATTGTTGCCTTCGTACTTGTAGCTCTCAACGCCAGCCAGTCCGCCAACAGTCCCCAGCAGTTGGTCGTCGTGGCGAGCAAGGACCTCCTGCCCCGGATTCCGATCACCGCCGACGCGCTGGCCGTCAAGAGCATC
>Ga0209220_1000320_pt1 | contig 18388 bp, 16 predicted proteins | sample BlaSpr_A8_OM3_M3_FD_187984 | JGI IMG/M metagenome (GOLD analysis project Ga0209220, IMG submission 187984) | Forest soil microbial communities from Thunder Bay, Ontario, Canada - Black Spruce, Ontario site 2_A8_OM3_M3 (SPAdes) (version 2) | ecosystem: Environmental > Terrestrial > Soil > Boreal... | reverse complement strand
TCGACCACGTCACTCATCAGCTGCCCAAGGCGCAGCAGGTCGTCGTCGCGAACTGCCAGTTCTTCGGCGGCGGGATGCAAATGGCGCCGTCGGCGTCGCCGACCGATGGTGTGTTCGATGTGATCCTGATCAAGGACGCAGGCAAAATTGAAACCATGCGCGGCATGAACGATTTCCGCAGCGGCAAGCACCTGGACCAGAACAATCCAAAGATCGAGCTGATCTACGGCAAGCGGGTTTCGGTCTCATCACCGGAGAAGGTGCGGATCGACCTGGATGGCGAGGCGGTCGGGTTCCTGCCCGCCCTGTTCGAGATCCAGCCTGGCGCGATCGAGTTCATCACGCCCCGATGACGAAGGGGGTCGTGGCGACCCCGCACCGCGTCGCGAGCGAGGTCGGTGCGCAGGTGCTGCGGGACGGCGGCAACGCCATCGACGCGGTCATCGCCGCGGATGCGGTCCTGTGCGTGGTCTACCCGCACATGACCTCGGTGGCGGGCGACCTGATGGCGATCGTCTGGCCCGCCGCGGCGGCTGCACCGGTCGGCATCATCGGCGCGGGGCGCTCGGGCGAGCACGCGACCATCGAGGCGATCCGCTCGCGCGGCCACAGCGAGATGCCCCAGCGCGGCGTGCTGGCGGTGACCGTCCCAGGCACCGTCGAAGCCTGGGGACGCTTGCTCGAGCGCTTCGGCACGTTCGGGCTCGGCGCGGTGCTCGAGCCGGCGGCGGGGCTCGCGAAGGACGGATACATCATCACCGCGCAGCTATCCCAGTTCCTGATGCAGGCCGCGGCATGGCTCGGACGCGAGCGCACCGCCTACGCGCTGTACCCGCCGATGGAAGCGGGAATGCTGCTGCGCAACCCGGACCTCGCCTCGGTGCTCCACGAGCTGGGCCGCAGCGGCATCAACGGTTTCTACCGGGGAGAGATCGCAGCCGCCATAGCGGCTGCCATCGAGAAGCGAGAGGGGTTGGTCACGCGCCGCGACCTCGCCACGCATCGCTCGGAGTGGGTCGACCCGGTGTCCTTTCCGTATCGCGACCTCGTCGTGTACGAGCTGCCGCCGCCGACGCAGGGCCTGGCGGCGGCCGCCATGCTTGTCCGTCTCGAAGCGGGAGTGCCCTACCAGGGTGCCCGCGACGCGAGCTATGCGCTGCGCGACCGATACATCACCGACCCCGCCTTCAGCCCCACGCCGGTCGAGCCGTTTCTCGACGCGACGCACGTGCCGGCGGGCAAAGGCGCGGCGCACGAGGGAGGCGACACCGTCTACCTGTGCGCGGCTGACGAACACGGCAACCTCGTGTCGATGATCCAGAGCGTGGCCTTCGACTTCGGGTCGGGAGTGGTCGCGGAGGGCACGGGCATGCTGCTGCAGAACCGCGGCGCGTACTTCAGCCTCGACCCCTCGCACGTCAACCGGCTCGAGCCCAAGAAGCGGACCATGCACACCCTCATCCCGGCGATGGCCGCGCGCGGGGGCAAGCCGTGGGCTGCCTTTGGCTCCATGGGCGGCGACCTCCAACCGCAGCTGCAGACCCAGGTCCTGGTGAACCTCGTCGACCACGGCCTCGACCCTGGCGAAGCGGTGGCTCGCCCCCGCATGGCGATCCTGGCCGACGGACTGACCCTGGCGGTCGAAGCCGATTATCCGGGCGCGGGCGATCTCGCCCGGGCGAACCAGAACGTCCTCTTGATGCCGCCCCGGCACCACTTGTTCGGGCACGCCCACGCGATCGTGGTCGACGGGCCGGCGGCGTGGCGCGGCGGGGCGGACCCGCGGTCGGACGGCTCGGTCGAATACGCCCGGTAGCGTCCCGCCCGTATACTCACTTTCGAGTTTGGCAGTAGAGAACGGCGTCAAAGGCAAGCTGATCGCGGATCACAAGCGCACGGAGCGGGATACGGGTTCCCCTGAAGTCCAGATTGCGCTTTCGACCGCGCGCATTCGAGAGCTCACCGAGCACTTGAAGACGCACGCCAAAGACCATCATTCGCGCCGCGGCCTCCTTCTCCTGGTGGGCAAGCAACGGCGCCTGCTGAACTACCTGAGGGACACCGACGTCGAGCGCTACCGCGCCCTCGTCGCCAAGCTCGGAATCAGGAGATAGTCATTCGGTAATCGGGAGGACACCGGCCGTAGCGCGGGTCAGCCTCTTAGAAGCTCTCACTAAGGTCCACCTCGGCGACAGCTGCTAGGAAACTGACCCGGATCGCGTCTCCGGCTAGTCCTCCCATATTCACGGAGGTATTGGCGTGGCAGTTGTCACGAAAAACGTAGAGGTCGCGGGCAAGCGACTTTCCTTTGAGATGGGTCGGGTCGCCGAGCAGGCGAACGGCGCCGTGATCATCCGGCAGGGCGACACTGTGGTGCTCAGCACCGCGGTGATGTCCAAGGAGCCCCGGGAGGGAATCGACTTCTTCCCTCTCACGTGCGATTACGAGGAGAAGCTTTACGCGGCGGGCAAGATCCCGGGCGCGTTCATGCGCCGCGAGGGAAGGCCGAGCGAAACGGCGATCCTCGCCTCGCGTCTGACCGACCGTCCACTCCGTCCGCTCTTCCCCGAGGGCTTCCGGCTCGACGTGCAGGTCATCTCGACCGTCCTGTCCGTGGACCAGGAGAACGACCCGACGATCCTGAGCATCAACGGCGCCAGCGCCGCGCTCGTGATCTCGGACATCCCCTTCCAGGGCCCGGTCGGCGCCGTGCGCATGGGTTACCTGGACGGCCAGGTGGTGGTCAACCCGTCGATGTCACGAATGGGTGACTCGGAGCTCGACCTCGTCGTCGCCGGCACGGCCGACGCGATCCTGATGGTCGAGGCCGGGGCCAAGGGCGTCAGCGAGCAGGTCGTGCTCGACGCGCTCGCCAAGGCACACGAGGAGATCAAGCGGATCTGTGCCGCGCAGCTCGAGCTGCAGCAGCAGGTCGGCGTCGAGAAGCGGGAGTGGATCCCCAACACCTACCCGGAGCACATGCTCGAGATCGTCGGCGAGTACCTCGCCCTGCGCCTCGACCAGGTGCTGTACAGCCCGAACAAGCACACGCGGGAAGCTGCCCTGGACGACCTGCGCACCAAGACCATCATCGAGCTCGGCGAGCGATTCCCCGAGCACATCGAGATCCTGGGCAAGCTCTTCGACAAGGCACTGAAGGACCGCGTCCGCGAGCGCATCGTCGAGGAGGGCGTACGGGTCGACGGTCGTGGTTTGAAGGACGTCCGGCAGATCACCGTCGAGGTTGGCGTGCTGCCGAGGACGCACGGCTCGGGCCTGTTCACCCGAGGCCAGACACAGGCGCTGACGATCGCCACCCTGGGCTCGATGCAGGACCAGCAGAAGCTGGACGGGCTGACGGCCGAAGAGTTCAAGCGCTACATGCATCACTACAACTTCCCGCCGTACTCGGTCGGCGAGGCCCGGCCGCAGCGGGGTCCGGGGCGGCGCGAGATCGGTCACGGCGCGCTGGCCGAGCGGGCGCTGCTCCCTGTAGTTCCCCCGGTCGAGGACTTCCCTTACACGATCCGCCTGGTGTCGGAGATCCTGAGCTCGAACGGGTCGACGTCGATGGCCTCGGTCTGTGGGTCGACGCTGGCGCTGATGGATGCGGGCGTGCCGATCAAGGCGCCGGTCGCGGGCATCGCGATGGGCCTCGTGACGCGCGAGGGCAAGTTCGCCGTGCTGACCGACATCCAGGGTGTCGAGGACATGCTGGGCGACATGGACTTCAAGGTCGCGGGGACGCGTGACGGGATCACGGCCCTGCAGATGGACATCAAGATCAAGGGCCTGACGCACGAGATCATGGCCCAGGCGCTGGAGCAGGCCCGCGAGGCCCGGCTGTTCGTGCTCGACAAGATGCTTGCCGTGCTTCCGAAGCCTCGCACCGAGATGAGCAACTACGCGCCGCGCATCACCACCATCCTCATCAACCCCGACAAGATCCGCGACATCATCGGCCCAGGAGGCAAGATGATCCGCAAGATCACCGAGGAGACGGGAGCTCAGATCGACGTCGAGGACGACGGCCGCGTCTTCATCGCGGCGGTCGACCAGGAGGCGGGCAAGAAGGCGATCGACTGGATCAAGAGCCTGACCGACGAGGTCGAGGTCGGCAGGATCTACCAAGGCAAGGTCGTTCGCATCATGCCCTTCGGCGCTTTCGTCGAGGTGCTGCCGAACCAGGACGGCCTCGTCCACATCTCGAAGCTGACCGACCACCGGGTCGAGCGCGTCGAGGAGGTCGTCAACGTCGGGGACGAGATCGTAGTCAAGGCCGTCGAGGTCGACAGCCAGGGCCGTCTCAACCTCAGCCGGCAGGCGGCGATCGAGGAGCTGACCACAAAGGGCCTGCCGATCGATGAAAAGATCAGCCAGGAGGCGATGGCGGTCGCGCTCGCGTCACCACCACCCGCGCCACGCGAGGGTGGTTTTGGCAGTCGCGACAGGGGCGGTCGCAACGGTGGCGGCCGGGACCGGCGGCCACGCCGGGACTGAACAAGAACCGCAAATGACTGAGCCGATTCGGGTCGCGGTATCGGGATACCGCGGCAAGGTCGGCTCGGTCCTCGCGGCGGCCTTCGAAGCCGAGGCGGGCCTCGACTACGTCGGTGGTGTATCGCGGGGCGACGACCTCGCGGCTTTCCTGCACCAGAAAAGGCCGCGGGCGCTTGTCGACTTCACGCGCCCGTCGGAGGCGCTCCACAACGCGCTGGCGGCGATCGCGGCCGGCGCCTCGCCGGTCGTCGGCACCACCGGACTGTCCGCGGCCGACGTGGACAAGATCGAGACCGCGTGCCGCGACAAGAAGCTGGGCGGAATCGTCGCGCCGAACTTCGCGGTCGGCGCGGTGCTGATGATGCATCTCGCCGACATCGCCGCGCCGCACTTTGAAGCGGTCGAGGTGATCGAGATGCATCACGCGGCCAAGCTCGATGCGCCGTCAGGAACCGCGCTCGCGACAGCGCGGCGCCTCGCGGCGCGACGGGCCAGCAAGCCCTTCGCGCACCGCAAACCGGAAAAGGAGACGCTGGCCGGGACGCGAGGTGGGGAGGAGGGCAACGTCGCGGTCCACAGCGTGCGCCTGCCGGGTTTCGTCGCCGACCAGGAGGTCATCTTCGGTCTGCCCGGCCAGACGCTGACCATCGCGCACCGCACCACAAGCCGCGAAGCCTACGTGCCAGGCGTGCTGCTCGCCATCCGCAAAGTGACGGCCGAACCGCGGTTCTATCGCGCACTCGACGAACTGCTAGGCCTTAGGTAAACTGGCCCTGTGCCCACCTCCAAGCGATTAAACGTTGCTGTCGTTGGCGCGACCGGAATGGTCGGCCAAGAAATGCTGCGTGTCCTCGCACAGCGGAGCTTCCCAAGCGAGCGCATCATCGCCCTCGCCTCTGAGCGGTCGAAAGGCATGACCGTGCCGTACAACGGGAGCTCGATCCAGGTCGACGAGCTGACCGAGGGCGCCTTCAAAGGGATCGACCTCGCCCTTTTTGCGGCCAGCGGCGACATCGCCCTGATGTATGGACCTGTCGCCGCGGAGTCGGGGGCGCTCGTGATCGACACCAGCTCGGCCTGGCGGATGAAGGAGAACGTCCCGCTCGTGGTCCCGGAGGTGAACGGCGACGACATCCGCGAGAACGAGGGCATCATCGCGAACCCGAACTGCTGCGCCATCCCCCTCACCGTGATCCTGAACCCGCTCAAGAAAGCCGCCGGGCTCGAGCGCGTGCTGGTCTCCACCTATCAATCGGCGTCAGGCGCCGGCCGCCTCCTGGTCGACGAGCTCGAGGAGCAGACCAAGGCGATCGCCGAGGGCAAGGAACCGCCGGTCGCCGCCTATCCATACCAGCTTGCGTACAACGTCGTCCCCGGTGGATGGCGCATGGAGGCCGACGGCTACAACGAAGAGGAAGTGAAGATCGTCAACGAGACGCGGAAGATCCTGCACATGCCGGAGCTGCGCGTCGTTGCGACGTGCGTGCGGGTGCCGGTCCCGGTAGGTCACGGCGAGTCGGTCTTCGTCGAAACGACTGAGAAGATCAGCGCGGACGATGCGCGAACGCTTTTCGCAAACGCGCCGGGAGTCGTGGTCCAGGACGATCCGCATGCAAAGCTCTACCCAACCCCGCACGGCGTCGCGGGCACGGACGAGGTGTATGTTGGCCGCATCCGCGACGACGCAACGACCCGACATGGACTCGCGCTGTGGATCGTGTCCGACAACCTGCGCAAGGGAGCCGCGCTGAACGCGGTCCAGATCGCCGAGCAGGCAATCGAGATCGGAGCGCTGCCGAGATGACAAGGGAAATCGGACGTCTGCTGACCGCCATGGTCACGCCGTTCAAAGCCGACGGTTCGGTGGATTACGACGCAGCCGAGAAGCTTGCCGTGATGCTCGTCAACGACGGATCGGACGGCGTTGTCGTCGCCGGGACCACCGGTGAGTCGCCCACCCTGAGCGATGCGGAGAAGATCGAGCTGCTCAGGACGGTCAAGAACGCAATCCCTCAGAAGAGCGTCGTTGCGGGCACCGGCAGCAACAACACCCACCACTCGGTCGAGCTGTCGAAGCTGGCGATGAAAGCCGGCGCCGACGCGCTGCTGGCGGTCGTGCCCTATTACAACAAGCCGCCGCAGGAGGGCATGTACGAGCACTTCAAGGCGATCTCTGAGATCGGCCCGACCATCATGTACAACATCCAGGGGCGCACCGCCGCCAACATGACCGCGGCGACCACGCTTCGCTGCGCCCACCTGCCTGGGATCATCGGGGTCAAGGAGGCAAGCGGCGATCTCGACCAGATCGGACTTGTGTGCGCCGGCAAGCCGGCGAAGTTCAAGGTGTGGAGCGGTGACGACAGCTGGACGCTGCCCGTGCTGTCCGTCGGCGGCTACGGCGTGATCTGCGTTGTTTCTCACATCGCAGGCAAGTCCATGGCCAGGCTGATCGAGGCCTTCGTGAAGGCGGAGAACGACGTCGCGCGTGACATCCACCTCGGCCTTCTGCCGGTCATCAAGTCGCTCATGACCACGGCCGCGAACCCCGTGCCGATCAAGTCCGTGCTGAACGCGATGGGATTCTCCGCCGGACCGTTCCGCCTGCCGCTCGTGCCCCTCACCGACGAGCAGCTGAAGTCCGTGCTGAAGCCGATCCACGAAGCCGGAGAGCTGATCACCTTTGCCGGCTCTGGGATCCCCACGAGTTCACGGCGGAGCCTCTGAACTCGTGGGGTTTAAGCCTGGAGTGAAAGTCGCTTAGCGCCCCGGCCGAGCTGCTTCAGCTCCACGACACGATCAGGGCCTGCAAGAACTGCGGTCTGCACGCGACGCGCACGCAGGCGGTGCCTGGCGTCGGGCCATGCCCGGCCGATGTGATGATCGTCGGCGAAGCGCCGGGATTCAACGAGGACCGGCAGGGCGAGCCGTTCGTCGGCGCCGCCGGCAAGCTGCTCGACACGCTGCTGGCTCGCATTGGCTTGAGCCGCGGCGACGTCTACATCACGAACGTGTTGAAGTGCCGGCCGCCCATGAACCGCGACCCGATGCCCAACGAGGCGGAGGCCTGCTCGCCTTATCTGAAGCAGCAGCTGCAGCTCGTCAAGCCGAAGGCCGTCCTGATTCTCGGTCGCCACGCGCTCGAGCGCCTGATGCCTGGCCAAGGCTCGATCTCGCGCATCCACGGCAGCATGATCAAGCGCGGCGACATCGCCTACGTGCCGCTGTATCACCCCGCGGCCGCGCTGCACAACGGCTCGCTGGTGGCTGACCTCGAGCACGACTTCGACCAGCTGAAGCGATACCTCGACCAGCTGCTCGCGCCACCGCCACCTCCGGTGCCCGTGACCACTCCGAAGCAGGAATCAGAGCAGCTGCGCCTCTTGTGAGCGAATCTCGGCTGCGTTATGTCCCGCTCGGAGGGCTGGGCGAGGTCGGGATCAACATGTGGGCGCTGGAGTGGGAGGGGAAGGTCCTCGTCGTCGACTCCGGCCTGATGTTCCCCCAGGAGGACATGCCGGGCATCGACCTCGTCCTGCCCGACATCTCGTACCTACTGGAGCCAGGCCACGAGGTTCTGGGCATCTTCGTGACGCACGGACACGAAGACCACATCGGCGGCCTTCCGTACGCGCTGAAGCGCCTCAACGTGCCGGTGTACGGCACGCGGCTGACGCTCGGTCTCCTGAAGCCAAAGCTCAAGGAGCACCGCATCCTGCGCGAGTCGGATCTCCGCGAGGTGCGCATCGGTGACTCGGTTCAGCTCGGCCCGTTTCGCGTCGAGACGGTCGCCGTCTGCCACTCGATCCCAGACGGCGTGGCGCTCGCGATCGACACGCCGGTTGGGCGCGTCGTCTACACGAGCGACTTCAAGCTTGATCCTGATCCGCCCGACGGAAAGGCGACCGACATGGAGCGGTTTCGCCGCCTCGGCGACCAAGGGATTCTGCTGCTCCTGAGCGACTCGACCAACGCCGAGCGCGAGGGGCACTCGGGTTCGGAGCGCGACCTGCATGCGCCCTTCGAACGGATCTTCAGCGAGGCGCCTGGGCGCATCGTGGTCGCGAACTTCGCCTCGAACATCCACCGCATCCAGCACCTGGTGCGGATGGCGGCGCAGTTCGGCCGCCGCGTGGCGGTGGTGGGCCGCAGCCTGGAGCAGAACTTCAAGACCGCGCGCGAGCTCGGGTTCCTCTCTGTCCCGGAAGGCCTCACGATCCCGATCTCCGACTACGAACGCATCCCTCCCTCCAAGCTGCTCCTGCTCACGGCCGGCAGCCAGGGCGAGCCGATGTCGGCGCTGGCTCGTTTCGCGGCGCAGCGCCATCCCTTTGTCAACGTGCTCAAGGACGACTGGGTGGTGATCTCAGCTCGCCCGATTCCAGGCAACGAGCGCATGGTCCATCAGACCGTCAACAACCTGTACCGGCACGGAGCGCGCGTTTTCTATTCCGAGGTCGGCAACGTGCACGTGACCGGCCACGCCCAGCGCGACGAGCTGCGCGAGATGCTCGACGCGGTCCGGCCTCGCTTCTTCATCCCGGTGCACGGCGAGTACCGGCAGCTCCTCCTCCATTCGGAGCTCGCGCGAGAGGCGGGCATCACAGCCGAGCGCATCGCGGTGGTCGAGGACGGCGAGACGATCGAGCTCGACAAAGAGTCGATGACACGCGGCCCCAAGGTCGCCACGGGGCTTGTCTACGTCGACGGTTTGGGGGTGGGCGACGTGGAGCAGGTCGTCCTGCGCGACCGCCGTCACCTCGCTGAGGACGGCATCCTGGTCGTCACGCTGGCGCTGGACCGGGATACGGGGACGGTCCGCGCCGGTCCGGACCTGATCTCGCGCGGTGTCATCGAGCCCGAGCTGTCGGTGCGCCTGATGGCGGACGCGCGCGCCGCCGCGCTGGAGAGCATCAAGCGGCTCGCCGACACTCATCCGGACCTCAACCTGCTCCAGGAGGCGGTCCACGACGCTGTCTCCAGGACCGTCTACAAGCGCACCCGACGCAGGCCTATGGTGATCCCCGTGGTGACCGAGATATGAAGCTCCCGCCATTGGCCCTCATCGCGCCCAGCCTGTGCCCGCGGTGCGACCAGCCGGCGATGGTGCTCAACCACTCCGAGGAAGCACGCTGCGCCCACTGCGGGCTGCAGCTCCACCAATGCGCGCGATGCCGTGGCATCGCAGGGCCTTTCGACCGGTACTGCGGTTTCTGTGGCCACGAGATGGTGCAGGGCACCACGCGCCCGTTGTGGTGGCGGTTGTGGTTCCTCGCTGCTCTCCTGCCGGTCGCCCTGGGCCTGGCCTACGGAATCGCCCAAGCGCAAGTCCATCACTAATTCCCTCTCCCCTAAAGGGGAGAGGGCCAGGGTGAGGGGCAAGCGGAGAACGAAGGCGTCCCCTTAACGATTGAGTCTCTGCCCGCACTCCACGCAAAAGCTGTGCCGGCCGAGGTTGTGATGTCCGCATGACGGGCACACCAGTCGCCGTGGCGGGTCTGCCTGGAGCCAGCGCTCGTTTTCCCGCCGATACCAGATGCCGTCCTCGGGACCGAGCATCCAGCGGCGGCCTTCGCTGTCGAGAACGGCGAGGTCGCGCACCGCGACCCTGAATGCGCGCGGTGGCAGGTTGCCCGTGCGACGCTCTTCGACGAGGAACTTGTAACGGGTCTCTGCTTCGGCGAATGGGTCGACGGCCACGGCGGCGATTATGGCTGCTGAGGCTTGATCGCGTAGAATCCAGTCGGCTCTAGGGCCCGCAGCATGCGTCGCACCACATCCCGAAGCTCACCTCGATCCGGCGGCCGCCGCGCTGCATCATCCCGATCCAAGCGCAGCAAGCGCGCGCCACGCCCGCGGCTGAGCTCGCGCCAGGTTCGCGAGATCATCGGCGTCCTGCTCATGCTCGCCGCCTTGCTCGGCCTCCTTGCGATCGCGAGCCATGCGGGCAGCATCCTGGCCGGAATCCGCGACCGCATGTTCTACGGCTTCGGTAACGCGTGGTTCGTGCCGGTCGTCGCGGCGATCGCCTCGAGCGCGTATCTGCTGTGGCCGAAAGCCCCGCGCCCGCGCGCGATCGACGTGGTGGCCGGCCTCGTCGCGGTGCTGTCGCTGCTGGGGCTGTTCGGCATGGCGGCCAAGGCGGGGGGATGGGTCGGGCAGAACGTCGACGCGTCTCTGACGGGGTTAGTGGGCCCGTTCGGCGCTGGAGCGCTCCTGGTCGCCGGCCTCGTGATCGGCCTCATCGTCACCATCCATTTCAGCCCGGGAGCCCTGCTCGCCACCGCGGTCGGTGCGATGCGAGGCGCTTACGCGGAACGAGCTCGCCTGAGCGCCCTGGTCGCAGCGCAGCCGGCAGAGAAGGCAAAACCCATCAAAGCCGCGCCTCAGACCTCGGACGCGCTGACGCGTTCCGCCGCCAGCTTCGCCACGGCGCCGGCGCCGGCGGTCGAGCAGCCGCGGCCGTGGGAGCTCGACGAACCGGAGGAAGCGGAACGGGCCGATTGGTCCGAAACGGGGCGACCGGCGGAGGAGGAGGAGCAACACGCGCCACCGGCTCTGCGCGTGGTCGCCGAACCCGAGGACGAGCTGCCGGAGATCGAGTGGAAATTGCCGTCCGTCACTTTGCTCGATACCGTCACCGCACGCCGCGAGCGCATGGCGGACGAGATCAAGCGCAACGTCAAGGTCATCGAGACCACGCTCCAATCGTTCGGCGTGGAGTGCAAGGTCGTCGGGGTCAACCCAGGACCCGCGGTGACGCAGTACGAGGTCCAGCCCGGACCCGGAGTCCAGGTCAAGCGCATCACGGCGCTGCAGAACGACCTGTCCCTGGCTCTGGCTGCGGCCCCGCTGCGCATCGAGGCGCCGATCCCGGGCAAGTCCGCGGTGGGCATCGAGGTGCCGAACAAGTCGGCGAGCCTGGTGACCATACGAGAGGTGATCGAGACCGCCGCCTTCCGCGAGGGGACCAACAAGCTGGCCCTCGGACTGGGCAACGATGTTTCCGGCCAATCGATCGTCGCCGACCTCACGCGCATGCCGCACCTCTTGATCGCCGGCGCGACCGGCCAGGGCAAGAGCGTGTGCATCAACGCGCTGATCACCAGCCTGCTGTTCCAGGTCACCCCAGACCATCTGCGCCTTCTGCTCATCGACCCGAAGCGCGTGGAGCTGACCGGCTACAACGGCCTCCCGCACCTCGCGGTGCCTGTGCTCGTGGAATCCCATGAGGCCGCCGCCGCGCTGCGGTGGGCGGTCGCGGAGATGGACCGCCGCTACAAGCTCTTTTCCGCCGAGGGCGTGCGCAACATCGCTGGCTACAACGAAAAGGCCACGCTGAAGCTGGCCCGAACGCTGCCCTACATCGTGATCGTCATCGACGAGCTCGCCGACCTGATGATGGTCGCGGCCGGCGAGATAGAAGAGCTCATCTGCCGCATCGCACAGCTAGCGCGCGCGGTTGGCATCCATCTCATCATCGCCACCCAGCGGCCATCGACCGACATCATCACCGGCCTCATCAAAGCCAACATCCCGTCGCGCATCGCGTTCGCGGTCGGCTCACAGGTGGACAGCCGCGTCATCCTCGATACCGGCGGTGCGGAGAAGCTGCTCGGTCGTGGCGACATGCTGTATCAGCCGGTGGACGCAGGCAAGCCGACGCGCATCCAGGGCGCATTCGTGAGCGATCCCGAGGTCGAGGGCGTCGTCAACTTCTGGAAGGCTCAGGGCGGCCCGCGCTACATGGAGGAAATCCTTGAACAGGGCGCGTCAACGGAATGGGACCGTGAGAAGAGAGAGGAGCGCAAGCTCGACCCGCTGTTCGCGCGTTCGGCGCGGGCCGTGGCTGCGGAAGGCGCGGCATCGGTTTCGTTGGTGCAGCGCAAGTTCAACGTGGGGTATTCACGCGCCGGCCGGATCGTCGACCAGCTGGCAGATCACCACGTGGTCGGCGGCTACCAGGGCTCGAAGTCGCGTGAGGTCCTGATGACATTGCCCGACGTCGACGATTTGCTGGAGCGCTTAGGCCTCGAATGACGAGCGGGTCGCGGCCCCCGACCGTGACCCTTGGCCAGTCGCTTGCCGCAAAGCGCGAGGAGCGTGGTCTGTCGATCGAGCAGGTTGCGACTGCGACGCGCGTTCGTGCTGAATACCTGCGCGCGTTGGAGTCGGACGAGATCGTCCGCCTGGTCGCGCCCGTCTACGCGAAGGGCTACCTCCGCACCTACGCAAGCTATCTCGGGCTGGACGCGGACGAGCTCGCCGCGCAGCTGCCGGGGCGGCCCCGGCCGGGCCTCGAGCTGCGCCTGGGCGGCAGCGCCCCCCGTCCTCGCGTCGTGGTCACGACGCCGATGATCGCCGCGTCGGCGGTGGTCTTGCTGGCGGGCGCGTTCGGCGGCTATGCATGGCGTCAGGTGGTGGCCGAACAACGGAGCACCGCTGTCCTTCCTTCACCTTCCGCAGTCGCGGGCACCACGGTCACACCCAGCGCGTCGCCCGCGATTCAGGCCAGGCCGATCGTCGTCGGGGTCCACGTCACCGAGACCGTGTGGATCAACGCGGTCGTCGATGGCACGCCGCAGTACGGCGATTCAGGCCGGACGCTTCCGGCGGGATCGATCGTCTACTTCACCGGCCTCGACGTGAGGATCACCACCAGCAAGGCGTCGGCGACCTTGATCAGCATCGACGGACGCAACCTGGGGGCGATGGGGGTCGGCGTGGCAACGCGGGAGTTCTCGTCGCAAACTTCTCCCTAGGCTCGCCCAGATGAACATCTCGAACGCCCTGACCGTCAGCCGGCTGGTCGGCATCCCGGTGCTCATGGCGCTGCTGCTCCTGCGATTCCCGGGGCACGACCAGGTGGCCGCCGCACTCTTCATCGCGTTCTCGCTGACGGACACCCTCGACGGCCAGCTCGCGCGCCGCCGTGGCACCGTGAGCGACTTCGGAAAGTTCATGGACCCGCTCGCCGACAAGCTCTTCGTCCTGTCGGTGCTGATCGTCCTGGTGCAGGCGGGCCTCGTCGCGGCGTGGGTGGTGGTCGTGATCTTCTCGCGCGAGCTCATCATCACGATCCTTCGCTCTGTCGGCGCCGGCCAGGGCCGAGTCATCGCCGCCGCGCCCCTCGGCAAGACCAAGACGGTGACGCAGATGGCCGCCGTGACGCTGCTGATACTCCAACGTCCTTATCCAGCGCTTGTCCCGCTGGCCACCATCGCGGTGGGGGTCGCCGTGGTCTTCACGCTGTGGAGCGGCCTCGACTACCTGTGGCGTTTTCGCTACCTGATCGGCCCATTCGACACATCGCGCGTGCGCGCCGCGAGCGGTGGAGCACCGGAAGCCTCGCCCGCAAAGGAGCTCGGCGATCTTCTTGGCGACAGCGGGCTTACGGTCTCGGTCGCCGAGTCGAGCACGGGAGGGATGGTCGGCTCGCTGATCACGGACCAGCCCGGTAGCTCACGCTACTTTGCAGGCGGCGTGATCGCGTACTCGAACCGGGTGAAGCGCGACCAGCTCGGGGTTTTGGAAGACCTGCTGAGCGGAGTCGGCGCCGTCAGCCGCGAGGTGGCGGAGGCGATGGCCCAGGGCGTGCGTAAAAAGCTCGGCACCAGCCTCGCCGTGAGTGTCACGGGGATCGCAGGCCCCGAGGCCGGTGGGTCGAGCAAGCCGGTCGGGCTCACCTTCATCGCGGTGGCGTCGGAAGGGCATACGTCATCGCGTGAGTTTCATTTCGAGGGCGACCGCTCGTCCAACCGGCGGCAGGCGGCCACCGAGGCGCTGAAGATGCTCCTCGCCGAAGCACGGAGCGTGGCCGGCTCGCAGGTTAAGAGTGCTTGACGGTCGAACACCTGTTCGCTACACTTGCTCGAACATCGGCCTGTAAATGACGTTGATTCCCGACCTTCGACGTAGAACACTCGCCGCAACGACCTAGGAGGCATTGAGAAAACATTGGACAAGGACAAAGAGAAGGACAAGGAACGGGAGAAAGCCCACGAGGAAAAGGGCCGAGCTCTCGATTCGGCGATGTCCCAGATCACGAAGAGCTACGGCAAAGGCGCGATCATGAAACTGGGGGAGCACTTCGCGCAGCGCAGCGAGGTCACCTCAATTTCCACGGGTGCGCTGCCGCTTGACCTGGCCCTCGGAGTAGGTGGCATACCACGGGGCAGGGTGACGGAGATTTACGGTCCCGAATCCGTCGGCAAGACCACTCTGGCTCTGCATGTCATCGCGGAAGCACAGAAGGTGGGTGGCGTCGCGGCGTTCGTCGACGCCGAGCACGCGCTCGACCCGCTGTACGCGTCGCGGATCGGCGTCAAGATCGACGACCTCCTGATCAGCCAGCCCGACACGGGCGAGCAGGCGCTGGAGATCGTCGAGGTGCTCGTCCGCTCGAACGCGGTCGACGTGATCGTCATCGACTCGGTCGCCGCGCTGGTGCCGAAGGCCGAGATCGAGGGCGAGATGGGTGACTCACACATGGGCCTCCAGGCGCGCTTGATGTCGCAGGCCCTGCGCAAGCTGACCGCGGCGATCTCCAAGTCCAACTGTGCCGTGATCTTCCTCAACCAGCTGCGCGAGAAGGTCGGGATCATGTTCGGCAACCCCGAGACGCAGCCGGGCGGCCGGGCACTGAAGTTCTACTCGTCTGTGCGCCTGGACATCCGCAGGGTCGAGGTCATCAAGAACGGCCTCGACTCGGTCGGCAACAGGGTGAAGGTCAAGGTGGTCAAGAACAAGGTGGCGCCACCGTTCCGGTCAGCCGAGTTCGACATCCTGTTCAACGAAGGCATCTCGCGCGAGGGATCGTTGATCGACGCCGCGGTCGAGTACTCGGTCCTCGAGAAGAGCGGGACGTGGATGTCGTACGGCGACCAGCGTCTCGGTCAGGGTCGAGACAACGTCCGCAACTACCTGCGCGAAAACCCGACCCTGTCGGCTGACATCGAAGCGAAGGTGCGCGAGAAGGCGGCAGGAGCGGCCGCACCGCTACGGACCGCGACGCCGGTCAGGTCGCCGGCAAGTGCCACCGAGGAGTTCTAAGCCGCCGGCGATCCCAGCCATCGACGCAGGTCTGCGCCTCCTGTCGGGCCGCAACCATTCGCGCCACGAGATGCGCCGCAAGCTGGGACGCCGGGGATACTCGGAGGCGGACGTCGACAGCGCGGTCGACCGGCTCATCGAGCTCGGCTACCTCGACGACCGCGTTTTTGCCGAGGGCCATGTGAGGCGGCGGTCGGCGTCGCGCGGCCCCCTGGCGCTGTCCGCCGAGCTGGCGGCCCGTGGCGTCGATCGCGCGGCTGCCCACGAAGCGCTGTCGGGCCTCGGCCCCGAGGCACAGCTGGCGGCTGCCGCTCGCCTGGCCGAGCGCCTGAGCGGCCGGAGAGCGTTCGCGGGCTATCGGGAGCTGCTCAACTCGATAGGCCCCAAGCTCATCCGTAGGGGCTTCTCTCCAGGCACGGTCCGGGCCGCCTGCAGGGCGGTCTGGGAAGGGACGCCAGGCCTGGCCGAAGAGGCTCCGGCGCCGTCCGTCTAGGCCGCAGGAGCCTAGAATCAGGTGCACACGAGCCCTCCTCAGGGCCGTAAGTCATAGAGCCAACCCCAGGCGGGCCTCCGATGGCCTGCCGTGGTCACGCACTTTGACAATCGAATTAACGAGGTGCATGTCACATGCCTGTCTACGTCTTAGTCCCGCTATTGGTGGTGGCAGTTGCGGTAGCCCTCGCCGTCGGCTTCGGAATCGCCTACACGATGCTCCAGCGCCGGCAGACCCAGGGGTCCAACGTGATGGAGACCCGGGCTCAGCAGACCCTCCTCGAGGCCGAAACACAGGCCAAGGAAAAGCTGCTCGAGGCAAAAGAGGAAGCCGTCAAGATCCGCACCGTCGCCGAACAGGAGGCCCGGGAGTACCGGGCGCAGTCACAACAGCTCGAAAAGCGCCTTCTTCAAAAGGAGGAGAACCTCGACCGTAAGAGCGAGGATCTCAACCGAAGCGAGCGCGAGCTCGGCACCCAGAAGAAGTCGCTCGACGACATCAAGGCTCAGCTCGAGGAGAGCTATCGGCAGCAGGAGAGGGAGCTCCAGCGCGTCGCGAACATGACGCGACAGGAGGCCCAGGGCATTCTCATGGCCCAGGTCGAGCAGGACCTGCGCAACGAAGTTGCGCACAAGGTCCGCGAAGCCGAGCTGTCCGCCCGCGACGAAAGCGAACGTCGTGCTCGGGAGATCGTGACCGAGTCGATCCAGCGCATCGCCGCCGACCAGACCGCCGAGGTCTCGGTCTCAGTCCTGCCATTGCCAACCGACGAGTTGAAGGGCCGCATCATTGGCAAAGAGGGCCGCAACATCCGAGCCCTCCAGCAAGCGACGGGGATCGACCTGATCGTCGACGACACCCCGGAGGCTGTGATCATCAGCGGTTTCGACCCGGTCCGCCGCGAGGTGGCGCGGGTCGCCCTCAACAAGCTGATCGTGGACGGCCGGATTCATCCGGCCCGGATCGAAGAGATCGTCGCCAAGTCCCGCCAAGAGGTCCTGCAAAGGGTCAAGGAGGAGGGCGAGGCGGCGGTGCTCGAGCTGGGCCTGCAGGGGCTTCACCCTGAGGTCGTCCGACATCTCGGCATCCTGCGGTTCCGCACGAGCTACGGCCAGCAGGTGCTGAACCACTCCAAGGAAGTCGCCTACCTCGCCGCCATGATGGCGGCCGAGATCGGGGCCGACGTCCGGATCGCGAAGCTCTCGGGTTTGCTGCACGACATCGGCAAGGCCATCGACCACGAGGTCGAGGGCTCCCATGCGGTCATCGGTGCGGACCTGCTGCAGCGACACTCGGTTCCCGCCCCGGTGGTGCACGCGGTGCGCGCGCATCACTACGACGAGGAGCCACACTCGATCGAGGCCCTGCTGCTCATCGCGGCAGACGCCATCTCCGCCGCCCGGCCGGGCGCTCGGCGCGAGTCGCTCGAGGCCTACGTTAAGCGGTTGGAGAAGCTGGAGGAGATAGCCAACTCATTCCAGGGAGTCCAGCAGTCCTACGCCATCCAGGCCGGCCGCGAGGTCCGGATCCTGGTCAAGCCGGAGCAGATCGACGACACGGCTGCCCAGCTCATGGCCCGGGACATCGCCAAGCGAATCGAATCCGAGCTCAGCTTCCCGGGCCAGATCCGCGTCACCGTGGTGCGCGAGACGAGGGCCGTGGAGTACGCCAAGTAACCGATGAAGGGAGTCCGGTAACGGGCTCCCTCTTCTATTTGCACGAAAATCGATCTGTGGCTGAGGATGACTTCCGGATCCTGTTCGTCGCGGACGTCGTCGGGCATCCTGGGCGTGAGGCTGTCAAGGCGATCCTGCCCGGGCTCAAGAAGGAGCTGCACCCGCACCTGACCGTGCTCAACGGCGAGAACGCCGCCGGAGGGTTCGGCCTGACGGCCAAGATCGCGGCCGAGCTGAAAGGCGCCGGCGCGGACGTGATCACAAGCGGAAACCACGTCTTCGCCCAGAAAGAGTTCGTCGGGGAGCTGCCGCACCAGGAGCGGGTCCTGCGCCCCGCCAACTATCCGCCGGCTGCGCCCGGGCAGGGCTGGTGCGTGGTCGAGGCCGGCGGCCACCAGGTTCTGGTCATGAACCTGATCGGGAGGGTGTTTCTCGACTCGCTGGACGACCCCTTCCGAGCTGCCGACGCCATCCTGCAAGCCCACCCCAAAGTCCGGATCGTCTTCTGCGACATGCACGCCGAGGCGACCTCGGAAAAGACGGCCATGGGCTGGTACCTGGACGGCAGGGTGAGCGCCGTCGTCGGCACCCACACCCACATCCCGACCGCGGACGCCCGGGTCCTCCCCGGCGGCACGGCATACGTCACCGACGCGGGCATGGTGGG
>Ga0209220_1000319_pt1 | contig 18426 bp, 13 predicted proteins | sample BlaSpr_A8_OM3_M3_FD_187984 | JGI IMG/M metagenome (GOLD analysis project Ga0209220, IMG submission 187984) | Forest soil microbial communities from Thunder Bay, Ontario, Canada - Black Spruce, Ontario site 2_A8_OM3_M3 (SPAdes) (version 2) | ecosystem: Environmental > Terrestrial > Soil > Boreal... | reverse complement strand
TGCGCCGAGGCGCTCGATGCGTGGCTGGGATCGTCGCTCGCCACGCTGCATCTGCAACTGGGCCGCCCGCCGCGGAGCCTGACGACGCTCGTCGTGGGCGCCGCCCTTAAGATCGCGCAGGGCGTGGGCGCGCCTCCCCGCATTGTTGCGCACCTCGAGCTGCTGCGCTCCGGCTGCACGGCGCGCGACCGCTACCGGCTGTACCGGCGCGCGCGGCGCTTCGCCACGGCGGGTGGGATCGCAATTTGCGAGCGCTATCCGACGCCCGAAGGCTGGGCACTCGCGGGGCCGAGCGATGTGCAAGGCCACGCCCTCGACGCGACGTCGCCCCTCGCCGAGCAGCTGCGGCGCTGGGAGCGTCGCTACTACGACCGGATGACGGCGCCCGACCTCGTGTTCCTGCTGCAGGTGGATCCCGAGACCGCCGTCAACCGCAAGACCAACGAGCCGGCGGCCTACGTGCGCGAGCGCGCCCGCCTGACGTGGGAAACCGACTGGAGTCGGTCGGGGGCGCAGATCGTGGACGCGACGCAACCGCTGCCACAGGTCGTGGCGGCGCTCAAGAGCCAATTGTGGAGGACGCTGTGAGTCAAGGAAGAGCGGTCATCGTGGAGCTGGTGGGCCCCGCGGGTGCGGGCAAGTCGACGCTCGCACAAGGTGTCAGCACGGCCGACCCCACGATCCGCGCCGGGCTGAGCCTGTGGGGATTGCCCCGTCCGCGGCTGTTCGAGAGCGCGCTCGCGCTGCTCCCGACCATCATCGGCGCTGCCCTCGGAGGCCGCCGGTCACGGCTCAAGTGGGGTGAGATGACGCAGATGGTCCGGCTGGGAGCGCTGCGCCGCGTCGTGCATCGAGAAGCGAAGAACCACCGGATCATCATCCTGGACGAAGGGCCCGTATTCGCTCTGAGCTGGCTGGAAGTGTTCTTCGCGCGTAACGGGGATCGTGTGCCGGCGGCGTGGCGGCGGCGCGTCATCGCCGACTGGGCTTTGCTGCTCGACGTCGTGGTCTTTATCGATGCATCGGACGTCACGCTGGCGGAGCGGATTCGCACGCGGGAGAAGGACCACATGATGAAGGACCTCCCCGATGAGGAGATCTACGGGTTCTCGGCGGGGTTCCGCAAAGCGTTCGACCGCGTGATCGCGGAGCTCACCAAAGCCGGGCATCTCGTGGTGGATGCGTTGAGCACCGATCGCAGCGCCCCGCAGCAGAGCGCGGCGCGCCTGATGGCGGCGCTGAAACCGCGGCGCAATGGGCACTGACGCCGGGGTCGTCTCGGGGGCGATGGGGGGCCCAGCCGTTGCTGCCGCGCCTGCGCCGCGCGCGCTGACGCGCCGCGCCTCGCTCACAGCTGTCGCCTCGCTCCTCGACTACGCTGTCAAGGCAGGCGTCTCGCTCGTCGTCACACCCATTCTGGTGGGCGGGCTGGGCCGCACGCTGTACGGCGTGTGGGAGATGCTGGGACGTCTCGTCGGCTACATGTCGGCCGCCGATGGCCGTCCCACCGAGGCCCTGCGGCTTGTGATCTCCCAGCAACAGACCGCAGACCCGATCGCCAACCGCAAGAGCGTGGGCGCCGCGCTCGTCGTCTGGCTGCTGCTCTTTCCGCTGGTCGCGGCGGTGGGCGGTGCGCTGGCCTGGCTCGCGCCCGCGTTGACCCACGCACCCGCCGAGAGCCGGACCGACGTGCGGATCACCTGCATACTCCTGGTGGTGAGTTTCCTGCTCGCCGGACTCGCGGCCATTCCGGAGTCGGTGCTGCGCGGGATGAACCTCGGCTACAAGCGCATGGGACTGCAGGCCGGGCTCAGCGTGGTCACGGGCGGGTTGGCCGCCTGGGCCGTCCACGAGGGCTTTGGGCTGACGGGGATCGGCGCGTCGCAGATCGTGCGCGCGGTGATCATCGGGCTCTGCTTCTGGCTGCTGGTGCGGAACTATGTCCCCTGGTTCAGCGTCGCCCGGCCGTCCCGCGCCGACATCAAAGGGCTGCTGAACATGAGCGTGTGGCTGTCCGTCGGCGAGCTGGTCGCCAAGCTGCTGCTCGCGAGCGACGTCCTGATCCTCGGTGCCATCGTCTCGCCCGCCGCCGTGACCACGTTTGTTCTCACCGGCTACGCGGCCCGGACGGGCCTCGGCATCTTCGTCTTCACCGCCGGCTCGGCGATGCCCGGGCTGGGCGGCGTCCTGGGCCTGCGCCAATTCGACCGCGCCGCGCAGCTGCGCCGCGAGCTGCTGACGCTCACATGGCTGTTTGTGACGGTCATCGGCGCCACGATCCTCGTCTGGAACCGCTCGTTCCTCACGCTGTGGGTTGGGGCGCACAACTACGCCGGCCCGTGGGTCGACCTGCTCATCGTGCTCGTCGTGGCACAGACCGCGTTCATCCGCACCGATTCCTACATCATCGACGCGGCGCTCCGGCCCAAGGGCCGCGTGCTCGTCGGCGCCCTCACGGTGATCGCCACGCTTGGCCTGGGGATCACGCTGACCCACGCCTTTGGGATCCTGGGATTGAGCATTGGGATGCTGGCCGGTCGGGCGATCCAATCGGTCGCGTATCCCGTCATCGTCCGCGGCTGCTTGAACGACCCGGCGCGTGATGCCGCGTCCCGTACGGCGGCCCTGCGCCTCGCGGCGATCACCGCCGTGCTGTTCGCGGGGGCCAGCGCGCTCGGCCGGCGGCTGCAGGCGCCGAGCTGGCCGCTCTGGCTCGTGGGGGTCACGATCAGCCTGGCGCTGTTTGGCGCGGTCGCACTCACGCTGGGGCCGACCGCCCAGACCCGTCGCACGATCCTCCGCCGGATGCGCGGCATCGTGACCGGCGTGCGGAAGCGGGACAGCACATGACGGTCGCGTCGATTCCCCGCTCCGCCGGAAGAGTCGCGCCGCTCGTGCGGCCGGCGACGCCGCCGGCGGCGATCGTGCGCACGCGCTCAATCGTGAACCCGATCGTGCGGGCGGCGTTCTACCTGTTCGTGCTCTCGATTCCGTTCGAGATGCCCACGCGCACGACGCTTCCCATCGAGATCCCGACCCTCGTCGGCGTCATATTCCTGCTCGCGACGCTGATCCAGCCCAGCGAGGCGTACCGGCGCATCCCGGGCGCGCTGCTCTGGTTCGTCGCCTATATGTGGATGTTCGGGCTCAGCACGTTCGTGAACCGTGGTGACCACCACGAGCTGATAGCCATTCAGTTCCTGTCGCATCTCGAGCTGCTCTTCATCCTCTGGGCGGGCGCGAACATCTTGCGCGACCGCAAGGTGATGCGCGGCGCGCTGCTTGCGCTGGCGTTCGCCGTGACGATCCGGGCCGGCATGCAGATCTTGGGCATCGCAACCACCGCCACGCCCTTGTGGACCGGCGGCGTGCGGATGACCGTGTTCGGCCAGAACCCGAACTTGAGCGCGATCATCATGTCGGCCGGACTCGTGACCCTGCTGAACCTGCGGCCGCGTCTCCTGGCCTGGCCGCTCGCGGCGATGATCGGCTTCGCGATCGTCCAGACGGGATCGCGCGGCGGCCTGGCCTGCGCCGCGGTCGGCATGCTCGCGCTGCTATGGCAGGGACGCACGGCGTGGGTGCGGGTGCGCAGCGTGTTGGTGGGACTAGCCGCACTCGGCTTGCTGGCCTTTGGCGCGTGGCAGTCCGACATGTTCCGCACGCGCCTCACCGCGGCATCGGAAGGATCGCTGGCCGGACGGGAGCGCATCTATCCCGCCACGATCGAAATGATCTCCGAGCGCCCCCTGCTGGGCTGGGGGCCGACCGAGAATCAGTACGAGATCGCCAGGCGCATGGGCGAGGATAAGAAGGAACACCGCGACGCCCACAACATCGTGCTCGAGCTGCTGTCCGCCACGGGCGTCCTAGGGGCGATCCCGTTCCTGATCGGCCTGGGGCTGTGCGTCGTCGCGGCCTGGCGCGCGCGGCGCGGGTCCTTTCACATGCTGCCGTTTGCGCTACTCGTGACGGTCCTGACGGGCACCATCAGCGGCACGTGGATCGCGTCGAAGATTCTGTGGCTGGCGTTTGCGATCGTGGTGGCGAGTGGCGAAGTCGTGCGGCAAGTGGAGCAACGGCGATGTGCGGCCTAGCCGGACGCTTCCACCCCGCCGCCCTCCCCCCGGCGCATGGCTGGCACGTCAACGCCGACCGCCTGCTCGCGCATCGCGGGCCGGACGGCGCCGGCTATTTCGTCGATAACCGTTGCGAGCTGGTGCATCGCCGTCTCGCGCTCATCGATCTCTCGCCCACCGGCCGGCAGCCGATGGCGAACGAAACGGGCGACGTGCAGGTCGTCTACAACGGCGAGATCTACAACCATCGCGAGCTGCGGACCGCGCTCGAAGCCCGCGGTCATGTGTTCCGGTCCACGTCGGACACCGAGGTGCTGGTCCACCTCTACGAAGAGCGCGGGGAGCATCTCGTCGACCTGCTCCGCGGCATCTTCGCGTTCGCCATCTACGACGCCCGCCGCCGCCGCCTCGTGCTCGCGCGCGATCGCTTCGGCGTCAAGCCGCTCTTCTACGCGACGCACGAAGGACAGCTGGTGTTCGCGAGCGAGATCAAGGCGATCACAGCGCTTCCCGGGTTCACCCCGGCGCTCGACCGGCAGGCGTGCTGTGATTTCCTGGGCCTGGGATACATCCCCGAGCCGGCCACGGGCTTTGCCAACATCGAGGCGCTGCCGAAAGGGACGGTGCTGATCGAATCCCCGGAAGGCCGCCGGGTCGAAACCTACTACGCTGCGGCGGCGCGGCCCGAGCAGGCGCGCGGTCTCGCGGAAACCGTCAGCATGTTGCGCGAGCGGCTGCTCGCCGCCGTCAAGGGCCAGGCCGAGGCCGATGTCCCTGTGGCGGCGCTGCTGTCGGGCGGCATCGACTCGTCGCTGGTCGTCGCGGCTCACCGCCGCGCCACCGGCGAGCGCACCACCACCTTCAACGTGCAGTTCCCCGATCCGCAACACGACGAGACCCCCCTCGCCGTCGCGGTAGCAGAGCACTGCGGTACGCAGCATCACGTGATCCACCTTGGCGATTGGGGTCTCAGCCCCGATATCCTGCTCGGCATCGTGCGTCACTTCGATCAGCCGTTCGCGGACACGAGTTGCGTTCCTATGTATTGGGTGTCGCGCGCCATCCGCGAGCAGGGGATCATCTGCACGCTCTCAGGCGACGGCGGCGATGAAGCCTTCGGAGGCTACGGCCGCTTCTGGCGCGCAAACGGCCTGGCGCGCCTGATGCGCTTGCCCGGATGGGTCCGCGCGGTCGCGAACCGCACCGGCCAGGCGCTCGCAGGCCGGACGCACGATTGGGGGCGCCAGCTCGCGAAGGCCACCGCGCTCGCCGAGGCGGGCCGACAGGACTCGGCGGTGCTGCTCGCCGGCTTGTCGAACTACCTCAGCGAGGAGCAAAAGGCGGCGCTGCTGCTGCCGACCGCCGCTGAGCCGCTGCTGCCGGTGTACCGGCATTTCGACGGCTATCGGCCGGCCGGAGTGGATAATCTCGAAGAGTTGTCGCGCCGCATGACCGAAAACCTGTTCGCCATCGGTCTTCCCTCCGACATGCTCCGCAAGGTGGATATGATGAGCATGCGCGCCGGCATCGAGGTGCGCGTGCCGCTCTTGGACGAAGAGCTCGTCGCGCTTGGTCTCACGTTGCCACATCGCTTCAAGACCGACGGGCGGGAGGGGAAACTGGTCCTACGGGCGCTCGCGCGCGAATGGCTGCCCCGCCCTGTCACCCGCCATCCCAAGCATGGCTTCTCGATTCCCCTGGACGTCATGGCGACGCCCGCGGTGCACACGCTGCTGGAAGACTTGCTGCTCGGCAGCGACGCGCGCACCGGCTGGTTCTTGAACCGCGCGTTGATCCGCGCATGGCTGGGCAAGTTCCGGCAGGCCGCGGACGGCGATCGCGGTGGCGCGATCAGTCGCGAAGGGCTGTATCAGCGGGTGTTCATGCTGCTGTCGCTGGAGCAATGGATGCGGGATTACCAGCTGTCATGGTGACGATGAACGAGAAGGAAGCGACATGAGACTCGCCGTGTTTACGAGCAAGTATCCCGCGCGCATCGCGACGTTTTTCGAGCGGGACATGCGAGGCCTCCTGGAGACGGGGCTCGAGATCGACGTATTCGCGATCTCGCCGCTGGAAGCGTCCGCGTGGAGCCACTCGCTCGACTTGCTCGGTCCCGGGCACCTGCCCCGGGAGCGCGTCCACCATCTCACGATCGGCGCTGCCCTCGACCGCGCCCGGCCGGTGTTGCGCCGCAGCTTCGCTCCCGCGGCGCGCGACGCGCTGGCGGTGCTGGGCTCCGCCGCCCGATACGGGCCAGTGCGCCTGGCGAAGACGGCCTATCTGCTGCCCAAGGCGTGGGCGTGGGCCGCCGAAAGCGCCCATCGGTACGACCACGTCCTGGCGTACTGGGGGAACTACGCGGGCACGTGCGCCTACGCGTTCCACCGGCTCGCCACGCCGGACGTGCCATTCTCGATTTGGCTCCACGCCGGTACCGACCTGTACCGCGCACCGGTCTTCATGCGCGAGAAGCTCCGCTACGCCGACAACATCATCACGTGCTGCGAGTTCAATCAGGGCTACATCCGGCGGGAGTTCGCCGACGTGCCGCGGCTCGAGGCCAAGCTGCACCTCTGCCATCACGGCCTGAACCTGGCCGAATTCCCGTTCCAGCTGGAAGGCAGGGCGCCGAACCGCCTGCTTGCCGTCGGTCGGTTGTCCAAGCGGAAAGGGTTCGATTACCTCGTGCGCGCCGCGCAGCTGCTGCGCGACCGGGGAGTAGACGTCGTCGTCGAGTTCGTGGGAGACGGCGAGGAACGGCCGGCCTTGCAGGCCCTGGCGGCGGATCTAGGCGTCGCGGACCGCGTGGAGTTCCGCGGCTGGCAGCCGTTCGCAGGCGTTCGCGAGGCAATGAACCGCGCCACGATCCTGGTGCACCCCTCGGACGGCTTAGGTGATGGATTACCCAACGTCGTGCGGGAAGCGATGGCCCTGGGCGCGCCCGTCGTGGCCTCCGACGTCGCCGGCATCCCCGACGCGCTGCAGGATGGCTGCGGTATCCTCGTGCCGCCGAAGCACCCGGTGGCGCTGGCGACCGCCCTCGCACGGCTGCTGAGCGACCCCGCCGAACGACGCGCCATCGCGGGACGGGCGCGGCGGCGGACCGAGGACAAGTACGACCTGTGGCAGAACGGCGCGCGGCTGGCACAGCTGCTGCGCAACACGCGCAGAAGCGAGCCCTTGATGGCTGCCCCGGCGGCCGAGTCGCGGAGGTCGGCGTGAATTCGGAAGTGCTCGCGCTGTACCATTGCCTGCCGGCGCCGGCACGGTCGGCCGTCGCGACGATCCGCGGATGGTACCTGAAGCGTTGGCGGTACGGTGCGGAGAGCACGCGGCTCACCGAGGAGGCGCTGGAGCGCGACTGCTGGACCCCGGCACGGTGGAATGCGTGGCGCGAAGAACGGATGGCATACATCCTGGAACGCGCCGCGACGCAAGTGCCCTACTACCGCAAGTATTGGGAGACACAGCGCCGCGCAGGCAATAAGGCGTCCTGGGAGGTGCTGGCCAACTGGCCGTTGCTCGAAAAGGAAACGGTGCGCGTCAATCCCAAGGCGTTCCTGGCCGACGACTGCGACCCGCGCCGCATGTTCCGGGAGCAGACGAGCGGCACCACCGGCACCCCGCTCGAGATCTGGCGGTCGCGGTCGACGATCGCGTCGCTCTATGCGATCGCGACCGCGCGCACCCGCGGCTGGGACGGTATTTCCCCCGACGCGCGCTGGGCGCGGCTCGGCGGCCAGCTCGTCACGCCCGTGCAGCAACGCAAGCCGCCCTTCTGGGTATGGAACGCGGCGATGCGGCAGCTCTACATGTCGTCCTACCACCTCGCGCCCGATCTCATTCCACACTACCTCGATGCGCTGGCCGACTACGGCGTGGTGTATCTGTCGGGCTATCCCTCCGCAATTCACGCGCTGGCGCAGCAGGTGGTGCGCCGCGGCCGCCGCGATGTGCAGCTGGCCGCCGTCTACACGAACGCGGAGCCGTTGTACGCCGATCAACGCCGCACGATCAGCGCGGCGTTCCAATGCCCGGTCCGTGAGACCTATGGCATGGCTGAAACGGTCGCCGCGGCGAGCGAGTGCCCCTCCGGCAGCCTGCATCTCTGGCCGGAGGCGGGGTTCGTCGAGGTGCGCCCGGACGGCGAGCTCGTGTGCACCGGTCTCTTGAATCCGGACATGGTGCTCATCCGCTATCGCATCGGCGATCACGGCAGGCTCGCCGGCGACGCAGGCTCATGCGCGTGCGGCCGCTCGCTGCCGATCGTGACCGCGCTCGAGGGGCGCGCCGACGACATGCTCATCACACGCGACGGGCGTGCCGCCGGGCCCTTGGATCCCGTGTTCGACGGGATCCCCACCATCCGGGAGGCGCAAATCGTCCAGGAACAGCTCGACCTCGTACGGGTGCGCGTCGCGCCCGAGCCCGGATTCACCGATGCCCACGAGCGCACGATCACCCTCGGCGTGCGCGAGCGGCTGGGCGAAGTGCGCGTCATCGTGGACCGGGTCGACGCGTTGCCCCGCACGTCCAACGGCAAGCTGCGCGCAGTGATCTGCAACCTGGCCCCCGACGAGCGCACGGCCGCCCTGGGGCGCGACGGTCGCGTCCTGACGTGAGGACGGTATGAGCTCGCTCTTGTTGACGCTGTATCACCGGCTGCCCGCGCCGCTGCGCTCGGCCGCTGCCACGCTGCGCGGCGCCTATCTGGACCGCTGCCGCCACGGCGCGGACAGCGCACAGCTGGCCGAAGAGGTGCGAGAACGCGACCGCTGGACTATCGCGCAGTGGAAGACGTGGCGCGAGGAACGGCTCGCATACATTCTGCACCGCGCCGCCACCCGCGTGCCGTACTACCGCCGCTACTGGGAGGCGCAGCGCCACCGCGGCAATCGGGCATCGTGGGAGACGCTCGCTAACTGGCCGCTCCTGGAGAAAGAATCGGTACGCCTCAACCCCAAGGCGTTCCTCGCGGACGACTGCAACCCGCGGCGCATGTTTTGGGAGCACACCAGCGGGACCACCGGAACGCCGCTCGAGACGTGGCGGTCCCGCGCGACGCTCGGTATGCACTTCGCCATCAAGACCGTGCGCACGCGCGGCTGGGACGGCATTCCCGACGATGCCCGCTGGGCGCGACTCGGCGGACAGGTCGTCGTACCGGTCCAGCAACGCAAGCCGCCCTTCTGGGTGTGGAACGCGGCCATGCGCCAGCTGTACCTCTCGACGTATCACCTCGCCCCAGACCTCGTGCCGTGCTACCTCGACGCGCTGGCCCACTACCGCGTCACGTATCTGGCCGGCTACCCCTCGGCCCTGCAAACCTTGGCACATGAAACGGTGCGGCTGGGGCGCCGCGACCTGCGGATGACCGCGGTGTACGCCAACGCCGAACCGGTACAGCCCGAACAGCGTGACTTGATTGCCGCCGCGTTTGGTTGCCCGATGCGCGAGAGCTACGGGATGACCGAAGGAGTGGCCGGAGCGAGCGAGTGCCCCGCCGGCCGCCTCCACCAGTGGCCGGAAGTCGGCCTGGTCGAAGTGCAGGCCGATGGCGAGTTCGTCTGCACCGGCCTGCTGAACGCTGACATGCTGCTGATTCGCTACCGGGTCGGGGATCGGGGCCGGGTCGTCCAGCAGGGAGAAGTCTGCCCGTGCGGCCGGAGCCTGCCGATCATGGGCGCGATTGACGGACGCACCCAAGACATGGTACTGACCCGCGACGGCCGTCAGGCGATGCGGATGGGAACCGTTTTCTACGGCCTACCGGTGCGGCAATCCCAGATCGCGCAGGAACGGGTGGATCTCCTGCTGGTGCGGGTTGCGCCCGGACCGGGGTTCACAAGCGTCCACGAGCAAGAGATCATCGATCGCCTCCGGGAGCGGGTGGGCGATGTGCGGGTCACGGTCGAGCGGGTGGACCAGGTGCCGGTCTCCGGGAACGGCAAGGTGCGCCACGTGATCAGCAAGCTCACGCCGGCGGAGCGGGCGGTCGTCCTCGCCCAAGGCGCGTCCTCCCTCGAGCTCGCCCGACCGTCGGTCAGCTGACGAGGTCCCGGGCGATCAACAACTCGCCTCAATGGATTGGTTATTCCCATACAAATGGATGAGCCCAAAGGGTGTACGAATGGTGCGCCGTCGCAGTGCTGGCCCGCTTTGTGCACGCCAGAGATGAGTCCGCAGGCTCGACCCAACACAGAGGCAGCGTGGAACTAGCCCTATTTACCCGCAGACATCCTGCTCGCGTCGCCACGTGCTGATTACCGTCTCGGGCCTCGACGGCGCCGGCAAGAGCACCGTCATCAACGGGCTGCGGGGCGAGCTCGAACGCCAGGGCCGCGGCGTGGTCGTGCTGCACATGAACGACCATGTGGGGATCTACGCGTGCGCCCGCGCGATCCGGGATCGGATGTTCGGGCGCGCGCGCCTGGGGGTCGAGACGCCGCCGCGCATGACGCCGCGAGCCACGCGGTTCGGCCGGCTACGCGATGCCATCGTCTGGAACAAACCGCTCCGGCGTTTCTTCTATCCGCTCGATCTGCTTTACTTCGCGGCCCTGCGCCTCTATTTCGAAGGCGTGCGGCGTCGGACGCTGATCCTGGATCGCTACTTCTACGACCGGCTGGTGGATGTCGCTCCGTCGTCCCCAGACGCGGCCGGGTGGAAATGGCTGCGGCTGCTGGCGCGGATGACGCCGGCGCCCGACCTCGCCGTGTGGCTCGAGATCAGTCCGGCGCGAGCGTTCGCCCGCAAGAGCGAGTACACTATCCCCTATCTCGAGCAGCGCGATGCTGCCTACCGGACGGTGTTCGGGTGGCTGCCGGCGACGATCAAGATCTCGAGCGACTCACTGCAGATCGTGCAGGGCAGCGTTGCGGAGGCCGCACGGCGCCGGAGCGAATCGCGCGACACTCGCTTGCGAACCGCCGCGCTGCGCCTGTTGATCGACCCGACCAGCGTCGACCCCGACGAGCTGGATTGGGCGGAGTTGCGCCCCGTCGCGGAACGGGGAGGCGTGATCGTGCGCCTAGCCGACGCGCTGACGCGGCGCGGGGAAACCCTCGCTCCGCGCTTCGCCGCCGCCGCGGCGCGCGCCTGCGCGCGCACGCAGCAGGCGTTGGAGGTCATGGATCGGCTCGGCGAACGCTGCACCCAGCTCGGGATCGCGCACGCCTTTCTCAAGGCGGTCGAGCGCTATCCCGACACCGGGCGCGACGTGGATCTGTTGATCGCGGATCCTTCGCCCGCCGTCGATCGCCTGATCCTGCGGGATCTCCCCGCGGCTCCACGCGCGCGGGGATTCCGCACCCGTCTCAGCGGCTCTCGGACCTACACGGCGGCTCACGACATCGTCATCGACATCCATCACGCCCGCCTCGGTCGGTTCGGCGAGCAGGCGCGCTACGCGCGGACGCTTGTCGAGAGAGCCAGCGTCGTTCCGGTGGGGCCGACCGCCTGCGTCGCGCCATCGCCCGAAGACCACTTCTTGCTCGTCGCGACACAGCAGGTGTACACACGTCCGGCGCTGCGGCTCGCCGACGTCTACTGGGCAGTGACGATGCTCCGTCGCGACGACCAGTTGCGGTGGGATTATCTGTTCGCGGCCGCGCTCGCGATGGGGATGCTCCCCGCCGTCGGCGCCTATCTCGCGTACGTTGACCGCGTCCACACCCGGTTACTCGGCCGGACCCTGCTGACCGCCGACCTGCTCGCCCGGTTTGAGGCACCCCCCTCCGTCCCCCAAAGCGCCCAGGCCGGGATCCGCTTCCCCGCCGTCCGGACGGTTCGCCAGTTGTACGTGAAGCACATCCACGCCACGCTGGAGGCGGGCCGCTGGCACAGCGCGGCGCGCCTGTCCCTCCTCCCAGTCGCCGCAGCTCTGGCCGCCGGGGGAGGGGGGGGCTCACGGAGATCGGCATGAGTTCTCAATTGCTCACTCTGTACCACCGCTTACCGGGGTCGGCGCGCTCGGCCGTCGCGACGATGCGCGGCTGGTATCTCAACCGCTGGCGCTATGGCGCCGAGACCTCGCAGCTCACGGTGGAAGCGCTGGAGCGAGACCGCTGGAGTGCGGCGGCCTGGGACGCGTGGCGTGCCGAACGGCTCGGCTACATCCTGCACCGCGCCGCCACGCTGGTGCCGTACTATCGGGAGCACTGGCAGACGCGCCGCGCCCGGGGCGATCGCGCCTCGTGGGAGCTGCTCGAGAACTGGCCGCTGCTCGAAAAGGACGCGGTGCGGGCCAACCCCCGCGCGTTCCTGGCGGACGACTGCAATCCTCGGCGCCTGTTCCGCGAACAGACGAGCGGCACCACGGGGAAATCGCTGGAGGTCTGGCGCAGCCGGCCAACCGTCGCCGCGCTCTATGCGATCGCCGAAGCGCGCACGCGCGGGTGGGACCGCATTCCCGACGATGCTCGCTGGGCGCGCTTGGGGGGCCAACTGGTCGTCCCCGTGCGCCAGCGCCGTCCTCCCTTCTGGGTGTGGAACGCCGCCGGAAACCAGCTGTACCTGTCGTCCTACCATCTCGCGCCCGATCTCATCCCCCATTACCTCGATGCCCTCAAGCGCTATCGGATCGTGTATCTCGCCGGGTATCCGTCGTCGCTGCAGGCGCTGGCGCACGAGATCGTCCGGCTGGGACGGCGTGATCTCCAGATGGCAGCCGTCTATACCAACGCCGAGCCGCTGCTGCCGGGGCAGCGTGAGATCATCAGCGCCGCCTTCCAGTGCCCCGTGCGCGAGACGTACGGGATGACGGAAACCGTGGCAGCGGCGAGCGAGTGCAATGCCGGCCGGCTGCATCAATGGCCCGAGATCGGTCACATCGAGGTGGTTCCGGACGGCGAGCTCGTGTGCACAGGTCTGCTCAATCCCGACATGCCGCTGATCCGCTACCGCGTGGGGGACCGTGGTCATGCGTCCCCCCAGGCCGGCCCGTGCGCCTGCGGCCGGGAGCTTCCGATCATGGGTCCTGTCGAGGGGCGGACCAACGACTTGCTGATCACGCCGGACGGCCGTCAGATCTTCTGGCTCAATCCGGTCTTCTACGGCCTCCCGGTGCGGCAATCGCAGATCGCCCAGGAGGCGCTCGACTCCCTGCGCGTTTGCGTCGCGCCCGCGGAGGGCTTCACCACTGCCACCGAGCGCACGATCATCGATCGCGTGCGTGAGCGGATGGGCGAAGTGCGGGTGATCGTGGATCGCGTAGACGTCGTGCCGCGCACGTCCAACGGCAAGCTGCGTGCGGTGATCTGCAATTTGTCCCCGGAAGTACGGTCGGCGGCCTTGGAGGGCAGAATGGTGGTGGCTTCGTGACTTCTCGCCCGTTGAAGGTGTCATGACGGCAGCCGCTCCTGTGCTCGTGCTTGACGGGCAGACCACGCAGGCGCTCGCGTGCGTGCGATCGCTCGGGCGGGCCGGGCATCGGGTATACGTCGCAAGCCAGCGGCGCGCAGCTCTGGCGGCCTGGTCGCGGTTCTGCCGGGCAGGCTGGCACCTGCCCGCCGAGACCGTCGCCGACTATGCCGCGTTGCGCAGCTGGGCGCGCGACCAGGGGGTGCGCATCGTACTCCCCCTGACCGAGCGCAGCTGCCTGCTTTGCAACGCCGCCCGCGCCGACTGGGAGGCCGCCGGCATCACCGTCGGCTGCGGGCCCGATGACATGCTGCTTCAGGTCTTCGACAAGGCGGAGGCGCTCACGCGGGCACGCGCCTGCGGAATGGCGACACCCGCGACCTATGCGCCGACCTCGCTCGCCGAGGCCGAAGCGGTGGCGGCAGAGGTCGGTTTCCCGTGCGTCGTGAAGGCACGGTCTAGCTACGCCTGGCACGAGGGCCAGCTGTTCGCGGATCCGGGCGTTGTCTACGTGGCCCACAGGGGGGACCTCGCCGCGGCGGTCATGGCGCGGCGACAGGGAGCGTTCTGGCCGCTGGTCCAGCGCTACGTACCCGGCCACGGGCTGGGGCTCTCCGCGGTCTGCGATCGGGGCCGTGTGGTCGCGTGGTTCGCGCACGAACGGCTGCGCGACGTGCGGCCCTCAGGGTCGGGCAGCAGCCTGCGCCGCTCTGTCCCGGTCGACCCGCGGCTGCGCGAGGCGGCTGCTCGCCTGCTGGCGGACCTGGCATGGCACGGACCAGCCATGTTCGAGTTCCGGCACGACGACGAGGATCCGGACGGTCCCTGGCTGATCGAAATCAATGGGCGTTTCTGGGGCTCGCTGCAGCTGGCGATCACCGCTGGAGTCGATCTGCCGCGCCAATGGATCGCCATCCTGTCGGCAACGCCGCAGCGCGGCGTGGCCGCGTACTGGCCCGGAGTGACGCTGCGCTGGCTGTGGGGAGACGCGCAGCGGCTCCTGCACGTCGTCCAGGGACCGCCGCCCGGCTATCCCGGCGACTATCCGGGCGTATGGCGCGGCATGTGGGAAGTGGTAGGACCGCAGCCCGCCGGGACCCAAAGTGAGACCTGGGATTCTGCGGACCGGTGGCCGGTCGTGGCCGAGTGGGTGCAGGGGATCGGCGAGCTGCTGGGGCAGCCGCTCGGGAGGGTACGCGCATGACGACTCGCGTGACGGTGGTGCTGCCGTGCCGCAACGAAGCGCGCTACATCGGCCCCTGCCTCGATTCGATCCTCGCGGGCGCCCACCCCGCCGATTTCCTCGAGGTCCTGGTCGTGGATGGCCAGAGCACGGACGGCACCCGGAAACGCGTCGCGGAGTATGCGGCGGCGCACTCACAGATCCGTCTGCTCGACAATCCGAAACGGATCGTGCCCATGGCGCTCAACACCGGCATCCGCGAAGCGACCGGTGACGTGATTGTGCGCATGGACGCCCACGTGGTGTACCCGCCCGAGTACATCCCGCGACTCGTGGCCGCGCTCGCGGAGACGGGCGCCGATAATGTGGGCGGCTGCATGATCACGTTGCCCGCGGACGGGACAGCTGTGGCGCAGGCCATCGCCATCGGGCTTGGCCATCCGTTCGGCGTGGGTAATGCGCACTTCCGCCTCGGGGCCCGGGAGCAACGGTACGTCGATACCGTACCCTTCGGCTGTTTCCCCCGCGACGTGTTCCGGCGCATCGGCTTGTTCGACGAGGAAATGGTCCGCAACCAGGACGATGAGTTTAACAACCGCATCCTCCGGCATGGCGGACGGGTGCTGCTCGTGCCGGATGTCGTCTGTTACTACTACGCGCGCGGGTCGCTGGGGCAGCTGGCACGCATGTTCTACCAGTACGGGGCGTTCAAGCCGCTGGCGGCGCGGAAGGCGGGGCGCATCATGACGCTGCGCCAACTGGTGCCGGCTGCCTTCGTCACCGGCTTGCTCGGGAGCGCCGCCGCGGCACTGATCTGGCACTCCACCATCTGGATCACGGTCGCGATCGCCGGCACATACGCCGCCGCGGTGTTGGCATGCGCGTTGCGTGTCGCACGCTCGCACGGCGCGCGCTGTGCCGTCGCCCTGACAGCGGTATTCCCCGTGGTGCATTTCAGTTACGGGATCGGCTTTCTGCGGGGCTTGTGGGCAGGGTTGACCGGGCATCGAGGGCGCTGGCGGGACCCGGCCGCCGTACCGCTGTCCCGCTAGCGAGGACGAGACATTTTGGCCACTACGCATCCTGAGGTCGCCGGCTTCATGTATCACGAGGTCACCGATGACCCCACCACGTCGGGGTTCCAGCGGCCTGCTGCGCTGCCCTACACGTTCAGCCGCACGGCGTTCGCCAGCCACCTGGACGCGTTCGCGACGGGTCCCCTCGCGCCCGAGCTGATCTCCGACATCGACCTGGCCCGGAATGTCCGGGGACGTCATCTCGTGCTGACGTTCGACGACGGGGGTGCGAGCGCCATGTATGCCGCCGAGCAACTCGCCCGACGCGGGTGGAAGGCGCATTTCTTCATCATCACGGCCCGGATCGGCGAGCGGACGTTCCTGAAACCGGCCGACATCCGCGCCCTGCGCAGCGCCGGCCACATGATCGGCACCCACTCCCACACGCACCCCGACATCTTTCGGAGCCTGTCCCCTGCGCTCATGGCGAGCGAGTGGGGAGTCAGTCGGGCGATCCTCGAGGCGCTGCTCGGCGAACCGTGCGTCGCGGCGTCCGTCCCGGGCGGCGATATCTCGCGCATGGTGCTCGAGTCCGCCGGCGAAGCCGGCGCCCGCTACCTGTTCACGTCCGAGCCGTTGCTCGCACCCGAGCGTTTGGGCGACACCTGGATCCTGGGCCGCGTGATCCTCAAGTCCGGAATGTCCGCTGCCACGATTCGGGAGCTGGTTGCGTTCCGCGGCTGGCAGCGCGCCAAGCTGCTGCGCCGGCTCGGCGGGTTGGCGCGCACACTGTCGCCGTCCCTGTACGCGCAGTATGTGCGCATGCGCACCCGCGAGGGTTCCTCGTGACCGCCGTGTCTCGACCGCGTGGGAAGATCGCCCCCAAGGGAGCCCGGAAGCCGGAACCGGCGCTTCGGGTCCTGATGGTGACGAGCGAATGGCCCGCCCCCGGCTTCGCGGGGACGACGAACTTCATCAAGCAGCAAGCGGAGTTCCTGCAGGCGGCCGGCGTAGACGTAGAAGTATTCGTCTTCCGGGGCAGCCGGAACCCGTACAACTATGCCGCGGCGTGGGCGCGACTGCGTCCCCGGCTCACGCCGGATCGCTACGACCTGATTCACGCGCAGTTCGGCCAGAGCGGCCTGCTCGCGCTCCCCAAGCGCCTGCCGCTGGTCGTGACGTTTCGCGGCAGCGACCTGCTCGGCATCGTCGCTGACCGCAACGGGCGGTATACCGTGGTGGGCCGGGTGCTGCAGCAGGCGTCTCGCTTCGTGGCGCGGCATGCCGACGCGGTGATCCTGGTGTCGGACCACATGCGGCGGAGTATCAAAACCACGGCGCCGGTGCACATCATTCCCTCGGGGCTCGATCTCGACCTGTTCCAACCTACCCCGCGCGACGAAGCGCGCCGGAAGCTCGGCATGGATCCCAACGAGCGACTCGTGTTATTCGTCGGGCGGGAGCATCAGGCGCGCAAGCGCTACGGCCTGGCCAAGCAGGCCGTGGAGATATTGACTGAGCGGATGCCGGCCAGACTGGTCGTAGGCTGGGGCGTGCCACACGAGAAGATCCCACTCTACATGAGCGCGAGCGACGTCCTCATCGTGACCTCGATGCATGAGGGCTCACCCAACGTGGTCAAGGAAGCCCTGGCATGCGACCTGCCGGTCGTCTCTGTGGCGGTGGGCGACGTGCCTGAGCGCCTGCAGGGCGTGGAGGGCTGCGAACTGACTGCCGATGACCGCCCCGAGACCATTGCCGCCGCGCTGGAACGCGTGCTGCAACGCGGCGAGCGGATCGACGGCCGCGCAGCCATCCAGCACCTCGATGAGCGCCTCCTTACGGAGCGCGTGATCGAGATCTACCGCTCGGTATTGCCTCGCCAGCAGGCCTGACAGTTACCAGAAACACGTCGAATGCGGGCCCGGTGCGCGGCGGCGACGCCGTCACCCGGCCCACCGGCAGGGGCGGCACCCGCTCAGCGGTCATTGGCACGGCTATTGAATCCCCGACATAGGTCCCGCGCATGAGTGGGGGGCCAAATACGTCTTGCACGCTGCGTACCTCGTACGATTGTCCCTGTGCGAGCACGCGGGACAAATCCACGTTGACGCTCGCTTGCCCGCTCCAATTGTATACGACGATGTGCGCCCGCCCCGGCTCGTAGCGGTTTGGCCGGACGACCACCGTCGGGGTCGCGGGCGCGTGCGGCCAATCGAGGAGGGAATTGCTCCCTCCCGGCGCGTCTCCGCTGAGCAACTGCTTCGCGCCGCCGAGCGTGTTACCCTCCACGATCGCGCTCGTCCAGGTCCCGATCCGCAGCGCGGTTTGCCCACCCCAGATGAGATTCCCCTGCACGACGACGTCGTCGTTGCGCAGCGGGGCGTAGCCAAGGCGCAGGTTCTCACCCTCCTGCCCCGAGAAGTAGAGCAGGTTTTCGACCACCTGCATGCCGGACATCGGTACCTCGCCGCCCACCAGGATGTTGCCCTTCGCCCGGTATTTATTCGAGATGGTGCCGTTGTTGAATGCGACGTTGCCCTCGAGACGCACGTTGCGTTGCGGCGGATTGCGCGGGCTCGCGTACACATGGATGCCGTACCCGAGGTTGTCGAAGAAGACGTTGTCAGCCAGCAGTTTCGTGCCGCGCTCGTTGTGGACGTACACGCCATGGTCGAGGTTCTCGTGTGTCCCGTTGTTGTACACGATACAGCCATACAGCTCGGCGTCCTCGCCGGGCGTCCAGAAGCTGATCCCCATCGTGCCGGCATCGTGAATGATGAGA
>Ga0209220_1000318_pt1 | contig 18433 bp, 21 predicted proteins | sample BlaSpr_A8_OM3_M3_FD_187984 | JGI IMG/M metagenome (GOLD analysis project Ga0209220, IMG submission 187984) | Forest soil microbial communities from Thunder Bay, Ontario, Canada - Black Spruce, Ontario site 2_A8_OM3_M3 (SPAdes) (version 2) | ecosystem: Environmental > Terrestrial > Soil > Boreal... | reverse complement strand
GGGCGCCCGTGGGAGCGCCCGCACGTAGAGGCGGACCATCACGTACAAGACCGCGGGCGCGACGTCAGGCACGAAGGGCACCGAGACTAATTAGTTGGTTAGGCGAATGACCGTTTTGGGCCGCAAGCGGACATTTGCCTTTGACTGCTTACGATCTAAAGCAGCAAAGATTCTGCTTGTCTCAGCGCGGTGGCGCGACCTCAAGTGCGGTAAGCTATCTGTAGGCGATCAGTAACCTGCGCGGCGGTCCATGCAGCGGAGAATGGGTTTGCCAATGTGGCAAATCGGAGGTCAACCATGGACGCACTCGCACTGTTCGCAATCCCGTTCTTGATGGCTGTCGGAGCCCACCAGGCGACGCTCGCGCAGCAATACACCGCAGCCGCCCAGTACGGCCAGCCCTACACGTATGTCGTGCCGCCCGGCTCGGGTTGGGCGCCAGGCGCTGCCATTGGCGCCGGTGTGGGCGCCCTGGCGAGCGGAGGATCCGCAGGCGCGACGCTCGCCGGGGCGTTGATCGGCGGAGGAATCGGCTACGCGGAGACCACGCCGCCCGTCTACGTCAACCCCACCGCTTACCAACCGGCATACGTCGCACCTGCTGGCTACCCGCAGCTAATGTACGCTGGGACACTGCCCCGCAGCGCGCCCGCGCGGTCCGGCGACAGTGACGAGTTCATAAGGAATTGGATGAACTTCATGCAGCCGACAACGCGCTAGTAGCGCGGGCCAAAGCAATATTAGGATTAGGCGCAGGCAGCAGACAGACGCTGAGGATCTTGCCGAAAACGGCTGGAAGCGCGCCGCAGTGATCAGGCGACCGACCGAACTGGATTTCACGCCACCCGGCACTTGTCCAGCGAATGTCCGCTCTTGGCCGAAAGCGGTCATTGGCAGAACCAAGCGAAATCCCTGTCTAACGTTACTTAAGCCGCTGTCGGCGAGTTAGTGGTCGCCGAGAGATGCAGCCCTCGGCCAGAACCGGGATGGGGTGCAATCGGACACCTAATGAGTATCAGCGGCGTGACGCCACGTCTTTATAAAGGGTGGATGCACGGTAGGAAGAAGTCCTCATTTCTGCTTCTGATTGGCACAAAGATTCCGCTCCTACGTAGCCCGGGCACTTCCCGCGGATCCGGCCGTTATCGGGCCGCTCTCGGTCGCTCTCGTACGCGGGCGAGTGCGGCTCCTCGTCGGCCTTCAGGATCGGCAACCGCGTGAGGGGCGCTCCCGCGTAGCGCCTGAACGGATCCGGCTGGTTCGCCCAGTCGAGCTGACCGGGGCCGGGCGCGAAGCGGTTGAAGTGATGCTTCGTGCGCTCGTGATAGCGCATCACGGCTTCGAGCTGCGATGCGCCTGGCACGGGGGGCCGCTGCGCCGCGACTACAGCGGCTTGACGTTTGCCGCGGCCGGGCCCTTCTGCCCTTGCGTGACGTCGAAAGAGACCTTCTGGCCCTCTTTCAGCGATTTGAAGCCCGCACCCTGGATCGAGCTGTGATGGACGAACAGATCCTTCCCGCCGTCATCCGGCGTGATGAATCCGAAGCCCTTCGAGTCGTTGAACCACTTTACTGTGCCTGTAGTCATGTCAGTTCCACTTCCTGAAATTACAACGTTTGCGCAAGGCTGTCCGAGCTGCACTTCGGGCCCGATGATCAAGGGAGGGATCGACTGCCACTAGGAAGCCGCTTTGGGCGGTAGGTAGAAGGGTCGCGAATTCACTGCTTGAGATGCTGCGGACGCAAATGTAACACGGCGCTCTATTGCAAGTGAACCATTCCGGCGCTTGAATATGCATGATCGGTGTTCCGATCTGGAGACTGGAATGATCTCATTGAACGTCAATCGCATCCATATGACGCTACGCACACCGGCAATCGCGCTGACGGCCTGCGCGTCGATCGCAGCATTTCAAGCCCAAGGGCAGGATCCCGCGCAGGCGGTGCGCGCGTTCGAGACAGTCAGGGAAGTGCTGCAGCATCCGCGCTGCCAGAACTGCCACATCCCCGGCAACGCGCCACTCCAATACGATCAGGGTCTTCCTCATGCGATGAACGTCCAGCGCGGCCCCGGCGGCTTCGGCGCCGTGGCGATGAACTGCAGCGGCTGCCACCAGACGAGCAACCTGCCCGCCGAATACGGCCTGCGCTCGCCGCCCGGCGCGCCGAATTGGCACCTGCCGCCCGAGAACATGAAGATGGTGTTCATCAACCTGCCCTCGCCCGAGCTCTGTCGCGTCCTGAAAGATCCAACGCGCAACGGCGGCAAAACCCCCGAGCAGCTCGTCAAGCACGTCGCCGAAGACAAGCTCGTCCTATGGGGCTGGGACCCCGGCGGCAATCGCGCGCCCGTGTCCGTGCCGCACGCGCAATTCGTCGGCGCATTCAAGGACTGGGTTTCGGGCGGCATGCCCTGCCCCGCGCGCTAGGCGTCGATCGATAAGCTACAGCCGCTTAGCGACCTCTTCCAGCATCACCTCGGTCGCGCCGCCGCCGATCGACTGCACGCGCGCATCGCGCGTCATGCGCTCGATGGCCGACTCGCGCAGATACCCTGCGCCGCCGTGGAACTGCAGGCAGTCGTACATCACCTCGTTCACGAGCTCGCCGCAGTAGGCCTTCACCATGGACACTTCTTTCACGCAGTCTTTCCCCGCGGCGTCGAGCGACGCCGCGTGCCAGACGAGCTGCCGGCCCGCCTCCACTTTCGCCGCGAGCATCGCGAGGCGCTGGCGGATCGCTTGCTTGTCCCAGAGCGGCGCGCCGAATGCCTTGCGGGTCTTCACGTACTCGAGCGTGATCTCCAGCGCCTTGGCGCTCTCGCCGATCGCCATCGACCCGATCGCGATGCGCTCGTTCTGGAAGTTGTTCATGATCGCGTAGAAGCCGCGCCCTTCTTCGCCCAGCAGATTCGCCGCCGGCACGCGGCAGCCGTCGAACACGAGCTCCGCGGTGTCGGAGGAACGCCAGCCGTGCTTGTCGAGCTTGCGGCCCACCGAGAAGCCCTTCGTCCCCTTCCCGACGATGAACATCGACAAGCCCTTGGACCCCGCCGCCGCATCCGTCTTCGCCGCGACGAAATAGAGATCGGCGAGCGCGCCGTTCGTGATGAACATCTTCGTGCCGTTCAGCACCCAGCCGTCGCCGGAGCCGCCTCTCTCCCGGCGGGCGGTCGTGCGAATGGCCTTCACGTCCGAGCCGGCGTCCGGCTCGGTGACCGCAACAGCCGTTATGGCTTCTCCAGAGATTATTTTGGGTAGAAACCGTTTGATCTGCTCCGGCGACCCCGCGTTCACGAGATGCGGCGACGCCATGTCCGTGTGCACGAGCACCGTGATGGCGAAGCCGCCGAAGGTCGAGCGCCCCAGCTCCTCCGCGAGCAGCGCCGTCGCCCTCGCATCCAGGCCCGCGCCGCCGAGCTCCTCCGGATACCTCAGGCCCAGGTATCCGAGCCGCCCCATCTCCTGCAGCACCTCCCGCGGCACGAAGCCCTGCTCTTCCCATGGCCCGCCCTTCGGCACGATCTCCTTCTCGACGTAGCGGCGGATGCTCTCGCGCAGCAGGCGGAAAGTATCGTCGTGGTCTTCAGGCAGGCGCGGCATCCGCTTACCTCCGGCCGAATTGCTCGCGCAGGCGATTCACGGCCTCGGGCTCGCCACGCACGCGCAGGAACGCGCCCTCGCCATCGGCGCGCTCCTCCAGCACCGTGCAAGTGGCGAAGATCTGCCCGCGCAGGTTCTGCGCCGACCAGGGGAGGAAGAGCTCGGCCTCGACGAGGCGCTTCTCGAAGAACGCGTTGATCGCCTCGCGCAGCTTCGCGACGTCACCCTCCCTTTTCGCGCTCATCACGATGCAGCCGGGGTACTGCGCGCGCAGCGCCGCTTCGTCGCCGCCGCGGTCAATTTTGTTGAAAACCAGGAGGCGCGGTACGCCCTGCGCGCCGATCTCGTCGAGCACTTCCTCGGTCACCGCGAGCTGCCGCTCGAACCCGGGATCACTCGCATCGACGACGTGGGCGAGCAGCGACGCCTCGAGCGCTTCGTCGAGCGTCGACTTGAACGACGCGACGAGCCCGTGCGGCAGGTTCTTGATGAAGCCGACCGTGTCGCTGACGAGCACGCGCGGGATGCTCTCGGGGTGGAGGGCCCGCACCGTGGTATCGAGCGTCGCGAAGAGCTTGTCCGCCACCAGCGACTCGCTTCCCGTCAGCGCGCGCATCAGGGTGGACTTGCCCGCATTCGTGTATCCGACGAGCGCCACGCGCGCGAGCCCCTGACGCTCCTGGCGCCGGGCGCGCTGCGTCTTGCGCTCGAGGGCCATTCCATCGAGCTCCTTCTGCAGCTCGGTGATGCGGTCGCGGATCTTGCGCCGGTCGAGCTCGCCGTGCGACTCGCCGCCGCTGCGGCCGCCGGTGCCGCTGCGCCCCCGGTCCTTCGGCCCGGCCTGCTTGGCGGCTTCGCGCAGGCGCGGCGCCATGTAGCCCAGGCGCGCGATCTCGACCTGCGCGCGTGCGTAGCGCGAGCTCGCGTGCCGGTGGAAGATCTCGAGGATCACCATGGTGCGGTCCATCACCTCGCCGCCGGCCTCCTTCTCCAGGTTGAACGCCTGCGAGGGGGAGATCTCGTGGTCGATGAGGATCACGTCGGCGGACTCCTGCTCCCGCATGAGGCGCAGCTCCTCGCGCTTGCCGGTGCCGAAGTACGCCGACTTGTCGAACCCGGCGCGCTTCTGCGTGAACTTGCCGACCACCTCGAACCCCAGCGTCTTCGCGAGCTGGCGCAGCTCGGTCAGCGACGCGTCGAACTCGACGTCGCTCATGCTGGACAGCTGCACCGCCGCTACGATGGCGCGCGCCCGCTTCGGGTCGATTTCCTGCATCATGCGCGCAGCGTATCAGGCAAACTGGACGCCTATACTGGAGGCCCCGTGAAAAAGCTCCCCGACATCGACCCCGAAGGAAAACGCCTTCCCATCAAGCTCGACAGCACCTCGAACGGCGAATTCGCCCCTGTGCCGCTCTGGCCGGCGAACCGCGAGGCCAATCGCCTGGCGCACGAATCGGCTTCCGCTTTTTCAAAGAAACTTGGTCTTTCAAGAAGAAACTTCCTTGTCTCTTCGTGCGGCGCCGCTGCGACCCTGCTCTCGTTCAACGCCGCGAACGCCGCCGCCGGCCGCACGGGCGGCTTCTTCGACCTGCCGAAGGACGCGGCGCTCGACGAGTCGCTCGCCCGCGTGCAGGTCGGGCCGGCGAAGGACGAGTTCATCTTCGACGTTCAGGGCCACTTCATCGACACGCCGAAAGGAAATGCCAAGAGCGCTGAGGTGTTCGTGAAGGACGTCTTCATGGACAGCGACACCGACGTCATGGTGCTCTCCTTCGTGCCCTCCTCGCGCGACGCCGAGCCCGTCACCATTCAGGCCGCCGATGCCATGCGCCGCGTCGTCGACAAGCTCGAGGGCACCCACCGCCTGCTCCTGCACGGCCGCGTCAACCCGAACCAGCCCGGCGACCTCGAAGGCATGGACGAGCTGAAGGAAAAATGGGGCGTGAGCGCCTGGAAGACCTACACCCAGTGGGGCCCGGACGGGCGCGGCTTCTTCCTTTCCGACGATGTCGGCATTCGCTTTATCGAGAAGGCGCGCAAGCTCGGCGTGAAGAACATCGCCGTGCACAAGGGCCTGCCTTTCGGGCAGCAGTCCTACGAGCACAGCCAGTGCAGCGACATCGGCGTCGTCGCCAAGCGCTTCCCCGACGTCAACTTCCTCATCTACCACTCCGGCTTCGTCACCGGCGTGCCCGAGCAGGCCTACCAGCCCGGCCGCGACGGCATCGATACGCTGGTTTCGTCTCTACAAAAGAATTCAGTTCCGCCGGGGTCGAACGTGTACGCCGAGCTAGGCAGCACCTGGCGCTTCCTCATGCGCGACCCCGAGCAAGCAGCTCATGCTTTAGGAAAACTTTTACTCTACGTTGGAGCGAACAACATTCTCTGGGGCACCGACTCCATCTGGTACGGCTCCCCGCAGGACCAGATCCAGGCTTTCCGCACCTTCCAGATCGCCCCCGCCCTGCGCGAGAAGCACGGCTACCTCGAGATCACCCCCGACCTTCGCGCCAAGATCTTCGGCCGCAACGCCGCCAAGGTCTACGGGCTGAGCGCTGCCGACATTAAGAAATACACGAGCCGCGACTCCATCTCGCGCGAGCGCGCTACCTACTTAGAGAATCCCGAACCACACTTCAAGACCTACGGGCCGAGGACTCGGCGGGAGTTTCTTCAGTACTTGCGGTTGACATCGGACCCGCGCTAAGCGGCGGTCAGTCGCGCCGGCGTCCGCGGTGCTCGACGAGATCAGCCGATAGAGCAACCGGGCCCGGGTCTTCTGGCTATGTTTCCGGACGATGTCGCTACAGCAGAGAGCGAATCAGCGCTTCATCGATTCGATGTGCGCAACGGATAAGGCGGTCTGCGACCTTCTGGATATCCTCCGGTGCAACGTCCCGAAGTGTGGCGCGAAGTTTGCCGCCTTTTACAGATGCTCGACGTAGCTTACGGCGATGTTCGATGGGGCTGCGTTCCCAAATTCCGTGAATGAATTCGTTGCGCTGGTTGTAGAGATCGTGGACCTCATCCATGATATTGGCAATCTCAGTGTAGCACTCGTTGGTCGGGGTGTACTCATTCATGAATGCCTTCACCATATTCGTCTTACGGCGGAAATCCATATCCACAACCATGAGCTCGCCGCCGGTACCGAAGCTAGCGTCGAGGAAGTGAATCAGGATTGATTCGAGTTCGTTCTCCACATAAGCGGAGGCGGCTGCCAGACGACCGAGCTGGAGAAGGATGTCCTGGGAACCGACCAGTTGAAGGGAAAGAGGGTTCCTTTCCCGGCCAGTCACGAGTCGGTCGTCAGGTGAGCCCGGCATCCTGAGCGCCTTACTTAGCCTTTCCAATTTCCCACCGAGCGTGGGAATCCTTGGTGTCACGGTCACGGATGAGTTGAGCGCCACAGGCAGCACATTTGTAGTATTCGACTGTGCCAGTGGCGGCTCCCATAGCCCTCCACTTCTCCTTATTTACAAGGTTCAGCCCTGCGTGCGGCTCAGTCGCGGAAGGCTTGCCGTTGATTTCGCAGCAGGGCTCGCAAGGCATCGTATTCCCCTTTAGCAATGCAAGACAGCGTACATCAGCTGATCGGCTGTAGTGAAGCCGTGGCGCGTCAGTACTACCCGAACAAGCCTTCGCTTCTCCGCTCCGGCTGCGGCTGCATTGCCGACCAAAACTTGTGACCGAGTTGGTGCCGTGACGCAAATGCGAGCCAATAAAGAGGTTGACCGCCATCGCCTGTTATCAATGGCAGGGCATCGGCAACCTTCATGTTGTCCATTGTTTTCAGCAGCCCGCGCCAATGTTGCATGATTGACTCCCTGACAATCTCGTCGGGCAACTTGATGTCAACGGCCTTCCGCCAGCCAGGCGCGAATCGATCGAGGGACGAGCCATGCTCCTCGATGTATCTCCTCAGATTGCGGTTCAAGTCCAAAACGCTCACATGCGCAAGGATGTCGACGTGCTTTAGACGACGCGACAGCTTCTGAATCACCTCGAACGACAGATTCCCAAGGGCAACCCCCACGGGTTTCCACCGGTTCCCGGAAAGTTTAGCGGTCCGGCCTAGCCGTCGCCCTAGTTCCATGGTCGGCGGCCTCCCACTCTATGAACATCGCAATCGGCGTGGGCGCCACTTTCTTCGCGCGGCCATGCGTCAATAGAAGCCTTTGCACAGTGGTTCGCTCAAATCCGCGCTCGGGGATCGACAGTTCAACACGCCCTTGAAATGGAGGGAATGACGCATCCGTCGAATTGACAGCTCTCCATTCTCTGCGCATGCGACTCTCGGCGGTATCAAATTCTCGCAGTAGCTCCTTGACGACTTTCTTGGGAACCGCCTTGCCACTTTGCGCACCGATGGAAGCCGCCATCTCCCGCCACGTAGTCCTCATGCCCTTAAAGCTGCCGGTCATTCGGCGTTCGAAGTCTGCAACCGGATTGCCACCTAGCATGAAGTGCGCTGACTTAACTTTCTCGACCAATGGTATCCATGCAGGCGGCGTTTTGCCCCGTCTAGCGCTTGTATGAGCATGAAGATGTTGCCAGTGAACACGAGTGTCTGTGTATATCGCGGCGCCCATCAACTTAGCGAGGAACAGCGACACTTCGAGGTTAAAACCCTTGATCGTTTGTAGTTGGGCACCCTCTTCTCCTGGCGGAAGGTGTTGCAATAGAGAGAGTGGATCTAGTTTGTGCTGTTCCTTCATGTACGACATTACTCGTTCTATTTCTTCGGGACTCAGCTCGGGTGAGGTACGTTCGATGAGGCTGCGCAACGCATCCAATGGCAGCCCTTGCGTCGCCCTCTTTAGCTCGTCCTTTTGAAGGAGATGGAATCGCTCCATATCCTTTTCGTCAATCTCCATGTTGCCCACACGCTCCTGCGCCATGTCCATCACGACGTGCATCAGTCCGCCGAAGTCGGTCGGATCGGGCAGAAGCTGTACCAGCCCAGCGTGGACGAATGGTTCAAGCATCATCAGTAGGAGAACATTCTTGATTGTTTGGACCTTGTACTGGCTTGGCTTGTGGGTCGGACTGTAGTCCGGCTTGACGTTGCCAGCGTTGATGAATGGATTGGGAATGACTACTTGGTCGAAGTAGGTCAGCCAGCTTGTGACGTTGACCGCGATTGTCCGTGGATCAACGATACCGAGATAGAGGCCCCTAAACGCCCGCGCAGTCAGGCGCGGCAACAAAGCCACTAGGTCTGTGTCTCGCGGCCAGAGACTTTCGAACGCCTCGTGAATGCGTTTGACCTGTTCATCAGTCAACTCTCTGCGAACGTCCTCCCAGCTCTTGCCCGCGTCGAGTCCTAGAATGTCCTGCACTGCACGGCAGAACATTAGGTTCCGTTCACGAATACTGTAGACGTCCCAAGACGGGCGCTCACTCAGAGGCACCTTCTCGCAGCAATTCCGATACCTTTGTCCGCTGCCACAGCCGCAGGGACCATTTCGATCCGGCGGTCCGGGGCGCCGTTTCTTCGCCAGGTACTCGTGTGAGCCTGACGTTCGTCCGAACTGGTCCTGATAGTGCGTGGAGCCGTCCTTGTAGCCAACGTAAATCTCGCCGCCGAAATGCCAGAGTTCATCCGACGGTGGCAGCAGAACTTTTCCAAGGTGCCCCCACGGCTCCAATGACAGCTTGTCAGGCTCTAGCCACGCCTTGTCGCTTGCGGCAACGTACCTCCGAGCCCTCGCCTTTAGAACACGATTGATCCCACTGACCTCCTGACTGGTCAACTCGCGCGTGCGGATGAAGGCGTCCGTGCGAGCGATGGTTGGTGGGCCGCCATAACGCGCGTGTGTTCGCGGTGACTTCACATCGACATTGACCGGATTTTTTGCGTACTCCAAATTCGTCAAGATCAGACAACGGTTCGCATCAAGTGCGAATACCGTTTGGGAGCCCTTGAGTTCAATAGACGGATCGTCTGGGTAACTGCATGCCGAGGACCCTGGCGGATAGGCCGGGTTATAAATAGTCACCGGGTGATCGGTAACAATGAACTTAATGTCTGAACCTTCCGCAGACACGATTTCCCTAACGCTCTCGACCCACATCGTGCAATGCATCTGACGGAGCGCCTGCATTTCGATCATTAGGCCGAGCTGCGTCAGCTGCGGATACTTGCTCTTGATCCAGTCGAGTCCCTTTGGAGTTCGTACCTTCTGCGCATCCAAGTACGAAAAGAAATGCTGGAACGACTTGTGAATGCCTACCACATCACCACTTGCGAACGCGCGCACGGCGGGCGCGCCAAGGTTATCTATAGCGCCGAATAGATATCGCTCAACCTCATCGTTAATGGCGCTGCCAAATCTTGTCGTATAAAGGTCCTCCGCCACGAAGCAGCTCGCGGGCGCGCGATTGAGGTGAACATTTCGTAGGGTTTTTGCGCGGCCGTCTGGAAGAACGATCCGAGGTGGATCAAGGTCTAGTAGCTGAAGGGACTTACTCGGGTCAACGATAAAGCCCTTCTGGTACCAAATCGGCACGTAGTGATTCTGGTGCGTTATTTGTGGAGCCGACTGCGAGATGGCAGCACCTAACCTTTCTGGCGGTACTGTATATTAGTTCAGTATGTCCCACCAGCGCCCCGACGCGGACGACATCAAGATGGTTGCAGGGTGGCGCTGTCCCCTATGCAACGGTACCACCTACAGCCAAGTCGAAGTCGCCCGGCCCAATGACCAGGACGATTCACTAGAGCGCCGACGCCACGCAGGCGGGCGTTTCGCAAAAACGGTGTCACCTAGCACAGTACTGGTCACGCGCCCGGCTTCTCTTTTCGCTCCATTCCCCGTGGTAGGGTCGTAGGGTCGCAAACATTCGCACATGGAAGACCAGATGCGATCTGAGAGTGCCAAGTATGGACATGTCACACGCCGGCTCTTACGAAATGAGCGTCTGACCGGCAAGGTGTTGGAGTCTGCGCTTAGCGTCATCGGTCAAGGTGGTACGCGCGATAGTCTCTGTGACGTTATTGCCGCGAAGCTAATCGCGGGGCAGCAACTCAGCGACTATGAGAAGCACATCATGATTGATGTGCTCTTGCTGCACGCAAGACTAGGGGGCGGCACGCCGATAAGCTCAAAGACCACCAGGCTATGCGTGAATGACAAGGGCGAGCTGGAGCTCGTCATCACCCCGGACACTTGAATCGGAGGCGGGTTCGCGCTCGTAATTACCCGCGCCGCACGAGGGATTGGCAATCCGTCGGTCGACGGTAGAGCGCGGCGCTACCGAATACCGCCGGAAAGTCATTGAACTGATTGGAAACGGGCACATTGATGTATTCGTAGTACCCCCGTCAGTACCCCGTTGCTTGGCCGCACGCTCGTCGCTCGGCTCCCCCCTACGAGTTCACGCCTTTTCCCGAAATCCACGCGATAGACCAGTCACCGACCCGATGCATCAATAGTAATAGGAGGTACGGATGGCGAAAAAACGAAAGCGGAAAGGCCGTATTAGGTCGAAGGCACAACGGCGCAAATTTGCCGAGCTCCTCATCCAGGGGAAGATCAAGCCGGAGGTCTACGAACGGTGGAATCGTACTGCTGGCGGCAAAGAACTACCGGAACACGTCGGTAAAAACCGGCGGAAGGTTAAGCGGAAATCCAAGAAGCAACACGGCTAGCTCGAGCTATGCGGTTCGAGAGCGCCGTGTCCACGAACGTTTGGACGACTTTGGCAAAGGGTCCGTCCGCGCGCCGCTAAAAGAAAACTGCGTCCCGAACGCAGAATCCTTGACTTCCTCCGCCAGCTCTGGGACCACCTGACCCGCTCCGGGGCACCGAATCCCGCCTAAACCACTACTGGAGGGATCGAGTCTTACCGATTCGGCCTACATCCAGCTCTCGGGAAACCTTCTGACCACTTGGCCGAGTGACGATGACACGGATCGTTTTGAGGCCACGCTCCTGGGCGGCAGCCACAAGCGCAGAAATCTTCTCTTGCATCTCCGACTCTTGCTTGTCGGTCCAGGGCTTCTCGTACTGCCCGGCCAGCTGCTTGGCGAGAGTGATTGTAAGGACGTCTTCGAGCACGGCACCCAAATCGGCTGGCTCTACTTCCAGCGTGTCATCAGGGTTCTCAAACAAGTCGTCCATCAGCGTCCGCTTAGGCTCGATAGCGGACATTGCAGCACAGGCTGGAGCGTGGCGCTAGGGCAACGTTTCCCGCCCCGTCCGATTTAACACCACACCCCTTGGCGAGGCCGCCTTGCACCGGAGCCACAGGCTAAGTGCAAAGGGGATAGCGGGACGACTCGTAAACTTAATGTGGGTGGCCGAGGGCAGCATGTTCCGCCTCCGGACGGTTTGATCGAAGCTAGTCCTGCAAATTGTCTGCTGGTGGACTGTCCTTCACCTTGTCCATGATTTTGGCCATGTCTTCTAGCAAGTCCTGTCTAGTTATGTGAGGAATGGATTCCTCGTTGATGTTGAAGTCAAACCTGGATCGGAACACTCCTCGCGCAAGACCCCACGGACGATCAAAATCCTCATCGTTCTCTGGTCGTTCAAATCGAACCCTCTCCGGCGGAACTCCATTGAAAATGCGCAAGGAGCTCACAGCGTTTTGGATTGACATCGCAGCCAGTTGAGTGAGCAACAAGTCTTTTTCAAAATGCCAGTTCATTGAAACACTCCGGGAGCGCAAGTTGCGACTTCCCTCCGCCCCTAACCTAGTGACCCGAAGAAATGTGCATCCATACTCCGAGGACCCAAGCGTCTGCATGTCTTCCTCCTTGGCAGGCTGGCCCTTCTCGCGTTCAGGCGCCATCCGGAGCGTGAAACCGCCAGCCCTGACACGGAAACCGTGTTTGATACTGTTGTACTCGTCAATATGGTCTTCGTTCACGAATTCGTGTGCAAGACGTGCCCAAAGCACAGCGAATAACTTCATCGTCCTTTCCTGTTTTTCGGTCCCACTCTCATAATTTCTGAAAACTAGCGTCGCCAGCTCCTCCCAAGATGGGGCGCTAATCCTCCAAACGCGGAATAGGCTCCTATCCTTTGCCGCGATCCGTCGAGTAACTTCCCTCAACGACGGAGTAGAGCATCGGCTAAGCCATCCGTAGACACATGACGGGCTTTGAAGTAGTGCTCCCAGCAGCGAGAACAGCGTTTCTAGCGAGTGGTGCAGAGTCGTTCGCACCCCAACGGAAGCGCGCTTCACATCCTCTGCAGCTTCGAATCCTTCTAGCAAGAACGTGAAGTACTCAGGATCGATCCCATCGAGGAACTCCACATTCCGCTTTTTCAAGTCCCATTCCCAGAAGCGGTAGGGTTCGTCATTGACAACGACGAGAGCGTTCCCGAGCGTGCTTGCTGGTTCAGACGTGGTCATAATGTTGATCCGTTCCTATCGCTAGACATTATCGGTGACCACGCAACCCCGCCCAGAACAGATTCATCGCGCGGGCGTTCTCGCACGTCGCAATGCCAAGCAGTTCTTCAACGATGCGAAGGCGTTGATGGCGGCGAAAAGTTATGGCCATGCATACGGCATGATGGTCTTGGCGGAAGAGGAAGCAGCTAAGGCGCTAATCTTCCATGGCCTTGCGGACGGCCTTCTGCGAAATCCTGAATGGCTCGCGCTCGCTACCCGCAAGCATGAGGCGAAGCACGCAACTGTGGCTGTCACGGTGATGATGCGCCTCATGCTGTTTTTCATGTTTGGCCTGGCACCCCACGAAAGTATGCGCGCGAAACGCAAGAGATGGCTTCGCGAGGGCACCGTGCCGGGATCGATACAAATCTTCTACCGCAACTTTCAGCAAGCAGCTCAGGACATTCCGGGCACCATAGAAACGATTGCTGACATGCTCGAGGAACTGAGCCAACTGGGTCAGCTACAAGGCCGGCGAGAAAAAGGATTCTTCGTAGACCTTAATGAGTCAGGTGAAGCGTCCGGCCCGCATCAGTTTTCGCTTGCTGACTGCCGCAAGCAGATGCGACTCGTGGCGGCTCGGCTTGCTGCAGCAGATGATTGGATGGGAAGTCCCAAAATCAGTTTCCGACGGCGGGTGTCACTCACAAACGTCGATGCGCATACGCGCAGCAAGATCGCGTCCCTTGAAGCCTTCCTTTTTGGGCAAAAGGGGAAGAACGCGGTCTTGGAGTGGCTCAGCAGCGATTCGCCGAAAGATCTTGTTAAGCAAATTCGGGAGTTCGCTGCCGACGAAAGCAAGGTCGCCAAAGTGCGAAGCGTGGTTGAACAGATGCAGGCCCAACTACCCGCGATCTAGTCAGCCTTGGGGGTATCGCAGGGGGTACTAGCCTGCGCACGCCGTACCTAAGACGTCCACTATCATCCAGCAACGGCCGGAAATCGATTCCCGCCGCCGCTACCGAACTCCCGATCGATAAACACCGTGACTGAAGGTCCATGCTCTCTATCTAGCGCACGCGCGGTAGAGAAATGGCAGGCTGACGTCCATCCGATAGTCGATGTCGGAGTGGTCGTCGTCGAATTCTTCGTAGCGATGCGCGATGCCCGCCTCGGCGAGGCGCCGGGAGAGGATGCGGGAGCCGTAGTGGATGTGGTACGGGTCGCGCCAGCCGCAGTCGATGTAGATGCCGCGGAGTGACTTGAGGTTGGCGCGGTACTTCGAGACCAGGTTGATCGGGTCGTGGCGGTGCCAGTTGCGCCAGCGCGCTTCGATCGCTTCGCCCGATTCGGCGTTGAAGGGGATGCGGAAGCCGAGCGACGCGCGCCGCTTGGCAGTTTTGGTTACGATTGGGTGATGAGACGTTCAATACGTAGTTATGTGGCAATCGTCACTCTGGCGTTCGCCACGAGCCTCTCGGCACAAACTTTCCCGGAACGCCCAGTGCAAATCATCACGCCCTACGCTGCGGGCGGAGGGCTGGACATCATTACGCGCACGCTCGCGCAGCGGCTGAGTACACAGTGGGGAAAACAGGTCATCGTGGACAACAAGCCGGGCGCGGGAAGCACACTCGGGACGGCGCTTGCGGCGAAGGCGGCGAGGGATGGGTACACGCTGCTGGTGGCGTCGACGCCGCTCGGGGTGGCGCCGGCGGTGTATCCGAGCCTGTCGTATGACGCGAGGCGGGATTTCGCGCCACTGAGCCTGGTGGCGATGACGCCGGAGGTACTGGTGGTGACGCCGTCGCTGGGCGTGGGAAGCGTGGCGGAGTTGGTGGCGAAGGCGAAGGCGGAGCCGCGCAAGCAGAACTTCGGCTCGGCGGGGTCGGGGACGCTCGGGCATCTCGCGGCGGATTCGGTGAACCGGCGGCTCGGGCTCGGCGCGACGCACATTCCGTACAAGGGAAGCAACCCGGCGACGATCGATCTCATCGGCGGGCAGATCGACTGGATGATGGATACGCCGGCAGCGGTGCTGCCGCACGTGCGAGGCGGGAAGCTGCGCGCGCTGGCGGTGGCGGCGCCGCAGCGCTCGCCGCAGCTCGCCGATGTGCCGACGCTCACGGAGGCGGGCTATCCGGAGCTCGAGTTCAGGATCTGGATGGGGCTGATGGCGCCGGCGGGGACGCCGGAGCCGGTGCTGAAGGCGATCGAGGCGGGAATCGCCGAGGCGATGCGCGACCCGGCGCTGCGCGCGGCCCTCACGGCACAGGGCTGGGACATCGTGGGAAGCGGAGCGCGAGAGTTTGCGGTGTTCCTCGACAAGGAGCTGCCGAAGCTCACCGCGGCGGCCAAGGCGGCGGGAGTGAAAGCGGACTAACGCTAGCGGCGTACTCGGAGGACCAGCTTGCCGCGCAGGTGGCGCGCTTCGCTCACTCGGTGGGCCGCTGCCGCCTCGGCGAGCGGATATTCGACGATGGCGGGGAGCGGAACCACGCCTTGCAACACCAGGGCCGCGACCCGGTCTAGATGTGCCCGGTCGCGGTTGACCTTCGGCCGCAGCGACGTGGCGTCGGGACGTGGCGAGGCCGGCGCGCTCGCGCCCGAGGCGATGGTCGCGAGGCGCCCGCCAGGACGAAGGACCGCGAAGCTCTTCAGGGTGACGTCTCCGCCCACCGTGTCGAAGACCGCGTCGCAGCCGGAAACGAGCTTCGTGAAGTCCTGCGTGCGGTAGTCGATCGCCTCGTGCGCGCCGAGCGCGCGCACGTAGTCGTGGTTCGCCGAGCTCGCGGTCGTGACGACGCGCGCGCCGAGGTGCCGAGCGAGCGCGATGGCGAAGCCCGCGACGCCGCCCGCACCGCCGTGGATGAGGATCGTCTCGCCCGTTTTCAGCTTGAGCGTGTCCTCGATCGAGACGAGCGCCGTGAGGCCCGCGAGCGCGATCGACGCGCATTGCACGTGGGTCAGGCTCGCGGGCTTCCTCGCGAGGATCTCCTGCCGGATCGCGATCTTCTCGGCGTAGGCGCCTTCGTTCGGTACTTCGCACACTCCGAACACCGCGTCGCCGACCTTGAAGTCCCTCGCCCCCTCGCCGAGCGCGGCCACTACGCCTGAAAAGTCCCGGCCCGGGACATGCGGAAGGGCGATGCCGAGGGAATACTGCCCCGCGCGCATCTTCCAGTCGGCCGCATTGACGCTCGCCGCGTGGATGTCGACGACGACTTCCCCGCGAGCGGGGACCGGGTCCGGCAGGTCCCCGTACTGGAGGACCTCCGGGCCGCCGAAGCTGCTGAAGAAGGAGGCTTTCATTCGCGCGGCGAACCCCGTTCCTCGAGGAGCAGGCGGCCGAAGCCCGGGATCGGCGCTGAGACGCCGGCAAGGCGAAGCGCGTTCCACATCATCGCGGCGGCGGCGGACACGGCGGGCTTGCCGAGGTCGCGCTCCATACGAGCAAGCGAAGCGATCGTAGGCATGCCGACGCCGCTCAGGAACACCGCCTGCGCCTGCGGCACGTCGATCCGGCGCGCGAGGCCGTGGGCCCGCTCCGCGGTTTCCTCGTAGATGTTCTTCACGTTCTCCAGGCGCCCGACGCTGACCACCTCGATGCCGTGCGCCTCGAGGCTGGCCTTGCCCTTCGCGGTGGCGTCGGCGTCGTAGGGCGTGCCGAAAGCGATTCGTTTTACGTTCAGGTGCGCGAGCGCGGCGAGCACGCTGCCGAACGCGGTGATGAAGGGAATGCCGGTCTCGCGCTGCATGCGCGCGACGAGCTCCGCCTCCCCCTCCCTGCCGAGCGTGTAGCTGGTCGCGGTGTGCGCGAGGACGATCACCTTCGGCGCGACCATGGCGAGGAGCGCGGCGCTCTCGGAGAGGTGCGCGATCTGGCTGCGGTTTCTCTCCTCCTGGCCCTGGTGAGAACCAGGTATGGAACCTGAGGCGCCGCGCGCGACCATGCGGGTGAAGTGCACCGACACCTCGGGCGGCCTCATTGCCGCCGACAGGGCGATCATCTCCACCTCCACCGTCGGGTTGCCCGGCGGCACGAGGAAACCGATGCGCACCGGTCTCCTGCGCGGTTCCACGCTCGCCCTGCGGGTCTACGCTCGCCTTGCGGCCCGGGGCGGAACTACTTCAGCATGCTGGCGATTTTGTCGATGCCGGCCTTGACGCAGGCCTCGTCCTTCTCCCCGCCCGGCGCGCCGGAGGCGCCGGCCGCGCCGATGGTCTCCTCGCCCACCTTGATCGGCAGCGCGCCCTGGTTCGCGATCACGTTGCTGAGGTGGATCAGGCCGAGCTGCGGGTTGGCCTTGAGCCGCTCCACCATCTCGCCGGAGGGAATGCGGAAGGTGCGCGAGGTATAGGCCTTGCGAAAGCTGTTCTCCATGGTGTGCGGGCCCGTGCCGTCGCCGCGCACCTGGGCCAGCACTTCGGCGTTGCGGCCGACCACGGTCACGGATACCGCGTAGCCGTTGGCCTTGCAGGTCTCATCGCGGTCTGCGCGATGGTCAGCGCCATGGCGGCGGACAGGGCCTTCTGGGTAAGCAGCTGCGCGCTCGCGGGCGCGGCGAAGGCGCAAGCGCACGCGACAGCGGCGGCTACGGCAACACGGTTAGACAGTGCGGACATGAGTGACCTCCCCGGTCGTGAAAATGCGATCCTGCCGGTTGGCAGACTGGCAACTTTACGCCATCCACGGACCTATTTGAGCTGGACGCCCGCGGCTTTAAGCACCTTCTCCCAGCGCGCGATCTCGCGCCGGATGTGCGCGTCGAGCTCCTCCGGGCCTGCGCCGATGGGCAGCGAGCCCGACATCGCGAGGCGCGCTAGTACAGCCTCGTTCTGCAGCGCTTTCGCCGCCGCGGCGTGCACGCGGTCGATCACGGCCTTCGGCGTCTTCGCCGGAGCGACGAGGCCGTACCAGCCGCTGACCACGAAATCCGGCATCCCGGCTTCGGCGGTGGTCGGAACCTCCGGAAGGCCCGGCGCGCGGTGCTCGGCGGCGATCGCTAATCCTTTCAGGCGTCCGGCCTTGATGAACGGCGTCGCGATGGAGATCACGGACCACATGTAGGGCACGTGGCCGGCGATGACATCCGCCGCCGCCGGGCCGCTGCCCTTGTACGGGACGTACTCGGCGCTCACGCCCGCCTGCTGCTTGAAGAGCTCGCCCGCGAGGAAGCCGGCGCTCCCCGGATCGGTCGCGTAGCTGAGCTTGCCTCCGCGCTCCTTGGCCCATGCGATGAACTCCGCGAGCGTGTTCGCCGGCACCGACGGATTCGTCACGAGCAGCGTCGGCTCGTGCGACACGAGCGTGATCGGCGCGAAGTCGCGCAGCGTGTCGTAGGGCAGATTCGCCGCCAGCGTCGGGTTGGTGGCGTGGCTGACGTAGACGAGCAGCAGCGTGTAGCCGTCGGGCGCCGCCTTCGCGACGAGGTCGGTGCCGATGATGCCGCCCGCGCCGCCGCGGTTCTCGATCACCAC
>Ga0209220_1000317_pt1 | contig 18450 bp, 12 predicted proteins | sample BlaSpr_A8_OM3_M3_FD_187984 | JGI IMG/M metagenome (GOLD analysis project Ga0209220, IMG submission 187984) | Forest soil microbial communities from Thunder Bay, Ontario, Canada - Black Spruce, Ontario site 2_A8_OM3_M3 (SPAdes) (version 2) | ecosystem: Environmental > Terrestrial > Soil > Boreal... | reverse complement strand
TGAGCGGATCAGGCGCGGCGCACGGGCCGCGAGGGCGTGCAGCACGCGTCGCTCGGGCCCGGCGAGCAGGAATTGCATCTCACGTGTCCCGGTCATCGCGGTCCTCCCATCGTGGTCTAGACGACATGCGCAGCGACGGAGGGCACAGGATTCGAACCTGTAAGGGCTTGCGCCCGCCGGTTTTCAAGACCGGTGCCTTAGCCATTCGGCCAGCCCTCCAGACGCTACCTAACCTAGCGCCCCGTTCCCGCTCCTAGAAGCTTGTCTTGCGCCCCCTCAGGCTTCGGTATACGTTCGGGGGCCCTAGTTCGGACAAAAACAGGACCCATCGATGTCGATTCCCCCGATTCTCTTTCGACGTACTTCCAGGGGGACCTTGGAACTTGCACACGCAAGCGCCCGTTACGTTCAGGGCTGTCCGGCCGATTCACTTTCCCGGGAAAACTTTCGCATATGAGACTCTCCGAAACCGCGATACGACGCCCCGTCCTCGCCAGCATGCTCTCGGCCGCGCTGGTGCTCTTCGGGGTCATCGGCTACACCCGGCTCTCCGTGCGCGAGCTGCCCGATATCGATCCTCCGATTATTTCGGTCACCACCGTGCTGCCCGGCGCGAACGCGCAGGTGGTGGAGACCGCGGTGACCGACGTGCTCGAGGAAGAGCTCTCCACGATCCAGGGGATCCGCACGCTGAGCAGCTCGTCCGCGGAGCAGACGAGCAACATCACGTTGGAATTCACGCTCGACCGGCCGGTGGACGTGGCGGCGCAGGACGTGCGCGACAAGGTGTCGCGCGTGCGCGGGCGCCTGCCGGTGGACGTGCTCGAGCCGGTGATCGCGAAGCAGTCAGCCGACGCGCAGCCCTTCTTCTGGCTGGCACTCTCGAGCGACAACTACGATCTGATGCAGCTGTCCGACGTCGCGGACCGGCTGGTCAAGGCGCGGTTACAAAGCCTGCCCGGCGTCGGCAGCGCCGCCATTTTCGGCGAGCGGCGCTACTCGATGCGGGTGTGGGTTGACCCCCAGGCGCTCTCGGCGCGCGGGCTCACCGTCCAGGACGTGGAATCCGCGATTGCCGCGCGCAACGTCGAGATCCCCGCGGGGCGGATCGAGTCGACCCGCCGGGAGTTTTCCGTCCGCTCACTCGGCGAGCTGAAGACGCCTGCCGCATTCGGCGACATGGTGGTCGCGAGTCAGGGCACGCAGCTGGTGAAGCTGAAGGATGTCGCGCGCGTCGAGCTCGGTCCCGAGGACGTTCGCTCGATCTTCCGCTGGAAGGGCACGCCGTCGGTCGCGATCGGCGTGGTGCGGCAATCGAAGGCCAACCTGATCGACGTCGCCAGGCGCATTCGCGCGGAGCTCCCCGCCATCCAGCAGACGCTGCCGACCGGCGTGAAGCTCGAGAGCGCGTTCGACGGCTCGGTGTTCGTCACGCACTCGATCGACGACGCGCGACTCACGTTGCTCATCGCCGCGATCCTCGTCGTGCTGATCATCTTCGTCTTCTTGCGGAATGTCCGGGCCACGATCATTCCGGGACTCGCGATCCCGGCATCGATCATCGCGACCTTCGCGATCATGTATTTCCTGGGCTTTTCGATCAACAACTTTACCCTGCTCGCGCTGACGATCGCGATCGGCATCGTGGTGGACGACGCGATCATCGTGCTCGAGAATGCCTTCCGGCACCAGGAGGAGCTGCACGAAACACCCGAGCAGGCAGCGGTACACGGCACGAATGAGATCGGGTTCGCCGTCATCGCGACCACGATCGCGCTGGTCGCGGTGTTTTCGCCGCTCGCGTTCCTCACGGGCACCGCGGGCCGGTTGTTGAGCGAGTTCGGGATCGCCGTCGCGGGCGCCGTCGTCATCTCGGGCTTCGTCGCGCTGACGCTCACGCCGATGCTCTGCGCCAAGATCCTCCGGATGCAGCACCAGCACGGCAAGACCTTCCAGATGTTCGAGCGCGGCTTCAATGCGCTCTCGCAACGGTATGGGCAGCTGTTGCGTCGCGCCGTCGATCACCGCGTCGCCGTCCTGCTCGGGACGCTGGCGGTTGTTGCCGTCTCCGTCGTTGCGTTTTTGATCTACCCGCCGACGCGACTCCAGAACGAGCTGATCCCGGACGACGATCGCGGCTTTTTCCTGGTCGTGGTCCGTGGACCGGAAGGCGCGTCGCTGCCGTATACCGACAGCTACGTGCGCCGGGTGGAACAAATCATCGGGCGCACGCCCGACGTGAACGGTTACTTCACGATCGTCGGCGGATTCGCGGGTGGCGTCAACAGCGCCTTCGTCGGCGTGATCCTGAAGGATTGGGGCGAGCGCCACACCAGCGTGCAGCAGATGATCGGCGGGCTGTTTCCCCAGCTCATGGGGATCTCGGGAGTCCTGGCGTTTCCGTACGCGCCCGGCGCGATCGGCTTCTCGCAGCCCATTCAATACGTCGTGCAGAACCCCGATTTCGCCAAACTCACGGACATCATGGGACCGTTCGCCGGCCGCGTGTCACAGGTCAAGGGGCTCGCGAACGTGCAAACCGACCTTTTCGTGAACAAGCCGGAGCTGCGGGTGACGTTCGATCGGGACCGGGCTGAGGATTTGGGCGTGCCGGTCCGCGACGTCGCCTCGGCGCTGCAGACGTTCCTCGGCGGCCGCCGCGTGAGCACCTTCACGCGCAACGACAAGCTGTACTACGTGGTCGTGCAGCTCGATCCCAGGGATCGCGCGACCCCGAGCGACATGGGCGGGGTGTACTTGCGCGGCAAGGGCGGCCAGCTGGTCCAGCTCAATGCCCTGGCGAACGTGCAGGAAGGCGTGGGCGCGCGGCAAATCAACCACTTCAACCGCATTCCGTCGTTTACACTGTCGGCCTCGCTCACGCCCGGGCTCGCCCAGGGCGAGGCGCTCGATTCCATCGACGCGGTCGCGAAACAACTGCTGCCACCCGGGACCACGACGGCCCTCTCCGGAGAATCGCGCGAGTATAAGGAGAGCGGGAGCGCCATCTACTTCGCGTTTGTGATCGCGCTGATCGTGGTGTTCATGGTGCTCGCCTCGCAGTTCGAATCGCTGCTGCACCCCTGGACGGTGCTCCTGGCCGTCCCGCTCGCCATCACCGGTGCGCTGGCGACGCTGAAGTTCGCGGCGATCATTCATCGGTCGGGTGCGACGATGAACCTGTACAGTCAGATCGGGATGATTCTGCTGATCGGACTGGTCAGTAAAAACTCGATTCTGCTCGTCGAGTACACGAATCAGCTGCGGGAGAAAGGCCTCGACACCGTCGCGGCGGTCCTCGAGGCGGGGCGGATCCGGTTCCGCCCGATTCTGATGACGTCGGTCGCCACGATCATGGGAGCGGTACCGGTCGCCTGGGGCGTCGGCGCCGGGTCCGCGTCCCGGAAACCGCTGGGATACGCGATCGTCGGCGGCGTGTTCTTCTCGACGGCGCTCACGTTGTTCCTGGTGCCGGCGGCGTACGTGGTGTTCGACGGGTTGCGCGAGCGGGTGCGCGCGCGGCGCGGTCGCCTCGTCCCGGTAGCAGGGGAGGGCGACTGATGTTGACGTTGCTGCTCGCCCTGCAGGGAGTCGTGCCTTCCGCCGCCACGGACTCGTTGCCGCAGATCACGCTGGTCGAAGCGCTCCAGCGGGCCGCGCGCGTCGATCCGGGCTACGTCGCCGCGCTCGGCCAGGTGGACAACGCGGTGTGGGCTCGGCGCAGCGCGTTTTCCGTCTTCATCCTGCCGTCGATAACCCTCGCGACCACGGCGACGCGCAGCAACCCACCGTTCTTCAACTTCGGGACGCTGCGGCCGGAGAGATTTTCGGTGCAGTCATCGATCACCGCATCCTACGATCTCTTTCTGGGCGGTCAGAAGTTCGCTGAGCTGTCGCGGTCGGGGGCGGCGCTGGAAAGCGCGCACGCGGGTGAGCTGAAGCAGCGCTTCGCCACCGCGCTCCTCACCGAATCCGACTATTACGCCGTGCTGGCCGCCGCCGAGCTCGATCGCGTGGCCCGCGACCGCCTGCGCCGCGCGCGCGAGCAGCTCGGCGTAGCGCGGGCGCGAGTCGCGTCCGGTGCGGCGGTTTCGACCGATTCGCTGAATCTGCGGCTCGAGTTCACGCGGGCGCAGGTGGGGCAGCTCCGACAGGAATCGGCGCTGCGCGTCGCCCGGCTCGAGTTGGGGCGGCGGATCGGCGCCCCGGGACCGGTCGACGCTGCGCCGCTCGACACGACTCCGGCGCCGGAGCTGCCCATCACGCTGGCGGATGCGATCAGCCAGGCGGCGGTGCAGGGCCCCAGCTATCGCCAGGCCGCTGCGGAAGAGCGTGCCGCCTCGGCGGTATTCCGGTCGCGCCTCGGCGCGTATCTGCCACACGCCACCCTCTCCTGGACTGGGGTGGGCTTCGACAACAAGTTCGTCCCCTCGGGGGCGAAGTTCACACAGCTGTCGCTCGGCATCTCGTTTCCGCTGTGGGACAACGCGCGCCGCGAGCTCGCGCTGTCGCAGGCGCGGGTGAGTCGCGATGTGGCCCGCGCCGTCCGACAGGATATGGATGGCGCGGTTCAACACGATGTGACGGCGGCGTATGATGCGTACGTGACGACGCGGGCGACCGCCGATCTCGCGGTGCAGGGGCTCGTGGTCGCGCGCGAGAGCTTCCGCGTTCAGCAAACGCGCTATTCGAGCGGCGCGACGACGATTCTCGATCTGCTCGATGCCGAAGTCAACCTGTCCCAGGCCGAGGCGGACCTCGTGCAAGCCCGCTACGGGACCCGTCTCGCACTCGCCGGCCTCGAGAGCATCCTCGGCAAGAGACTCTTTTCCGATAAGGGAACCCCGTGATGTCGTACCGCGCCCTCGCAGTTCTGATGATTCTCGTGGCCGCTTGCAACAAGGCCAAATCCGCAGCCCCCGGCGGCGGTGCGGGTGGCGGCATGCCGCCCATGCCCGTCGAGGTCTCCGCCGCGATCCGCGATACCGTCGTGGACGCGATCGCGGCCTCGGGCCAGATCGAGGCCGTGCAGTCCATCGAGCTGCGGCCCGAGGTACAGGGACGCATCACGGATATTCTGGTGCGCGAAGGGCAGGAGGTCGCCGCGGGGACGGCGCTCTTCAAAGTGGATGACGCCGAGCTGAAGGCGCAGGCCGCCCAGGCCGAAGCCGAGCGCCAGATGGCTCGGCAGGCACTCGAGCGCACCAAGCAGCTGATCGCGCAAAATGCGTCGTCAACGTCTGATTTGGAGCAGGCGCAAGCGAAGTCACAGGGTGCCGACGCGAACTACGATCTGCTCAAGACGCGGCTCGACCGTACCGTCGTCCGGGCGCCGTTCGCCGGCGTCGTCGGCCGACGGCTCGTGAGCATCGGCACGTTTGTCAGCAACCAGACGCCGCTGACTTCGCTGCAGTCGGTCAACCCGCAACACGCCTCATTCCAGGTGCCCGAGCGCTATGCCGACCAACTGCGCCGCGGCCAGCTGGTGAGCTTCCAGGTCGCCGCGCTGCCCGGCAAGAATTTCTCGGGCGAAGTGGTCTTCGTGGATCCGGTCGTCGAGCTGCCGGGTCGCACGATCCTCATCAAGGCGCGCGTGCCGAACCCCGAGCACCAGCTCCAGGCGGGGATGTTCATCGAGGCGCGCCTGGCGATGGCCATCCGGCCGAACGCCGTGATCGTGCCGGAAGACGCGGTGCTACCGCTCCAGGGCGCGACGTTCGTGTGGGTGGTGAAAGACGGAAAAGCCGACCGCCGCCAGGTGACGCTGGGCGTGCGCACGGCAGGCTGGGCGGAGATCCGGGGCGGCGCGGTGGAAGCGGGCGATCAAGTCGTCGTGGGCGGCCTCGAACGGCTCTTCCCCGGCGCGGCCGTGATGGCGCAGGTCGTGCAGCGCCGCCGCGGGGCTCCCGGGGGCGCGGAGTCTACCGCTGTGGCCGCCCCGGCCCGTTAGTGGCCCGGTTGCTCGGGTAGCGGCTGGAAGGGACTGCCCGTGTTGCGGAACACGGCCTGCGCGATCTGCTGGGCGCGCGCCGCGAGGGTCGGTTGCTTGGCCTGCAGCTGCTCCGCCATCGCGTAGTACGTCAGCCCGTACAGCGACAGAATCCCTTCCGACGGTCGATCCACCCATCCGCGCGGCCGCGGCCGGATCGCCGCGTCGGCGTGATAGACCTCGAACAGCAGCCGTGTGGTGCGGGGCACGTTGACGTAGCCCAGCGACTGTATCGCCTGGATGCTGTCGGACTGCACCAGCGGTTGCGGCCGCAGCGCCCGCGCAAAGCCGTGGCCCTCGAGATGCCCCGTCAGCCCGTACTGATCCCCGTACAGCCCCACGGTGCGCGAGAAGTAGATCGGCCGTTTGCCGAGCTGGTCCTTGATCACCTGTAGCACGACCACGTCGGCGCGCTCGATGTAGGGACGGCCCAGCATCTGCGGGTCGAGCGTGACGTCGATCGCTCCCAGTCGCGCCGTGCGTTTCTGGTCGATGATGTAGTACTGCTCGAGCGCGGCGAGCTGCTCGTCCGTGAAACTCATCAGGCGCCCCGCCGGCAGCGGCCACTGCTTGCCGCGGTAGATCGCGGGCGCATTGGTGGTGTCGAACGGCTGGACCGGGCGCCGCTGCAGCTGCCGCAGGTACCAGTCGGTGTTCGCGAGCGACAGGTTGACCACGGTCACGTCGCGCCGGATGCCTTCGACCTCCTGGGCGTACCAGAGCGGGAAGGTGTCGTTGTCCCCCGCCGTCACGAGCACGCCGTAGGGCTCGACCGATTGCAGCAGATCGTAGGCGAAGTCCCGGGCCAGCGTCTCCCCCTTGCGGGACGCGGTGAGGCGGTTGCCGAGCAGCGGAATCAGCGCGAAGGCGAGCAGCGGTGTGGCGTAGATCCAGCGGCGCGCCTCGTCGGGTTGGCGCGCGCGGAAGAAGTCGCCTGCCCACTCCATGAGGGCCGCGAGGCCCATCCCCATCCAGATGCCCCAGAGCGCGAATGAGCAGATGAAGAAGTAGTCACGCTCGCGCACCTCGTGCTGTTGCCCCGGCAGGTTGAACGGCTGCGAGTAGCCCCACTTGAAGTTCAGGTAGAAGATGAGCGCGAACGTGAACGTGAACATGAGCAGCGTCATCGCGAGCGCGGTGCGCTTGTCGGCGCGCCAATGGCGCCAGGCGCCGATGCCGCCGACGAACAGGAACAGCACCGCCAGCCCCCGCTGGATCCGCTCCGGCCAGTCGTGGGCGAATTGCCAGGTGAAGTACTGCCAGTACATCTGGATCTGCTGCCAGTACAGGACGATGGTGTGGCCCGAGTTACCGGTGCCCGGCGCTTGCATCGGGTTGTCGAAGATGGACGGCTTGCCGTACTGCTGGCGGGTCAGCACCGCCCACAACGCTTCCCAGTTGGTGGGCTCGCCCTCGTTGATTGCGGGGTAGAAGGCCGCGCGAATCGGAAGGTAGGTGTACACCGACAGCCCCACGGCCGCGACGAGGAGGGCGGCGACCGCGAACGTCCAGTTGCCCGCGTAGAAGGCCGCAAACACCAGGGCGGCAACGAACAGTACTCCCGCGAGCACGACGGGCGTCATGCTCTCGAGCCCGAGCGAGAGCAGCAGCATCCAGACCGACGAGAACACCAAGAACTGCGACCACTCGATTCGCCGGCCCTCGTCCGTGGGGGCCCGCTGCTTTTTCAGCGGTGGGAAGAGCAGCACCATCACGACCGGCCCGACCAGCACGCCCATCATGTGGTTCGTGGCGGTGAGCGCGAGGAGATAGATGATCAGGAGCAGATAGTGATCGTGGCCTTCCCCGGCCGGCTGGTCGTCCCAACGCACGATGAGCCAGAGGATCAACGCGATCGAGAGGAGGCTGAGCGTGTACACCTTCTCGTTCACGACCGACTGGTTCCACACCGTGAATGACGTCGCGGAGACGATCGCGCCTGCGAGGGCGGCGAGGCGCCGTGGCCACCGCGCCGGCACGATGGGACGCAGCCAGCGCTCGCAGATCAGGAACCAGCAGCCCGCCGATACGGCGCTCGTCACGGCGGCGAACAGGTTGATCCGCTGCGCGTACCCGGCGACCCAGGGGATGAGGCCCCAAACGTGCGCCATCAGGACGAAGAGCGGGTTTCCCGGCGGGTGCGGGATGCCGAGGGTGTAGGCCGCGGCGATGTACTCCGACGTGTCCCAGAACTGGGTCGTGGGGGCGAGCGTCAGGATGTAGAGGAGCAGCGAGCCAATCACCACGCAGGCCGCCATGAGATAAGGCGGACGGTCGGCGACGGGCGATGCAGGGCGCGGAGGCTGTGTCGTGGGTCTGGGTATGGTCGTTGTCATAGCGCCGTTAATCTAGTGTCTGAATTGCCGCATACCGGTCAGGATCATGGCAACCCCGTGCTCGTCCGCCGCCGCAATGACCTCGCTATCCTTGACCGAGCCCCCCGGCTGAATGATCGCGGCGATTCCGGCGGCGGCCGCTTCGTCCACGCCGTCCCGGAACGGGAAGAAGGCGTCGCTTGCGAGCACGGCGCCCTTGGGATCGTGGCCCTGCTGGCGTGCCTTGTGCACGGCGAGAAACGAGGCATCCACCCGGCTCATCTGTCCAGCGCCGATCCCGATCGCCGCTTCGCCCCGGGCGAGGAGGATCGCATTCGACTTGACCGACCCGACCGCCGCCCAGGCGAACCGTAGGTCGTTCCATTCCGCATCTCTCGGCCGGCGGGACGTCACTACCTGCCATTTCGACTCGTCGGCTACCCCGCTAAAACGGAATCGGTCCTGGACGAGGAATCCGCCGCGCACCCGTTTGAAGTCCATGCTCGCCTCGTCGGCTGCGAGGGCGGAGGGCAGGGGCAGCTCCACGACGCGCAGGTTCTTTTTTTCCTGGAAGACGGCGAGCGCGTCGGCATCCACGCGCGGCGCGACCACGACCTCGATGAACAGATCGCGCATCGCTTCGGCGGCGGCGCGGTCCACCACCGTGTTGAACGCCACGACGGAGCCGAACGCCGACGTGCGGTCTGTCGCAAGTGCGCGGGCATAGGCGTCGGCGGCGTTCCGGCCCAGCGCGATCCCGCAGGGCGTGGTGTGCTTGATGATGACGCACGCCGGCCGGGCGTCCTTGCCTCCTGCCCATGGCGCCACGGCCATCACCGCGGCATCCACGTCGAGAAGATTGTTGAATGACAGCTCCTTCCCATGGAGCTGGTGGAGATCACGGATGCCACGTTCGTCGGTCGCGTACAGGGCGGCGCGCTGGTGGGGATTCTCGCCGTAGCGCAGCGCCTGCCGGCGCTCGAGCACGAGGCTCAGCGTGGCGGGTAACGCTTCTTGTGAGCGCGACAGGTAGGCGAGGATCGCTGCGTCATATGCGGCGGTGTGCGCGAACACCTTCGCGGCGAGGGCCTGCCGCTCGTTCGGCGCGACGCCGCCGCTCTTTAGCCGCTTGATGATAGACGGATAGTCGTCCGGATCGACGATCACGATCACCGCGGCATGGTTCTTCGCGGCTGAGCGGAGCATCGACGGGCCGCCGATGTCGATCTGCTCGATCGCCTGGGCGAACGTCGTCTCCGGCTTCGCCACCGTTTCGCGGAACGGATAGAGATTCACCGCGACGAGGTCGATGGGTGCGATCCCCTGCTCGCGCATCGCCTTGAGGTCGTCGGGATTGTCGCGCCGCGCGAGCAGACCGCCGTGCACCTTGGGGTGCAGCGTCTTCACCCGGCCGCCCATCATCTCGGGGACGCCGGTCACCTGTTCGATTGGCACGACCGGCACGCCCTCACGCCGCAGGGCCTCGGCGGTTCCCCCGGTGGATACAATCTCCCAGCCGAGCGCGACCAGCTCGCGCGCGAACGGGACGAGCCCGCGCTTATCGGCAACCGAAAGCAGCGCCCTCACGCCCTCACCAGTCCTCAGCGACCGCCCGGACGAGGTCCGCTAGGCTCACGAGGTCCTTGAGATCGATGAGCTCGGCGGGGGAGTGGGAGTAGCGGAGCGGCCAGCCCATCGCCACGTCGACGACGCCGTAAGGCGTGAACACGGAGCCGTCGTTGCCGCCGTTCGTCGTGCCGATCTGCAGCGCCACGCCGCGGGCGCGGGCGAGCTGCGCGAGCGAATCCACGTAGGCGGGCGGTGTGATGGACGAGTTGTCGAGTGCGCGGGCGACTGCGCCGGCCCCGACGGGTGCGACGGCAAAGTTCGGCAGCTCGAGCGGCGAGTCCGCCGAGACGAACGTGTCCACCGCGTGCACGCGCTTGGGCGTCGTGCCCAGCTGGTGCGCGGCGGCTTCGGCGCCCTCGAGCCCGATCTCCTCGCGCACGCTAAAGAGGAAGACCACTTGGTGCCGCAGCTTGGAGCGATCGAGGTGACGTAATGAAATGACAAGCGCGGCGCACCCCATGCGGTCGTCGAAGGAGCGGCCGGTGGCGCGCGTCCCCGCCAGGCGCACGTACTGTTTCGGCATGGTGATGGTGTGCCCGATCTTGACGCCGAGCGCTTCCGCTGCTGCCCGGCTCGTGGCGCCGACGCTGACGCGCAGGCGGGGTGGCGTGCGACGCGTAAACCCGGTGTCCCGCGGGAGAAAGATGCCGGGGATGTCGCCCCGATCCCCATGCACGAGCGCCGGCTTTGCCTCGAACAGCGAGGGGAAGAAGCCGCCGCGGTTCGTGAGAGTGAGCGAGCCGTCGCCAAGGATCGAGTCCACGCGGAAGCCGATCTCGTCCATGTGCGCCACGATCACGACCACGGGATCGCCCTGACCGACGCGCACCCAGAGATTCCCCGCTGTGTCGGTCTCCGCCCGTGCCCAACTGGGCAGGAGCCGCTGTACGGCTTCCCGCACCGGCGCCTCGGCTCCGGAAACGCCGTAAGACTCGATGAGTTGGGAGATGACGGTCTGGGCCTCGGAAACTCGGCTCGTGTCCTGTATCGCGAGCAAGGCCGCCAGTGCGAGGATCATCGGGCGCCTCCGATCCATTGCACGAGATCGCGCACCAGAGCTTCAACATCGGCCAAAGCAACTGTTTCGACCGCGGTGTCCGGAAGCTTCGCCGCAACCGTCACCTCGCGGGCCTCGTCAAAGGGCCCTTGCAGATTCTTCACGCTGTTCAGCCCGGCGTTCGAGGCGTAGAGGCTCTGCACCGTGAACGCCACCACGACGCTGCCACGCACCCGCGGCTTGGACAGCGCGGCGGCGGCGAGCGCGGCGCATGCGGCGCGGCGCCCTGCGACGGGAGCGGCGAGGAGGCGATCTCCGTAGCGCTCGGGACGCTTGGTGAGGGAGACGGGAGCGAGGACCTCCAGGCCCAGCGCGAGCACGTCGGCGCGAGAGGCGGCGCCCACATCCACGTAGGCATTGTCCACGGTAAATGGAGGATCGGTCCCTGCCGGACGGCCGCGCGTCAGGTGCGTGGACCGCACCGCTACGACGCCCGGCACCGGCCCGCGGCGGCCAAACAACGTCACGCGCTGTCCCTCGAGCTGTTGATCGAAAAGCGGGTAGCCGCGCGGCACACTGCCCACGCGCCGCAGCAGCAGGTAGCCGTCGTCCGTGATGTTGCCCACGGCATAGCCCACTTCATCGAGCGGACAGGACACGAGCCGCTTCGGCGTTCCCCGGCCGAGCGTGAGCGTGACATTGCCGGCGCGGTCGCGCGCGCTCCCTGGGAGGAGCGTCAGCAGGGAATCGGCCATGGCTTGTTCGTAGCCCGTCACCGCAGTCATTGAGGCAAACCGAACAGCCAGACTGTCGGGACTTTGCAGCGCGAGAATCAGCAACAGCGCATTCACGAAAGCCTCCGTGCCAGGTCGAGCACCACCTTCGGGAGCAGCTCATGTTCGGCTTCGAGCACACGCGCCGCCAGGGTCGCGGGCGTATCGCCCGGCTCGACGGGGACGCGGGCCTGCGCGATGATCGGCCCGCGGTCGAACTCGTCATCCACGTAATGGACGGTCGCGCCCGACTCCTTGACGCCGCTCGCCAGCACCGCGGCGTGCACTCGCTGCCCGTACATTCCCGGGCCGCCGAACGCGGGGAGCAGGGCGGGGTGAATGTTGATCATTCGCCGGCGGAACCGCGCGACGACCGCGGGCGGGACCAGCTTCATATAGCCGGCCAGGACGACGAGCTCGGCATCGTCAAGTGCGGCGAGCAGCTCATTCGGGTCGCTGGAATTGTGCAACACCGTGGTGGGGATGCCGGCGCGGCGCGCGCGCGCGAGCGCTCCGGCATCCGTTCGGTTCGAGATCACGCGGGAGACGCGCGCGGGCCGCGCCGGTGAATCGTCGAGCGCATCGAGCAGAGCCTGCAGGTTCGTGCCGCCGCCCGACACCAGCACGGCGACACGAACCGGCTGCTTCTCCCCGGTCACTGACTCCGGCTGCAGCGCGCGACGGACTTGGGCTTCGAGCCGCTGGTGACGCTCAGCGTGAACGCGCCGGTGGCATACTTGCCGGCCGTGTTCACGACGATCTCATACGCCCCGTTCTGCGGGAACGTCGCCGTGAGGCGAGCGTTGCAGTTGCCACCCGAGTCGTCGTCCTGGAAGTCGCGGCCGCCGGAGACGCCGGGCCCCCGCAGGAAGAGATACGAGTCGAACGCATCCGATTCCAGATCGATCGTGACCGTCTGGCCGGTGCGGCCCTGGATGTCCCACGCCTGGGCGTAGGTGCTGTCGCTGGACAGCAGCACGTCGCTCCGCGTCAGCGTGCCCTGCTGCGTCTGCCCGATGGAAATCGAATGCGACGCCGTCTCCCCCCCCCCGGCCCCCCCGGCGTTGCCGCTCTCGGCGCCCCCCCCACCGGCGGCGGCGCGCGGCGGCTGGCAATCGGCATTGCCGCGCTCCTGGACCGGCTTCGACCCTTCGGTGATGGAGAGTGTGAAGCGGCCCGTTTGGCGCTCGGGCGACGAGGTCGTGTTCACGAGGATCCGGTAGGGGCCGCGGCTCGGGAACGCGCGCGACACTCGCGCCGAGCAGCCGGGCCCGCCGTCGTCGTTGATCACCGATGCGTCGAGATCATCGCCGCGGATGATGAGCACCGGATCGAAGTCGTCGGAGGACAGATCAATCGTGATCTCGCGTCCCGGCGGCGCCGTGAACTGGTAGAACTTGAAGTAGCTCTTGTCGGGGTAGAGGGAATCGGAGCTCGTGAGGGAGCCGTTGACGGTCTCACCGACGCGAATCGTCGGTATCGGGCCTTGTGAGGATGCGGTTTGCTGCTGCGCACTGGCCGGCGCACTCGCCGGCGCTCCCGCGGATGCGGCGGAGCTGAAGCGGCAGTTGCCCTTCGGCTCGGTCTGCCCTTCACCCTCGGAGACTTTCAGCGTGAAGTGGCCCGTCTGGCGCCGTGGGCGGGAGGCCGTGTTCACGACGACCCGCAGCGGGTGGTCATCCTGCGGCGAATACACGAGCCGGGCGTTACAGCCGCCGCCGCCGTCGTCGTTTTCGACGAGTTTTTCACCGCGCCCGCGCGTCAGGATCAGGTAGGAGTCGAAGTCATCCGATTGGAGATCGACGGTGAAGGCCTGGAAGGCCTTGACCGGCAGAATCCAGCGCTGGAAGTACGTGGAGTCACCCGTGAATTCGGGATCATTCGCCGTGAGGTTGCCCGTGACGGTCTGGCCCACCTGGATCATGCCCGCCACGCGCCCGAAGCCGCGGCAGACCGTGTCGGCCGGCGTCGCCGCCTTGCCGCGCGCCAGCGCCAGCCGGTAGTCGCCCAGCTCCGCGGGCGCGCTCGAGTTCGCGTAGATGCGGTAGTTCGCGGCCTGGGGCAGCACGAAGGTGAGTCGCGCGTTGCAGCGGTCGCCGCCGTCGTCGTTGCGCGCCAGCGAGTTCCCCGTGGCGTCCGCGAGCACCAGGTTGGCGTCGAAGTCGTCGGACGTGAGGTCCACGGCGACGGTGTCACCCTTGTTGCCCACAAACGCGTACATCTTGTAGCGCGAGCCGTCGGCGAACTGCTGGTCTGTGGTCGTGAGGCGGCCGGTCACGCTCTGGCCGACGCGGATGGGGATCTGGGCGACTGCGGCGCGGGGGGCGAAGGCCGCCAGTGCGGCAACGAGGGCGAGGAGTAGACGGACGGTGCGCACAGGTGCTCCTTGGGCAACGAGGATGAGAGGGCTCAATCTGCAGGTCCCGGGACCGGGGCACAATCTAGGGGTCGAGGACCGTGAGCCGGAGAATTTCGTCCGCCGCGGCCGCCAAGTCAGCGACGACGATCACACCGATGGCCCGCGCTTGCTCCTGGTGCTGTTCGCCGTGACCGGTGCCGACCAGAATGCCATGCCCCCCCAGCAGCCGGGCGGGCTGCACATCCGAGAGCCGGTCGCCCACCCACCAGGAGCGCGTGAAGTCGATCCCCCCTCCCAGCGCGTCGTTGGCGTCGTGGAACAGCTTGGTGCCCGGCTTCCGGCATTCGCAGGGGCCGGTGTACTGGGGGTGGTGGGGACAGAAGTACGCGCCGTCGAGATGCGCATCGTGGGCGCCGAGCAGCTCGGCGACACGCCGCTGGACGGCGCTGTAATCGGCGACTGTGTACAGCCCGCGGGCGATGCCCGACTGGTTCGTGACGGTGATGACCAGATGCCCGCGCTGGTTGAGGCGCCGGATCGCTTCGGCCGCGCCCGGGATCAGCCGGACCTTGCCGGGCTCGTGCAGGAAGCCCGCATCCTCGACGATCGTGCCGTCGCGGTCGAGAAAAACAGCCTGAGCCATCAGCTGTCAGCCATCAGCCGTCAGCGCGGCCCTGACAGTATCGATCTGATCGGGAAAAATCGTGCGCGGATCGAGCACAACGCGGCCGTCGGCGATGCGGGCGATGATGGGTGGATCGTTGGCGCGCAGTTTGGCGACTAGGTTGCCGGTTTCCGGGTGCCAGACGGCGACCAGCCAGGTCTTGAGCTTCGCCCCGGGGAACGACCCGCCGCCGACCTCGGACTCACCCTCGACGAGCTCTGCATCTCCCATGCCTTTTTTCAACGCCTCTGCACGCCTTTTGACGCCTTCAAGGTCTTCCGTCAGCATCCTCAAGACCGGAATCTCCCTGCGTGCCACGTCAGGATCGCGATACAGGGCGAGTGTGGCTTCCAGCGCCGCCAGCGTCAGCTTGTCGGCGCGCACCGTGCGCGCGAGCGGATCGGCCCGGCACGCCGCGATCGCCTCTGTCGTCCCGACGAGAATCCCCGCCTGTGGGCCACCGAGCAGCTTGTCGCCGCTGAACGCGACCACGTCGGCTCCGCTCGCGACCGCCTCGCGCACCGTGGGTTCGCCGGAGAGACCCCATTTCCCGAGGTCGAGCAGCAACCCGCTGCCGAGGTCGTAGAGACAAGCCACGCCGCGCGCATGCGCCAGCTCGGCGAGCTCGGCGACGGGCACGTCGGTGGTGAAGCCGCGGACTTCGAAATTGGAGCGATGGACCTTGAGCAACACGCGAGTGCCGTCGCCGAGCGCGCTCTCGTAGTCCTTCCTGTGAGTGCGGTTGGTCGTGCCGACCTCGACGAGCTGCGCGCCCGAACGGGCCATGATGTCTGGAATCCGGAACGAGCCGCCGATCTCCACCAACTCGCCGCGCGACACGATCGCGTCACCGCCGCGCGCGAGCGCACTGAGCGCGAGCAGCACCGCTCCCGCCGCATTGTTTACGACGAGCGCATCGGCCGCTCCTGTGAGCTCGACGAGCAAGTCGCGGCAATGGGCGTGGCGCGAGCCCCGCGCGCCGCGGCCCAGGTCGTACTCGAGCGCGGAGTAGCCCGCGGCCACGCGCGTGAGGGCGGCGATGGCGGCGGGCGCAAGCGGAGCGCGACCCAGGTTCGTGTGCAACACCACGCCCGTGGCGTTGATGACGGGCGCGAGCGATGGGACGGTGAGCCGCGCCACCGCTGCGCGCACCGCCGCATCCCACCCCTCGACGGGCACGGTGCCACCGTGCGCGCGCGCCTGATCTACCGCCTCCCGCACCGCCTTCACCACCAGCGCGCGCGGATGCTCGGCGAGCAGCGGCGCCACCCCCGGCTCGGCGAGCAGGGCGTCCACGGCGGGTAGGCGGCGGCGCGGATCGGTCATCGCGATGGCGGGGGTGGCGGGGGTGGCGGGGGGGGCGGGGGCGGGACCGGAGGGGGGGGCCGGGGAGGAAGCACGAGGGGCGGGGCCCGGCGTGTGGTGTCAACAGGAGGCGTGCCCGCGCGGCGGCGCGTCGTATCGGCTGGCGCAGGCTTCGGCACCAGGATCACAACTTGTCCGTCCCCCGTCTTGCCCGTGAGGTTCGTCGCCCCCTGGACCCGGATCACGTAGCGGGTTTCGGGCTTGAGGGGCCGGGCGACCGTCACCACGATCCTGTCGGAGGGCGCAGGACGTCGGGCCAAGAGACGGCGAACCAGCGCCGTATCAACCTGCAGCAGGGGACGGCGTGGCCGACCCTGTTGTTGAGGAGGGGGAGGGGGAGCGGGAGGAGGAGCGGGGCGGGCGGGGGGGGCGACGCGTCGCTTCCCGGCGCTCGTATCTCTCGCGGCATTGGTGTCCGCTTTCGCGCGCACGGCCGCCGCCAGCGAATCGTACTGGCGCTGGCTGACTATGCGCCTCACCGGCACGGGCGTCGAATCGGGCAGCTCGAGCACGTGCACGTGCGCGGAGTCGAGCGGCGCGGCCGCGTCCAGAGCCTGGGAGAACTCGAGACGGACGCTCACCGAATCGAGGATGGCGGCGGTGCGGATCCTGGGTGGCACGGTGTCGTGGATGAATGCGAACAGCGCCACGTTGCTGCTCGAATCGAGCGTGACGAGAGCGGAGTCGTAGGCCTCGCGGAGGCCACGATGCCGATCGCCGTTTTCGTCTACCGTTGCATACACGATGTAATGTCCGGGGGCCAAGCCTTGGAGGTTGAACTGGCCGCCCGAATCGGCGAGGGTCAAGTACCCGGCGCTGTCGGGGAGCGGCACCGCCTCGATGAGCGCATTCGGCAGGATGCGCTGCTCGACCCAGGCGAGCGCGATGCCTCCGATGCGCGCGTGCCCAATCGCCGGTCCCGTCGAGAAGAGCACGACCTTACCGGTGTCGAGCCGATTGCGGCGCAGGTCGAGGATACCGGGCAGGATCTCGAGCCGATAGACGCGTCCGCGCTTCCAGCCTTCGCGTGGCTTGACGCTGATGCTGGAGCGGTGCCAGCTCACCTTTGCACCGCCCGAGGTGGGAGAGAGCAGCACGTGGCCAGCCAAACCTTCAGCTCCTCTACCTCCTCCACCTCCTGCCATCTCATCAATCACTTCATCGAAGTGGATGACGGCATCGCCTTTCCAGCCGGGAACGACGGCGCCCGATTCGGGCCGGACGCTCACGATCTTGGGGGGCGCGACGTCGGGCGGCCCGCCGGGCGGGTCGCCGACATTGGCGCATGCGAGGGCCAGTGCGGCGGCCCCGACCGGGATTAGGCGCAGCCCAGGGACCTGAGCTTGCCGGCCAGGACGTCGCGCTGGTCGCGCCATGCCTTTTCCTTTTCGCGCTCGCGCGCCACGACGTCCTGCGGGGCGCGGGCGACGAAATTCTGGTTAGTGAGCCGGGCGGCCAGACCGGCGAGCTGCTGGTCGAGCCGGCCCAGCTCGTCCGCCAGGCGGCGGCACTCCTGCTGCACGTCGATCGTGCCTTCGAGCGCGACAACGACCTCGCTGCCATCGCCGAACACGGCGTGGGCCCCCACCCCGCCCCCCACCCCCACCCCCACCCCCTGCGGGGCTCCATCCACGGCCAGGCTCTCGAGCTGCGCCAGTCGCACGATCGTGTCGCGCTCGCCCGCGAACGTCGCCGCGCGGTCGCCACCGCGGGCCACGATCGTCGCGTTCAGTTTCGTCTTTGGCGGGACGCGATACTCCGCCCGGATCGAGCGGATCTGCTCGATCGCCGTCTTGACGCGCGCGAACTCGCGGTCGGCAGCCGCATCCTCCAGCGCGCGGCGGGCGGCGGGCCATCGGGCCGCGGCGAGCAGATCGTTGGCTTGGCGGCCGGGGAGCTTCTGCCACAGCTCCTCAGTAATGAAGGGGACCGCCGGGTGGAGCAGGCGCAGCGCGACGTCAAAGCAATACGCCAGCACCGCGTGCGCCGGCTCCGCCCCAACTTCGCCGCCTCCCAGCCGTGGTTTGACCGCCTCCACGTACCAGTCCGCGAGCTCGTTCCAGGCGAACTCGAAGCAGCGCTTGGCAGCCTCGTCGAGCCGGAACTGCTCCATGGACGCGGTGGCTTCGCGGATCGTGTCCTGGGCGCGTGACAGGATCCAGCGGTCGGCCAGCGTGAGCTGCTGGCGGTTGATGGACTCAATCGACGGGACCTTGGCGGGCAGCTGGCCGAGGATGAACTGCCCGATGTTCCAGATCTTGTTCGCGAAGTTCCGCCCGGGCGCGAACGTCGTCTCGAGGTCGTCCGGATCGAGCATCAGGTCCTGGCCGAGCGCGGTGTTCGCGATGCACGTCCACCT
>Ga0209220_1000315_pt1 | contig 18480 bp, 19 predicted proteins | sample BlaSpr_A8_OM3_M3_FD_187984 | JGI IMG/M metagenome (GOLD analysis project Ga0209220, IMG submission 187984) | Forest soil microbial communities from Thunder Bay, Ontario, Canada - Black Spruce, Ontario site 2_A8_OM3_M3 (SPAdes) (version 2) | ecosystem: Environmental > Terrestrial > Soil > Boreal... | reverse complement strand
GCCGATGATGAACTGCCCGATGTTCCAGATCTTGTTCGCGAAGTTCCGCCCGGGCGCGAACGTCGTCTCGAGGTCGTCCGGATCGAGCATCAGGTCCTGGCCGAGCGCGGTGTTCGCGATGCACGTCCACCTGAGCGCGTCGGCGCCGAACTTCTCCACCACGACCAGGGGATCGATGCCGTTGCCGAGCGACTTCGACATTTTGCGGTGCTTTGTGTCGCGGACTATTCCGTGCAGGAACACGGTGCCGAACGGCTTCTTCCCCATGAAGTGGTAGCCCGACATCAGCATCCGGGCGACCCAGAAGAACAGGATGTCGGGGCCGGTGACCAGGGTGTGGCCGGGGTAGAAGCGCGCGACGTCGGGCGTCTGCTCGGGCCAGCCGAGCGTGGCGAACGGCCACAGCCAGGAGGAGAACCAGGTGTCGAGCACGTCGGGGTCCTGCTCGACCGGACCGCCGCACTTCGGGCACTTTTTCGGATCTTCCCGGTCGGCCCACTGGTGCTGGCACTTCGTGCAGGTGAACACCGGAATCCGGTGTCCCCACCATAGCTGCCGCGAGATGTTCCAGTCGCGGATGTTCTCCATCCAGTGCACGAACGTGGCGTTCCAGCGTTCGGGGACGATCCGGAACTCTTCCTTCTTGTATCCCTTCATCACCTTGTCCGCCAATGGTTTCATCTTGACGAACCACTGATCGGAGAGCCGCGGCTCGACCACGGTGTCGCAGCGGTAGCAGCGGCGCACCGAATGGGCGTGCTGCTCCGTCTTCACCAGCAGCCCCTCCTTCTCCAGCAGCTTCACGATCTTCTTGCGGGCGTCGAACCGGTCGAGCCCTTGCAGTTCCTTAGGCACCCGCGGCGACTGCTCCATGCGGGCGTCCTCGGTCATGATCAGCGGCTTTTCTTCCTTTGGCCACACCCGGTTCGCGATCTCGAAGTCGTTGGCGTCGTGGGCCGGCGTCACCTTGAGCATGCCCGTCCCGAACGCTTGATCGACGGCGGCGTCCGTCGCGATGGGAATCGCGATACCGGACAGGGGGATCTTCACCTGCTTCCCCTTCAACCCCTTGTACCGGGAGTCCTTGGGGTTGTAGACCAGCCCGATGTCTCCGAACATCGTCTCGGGCCGCGTCGTCGCGACGGTCACGGACCCGGAACCGTCCACGAGCGGATAGTTGATGTAGTACAGGTTCCCGTTCGTGTCGTGGTGCTCGGCCTCTTCGTCCGAGAGCGCCGTCAGGCAGCGCGGGCACCAGTGGATGACGCGGTGGCCGCGGTAGATGAGCTTCTCCTCCCACAGCCGCACGAACACCTCGCGTACCGCGCGCGAGTACGCCGGATCGAGCGTGAAGCGGGTGCGGCTCCAGTCGGCGGAGCTGCCGATCACTTTGAGCTGCTCGAGGATCGTGCTGCCGGTCTTCTTGACGAACTCCCACACGCAGCGGAGGAACGCCTCGCGCCCCATTTCGACGCGGGTCTCGCCCTGCTGGGCGACGAGCTTCTCCACCACGTTTTGCGTCGCGATGCCGGCGTGATCGGTCCCCGGCACCCACAGGGCGGCGCGGCCGCGCATGCGCTCGAAGCGGATCAGGACGTCCTGCGTGGTGATGTCGAGCCCGTGGCCCATATGCAGCACGGCGGTGACGTTGGGTGGGGGCATGACGATCACGTACGGCTCGCCGTCGGCCCGCGGCTGGAAGACTCCCGCATCGAGCCAGCGCTTGTAGATGCGGGGTTCTACAGGCCGGGGATCGTATGCCATTCCTTAATATAGAAGCCGCCGCTAGAATTCCGCCCCATGACCTCCCCTCCGCCCCGCGATGACTCGATGCCGCCGAGTCGCATCGTCCGCTGGTTGGTGCTGGGCGGAGTGATTCTCCTTGCCGTGGGATTGTATTTCCAGTTCGGCTTGCACGTCACACCCCTGCGTTGACGATGGCGTCCGACATTCACGTCACGCTTCCCGACGGGAGCAAGAAGCCGCTGCCGGCCGGCGCAACGGGCGCCGACCTGGCCAAGGCGATCGGCCCGGGCCTCGCCAAGGCGGCGCTCGCCGTGCGCGTGAACGGCGAGGTGCGCGACCTCCAGCGCCCGCTGCCCGATGGCGCCACGGTGTCCATCCTGACGGACAAGGATCCGCAGGCGCTCGACGTGCTGCGGCATTCTTCGGCGCACGTGCTGGCGACCGCCGTGCGGCAGCTGTTCCCGCACGCCAAGATCGGGTTCGGCCCGCCCATCGAGGATGGCTTCTATTACGACTTCGACATCTCGCGGCCCTTCACGCCTGAGGACATCGAAGCCATCGAGAAAAAGATGGCCGAGGTCACGAAAGCCGATTACCCGTTCGTGCGCGAGGAAGTCTCGCGCGCTGAAGCGAAGAAGCGCTTCACGGACGATCCGCTCAAACTCGAGCGCATCGAAGATTTGGGTCAGGACGAGACCATCTCCGTCTATACCGACGGACCGTTCGTGGACCTGTGCCGCGGCCCGCACGTCCCCAGTACGGGGAAGATCAAGCACGTCAAGCTGCTCCACGCCGCCGGCGCGTACTGGCGCGGCGACGAGCGCCGCCAGATGCTGCAGCGCATCTACGGCACGGCGTGGTTCTCGAAGCAGGACCTGGACCAGTATCTCCATCGGTTGGAGGAAGCCCGCAAGCGCGATCACCGCGTGATCGGCAAACAGCTCGACCTGTTTTCAGTCCAGGAGGACGTCGGCCCGGGGCTCATCTTCTGGCATCCCAAGGGCGCGATGCTGAACTTCCAGCTGCGCCGCTTCATCGAGGACGTGATCCTCGAGCGCGGCTACCAGCTCGTGTACACGCCGCATGTGACGCGCGAGCAGCTGTTCCTGCGCTCCGGCCACCTGCCGCTCTACGCCGAGAACCAGTTCCCGCCGATGGCGGCGGGTGAGGGCGAGGGCGAGGACGTGCGCTACCGCGTGAAGCCGATGAACTGCCCCATGCACATCCTCGTGTACGCGAGCCAGCAGCGTAGTTACCGCGACCTGCCCATCCGGCTCGCCGAGATCGCGAATGTGTATCGCAACGAGCGCTCGGGCACGCTGCACGGGATGCTGCGCGTGCGCGGCCTCACGATGGACGACGCGCACATCTTCCTGCGCGAGGATCAGATCGAGCAGGAGATCTTCGAGCTGCTCGACATCGTGGAGCTGGTGATGGCGAAGACGTTCGGCCTCCAGTACCGCCTCGACCTGGCCACTCGGCCCGCCAAGAAGCTGGGCACGGATGCCATGTGGGATACCGCGGAGAAGGCGCTGGAAGGCGCGTTGCAGCGCAGGGGAGCGACGTACGGCCTCGATGCGGGCGGCGGCGCGTTCTACGGGCCGAAGATCGACATCAAGTTCAACGATGCGATCGGGCGCGAGTGGCAGGGCGCCACGATCCAGCTCGACTATGAGCTGCCCGAGCGCTTCAAGCTCGAGTACACGGGGACCGACAACAAGCCGCACCGCGCCGTGATGATCCACCGAGCCATCTTCGGCACGATCGAGCGGTTCGTGGGCTTCTTGATCGAGCATTTCGCCGGGGCGTTCCCGCTGTGGCTCTCGCCCGAGCAGGTGCGGGTGCTGCCGATCGCCGACACGCAGCTCGATGCCGCGCGCGCCGTGCACGAGATGCTCCGCCAGGCGGGGCTCCGCTCGCATCTCGATGAGCGCTCGGAGACGTTGAACTACAAGATCCGCGACGCCGAGACGCACAAGGTGCCGTATATGGCGGTGGTGGGGCAGCGGGAAGCCGAGGCTCGCACGGTCGCGGTTCGCGCGCGGGGTGAGGGGAACAAGCAGGTAGTATTGGCCCAGGATGAGTTTGTGAAGCGGTTGTTGGAAGAGGTTCACACAAGGTCACTCAAGCCGCTAATTTGAGAGTATGGCGAACGACCAGAACATTCCGGTCATCCTGTCAGCCTGTCGCACCGCTATCGGCCGATATTTGGGTGGCCTGTCGCCCCTCCCCGCACCGCGGCTCGGAGCCCTCGTGATCCGCGAGGCCGTGCGTCGAGCGGGGATCGAAGACAGCGCCGTCGAAGAAGTCATCATGGGCAACGTGCTGCAGGGTGGGGAAGGGCAGGCACCGGCGCGGCAGGCGGCGATCCATGCGGGCCTTCCCGGGACGATTCCCGCGCTGACGATCAACAAAGTCTGCGGCTCGGGGCTGAAGGCGGTGATGCTCGCGGCGCAGGCGATCAAGGCGGGCGACGAGCAGGCTGTCGTGGCGGGCGGGATGGAGTCGATGTCCAACGCCCCCCATTACGTCTTTGGGATGCGCACCGGCATCAAAGTCGGCAGCACGCAGCTCGTGGATGGGATGATCCACGACGGCTTGTGGGACTCATTCTCCAACACGCACATGGGTACCCTGGCGGAGTACACCGCCAAGAAGGCCGGGGTGTCGCGCAAGGATCAGGACGAGTTCGCGCTGCAGAGTCACAGGAAGGCCGTCGCGGCGATGGCGGCGTGTCATTTCAAGGCCGAGATCGTGCCGGTAGAGGTGCCGGGCAAGAAGGGCGCGACGGTCGTTGAGAAGGACGAGGGCCCGCGCAAGGATACGACGCTCGAGGCGCTCGCGGCTCTGAAGCCAACGTTCGAGAAGGACGGCACGGTGACCGCGGGCAATGCGCCCAGCCTGAACGACGGCGCCAGCGCCCTTGTCGTGACGTCGCTCGCATTCGCCACCGCTCACGGCTTGAAGCCCATGGCGCGCATCACCGCATACGCGATGGGCGGTGGAGAGCCCAAAGACCTGTTCTTCGCACCGATTGTGGCGGTGCGAAACTTGATGAAGAAAACCGGGACCAAGATTTCCGATTACGATCTCATCGAAGCCAACGAAGCCTTTGCGGTCCAGGCCTTGGCGGACGGCCAAGCGTTGGGGTGGGATTGGAGTCGCGTCAATGTCCATGGCGGGGCCATCGCCCTCGGCCATCCCATCGGCGCCTCAGGCGCACGGGTGCTGACGACGCTCCTGTACGCCCTCAAGCACTACGGTAAGAAGACCGGCCTCGCCACCTTGTGCCTCGGTGGCGGCAACGCCGTCGCCCTCAGCGTGGAGACTCTGTAATGGAACGTGCTCTCGTTCTGGCCGATCGTTCGGTAGTACTGAAGCGCGCTATCGCGGTGGTCCTGGGTGCGATCTTCGTCGCGGTCGCGGCGCAGGTGGCTGTCCCGATCCCCGGCACACCCGTCCCGATGACGCTGCAGCCGCTCGCCGTGCTGCTCGTCGGCGGGCTGCTAGGCGCCCGGCTGGGCGCGCTCAGCATGATCCTCTATCTCGCCATGGGGATCGCCGGACTCCCCGTGTTCACGCCGACGGTCCCGCTGGTGGGGATGGCGCGGCTCGTCGGGCCGACGGGCGGCTACCTGCTCGCCTACCCGATCGCGGCGTTCGCGGTGGGCGCGATCAGCGCCGACGGCAGACAGTGGACGCGCGTGGCGCTGGGCGTGCTCGCGGGGCTCGTGCTGATTCACCTGGGCGGGCTCGCACAATTGCTCATCCTCACCGGCAACCTCTCGGCAGCGGCCCGGCTCGGCGCAGTGCCGTTCCTGCTGGGCGACCTCGGCAAGCTGGCGGTCGCCGTGCTCGCCCTGACCAAGCTCACTCCTGCGGTTCGCGCGCGCCTCTAATGGCGCGCGTTTCGTTAGCGGGGGCGAAGCAGCTGGGGATCGCGCTCGCGTGGATCCTCCTCTTCGCCGTCGTCGGCGGACTCGTCACGGTCGGGATCTCGGCCGCCGTCCCCGGCTGGGGGGGCCAGCGCTGGTTCGTGGTGCGGACAGGCCTGTGCGAGGTGATCGGCTTTGGGGTGGCGACGTGGCTGGTTGGACGACAGCTCAACAAGCAATCGTGGCAGCGAATGGGGTGGGGGAAGGGCGGAGAGGGGGAACCTCGGCGTCTAGGCGTCTCACTCCTTCGCGGCGCAGCGCTCGGCGCGCTGATGGCGGCGCTCGCGGTCGCCCTCGCGTTCGTGCTCGATCGCGCGTCTGTGCGTGTGACCGGCGACTGGAGCGCCTGGCCCGGCGTCGCCCTGCCGCTCGCCCTCGGCCTCGTGCTCGCCGCGCTGGGCGAAGAGCTCGCGTTCCGCGGCTATCCGCTGCGCCGGCTCGCCGACGCCGTCGGCCCGGTGCCGGCGATGGTGCTGCTCGCCGCCCTGTTCGGCCTCGCGCACTCCCGCAATCCCAACGCGACGCTCCTCAGTGTGGTCAACGTGGGCTTAGCGGCGATCTGGCTGTCGTTCGCGTTCTTCTCCTCCGGCGGCATGGCGCTCGCGTGGGGCGCCCACTTCGGCTGGAACGCGGGGCTTGCCCTCCTGTTCGATGCGCCGGTGAGCGGCTACCAGTTTCAGGTCCCCGTGGTCGAGTACACGCCCGGTGCACACCCGTGGGTGGACGGCGGCGCGTTTGGCCCCGAGGGCGGGATCGTGAGCACCATCGCATTGGTCGTAGGGACGCTGGTCATAATCAGTAGGGGCGGGCGCCTGAAGCAGCCCGCGCTCGCCGCATGAGCCGCGTCGCGGTCGTGGGCGCCGGCACGATGGGCAACGGGATTGCCCACGTGTTCGCGCAATCCGGCTGGACCACGACCCTTATCGATGTCGCCGCAGATCCGCTCGCCCGCGCGCTCAAAACGATCGAAGCCAATATCGCCCGCCTGGTGAAAAAGGGCGCCGTGAGCGGGGAGCAGGGCGCGGAGACGATCGGCAGGATCCAGACCAGCACGTCCTTCGAGGACGTCAGGACCGCGGACTTCGTCGTCGAGGCCGCGACCGAGAATCCCGAGATCAAGTTCAAGATCTTTCACGACCTCGATCGCGTCGCACCGGCCGGAACGATCTTGGCGAGCAATACCTCGTCCATCTCGATCACGACGCTCGCCGCGCAGACGAAGCGCCCGCACCTCGTGATCGGGATGCACTTCATGAACCCGGTGCCGGTGATGGCGTTGGTGGAGGTGGTGAAGGGGCTGAACACTGCCGACGAAACGGTGGCGCGAGTCGTCGAGGTCGTCAAAGAGCTGCAAAAGGTGCCGGTCGAGGTGAACGATTCCCCCGGCTTCGTTTCCAACCGCGTGCTCATGCCGATGATCAATGAGGCGATCTTCTGCGTGATGGAGGGGGTCGCGACGCCGGACGCGGTGGATCAAGTGATGAAGCTGGGGATGAATCACCCGCTCGGCCCACTGGCGCTGGCTGATCTCATTGGCCTCGACGTGTGTCTCGCCATCCTCGGGGTGCTCCACGAGGGGCTCGGCGATGACAAGTACCGGCCAGCGCCGCTGCTCCGAAAAATGGTGGCGGCCGGCCACCTCGGCCGCAAATCCGGTCAAGGGTTCTATGCCTACCGCGACTGAGCTCCCGGGGGGCGGGGGCGGTCTGACCGACACGCAGCGTCAGGTCGTCGAGCTGGCGCGCGAATTCGCGCGCGAGAAGATCGAGCCGTTCGCCGCCGAGTGGGACCGCACCTCGCATTTCCCGCGCGACGTGATCGACGAGCTCGGCAAGCTGGGGTTCCTGGGGATCTGCACGCCCGAGGAATACGACGGCATGGGGCTCGACACGCTCACCTACCTGCTCGCCCTCGAAGAGATTTCCGCGGCCGACGCGTCCATCGCGGTCTCGATGGGCATCCACAACGCCATCCCCACGACGATGCTCGTGAAGCACGGCACGCCGGCGCAGAAGGAGCGCTGGCTGAAGCCGATGGCCCGCGGCGAGCTGTTGGCCGGCTTCGCCCTGTCCGAGGCCGAGGCGGGGTCGGATGCGGCGTCGCTGCGGTCGCAGGCGACCAAAGATGGCGCCAGCTGGGTGCTCAACGGCACCAAGGCGTGGGCGACGAACGCCGGCACGGCCGACCTGATGATGATCATGGCGCGCACCGATCAGCCGGGGGCGCGCCGCGGCCCGAAGGGGATCTCGACGTTCATCGTCCCGACCGACACGCCGGGTTACCAGCCGTGCAAGCCCGAGGACAAGATGGGCCTCAGGGCATCGAACACCGCGGCGATCGAGCTGAACGATGTCCGGCTTCCCGCCGACCAGATCCTCGGTGAGGAGGGGATGGGGTTCGTGTATGCGATGGAAGGGCTCGACGCTGGGCGGTTGGGGATCGGAGCGCAGGGGGTAGGGATCGCACGGCGCGCACTCGAGCACAGCATCCGCTACTGCGCCGAGCGGCGCCAGTTCGGCAAGCCGATCCAGGAGTTCCAGGCGGTGCAGTTCAAGCTCGCCGATATGGCTACGCGCATCGAGGCAGCGCGCGCTCTGGCGCACCGCGCGGCGATCCGCAAGGATTCGGGAGAGGACATCGGCATGTATTCCAGCATGGCCAAGGTCTTCTCATCCGAGACGGCGATGTGGGTGACGACGCAGGCGATTCAGCTGTTCGGCGGCTATGGGTACATGCGGGACTTCCCCGTGGAGAAACTCTTCCGCGATGCAAAGGTCACCGAGATCTATGAAGGCACCAGTGAAATCCAGCGCGTCGTCATCGCCCGCGCGCTCCGTCCACACGACTAAAAAGGAAGAGGCGAGTGCGCTGTTCGCGTTGCTCGAGGAGCACGCGCACGAGCAGGTGAGCCTCGTGTACGAGCCCTCCTCGGGCTACCGCGGCATCATCGCGATCCACGACACGACCCTCGGCCCGGCACTGGGCGGCACCCGCTTCTGGAACTATGAGAGCGATCGTGAGGCGCTGATCGACTGCCTGCGCCTCGCGCGGGGGATGACGTACAAGGCAGCGGTCGCGGGGTTGAATCTCGGCGGCGGGAAAAGCGTGATCATCGGTGACAACAAGATCAGGAACCGCGAGCCGATTTTCCGGGCGCACGGCCGCCACGTGGAGGCGCTCCACGGCCGCTATATCACCGCCGCGGACGTCGGCACGTCCACGGGCGACATGGAGTTCATCAAGGCCGAGACGGACCACGTCACGGGGTTGATCGGCAAATCGGGCGATCCGTCGCCGGTGACGGCGTTCGGCGTGTATCGCGGGATGAAGGCGTGCGCCACGCACCGCTACGGCTCCGACGATCTGGAGGGGAAGACGGTCGCGATCCAAGGCTGCGGCCATGTGGGCTATTACCTCGCCGAGCTGCTCTCTAAGGAAGGCGCGAAGCTGATTGCCACGGACATCGATCAGAGCAAGCAGGAGCGGGTGGTGAGCGAGTTCGGGGCCGTGGCGGTGGCGCCCGAGGCGATCTACGGCGTGAAAGCCAACGTCTTCGCGCCTTGTGCGATGGGCGGGATCATCAATGAGCAGACGATTGCGCGGCTCAAGGTCGAGATCGTGGCGGGTGGGGCGAACAATCAGCTTGCCGATGAGCGGCACGGCGACATGCTCGAGGCCAAGGGGATCACGTACGCGCCCGACTACGTGATCAACGGCGGCGGGTTGATCAACGTGAATGCCGAGCTGAACGGCTGGACCATGGAGCGGGCGCGCAACAAGGCGGGGGAGATCTACGACACGATTCTCATGGTGTTCGAGATCGCCGCGGAGGAGCGGATCCCCAGTTATCGCGCGGCGGACCGGTTGGCGGAGCGGCGCATCGCCGCGATCGCGAAGGTGAGGCAGAACTTTGTCTAAGAAGGTGTACGTCGGCGCCGACCATGCGGGCTTCGCGCTCAAGCAGAGGCTCGTGGCCGAATTGAAGCGCCTCGGCTACGAGCCGGTGGACGTCGGTCCCAGGAAGCTCGATCCGGCGGACGACTTTCCCGATTACGCGAAGCCGGTGGCAGCCGCCGTCAGCAAGGGCGAGGCGCCGCTGGGGGTGCTGACGTGCGGGACGGGGCTGGGCATGGCGTACACGGCGAATCGCTATCCCAAGGTCCGCGCCGCGGTCGCGTGGAACACGGAGATCGCCGAGCTCGCGAAGAGTCACAACGACGCCAACATCCTCGTGCTCCCGTCCCGGTTCGTGAGCGAGGAGGAGGGGCTCGCGATTTTGCACAAGTGGCTCGAGACCAAGTTCGAAGGCGGCCGTCATCAGCGCCGCGTGGAGAAGATCGAGAAATGACCGATCGCCTGGCGCCGCTCTCCGAGGTCGATCCCGCCATCAAGCAGTTGATCAAGCGGGAGGTGGCGCGGCAGGAGCATGGCCTCGAGCTGATCGCGAGCGAGAACTTCGTGTCCATCGCGGTGCTCGAGGCGATGGGGACGGCGCTCACGAATAAATACGCCGAAGGCCTGCCAGGAAAACGGTACTACGGTGGGTGCGAGGTGGTGGACCAGGTCGAGCAGCTCGCGATTGACCGGGCGAAGCAGCTGTTCGGCGCCGAGCATGCCAATGTGCAGCCGCACTCGGGGGCGCAGGCCAACATGGCGGCGTATTTGGCCGTCGCGAAGTTCGGCGACACGCTGTTGGGGTTGGCGCTGCCGCACGGTGGGCATCTGACGCACGGCTCGCCCGTGAATTTTTCGGGGACGTTATTTCGCGCGACCGCGTATGGGGTGGTCGAGGCCACCGGGCGGATTGATTACGATCAGGTGCGCGACGTCGCGAAGAAGGAGAAGCCGCGCATCATCATCGGCGGTGGCAGCGCCTACGCGCGGATCGTGGATTTCCCTGCGATGCGCGCGATTGCCGACGAGGTAGGCGCGATATTCGTCGTGGACATGGCCCATTTCGCGGGGCTCGTGGCCGGGGGGGTGTATCCCTCGCCGGTGCCGCACGCGCAGATCGTCACGACTACGACGCACAAAACACTGCGCGGCCCGCGCGGCGGGATGATTCTCTGCAAGGCCGAGCACGCGAAGGCCGTGGACAAGCAGGTGTTTCCGGGGACGCAGGGTGGCCCGCTCGAGCACGTGATTGCGGCGAAGGCCGTGTCGTTCCTCGAGGCGTTGCAGCCCGAGTTCAAGACCTACGCCCGCCAGGTTGTGAAGAACGCCCAGACACTCGCGGCGGCGCTGATTAAACGAGGCTACGCGATTGTCTCAGGGGGCACCGATAGTCATCTGATGCTCGTGGATCTCCGGCCCAAGAAGTTGACCGGCAAGGAGGCCGAGCTGCTGCTCGACCGGGCGGCGATCACGGTGAACAAGAACACGATCCCGGGGGATCCGCAGTCGCCGTTCGTGACGAGCGGCATCCGCCTCGGCACCTCGGCGGTGACGACGCGCGGGTTTGGGGTGGAGGAGATGGAGCGGGTGGCGGAGCTGATTGATCAGGTGCTGGTGAAGCGGGATGAGGCGACGGTGGGGCGGGTGAAGGGGGAGGTCAGGGCGATGGTGGAGGCGTTTCCGTTGTACGCGAGGGTGGGGGTGGGAGGGTAGGGGGAGCTCTCGTAGTGTAAACCGGGAGGCCCCATGCGATTATATCGAACGCTGCTCGTCTTGTTGGCTCTGGCGACGCTTGGAGCACCGTTACAGCTCGATGCGCAGCGCCGATCATCCCGCTCCTCAAGCGGTAGCGTCCACGTTCGCGGTTACACACGTAGGGACGGATCCTACGTCGCGCCACACACGCGGTCCGCTCCCCACAGTCGCGGGTACTCCGCGCCTAGAAGCCGGTCCCCTCGCAGCTACGCCGCGCCGTCCCCCCGGGCACGGACACAACCACGCGACAGCCGGGGTCGGTTTACCCGCAACCGGTCCGCGAAGAGTGACTTCATGCGGAGCACCGGCTATTCGCGGGGCCGCCCTGGGTACGTGGTGGATCACGTCGTGCCGCTCTGCGCCGGCGGGGCCGACGCGCCAAGCAACATGCAGTGGCAAACCATTGGCGAGGCACGGATCAAGGACCGCCAGGAGAGAGCTACTTGCGCTGGGCGACGACACTAACGCGCGTCCCGAAGGACTCGGCCCCTCCCGCCAGCATTGTGCTCCAGGCCGTAGCGCGGTAACTCTGATGGCCCAACCTACTTCGGGAGGCCATATGGCACACCCGACTCGCGCGCTCTTCACGATCGTCTCCGCGAGCCTCGCGCTGCTCTCCACCGCCACCGCCCAAACGCCCGACCGCAAGGCCGTCGCCCGTAACCTCGTGCAGGCGGCCCTCGTCAAGCCGGGCGACAAAGTCTTCATCTCCGGCGCCGTGCGCGACTCGCTGCTGATGGAAGAGATCGCCATCGAGACGATGAAAGCGGGTGGTCAGCCGCTGATCGCGCTCGGCAGCGAGCGGCTGACTCGGCGCTCGTTCGACGACGTTCCCACGAGCTACGACTCGATCGCGCCGAAGCTCGATCTGGCGCTGATCGAGACGTTCGACGTGCAGATCCCGATCGACATCTTCGAGCACGAAGGCGTGCTGGCCGATGTCCCCCAGGCGCGCCGCACCGCGCGCGCCAAGGCGGGAGAGCCGGCCACGCAGGCCTTTTATCGCCGCCACGCGCGCGTCGTCAATCTCGGTAATGGCCTGTACCCGAGCGCGACGCTAGCGCGGCGGCTCGGCGTCCCGCAGCCCGCGCTCGCCGCGGTGTTCTGGAAGGCTGCCGCCGTGCCGGCCCAGACGCTGCGCGTGAAAGGCGACGCCCTCGCCGCGATAGTGGCCAATGCCAAACAGGTGACCGTCACGCACCCGAACGGCACCAACATCACCTTCGCGCTCGATGCCGAGCGCGACTTCACGTCCGACGGCGCCCTCACGGCGGAGAAAGTATCGCAGGGCACCGCAGCGGCGAGTACATATATCCCCGCCGGCGAGTACATCGCCCCCGCCGCGTCCGGCAGCGCCAACGGCACGGTGGTCTTCGACAAGCTGATCTGGGACGGAAAGGTGGTTCGTGGCTTGCGACTCACCTTCAGTAACGGTCGTCTGACCGCAATGTCGGCGGCATCGCCGATGGAGGGGCTGCGCGCGGCCTACGACGGCGCGGGCGGCGGCAAGGACCAGTTCGGCTATATCGACATCGGCCTGAACCCGGAGACCAGACTCCCGGTGGGGAGCGGCCGCATCGTGTGGACGGCACCGGGCTCCATCGCCATCGGTATCGGCGACAACCGCGGGTTCGGCGGAACGAACGCCAGCGACTTCGGATTCGTTGGGCAGCTCGGCGGCGCGACGATTAAGGTGGATGGCAAGGCGGTCGTCGAGAATGGACAGTTGAAGTAGTCCGGTTCCGATGGATTTTCAGCTCGAACGCGCGGTAGAAGTCCTCGAGCGCTCGCCCGCATCCCTGCGGGCGCTGCTCGACGGGCTCGACGGTTCGTGGATTCGCGGCACCGAAGGCCCGGAGACATTCAGTCCGTTTGACGTCGTCGGACATCTCATTGACGGCGAGGAAACGGACTGGATCCCCCGGGCCCGCATCATCCTGGCCCAAGGGCCAAACCCGCGGTTCGAGCCCTACGATCGCGTTCGCCATCGGAAGCGCAACGCTGACCGCTCCCTCGGCTCGCTGCTCGCCGAGTTCGCCAACCTCCGTGCCGCGAACGTGCAGCTGCTGCGCTCCTGGCACCTCACGGAACGGCAGCTCGATCTGCCCGGACAACATCCCGGCCTCGGCCCGGTGACGCTCCGGCAACTGCTCGCCGCGTGGGTCGTGCACGACCTGGGACACATCGCGCAAGTCGCGCGCGTGATGGCGAAGCAATACAGCCAACAGGTGGGTCCGTGGACCCCGTTTCTGCCCGTGCTCACCGACCACCTCACGCCGCGATCGTAGTCTTGCCCTCGCCGCTACTACGGTCTATTGTCTCGCCCTTCCCCCAACACGGAGCCTCAATGCGTATCGCCGCCGTCGCGCTACTCTGCAGTGTCGCCGCCGTCCCCGCCGTCGCGCAGGTTCGCTCGGCAGCCGCCGTAAAGTGGGGCCCGGGCCCCGCTTTCCTCCCCGCCGGGGCCCGCTTCGCGGTGCTCCAGGGGGATCCCGGCAACTCCGGCGTGTACACGATCCGGCTCCGGCTGCCGGCCCGCTACGTCGTCAAGCCGCACTCGCATCCCACCGATGAGGACGTCACCGTGCTCTCCGGGACCCTCCTCGTGGGAATGGGCGACAGCATGAACGTTCGCAAGGCCCAGCGGCTCACGGCCGGCGGCTTCATCACGGCACCGAAGGATGCCCATCACTTCGCGCTCACTCGTGGCCCCACGATCATCCAGATCCACGGCGAAGGGCCATTTGAAATCACGTACGTGAAGGCGGCGGACGATCCGCGGAACGCGCAGCGCAAGTAGGAACCAGCCACCATCTGGCTCGCCCTCCGCAGCATCGCCTGGGCCGTGCTCCTGCCCGGCACCTTCGCGGGCTACGTCCCGTGGCGATTCTTCGGGCTCGCGCACGTGCCGCTCGACCTGCGGAACCCAGTGCATCTCGCGGGCCTGCTGCTGATCGCACTCGGCGCGGCGTTGCTCGGCACCTGTATCTGGGAGTTCGCGCGCAGCGGCCGCGGGACGCTGGCTCCCGTCGATCCGCCGAAGGAGCTCGTGGTCCGCGGACTGTATCGCTATGTGCGCAATCCCATGTACCTGAGCGTCACCGTGATCATTTTCGGGGAGTTCCTGCTGACCGGCTCGCGCGCGTTGCTCGCGTACTGGGCGGTCTGGTTCGTGGTGGTGAATCTGTTCGTGAGGGGCTACGAGGAGCCCACGCTGCGGCGGCGTTTCGGCGCATCGTACGAGCGGTATACGCAGGAGGTGGGGCGCTGGCTGCCGAGGCTCCACGCGCCGCGTGCCGTTCCCTGATTCCTTCGCGACCGCTCGCCTCCGCGCCGAGCGCCTCACGCCCGGTCACTTCGATGAGCTGTGCGGCATGGATCGTGATCCACAGTTCATGGGCATGCTCGGCGGCCCTCGCGACGGTGCAGAGACGGCTGCCTATCTCGCCCGGAACCTGCAGCACTGGACCGACCACGGTTTCGGTCTCTGGATCTTGCGGGACGAGCGAGACGACCGTATCGCCGGCCGCGGCGTGCTGCGGCACCTCCTGGTCGAGGGCACGGATGAGGTCGAGCTGGGATATGGCTTCTATCCCGAGTTCTGGGGGCGCGGCCTCGCCACGGAGATCGCCATCGCCTTCCTGCACTTCGGGCGCGAGCAGCTGGGCCTTCCCTCTGTCGTGGCGATCACGCGACCCGCGAACGTCGGCTCGCAGCGCGTCCTGACCAAGGCTGGGCTCGTCTACGAGCGTGACGTGAGCCACGAGGGAGTCCCGCATCTTCTGTTCCGCTCCGTCTAGGCGATGTCAGTCTCTTCCTACGACGTCATTCCGGACTTCGGCCTCCTCTATGACAGTGTGCCGCTATACATGGCACGGCAGGACGTCGGGTTCTACGTGCAAGAGGCCGTGTCAGTGCGGGGAGCGGTGCTCGAGCTGGGCTGCGGCACCGGGCGCATCCTGCTGCCGCTCGCGCGGGCGGGGTGCACGGTCGTAGGGCTCGACAACTCACGGCAGATGCTCGCGCGCTGCCGGGCGAAGGTCGCCGCCGAGCCGCCGCCCGTCCAAGCGCGCATCGCGCTCCAGCAGCACGACGTGCGCGCCTTCGATCTCGGCGCGACCTATCCGCTCGTGATCGCGCCGTTTCGCGTCTTGCAACAGCTGCCGGCGGTGGAAGATCAGGTCCAGTTCCTCGCCGCCGTCGCCCGCCACCTCGCGCCGGGGGGGGGGCGCTTCATCTTCGACGTCTTTAATCCGAACTTCGCCATGCTCGCCGCTGCCGACGGGGTGGAGCGGGAAGAAACGCCGGAGCAACCCTTGCCGGACGGACGGTCGTTCCGGCGCGCCATTCGCATCGCGCGAGTGCGCTGGGTGGACCAGGTGAGCGAGACCGAGCTGATCTACTATGTGTTTGCCAAACCCGGGGCGATCGCCGAGCGATTCGTCCAGGCGTTCGAGATGCGCTGGTATCTGCACGCGGAGCTGCTGCATCTCCTCGCCCGCGCCGGGCTCCGCACTCGCGCGGTATACGGCGATTTTGCCCGCGGCCCGCTCACCGATGGCTCTCCCGAGCAGGTGGTGTGTGCCGAACTCGCCTGAGTATACTCTGAGACCCATGACTATCGCGCACCGAACCTTCATCCTTGCTGCACTCGCCCTCGGCGCATGCAACAAGCCGCGGAACGACGCGGACTTCGCCGCGATGCAGGCGCGCGGCCAGCACGTGATGGGCGTGGATCAGTACGCCTCCGCCCATGTATTCGAAGATCTCCCTGACGGTGGGCGCATCATTCTCGATCGCGCCGATGCCGCCGACACGGCCGCCATCACCACGATCCGCAAGCACATGCGCGACATCGTGACCGCGTTCCGCGCGGGCGACTTCACCAAGCCGTTCCAGGTCCACGCGCAAACCGTGCCCGGCACCGCCGTCATGGCCGCGCGCCGTGACGCGATCAGCTACGAGGCCGTCGATCGTCCGCGGGGCGGGGAGGTGCGGATTCGGAGCAGCGACGCGTCGGCCATCGCGGCGATTCACGAGTTTCTCGCGTTTCAGCGCGGCGCCCACCACGCGGCGAGCCACGTGCCGTGAGGCACGACAAAGTACGCGCGCTACGCCTGGGCTTCCTGTTCGGGCTCCCCATCACGCTGCCCGCCCTGATCTATGCCATTCGCAGCGGTGACTTCCCGCTGACATTACGGAACGGGGTGTTCGTGCTCCTGTGGACCGAGGCGCTCGGCGCGGTCGCGGCGTTCCGCACGCCCCTCCCGACGCGCCGCCGCGTGGCGGGCGGCGCCGCGCTGTACGCCATTATCGCGGCGATCCTGCTCGTGCAGGAGACGGCGGGCGCGGGGTCGCGGGCCGGAGCCCGCCTCTCCGCCGGCCTGGTGCTCCTGCCATTTGCCGCGTGGCTCGTGGCGGGGTGGAAAGCGGGCCTCATGTCGCTCAGCCTGTTCTGGATGTGGGTCTTGATTGCCTATTCGTCTTAGTGAGGCCCCGGCGCGATCGCGGTGATCGTGATCGCGTCGGCTCGCGCGTTGACGATGTGTGCGCGCAGCGTCTTGCTGCCCGAGTCCGCGCGTACGGTCACGTCGCCCGCGGCGACGTTGAAGACGTAGGCCGCGCCATCCGACGCCGTCACCGTTGCGCTCGAGCTCGGCAGGCCGCCACTGGAGTACCGCACCGTCCCGGCTGGGACGGTGGACACCGTCGCTCCGGTCACCGCCGCGCCGGTGCAGTCGGTCACCAGCACGGCGATGGAACCAGTGCCGGCTGTGTGGGTCACGCCGGCGGCGTTGTGCAGGGCGTTGAACTCCAAGCTCGTCAGCACCAACAGCGATTGGCTGAAGTTCGCCACGAGCGGTGCCGGTGGGTATGCGTACGTATCGATGTACGACGCCTTGCTGACGCGCACGTACCCGTCGAGCGGCGTGCCGCCGGTTGCGATCGTCAGCTTGAACTTGCCATCCGTGGCGGTCGTCATCGAGGCCAATGCCGTTGCGTTGCCGGTGCGGAATGCCTCCACCAGGGCTCCGGCGAGCGGCGTGGGGCTGGTCACGCTGGCCTGGACGATGCCGCTGTCGATGACGGGATCCACTGCAGTCGTCGGGAGCGGCTGGCCGAGGCATGCGTAGGCGCCGGGCGGGGGCGGTGGCGGCGGCGGGGGCGGGGGCGGCGGAGGTGAAGTTGGACCGCTGCCACTGCTGCCACAGGAGGCGACAACAAAAGCGAGCACAACCATCGAGGCGAGTCGCAAGCGTCGGGCCATGGTGATCTCCACGAGGTTCGGGCAAGAACCTACGCGGCGCACGTTTATGCGCAACGTGGGGGAGCGTCCGTTTGTGCGGCGGGCGACACCGCTGTAGAGTCCCACAGCCCCACTCGGTCAACTGGAGGATGCCATGCGCCCAGCCACATCGATCCAACTGCTCGCGACCGTCACGCTCGTGCTCTCGGCAGCTGCCTGCGGCAAAGAAGCTCCCAAGAGAGCCACGCGACCCCCACCTCCCCCCCGTCAGGCGATGCCGGCGGGACCCGCCGAGTACCGGATCGTCGTCAAGAGCACCTGGACGCCGCGCACGCATCCGTTCGAGTATCCGAGCGGGGCGCATTTCTCCGGACTGATCGGCGCGTCCCACAACGCCAAGTACACGCTCTTCGCCGTGGGCCGCCGGCCCACGCCCGGACTCGAGCGGCTGTCGGAAGAAGGGAAGCACAGCCCGCTGGACGAAGAGATCGACGCCGCCATCTCGGCCGGCAATGCGCTCGAGATCTTCACAACCGGTAGCCTGAAAAACTTCAAGGATTCGCTCGTCACCACCGTGCACGTCGATCGCGCGCACCCTATGATCTCGGTCGTCAACATGATCGCGCCCAGCCCCGACTGGTTCACCGGGGCGGCGAATGTCAACCTGGCGGAGAATGGTGGCTGGGTCCGGTCCAAGACGCTGACGCTCCCCGCCTACGATTCGGGCGGCGACGACGGCAAGACCTACAAGGCTCCCGACCGCAACACCAACCCGAAGAAGCCCACGACGCGTGCGGCCACGCGGCACTTCGTGGTGAAGGGGAAGGTGAAGCCCGTCGCGACGCTCGTGATCACGAGGATATCGCCCTGAAGCGAGGGCTATACCTCCTCTTGTCAGTCGCG
>Ga0209220_1000314_pt1 | contig 18512 bp, 19 predicted proteins | sample BlaSpr_A8_OM3_M3_FD_187984 | JGI IMG/M metagenome (GOLD analysis project Ga0209220, IMG submission 187984) | Forest soil microbial communities from Thunder Bay, Ontario, Canada - Black Spruce, Ontario site 2_A8_OM3_M3 (SPAdes) (version 2) | ecosystem: Environmental > Terrestrial > Soil > Boreal... | reverse complement strand
CAGCAACCGTCCAACCAGCGGCTCGCCGATGCCGAGCAGCATCTTGACCGCCTCATTGGCTTCGAACAAGCCGATGATGCCGGGAAGGATCCCGAGGGTGCCGGCCTCATCGCAGCTCGGCGCCAGCTCCGGCGGCGGCGGCTCCGGGAACACGCAGCGGTAGCAGGGACCCACGAACGGCTGGAACACGCTCACCTGGCCGTCGAAGCGGAAGATGCTGCCGTGGACGACGGTTTTCTTCAATAAAACGCTCGCGTCGTTGATGAGGTACCGAGTCGGGAAGTTGTCGCTTCCGTCGACGATCAGGTCGTAGTCCTTGAAGATGTCGATGATGTTGTCGCGCGTGAGCCGGGTCTGGTGCGCGACGACCTTGACATCCGGATTCAGGTCTTCGATCGTCTGCCGCGCCGAGTCAACCTTCGGCTGGCCGATCCGCTTGGTGTTGTGCAGGATCTGTCGCTGCAGGTTGCTCTCGTCGACGACGTCCGAGTCCAGGATGCCGAGGGTGCCGACGCCGGCCGCCGCCAGATAATACGCCGCGGGCGACCCCAGCCCGCCCGCGCCGATGATGAGCACCTTGGAGTCGAGCAGCTTGAGCTGCCCCTCCTTCCCCACCTCGGGAATCAACACGTGGCGGCTATACCGCTTCTGTTGGGCCGGAGTGAGGTCGCGCGGGACGACGAACTTCAACCCGGCATCCTTCCAGGCGCCGAATCCACCCTTGAGGGAGGTGACATTCGTAAAGCCCATCTGCTGCAAGGTCTCAGCCGCGAAGGCCGATCGGTTTCCCCCTGCGCAATAGGCGACGATTGGCGTGCTGTAGTCCGGGACATACTGCTCGACCCGCGACTCGAGGTAGCCGCGAGGAATGTGAATCGCGCCCGGAATGATGCCCTGCTCGACCTCGTCTTGCTCCCGCACGTCGATCAGGACCGGCTTTGTGCTTCCGTTACGGGAGGTGTCGAGTTGCCGGACATCGACTTCGCGGATCCGTGACTTGACGTTCTTGAGCAACTCGCGGTAACTAGCCATTCTGTTGTTAGTCTACCCGCGGTCGGCCGAATTCATTCCGTCTTCTATATCGTCGTCGGGGTGCGCGCCGTCTCCAGCCGGGCCACGATGGCGTCGGCCACCTGGCTGGTACCGACCGCGCTCGGATCGTTGCGCTCGGCCTTCATGTCGTAGGTGACGTATCGTCCCTCCCGGATGGTCTCGGCGATGGCGCCCTCGAGCAGGTTGGCGGCATTGGTCTCGCCCAGGTGGTGAAGCATCATGACGCCGGACAGCATCATCGCCATGGGGTTGATCTTGTTGGTGCCGGCGTACTTCGGCGCGCTGCCATGGGTGGCCTCGAAGAGTGCGATCTCGTCGCCCAGGTTAGCTCCGGGCGCGAGCCCGAGCCCGCCGACGAGGCCGGCGCACAGATCGGACAGGATGTCGCCGTAGAGGTTGGGCATCACGATCACGTCGTATTCGCGTGGATTCTGGACCAGCTGCATCGACATGTTGTCGACAATCCGGTCATTGAACTGGATGTCGGGATGCTTTTTGGCGGTCTCCTCGGCGACCTGGAGGAAGAGGCCGTCGGTGAACTTCATGATGTTCGCCTTGTGGACGGCGGTCACCTTACGGCGGCCGTGGGAGCGAGCGTACTTGAAAGCAAAGTTGACGATCCGCGCGCTGGCTGTGATCGAGATCGGCTTGATGCTCAAGCCTGAGTCGGGGCGGATCGGCTTGCCGGTCGCGGCGCTGATCTCTTTAATCATTCGTTCCGTCTCCGGCCTGCCTTCCTGGAATTCGATGCCAGCGTAGATGTCCTCGGTGTTCTCACGCACGATGACGAGATCAATGTTGTCGTAGCGGGAGCGCACCCCCGGATAGCTCTTGCAGGGCCGGACCAGCGCGTAGAGGTCGAGCTCCTTTCGCAGGGCGACGTTGACGGAGCGGATGCCCTTTCCGATCGGCGTCGTCAGGGGCCCCTTGATCGCCACCTTGTTGCGGCGGATCGACTCGAGGACGTGAGCCGGCATGGGGGTGCCCTCTTTCTCCATCACTGCCAGGCCGGCGTTCTGGACGTCCCAATCGAACTGGACGCCGGTCGCCTCCAGCACCCGGCGGGTCGCCTCACTGACTTCCGGACCGACCCCGTCGCCCGGGATCATCGTTACCTTGTGCACGGCCAAAACGCATCCCATCCTAGCAGCGGCCCGTTGTTTATCCTTCTTATGTGGCGCACGTCGGGCTGCCAAGCAGCCCATTCGAGACCCGGGCGCAGAGTCCAATCGCCCAGGCCAATTACAAGCTCTGGATCGAGCACGCGCGCGCCGAGAACCGCCGCGAGCTGGAGCGCCTGGTCGCGACCCTGCACGATGACTGCGAGTACGAAGTGGTGCCGCTCGGCCAGCGCTGGCGTGGCAAGGAGGAGGTTCGCGAGTTCTACCGCGGCCTCTGGCGCGGAATTCCCGACGTCAAGCTGACGCTGCTGAATCGGATCGACGCCGAGGACTGCATCGTCGAGGAATCGGAGGTCTTCGGCCGGATGGATGGGCCGCTCTTCGGGATCGAGCCCAGCGGCCGCGAGCTCCGCTATCGCGTCGTCATCTTCTTCCCGGTCCGCGACGGGCTGTTCACCGGTGAGCGGGTGTACTTCGATGTCGCCGAATTCGCCCGACAGGTGCCAGCGGCCCAGGCGCTGCTCGCATGAAGATCGGCGTTCCGAAGGAAAGCCTTGCCGGAGAGCGACGCGTCGCGCTCGTTCCGGAAGCGGCGCGCGGCCTGGTGAAGTCCGGCCTCGAGGTCGGGGTGGAGGCCGGCGCTGGTGCGTCGGCGTTCTTCAGCGACGCGACCTACATCGATGCCGGCGCCAAGGTGACCGACGCGGCCACCGCCCTGGGCAGCGACGCGGTCCTCAAGGTCCAGCCCCCCACGCCCGATGAAGTCGGCCATCTCCGTCCCGGCGCCGTGCTGATCAGCTTTCTGCAGCCCGCCACCAGTGCGGACGTGGTCGTGGCGCTGGCGAAACAGAAAGTCAGCGCCTTCAGCCTCGACCTCGTGCCGCGCATCAGCCGGGCGCAGAGTATGGACGCCCTGTCTTCGCAGGCCGGCATCGCGGGCTACAAGTCGGTGCTGCTCGCCGCCAATCACCTCCCGAAGTTCTTTCCGCTGCTGATGACGGCCGCCGGCACCGTGGCGCCCGCCCGCGTGCTCGTGATGGGCGCCGGCGTTGCGGGGTTGCAGGCGATCGCGACCTCCCGCCGGCTGGGCGCGGTCGTGGAAGCCTATGACGTGCGGCCCGCGGTCAAGGACGAAGTTCACAGCCTGGGCGCAACCTTTTTGGAACTCCCGCTCGAGGCGCAGGAAGGCACCGGCGGCTATGCACGCGAGCAATCGGAGGACTTCCTGCGACGGCAGCGTGAGCTCCTGGGTGACCGGGTAGCCGCGTCCGACGTGGTGATCACGACCGCCGCCATCCCCGGCCGCAAGGCGCCCATCCTTGTCACCGCGGACATGGTTCGCCGGATGCGCCCCGGCTCGGTCATCGTCGACCTGGCCGCTGAGACCGGCGGCAACTGTGAGTTGACCAAACCCGGTGAAATCATCCAGGTCGGCGGCGTCACGATCGACGGCACCCGCAACCTCCCCAGCATGATGCCGGTGCACGCCAGCCAGCTGTACAGCAAGAACGTCTCAACGCTGCTGCAGTTGCTGATCAAAGACGGCGGGCTCAAGCTGGACTTCAACGACGAGATCGTCAAAGGCGCCTGCGTGACGCACGACGGCGCGATCGTCAACCCCCGCGCCAAAGAGCTGGTGGAGGCCGCGAGCAAATGAGCGAGAACCTCCTCAACGAGTTCACGATCTTTGTGCTCGCCATCTTCATCGGCTTCGAGGTCATCTCAAAAGTGCCGACCATTCTCCATACGCCGCTGATGTCGGGCACGAACGCCATCCACGGCATCATCCTGGTCGGGGCCATCCTGATCGCCGCCACCGCGCGCGACCCCCTGCAGATCGTCCTCGGGCTCGTGGCCGTGATTCTGGCCACCATCAACGTCGTCGGCGGGTTCGTCGTGACCGACCGGATGCTCGAGATGTTCAAGGGTCGCCAAACCCCGACCCAGAAGGAGAAGACTCCCGCACCCCCGCAGAAAGAGAAGACTCCCGGATGACCGTCGCGGTCGCGCTCGCCTATCTCGTCGCCGCCGTCTTGTTCATCCTCGGACTGATCCAGTTGAGCTCGCCGAAGAGCGCACGCCGTGGCAACCAGATTGCAGCGGTTGGAATGGTGATTGCGCTCCTCGCGACCATCCCTCTCCTGCATTTCACCGTGGCCGGGATGGCGATCACGATCATTGGCCTCCTGATCGGCGTGCCGATCGGGGCCATCGGCGCTCGCCGCGTGAAGATGACCGCCATCCCGCAGATGGTCGCCCTCTTCAACGGCGTAGGTGGTGGTGCGGCCGCCGTCGTCGCCGTTTCCGAACTCCTCTTGCAGGGATCGCACCCGCCGTTCGCTGTCGCGTTTCCCAGCGTCTTCAGCATTGTGATCGGCTCGGTGTCCTTCGCGGGCAGCATGGTCGCATTCGCCAAGCTGCAAGCGCTGCTGACGGGCACGCCGATCACGTACCCGGGCCAGCAGATCGTGAACGGCGCCCTGGCCCTGGCGATCGTCGCGCTGGCCGTCTACTTGATTGCGGTCGCCTCGACGCCGATCATCTTCGTGCCGCTGCTCATCCTTGGTCTCGTCCTGGGCGTCGCGTTCGTGCTCCCCATCGGCGGAGCCGACATGCCCGTCGTGATCTCCATGCTGAATGCGTTCACGGGCCTGGCGGTGGCGGCCAGCGGCTTCGTGCTCGGCAACTTTGCCCTGATCGTCGCCGGCACACTCGTGGGCGCCTCGGGCACGCTCCTGACCAAGCTGATGAGTGATGCCATGGGTCGCTCGCTCGCCAACGTCCTCTTCGGCGCCTTCGGCACTGTGACGGCAGGCCCCGCCGGCGTGGCGGGCGTCGAGGGCAGGTCGGTCCGCTCAGGATCGCCGGAGGACATCGCCACCCTCCTCGCCTACTCGCGCAAGGTGATCATCGTCCCCGGCTACGGGCTGGCGGTTGCCCAGGGCCAGCATGCGGTGCGGGAGCTGGCGGACGAGTTGGAGAAGCGAGGTGTCGAGGTGGAGTACGCGATCCACCCGGTCGCCGGTCGGATGCCCGGACACATGAACGTCCTACTGGCTGAGGCGAACGTGCCGTACGAGCAGCTGAAAGAGATGGACCAGATCAACGACGAGTTCAAGTCCGCGGACGTGGCGCTGGTGGTCGGCGCCAACGACGTCGTGAACCCGGCGGCGCGCAGCTCGCCGGGCAGCCCCATTTACGGCATGCCGATTCTCAACGCTGACGAGGCGAAGAACATCGTCTTCATGAAGCGCAGCATGCGGCCGGGCTTCGCCGGCATCGACAACGAGCTGCTCTACGACCCGAAGACCGTCATGCTGTTCGGCGACGCCAAGGACTCACTGATGAAGCTGGTCGCCGCCGTCAAGGCCGCCTGAGGGGCCTACGCTTCGGGCTTTAGATCCAGCGCCAGCGAGTTGATGCAGTAGCGCTCACCAGTCGGGGCCGGCCCGTCGTTGAAAACGTGCCCGAGGTGTGACCCGCAGTTCTTGCAGAGGACTTCCGTCCGGCGCATGAACAGGCTGTTGTCCGAGCGCAGCTCGACATTTTCGGTATTGGCCGGTTCCCAGAAGCTTGGCCAGCCGGTGCCGGACTCGAATTTCGTTTTAGAGCTGAACAGCTCGGCGCCGCACGCGGCGCATGTATAGGTGCCGTCAGTGTTGGTATGGACGTACTTGCCGGTGAACGGTCGCTCCGTCCCCTTGCGTCGTAGAACGTCGTACTGCTCCGGAGTTAGCTCGGCCCGCCATTCCTCGTCGGTCTTCTCGATCTTGGTGCTCACGTTTGGAGTGTACCCAGATTGCTCGCCTTTTAGTTCGTGCTCATGAGCGACGCCGAACTGATGCTGCCATTGGCTGCGTTCACGGTGACGTAGGCATCGTTCGAGCGAAATTCGCCCTGCGCCGGAGCGCGAAGATGCACGATCCAGGCGGGCTTCGCGTGGCACAGCCAACCGGGACCCTGGAACATGAAGACGGGGCAAGATGAGTGGGATTCCGAGCCGATCAGATTCCCACCGTCGTCATAGACCTTGTCGGGCGCGGGATCATATCGCGCCGAGACGAGCGAATAGCCCGTCACCTTGGGGTTCATCTGCTGCAGCTGCCTGAGGGCGGCTGCGGTCGCGTCCCTTTCTGAGATGTGGGGACCAAGAGCCTGGACAATCAGCAGTCCGCCAATGGCAATGAGGGCCACGAGGATCGCGACTCCTGCCGTGGTGAGGATTCTCCGTGAGCTCATGAGGGGACCAACGTGGGAATGCTTCCTTTCGTCTCGGCTGATTCAGCAGTTTAAGGCTCGACACGACCGCGTGACGAAGCAGGCGAGATGAGTAAAGCCCGCACGTAGCCGCCCACAGCGACGTTTTGCCAGTGATGGCGGCTAACCTCGACCAGCTCCCCGTGGACGGCACTCAGCGCCTGGTGATCCGCCCCCAGCAGTCGACGCTGATCGCCTTTGGCGTGATTATCGGCACCGTCACCCTCCTCGGTGCGGGGGTCATGCTGAGCGGCCGCAGCCTCGTGCCGGTCCTCGTCTGGTTGGGCATCGGCGCGTTGTTCATCTACGGGTTGTACCGCTGGCACCTGTGGGTCGACTCGGAACGGGTAGGAGTCAGTCGCTTACCCTGGGGTGCTTCCTGCCGGCGGGATCAGTTGGACCGGCTGCAAATCATCTTCGCGGGCCGCGGGGGCAGCACATGTGATTTCGTTCGCAAAGACGGCCGCACCGCCTTCAGGGTGTCCGCGAAACCGTTTGGTACTCCTCAGCTCAAGGCTCTGGCCCGATCTCTCGGAGTGCCTTATTACGACCTGTTCTCCGGGGCTTCTATCGACATCCAGCCAGGTCCGTAGACCTGCGCCGCCGCGGCTTGGTGCCGAGGGCCGGAATCGAACCGGCGACACCATGATTTTCAGTCATGTGCTCTACCGACTGAGCTACCTCGGCACGAGTCGGTATTCTAGCCGGGCTGCGGGCGCGAAGAACGATCATCCGCAATACGGCTGGCGGCCAAATGCCACCCTGCCGGGTTACAATCGCCGCAAGGAAGGGCCCGTACCATGCGGTTCGTGTACAACGACCCCTATACGCTGCGCGGTGCCGTCCACGAAATGGCCGGTTCGCAGCCGGTTGCCACGCGCGAGCGCGATCTGCCCATCCCGGTCGATGTTTATCAACTCGAAAATGAGATCGTGATCGAGGGCGCCATCCCAGGTGCCCGGTTAGAGGACCTCGACCTCAGCTGCCAGGATGGGCTGCTCACGGTGCAGGCCGAGGTGGCCGCGATCGGTCACGATTTTGCCATCCAGGAAATCCCGCGGGGCAGGCTTTCTCGCACCTTGGTGCTACCAGTCGAATGCGAGATTGAGCGCGCGACCGCCTCCTTCGAAAATGGCATCGTCCGCATCGCCATCCCTCGCCTTCGGCAGCAGGTGGCGCAGACGATCAAGGTCCAGGTTGCAAAGGGAAGCGAGACCCCGAGGATCACCAAAGCCAAACCTGAAGTGATCGACGCTGTCAAGGGCCGGGGCTATCGCGAAGTCGCCGTGAAGAGCAACCGGCGCAAAGGGCGGCAGAAATGATGACGGCCACGGGCGACACCGGGTCCCGCGAGGAACTGACTACAGAGCTGGCCACGCTCGATCGCCAGCTGCGCGACCTGTCCGATCAGTGGGAGAACGTGGAGCGGTCCATTTCGGAAAAGGTCCGCCTCCGTCGTGAGCTGATCGCCAGGCAGGCCGAGTCGAACGAGGACCATGCTGCCGAGATCGACCGGCTGCAGTCTGACATCTACGCGCTGCGCGACCGGCTGGACCAGCTGCGCGACTCGCACCTGGACTTCAGCGCCCTCTACCGGATCCTGCAGCAGGCCCGGACATAAAGAAACCCCCGGCCTCGCGCCGGGGGTTGGCATCGTCGGACTCGATCAGGTCGCTCGCATCGTTTTACTCGGCTTGTCCGAACTTCTTGATCTCCTCCAGCTCCTGGGGAGTCAGTTCTCGCGGTTGCTCGCCGCGCCCGACCTTCTCGGACTGGACATGGTGCCGGATCGTATCCACAACCTCCGGATTCGCGAGAGTCGTGATGTCGCCAGGACTCGTGAAGTTGGAGATTCCGGCGATGACACGTCGCATGATCTTGCCCGACCGTGTCTTGGGCATGTCCGGGACGATCCAGACACTCTTCGGACGCGCGACCTTGCCGATCAGGTTGTCGATTGCGGCGGAGACCTTCTCTTCAATCTGCTTGCTGGGCTTTTGCCCCGGCTTCAGCGCGATGTACATCTCCACGGCCCGGCCCCGCAGTTCGTCGATCACCGGCACCGCAGCGGCCTCGGCGACCTCTTCCACGGTGAGCGCTGCCGATTCGAGTTCCTTCGTTCCAAGCCGGTGACCCGCCACGTTGATTACGTCGTCGACGCGCCCCAGGATGCGGAAGTAGCCGTCTTCCGCTTGCAGCGCTCCATCGCCCGCGAAATAGGGCCAATCGTGCCAGTCCTTGCTGCTCTTGTTCTTGTTGTACTTCTGGTAATAGGTCGACACGAAGCGCTCGGGCGCGCCCCAGATCGTCTGGAAGATGCCCGGCCATGGATTGCGGATGCAGATATTGCCGGCCTTTCCGCTCCCCTTGGGCACCGCATTCCCCTGCTCGTCGAGAATGACCGGGTAGATGCCAAGCACACCGGGACCGCAGCTCCCAGGCTTCATCGGCTGTAGGGCGGGCAGCGTGCTGCCCAGGAACCCGCCGTTCTCCGTCTGCCACCAGGTGTCGACGATGGCGGCCTCGCGCTTCCCGACCGTGTTGTAGTACCAGCGCCACACTTCGGGCTCGATCGGCTCTCCCACCGTCGTCATGTGCTTGAAGTGGTAGTTGTACTTCTTCGGTTCCTCCGGCCCGAGCTTGCGCAGCATGCGGATGGTCGTCGGCGCCGTGTGGAAGATGTTGACCCCGAGCCGCTCGGCGATCCGCCAGGGGCGCCCCGGATCCGGGTAGGTGGGGACGCCTTCGTACATGACACTGGTGGCCGCCAGCGCCAGTGGACCGTAGACGATGTAGGAGTGCCCGGTGATCCAGCCGATGTCGGCGAAGCACCAGTAGGTGTCTTCGGGATGGATGTCCTGATAGTACTTGGAGGTCCCGGCGACATATGACAGATAGCCTCCGGTGCTGTGCTGGGCGCCCTTCGGCTGGGCGGTGGTACCGCTCGTATACATCAGGAACAGGGGCGCCTCGGCCGGCATCGACACCGGCTCGACGATTTTTCCGCGATAGGCAGCAAGCACCTCATCGACAAAGAAGTCACGGCCCTTCACCATCTCCGTCTTCGACGAGTACTTCCCGGCGTGCCGCCGCCAGACCAGCACCTTGTCGACTTCGGCCCCCTGCTTCTTCGCGGCAGCGAGGGCCTCTTCGGCCTTGACTTTGTGATCCAGGAGCTCACCGTTCCGGTAATAGCCGTCGATCGTGACGAGGACGCGGCTGCCCGAATCGGCGATTCGACCACCGCAAGCGGCGCCGCTGAAGCCGCCGAAAACCTCCGAGTGGATGACTCCGAGACGCGCGCAGGCGAGCATGGAGACCGGAAGGTCAGGGACCATCGGGAGATGGAACGTAACGCGGTCACCCTGCTTGAGCCCACAGAAGTCGCGAAGCAGCGCCGCGAACTCGTTGACGCGCTTGTAAAGCTCCTGATAGGTGATCGCCTGAGTGACCTGGTCCTCCGGCTCAGGAACCCAGATGAAGGCGGCCTTGTCCCGGTACTTCGCCAGGTGGCGGTCGACACAGTTGTAGGAGGCGTTCAACCGGCCGCCGACGAACCACTTCCAGAAAGGCGCGTTGCTGGTGTCGAGGGTGGTGTGCCAGTACTTATCCCAGGTCAGTAGATCCGCGTACTCCTTGAAGCATTCGGGGAAGTTCTCCTCCCTGAATCGTTCGAAGATGCTCGGGTCACTCGCATTGGCCTGGCCAATGAATTTCGCGGGAGGGTAGATGAACTCCTCTTCCCGCCAATGGACGGCGATCTCCGACTCGGAGACCTCCACTTCCTGTGCGGTTGTGCCAGTTTGGATCGTCATTGCGTCATGCAGCCTCCTTCAATGAGTTTCAGCAGGATTACCGCCTTCCCTTTTCACTTCCACATGGGCTGCCCTACCCAGGCAACCGCACGACCGGCCATGCTGTTGACCACATCGGCGCCCGAGGTGTACCAGGCGACCGCCGCGGTAATGATCCCCACGTAGCCTCCCGCCTGGATCAGCTGGGTGTTCCCGGCGAAAAACCCAAGGGCCAGCAAGGCCTCGGTCACCTCGAGCGTCAGGAAGACGCCAAAGACGGCCGTGTTGATCCGTGTGGCCGCCAACATCATGTAGGTATTGAAGATAAAGAAGGCGAGCAGGAACCACCCAAGCGACACCTGGACGTCTCCCGCCTTGAGTTTGCCAAACAGGGCGAACGCCAGGTACGTGCCGAGCGCCAGCCAGAAGCCACCGTAGGTCGAGAACGCCGTCGCAGAGAAGGTATTCCGGTTTCGGAAGGCCTGCATCCCCGCCATGAACTGCGCCAGACCGCCATAGAAGATGGCGAGCCCGATGACGATCGCGTTCCCGTGATCGCCAAACCCGAAGAGGTTCGCGTTGTGGGCGCTCAGGACGAAGGTCGTCAGGGCAAAAGCGGCAAGTCCGAGTGGTCCGGGATCGGCTACGACTGGAGCCGGAGCCGCGGTCCTCATTTCCTGTGCCATCAGTCATTCCCTCCTTAATAGTTCTTCAGACAAACCGAACCGCGCCGCGGTGACCGCCAGTCACGGCGCATGAGGGCAATGACCTGAGAGCGCCAACCGCGAGGGGTAGCCCGTTACTCCCACCTTCCCCTGCCGGGAGATCGAATCAGGCTCATCCTAGCGCAGCCGCGCTCGAAACCATAGCGGTCGTTGGCCCTGGGCCTCGAACGGCGCCGCCTGGCCTGGTTTTAGGCTGGGTTCAAATCGGCCACCTAGGCTGGGTGCACCGCTCGATCAGAGCCAACTAATGTCAAGGAGGTGAATACACCATGAAGATGCCAAGCTTCAAGCAGACGATCCTGTTGGTCGGGACCCCTGCCATCCTCGCCGTGGGCGCCGTGAGCGCCATGGCGGCCAGCTCCCCGGCGCCAACGACGCCGGCTCCGACGCAACAGACCCAGCCAGCGGCAGAGCCGGCTGAGACCGCAGACGCGGCCGTACCGGGCACCGCGGCGGAACCAGCGGCCACCGCGGCCGAAACCGCGGCCGAGGCGGCGGCCGACGCCAGTCTCCCCGGCGGTGGCCATGCCGATGCGGCCGGCCAAAACGTCGACCATCAGTTCGAGGGCGTCGAGTAAGTTCCCTCCCCGCTTTAGGACCGGGCCTTCCCTGCCCGGTCCTTTCCTATTTATTTTGGGTCGGCTGTGGGCGTGTGCAGGTTCGGCTGTGGGCGGTGAGAGGCTCGAACTCCCGACATTCTGCGTGTAAAGCAGACGCTCTACCAACTGAGCTAACCGCCCGAAGCGACTAATTATGCAACGTGCGCAGCGGGCGTCCCCGGCAGTACGAAGCGCTCGGAGAAGCGGGCGATGACCCCGTCTTCGACGGCCATCATTGCTGGCGTCGCACCCAGCTCGAGCGCTATCGAGGTCACGCCCTTGTCCGGGATTCCGCAGGCCAGGATGTGCGTAAACAGGCTCAGGTCGGTCGACACGTTGAGCGCGAAGCCGTGGGTGGTCACGCCCTGCGACACCTTGATACCGATCGCCGCGATCTTGCGGTCACCGATCCAGACCCCGGTATAACCGGACAGCCGCCCAGCGGCAATCCCAAAGTCGGCCAGGACGTCGATGAGGCAGCCTTCGAGGTTTCGTAGATACAGGCCGACATCGGGTTTCGGGCCGAGGTCGAGGATCGGATACCCGACCAGCTGACCCGGGCCGTGATAGGTAACGTCACCGCCACGATCGACGTCAATACAGGTGATGCCGCGCGCTGCCATCTCTTCTTCGTTCAGAAAGACGTGATCGCGGGTGCCACTCCGACCGACCGTGTAGGTGTGCGGGTGCTCGAGCAGGATCAGGGTGTCAGGTATGAGGCCGGCGCGGCGTGCGCCCGCCAGCCGGTTCTGCAGGGACCAGGCTTCGTCATACGGAAGTCGCCCCAGCCGGCGAACGTCCATCTCAGCCCGCGGCGGCCCGGTCCGGGACCTGGCTGGCCGCGTGGTACGAACTACGCACCAGCGGACCGGACTCGACATGCCTGAAGCCGAGCTTGAGCGCGTCGACTTTGAGCATGGCAAATTCGTCCGGCGTCACGTAGCGCGCGATCGGCAAATGATTGGGCGTCGGCCGCAGGTACTGTCCGACCGTCAGGATCTCGACGTCGTGGGCCCGCAGGTCGCGGAAGACCTGGATCACGTCGTCGATTTCCTCACCGAGTCCCAACATGATGCCTGACTTGGTATAGACGGTCGCGTCCATCCGCTTGGCGCGCTGCAGGAGTTCGAGCGAGCGCGGGTAACGGCCCTTGGGCCGGACCTGCGGATAGAGGCTGGGGACCGTCTCGATGTTGTGGTTGAGGATGTCGGGACGGGCCCGCATCACGGTGGCGAGCGCCGCCTCATCGCCCATGAAGTCGGGGATCAGTACCTCGATGTTGCACTTCGGGATGCGCTTGCGGATCTGCCGAATAGTCCCGGCGAAGATGGCGGACCCGCCGTCCTCCAGTTCGTCGCGGTTAACTGAGGTGATGACGGCATGATGCAGGCCCATCCGCTCGACCGCTTCGGCGACCCGAATTGGCTCGCCCAAGTCGAGCACCCCAGGCCGCCCGGTCTTGACGGCGCAGAAGCCGCAAGCGCGGGTGCAGGTATCGCCGAGGATCATGAAGGTGGCGGTGCGCGCCTGCCAGCACTCCCCGATGTTGGGGCAGCGCGCCTCCTCGCACACGGTGTGCAGGTCGAGGCCGCGCATGATCTCTTTCAGCTCGGAATAGTTGGAGCCACCGGGTAGACGGACCCGCAGCCATTCGGGCCGCCGGGTATCGATCGGAACGACCGCGTTGCGCTTGGAGCGACCGTAGAACTTGATTGGTGCGACGTCAGCCATGACTTAAGTATCCCAGAGGTCCGTCGAATTCGGCGTCAATACAGCGGGACCTGCTCCGAGAAGCCCTCCAGCCAGCGGCGGACGCCCTGCAGGAAGCGGGCGGCCGATACGCCGTCCAGGACGCGGTGGTCGAAACTCAAACAGAGATTCATCACCGACCGGACGGCGATCGCGTCGCCCTCCACGACGACCGGCCGCTTGACGATCGCATCCATGGCCAGGATGCCGGCCTGGGGTGGGGCGATGATCGAGTAAGACAGGATGGTTCCGAAGGTCCCCGGGTTGTTGACCGTGAAGGTGCCCCCCTGGACGTCCGGGATGCCGAGTTTTCCGGCTCGCGCCCGAGTCGCGAGATCATCGATCGTCTTGGCGAGTCCGGCGATCGACATCCGGTCCGCCTGGTGGACGACCGGCACGATCAGGCCGTCGTCGACGGATACCGCGACGCCGATGTTGATGTCCTTGTGGAGGACGACGCCCTCGTCGCTCCAGCTGGCGTTAAGCACCGGGACCGCCTTCAAGCCCTCGACCACGGCCTTGACGATGATCGGCACAAAGGTCAGATCGATCCCCTCTCGCTGGCGGAAGGCTGCCTTGGCGGCCTGCCGGAAACGCACGACACTCGTCATGTCGACCTCCGCCACGGTCCAGGCATGGGGGATCGTCTGCTTGCTCTTCAGCATGTTGCTGGCAATGGCACGCCGCATCGGGCTGAGGGGGACGGTTGTCCCGGGCGTCGCAGCCGGTGGTGTCGCGGTCTTCTGGCGCTGCTCACCGTTGCCGGTCGCCGGCTGTGCCCGCTTGGCGACGAAGTCCTCGATGTCTTTCTTGCTGATCCGCCCGCCGATCCCCGAGCCTTCGATCCGGGACAGCTCGGCGTCCGTGATCCGATGCTCTTCGATCAGGGCGCGGACGGCTGGTGACAGCCGGGTGCGGGATTCGCTAGACCCCCCACCCTGACCCTCCCCCGCAAGGGGGGAGGGAACTGGTTGTGCACCGGCAACGGTGGAAGGAATCGCTACCGCAGGCGATTTGACTTCCTCGGGCCCTCTGGTAGGCGCCGCGGGCGTCGCAGCGGTGACGGATTCCTCGATGACCGCGATCTCAGTGCCGATGGTGACCGTGGTGCCTTCCTTGACCTTGATCTCTTTGAGCACGCCGGCCATCGGCGAAGGCACTTCGGCATTGACCTTGTCCGTGATGATCTCGACCAGGCCCTCGTATTTCTTCACCTGGTCGCCCGGCTTCTTCAGCCATTTCGAGATGGTCCCCTCGGTGATCGACTCACCGAGTTGCGGCATCTTGACCGAGGCCATCTGACGTCCGCGGCCTAGTAGGCCGCCAGCTCCTTGGCTTTGGCGAGGATCTTCTCGACGTTCGGCATGAAGGCCTCTTCGAGGACCTGATTGAACGGCATGGCGGGCACGTCCGGACCAGTCAAGCGCATCACTGGGGCATCGAGGACGTCAAAAGCGTTCTCCATGATGATCGCCATCACCTCGGCGGCGATCCCGGCAAAGCGGTTGTCCTCATGGACGACGAGGACTTTCCCGGTCTTCCTCGCGGTGGCCACGATCGCGGCCGTGTCGATCGGCTTGATAGTGCGCAGGTCGAGCACCTCGGCCGAGATACCGTCGGCGGCCAACTTGTCGGCCACCTCGAGGCAGTAGGTGAGCATCAGCCCGTAAGCGATCAGGCTGAGGTCTTTGCCCTCGCGCTTGGTGTCCGCCTTACCGATCGGAACGATAGCGTCACCGTCCGGCACTTCGCCTTTAACAAGTCGATAGGTCCGCTTGTGCTCCAGGTAGAGAACCGGATCGGGATCCCGGATAGCCGCCTTGAGCAAGCCCTTGGCGTCGGCCGGAGTGCCCGGGGCGACGACCTTGAGTCCCGGGATGTGGGCGAAGGTCGCCTCGATGCTCTGCGAGTGGTAGAGCGCGCCGTGGACGCCGCCGCCCCAGGGGGCCCGGATCACCATCGGGAGGTTGAAGTCACCGGCCGTGCGGTAGCAGAACCGGGCCGCCTCTTGGATGATCTGGTTCATCGCCGGGGCGATGAAATCGGCGAACTGGATCTCGGCGATCGGCCGCATGCCATTGACCGCCGCGCCGATCGCCACGCCAACGATGCAGGACTCCGCGAGCGGCGAGTCGATCACCCGGAGCTCGCCGTATTTCTTGTAGAGGCCGTCAGTGGCCAAAAAGACGCCACCGCGATTGCCCACGTCTTCCCCAATCAGAAACACGCTTGAGTCGCGCGCCATCTCCTCGTCCATGCCCTCTCGAATCGCCTCGATCACGGTCTTGACGGCCATCAGGCCCGCGGCTCCTGTTTATAGACGAACGTGGTCAGATCGTCGGGCGTCGGGTCGGGCGCCTGCTCCGCGTACTCGGTCGCCTCGTCCACCTGCTGGGTGACCCGGTCGGTGATCTCCGCCTCCGACGAGTCCGTCAAGGTCCCGGCATCGCGCAGGTAGGTGGCGTAGCGGTGGATCGGATCCTTCTGCCGCCACGTCGCCACCTCTTCCGCCTTTCGGTAGCGCTTGTCATCGTCGTCGCTGGAGTGGGCGGTAAACCGATAGGTCTTGACTTCGATCAGGGTCGGCCCTTCACCGCGGCGGGCGCGCTCGACCGCCTGTCGCGCCACCTCGTAACAGGCCAGCACGTCGTTGCCGTCGACCACCACCCCGGGGAAACCGTACCCGGCGGCGCGGTCGGCGACATTCTTGATGGCCATCTGGTGCGACTGCGGTACCGAGATGGCGTAGCCGTTGTTCTCACAGACAAAGACCACCGCCAGCTTGTGGATGCCGGCGAAGTTCATCGCCTCGTGGGTGTCGCCCTGGCTGGCGCTGCCCTCGCCGAAGAAGACGGCCGTCACCGCATCCTCCTTCCGTTGCTTGGAGGCGAGCGCCACGCCGGCCGCGTGCAGCAACTGGGTCGCCACCGGGCTGCCGCCGGTCACGATGTGGAGGCGACGGCTACCGAAATGTCCCGGCATCTGGCGGCCGGCACTATTCGGATCCTCGCGACGGGCAAAGAATGACAGCATCTGGTCGCGGGCCGTCATGCCGAACCAGAGAACGACGCCGGCGTCGCGGTAGTAGGGCGCTACCCAATCGTAGCCCGGCCGCAATGCCGCGGCGCTCCCGACCTGGGCCCCCTCCTGTCCCTGGCAGGAGATGACGAACGGCGCCCGGCCCTGGCGGTTGATCAACCACATGCGCTCATCGACCGCGCGCGCCAGGCGCATCACCTCGTACATGCGCAGCGCCTGCTCGTCGCTCAAGCCGAGCGACTGGTGGCGGCTCTGTCCGCCCTTCGCCTCGACCTGCGCTGCCTTGAGGGCCATCCTTCTAAACGTGGATCGCGACGCCGTCGACGGCGAGCGCGGCCTCCTTGACGGATTCCGAGACGGTCGGATGCGGTGCGATACTCGCCCCGATCTCGAAGGGCGTTGATTCGAGGAGCTTGGCGAGCGCGGTTTCGGCGATCAGCTCCGTGGCATTCGGGCCGAGGATGAAAACGCCGACCAGCTCGTCCGAGTCGGCATCACTGATGATCTTTACGAAACCTTCGGTCTCACCGAGGATCACCGACTTGGCATTCCCAGCCAGCGGGAATTTCCCGACCTTGATGTTGAGTCCCTGGTCGCGCGCCTGCTTTTCCGATAATCCGAGACTCGCCACCTGCGGGTAGCTGTAGGTCGCCCGCGGCACGCGGTTGTAGTCGAGCGGCTTCGGGTTCTTGCCGGCGATGTGCTCCATGATGTGCTCGCCTTCGTAATAGGCGACGTGGGCCAGCAGGAAGTTGCCGATGACGTCGCCCGCGGCGTACACATTCGGATGTCCGGTGCGGTAGTGCTCATCGGTTTTGATGTAGCCCTTCTCCAGCTGGATGTCCAGCTTCTCCAGGCCGAAGCCGTCGGTGATCCCCTCGCGACCGACCGCGACCAGCATCCGCTCAGCTTCGATGGTCTGGGTCTGGTCGCCGGACTTGACGGCGACCGTGATCTTCCCGTTCGATTGCTTCAGGCTGTCCGGCTGGACCTGGGCACCGGTTAGAACCTTGATGCCGCGCTTGCCAAGGACCTTCGCCAGCTGCTGGCCGACCTCGGTATCCTCCAGCGGCAGCAGGGTCGGCAGGAACTCGACCAGGGTCACGTCCACGCCGTAGCCGTTGTAGACGCAGGCAAACTCGGTGCCGACTGCGCCGGCACCGACGATCACGATCGATTGCGGCATCTTGTCGAGGTTGACCGCATGGTCGCTGTTGATCACGCGATCGCCGTCCATCTTGAGGCCCGGCAAGGACTTGGGCCGCGAGCCGGTCGCCACCACGAGGTTCTTGGCGTTCACGACCTGGCCGCTGTCCTTGACCGTCACCGCGTGCTCGGACTCGATGATGCCCTCCCCCTTGAAGACGGTGACCTTGTTCTTCTTCAAGAGGAACTCGACGCCGCGCCAGAGCTGGTCGACCACCGCCTGCTTGCGTTTCAGCACCACCGGCCAATCGACCTGGAGGCCATCCGCCTTCAGGCCGAGGGCGCCCATTGTGTGGATCTGATGGGCCAGCTCGGAAGAGTGCAGAAAGGACTTGGTTGGGATGCAGCCGCGATGCAGGCAGGTACCGCCTACCTTCTCCTTTTCGATGACAGCCACTTTGAGCCCGAGTTGGGCTCCGCGGATAGCGCCGACATATCCGGCGGAGCCACCGCCGATGACGGCTACGTCGAACGCCTCATCCGGCATACGTCACGATTGTACCCACCCTTCGGCGGGTTGCCTAAGCCTCCAGCAGCGCCAGCGCCGCCGTCAATTGGAGGTCCTTGGCGAAGTCATTGGGCGACTGTTCCACGGCGTATTCGTCCTGGGCATTGGGCAAGGTCACCGTCTTGTCCGGTGTGATCCCGGTCTTCTCGATCGAATGACGTTTCGGCGTCAACCAGTAGGCGATCGTGAGGTGCAGGTCGCCATCGCGGAGAAGGAAATCCTCCTGGACCGAGCCCTTGCCGAAGGATTTGACACCGACCAGCGTGCCGCGCCCGTAGTCCTTGAGGGCGCCCGCCGTGATCTCCGAGGCGCTGGCGGAATTCTCGTTGAGCAGAACCACCAGCTTGTTGCTGAAGGCACGGCCGTTCCCGGTGACGTTCTTCGGCGCTTCCTTGCCGCCCCGTTCCACGAGGATGGTGCTCGCCCCACTGCTGACGAACTCGCTGATGACGTCGTTCGCG
>Ga0209220_1000313_pt1 | contig 18531 bp, 16 predicted proteins | sample BlaSpr_A8_OM3_M3_FD_187984 | JGI IMG/M metagenome (GOLD analysis project Ga0209220, IMG submission 187984) | Forest soil microbial communities from Thunder Bay, Ontario, Canada - Black Spruce, Ontario site 2_A8_OM3_M3 (SPAdes) (version 2) | ecosystem: Environmental > Terrestrial > Soil > Boreal... | reverse complement strand
TGCGGGTGTACCGCCAGCCGCTGTGGTCGTAGTCGTGCCGCTCGGTGCGGGTGTACCGCCAGCCGCTGTGGTCGTAGTCGTGCCGCTCGGTGCGGGTGTACCGCCAGCCGCTGTGGTCGTAGTCGTGCCGCTCGGTGCGGATGTACCGCCAGCCGCTGTGGTCGTAGTCGTGCCGCTTGGTGCGGACGTACCGCCACCTGCTGTGGTCGTGCCGCTCGGTGCGGATGTTCCACCGCCGGCCGTGGCCGTAGTCGTGCCGCTCGACGTACCACGAGGCGTGGAGGTGCCTTTGGCCATAGCCCCGGCAGCGCCCGCAGCCCCGCCCCCTCCGCCTCCTCCTGGCCCTGCCATGGCGCCGCCTGCCGCCCCGCCGCCTGATTCAGCTCCACCGCCGCCACTGTAGCGAGGCGAGCCGCTTTCGCCGACGGTGGCAGCGCCGGGTGTAGCTGCGCCGGGTTCACGCGTTGTTACCTGCCGTTCCCGATCGGCGCCCCCAATTCCGCTTTGATGCGTAATTCTCAGCTTCTTGACGTCGCGCGCACCTTCAGGAGGAGGTACGTCGGAGTAGTTCAGTACGCCTCGGGCGTCGCGCCAGCTATAGACGCTTTGCGCCTGACTAGTCGCAGAGAAAATCAATAAGCTTGCTGCCAAGAGCATTAGTTTCAGCATGACAACCTCCCGGTTGTTGGTGCCCCTAACGTCTATCTGAAACACGCTATGACAGAATATGACAGAAAATAACTACATATACATAGGACAAATATCCCAGTACAAATGTGTGAGAAGTCTCAGAGAATGGTCGGCAAGAATCCCTCTGTGTCGTCGAATTCCGACAGCGGGGTCGCGCGCAACTACAGAACCATTGCTCGTAACCTCGCGCAACGAGGTCAAGCTCCTAGTCCGGGACCGGGATAGCATCTGGTCGCCGCAAAAGTGCAAAACTGCTGATAGCCATCCACAGCCAAAACTCGCCCCAGTTGTCCCATCTGATTGCATTACCGAAGTGCGTATTCCGTGAACACGGATAACACCCGACCCTGTCGCCATTCCGCACGCCCAACGGAGAAAGTTTGCCGAAATCTGGTCCTCCCAGTGCTCCGGACGTCTTAAGGCAGATCACCCGGACGCGCGCGCAGTCGCCGAAAGACCAGCAACGCCATTTTGGCCGAACCGTGCACCCAAGAATAGCCGCGGTACAGCGCGGCACACCAGCGCCAGCGAAACACGGTTACGGCGAATGTTCGCTCGGGCACTGGGCGCCACGTCCGGTGCCACGGCATGTCAGTGACTACGTTCACGCACTCGATCATGCGACCGCTGGCAGCTTCTAGCACCCTAGCCATTAGCACCTGCCCCGGCGAAAAGCGTGACTCGGCTTCCTCGTAGCCGATCTTGAGCACGTGCTTGCAGCGGTTCACACGCACCGAGAACTGCGTGGCGATCGGCGTGGTACCGCGCACCAGCAGCGTGACTTCGGGCACGAAATCGGCGCCGCGAAGCGCCAGCAGCTCGGCGTAGAAACCGCGCGTGGCGGGATTCAGGCGGATAGCTGAGCCGGCGCCTGCCTCACCCTTCCAGCCGGAGGCCTCGATCGCGAGAAATGCATCGTAGGCTGCATCGATCCCATCGGCACCGTTGTGCAACGCAGCCGGTTGGCTGCCGCTTGCCGCGTCGGCTGGCGCACCGTTGCACGTGATGTGCGCACCGCCGGATTCCTCCAACCGCTTTTGCGACTTGCGCAAACTGGCCCGGAGGTTCTTGGACAGGCTCGTGAGCTGTTCCGGAAACGGCCGCCGCGTGTCGAGCGTGTTGCATGGCGACGCTGTCGATATGTGGGCCGCGGAGGCGTCGAATGCGCGCGCTAGGCGCATCGCGTGGCTCGAGGCCAGGACGCGTGGCCAGCGCAGCGCATCCCAGCGCTCAGGCCAAGCGGCAAGCGCCGCGCGCAGCGCGGCAGCAACGTCCTCGACACGAACATCGGCGGCGAGCGGGAAATCGGCCAGTGGCAGGTGCGCATGCAGGCCAAGGCTGAGCACCCGCAGGTGACCGAAGGGCCGAAATGATGCACGGCTGGCGATGGCAGGCACGATGGCCACCGTCCGTTCGCCGTCAAGCACTTGCACGTAAGCGAGCGACGCATCGTCCAGCAAATGCATAGCGCAGGCCAGGTGCCACTCGTAGCGCGCGTACAAATCGGCCCCGGCGTGCAAAGACAGCCACGGTTCGCGCAGCGCTCGCAGGCCATTGAGACCGGTAAGGCGTCGGGTCAGCATGAACGGTAGTTCAACGCACGTTGGACGTTGATTGCGTATCCTACTGTAACCGCAGTATTCTTTCCGAGAGCGCGTGCCATAGTCGCTCGCCGTGCAGGAGTTGCGCATGGAACCAATCAGTATCGTCATCCCGACTTATAACCGTGCCGAACTGCTGCCGCGCACGCTGGCAAGCGTGGTTGCGGCAATGGCCGATGACGATGAAATCATCGTTGTCGACGATGGGTCGACCGACGATACGGCCGCCGTGGTGGGTACCGCCAACGGTCCTTGGCATGGCCGCGTGCGCTACTTGCAAGTGAAAAACGGCGGTGCAGGACGCGCACGGAACACTGGCGTGGCCGCCGCCAGGTACGATCTCATCGCGTTCGCGGACTCTGACGACGTCTGGCTGCCGCATCGGCTGGCGCTGCAGCGCCCACCGATGGAAAGCGATCGGGCACTTGCGTTTTGCTTCTCGAACTTCGGCCAGTTATTGCGAGACGGCAGCGTCGTGCCACATTGGCTGGTGCGCTGGAGCGGCGATACGCGCAGCTGGGATGAAATTCTGGCACCGGGGCGCCTTTACTCCGAACGCTGGCCGCTGCCGGCGACACTGCCACAGGCCGATGCGGCCGTGCGAGTGCACGTGGGCTCGATGTACGCACAGGAGCTGCATGCCAATTACATCAATGTCAACACCCTGCTCGTGCGTCGCTCTGTCGTGGGCGACGCGCTGCATTTTGGCGTGGACCTGCCCATATACGAGGACTGGGAATGCTTCGCCCTCATCACACGCGTGCGCGACTGCGCGTACCTGGATGTCGACACCGCTTTGCAGTCCTCGCATGACGGTCCAAGGCTGACGCAAGCCGCGCTATTCGAGTCAGCCAAGGCGCGCATCACGCTAATCGAACGCACTTGGGCGCGTGATGCGGAGTTCATGCAGGCACGCGGGAGCGAGCTTGCAACGGTCCTTGCGGACTTGAGGCGAACAATGCTGCGGCAATTGATTCGCCTGAATCAGCGCGATGAGGCACGCACCCTGCTTGCCCAACTCGACGGCGCGTGGCTGGAACGACTGGCATTGATGGTGCCGCATGCGGTGTTGAAGGCGGTGGGGAAGGGTGTCTGAGCCGACGCGCGCGCCGACGTCTCATGTTCATCGCGCTCAGAGTCTAGCTACTCTTGCGGCGACACAGCGCCGCCTCTCGAGAGTAGTTCGCGTTTGAGTAGTTTCTTCAGCAAGGACTTGCCCCGGTAGACCCAGTAATCGGCGGCAGAGCGAAATACCGTCAATCTATAATTGATGCGCGTGCGATTGCTGAACCGATACTTGAAGGATTCGGATCCGACCGTGAAATCAAACTCTTCCAGACCTTTCCTGATCGCGTCTTCCAACAGAAATTTGATCAGCACCTCTCCCGGAGATCTCGGGGTGTATTGAACATCGAAAGTAGGTTTGTACCAGATGAAGCGCTTTCGATATTCGAACCCAAAGTGAAAGGCCAGCGGCATCCCATTGAACAGAACCACGTGAAATCGAAGCCACCCATGTGGAAAGACATCCCGTACCAGATCCCTGTAGAACGAACGCTGGACCGGGTCCAGGAACTGGCTGGGTGAGTCCGTTCGTTCTCGCCTTGTCTTGTGCTGCTCAAAGAACTGGTCCAGGTAAGAGAGGATCTCGGCTTCGCTCCCACATTGATGAAAACGGAGATCCCCCGCCTTCTTGAAGTAGTTGGTATGTCTTTTCAGGCTGGCCTTATTCGACGCTTTGAGGTCCGCTTCCGTGTCTCCCAATATTCGAACTGGCGCATCGGCCTCAAACTCCACCGCGGTCTTGGCTCTCCGATTCCCAAGGTGCTCGAGAATACGCACGCGATTCGGAGAATGACCGGGGAAGTGCGATAGTTCCAGTCGATCGCATTGGCTCGAAGCGGCAAATACTTCATCCACGAGCGCGCCCAGCGCCTCCGGAACCTCGGGATCGACGATGAAATCACAGTAATCCGATGCGTGATTCGGGCTGCCGATAAAGCATGCGCGCTTTCGTACCCGACCATGCGGCGTTTCGTCTCGCGTGATCATCATGGGTGCGATGCCGACCAGATCGGAACCCGCATGCGCCAGGATCAGCAAGAGGTCGTGGGGAGCCCCGAACGCTTTCCACCAACAGACGTGCCACGGGAAGGTCTGAAATACGCTGCAGTTCGGGGAACGATCTAGGAGATCATCCCAAGCCTCTCCCAAATCGGGAACGCTATCCCAGCTCTCTACACGCGTCGTGCGAACCCGAACTATCCCGGATGTCACCCCCGGCCTCTTCCCACGTCATTCTCCGAGGCGATTCCACCTTCCACTATCGCCGATTCGCGATCACAACATTGAACATGGCGTGCTGAATCGAGAATTTGCGAATTACGCTGCAACACTCACAAAATTCCACGGAGGTTCTTCGACGTCATTATCGTCGACGGAATGGCCAGGAGTATGTGTTTGTACTTGGCCGCAGAGTACGTCTCGGAAGACGGGATGATCATCTTGGATAATTCCGACAGATGGCAATATAACGACCTACAGCACTACCTTATTCAAGCCAAGAAAGTCAAGAGAATTGACTTTCAAGGCTTGGGTCCGCTCAATACCTACGGGTGAACCACATCAGTGTTTTTCAAGAATGCTGATTTTCTTCTGAAGGCTCGGACAAGGAGAGAACAGGGAGCTGGAGGTCTTGGATGGTAGTGCGTGAGTAATTGCAGTTCCTCAACTCAGGTCAGGTAGACACCGCTTCCTTAAACAAGGAACTGGCATCACTGTCGAGCATCTGCAGGTGCAGCTCCCGTCCCTCCAAGATCTTGGCATCGCCGAAAGGACTTACCGCTGAGCGCCCGCGCAGCACGAATCCGGCGCATGAAAGCCCTTCTTTGCCCAGTGCGGTCGAGGCGCAGGCCGATACTTCGTAGACACGCTTTTCGCTGGCGGCCAGAACTGCGGCGGTCCGAAATCCGGCGCACCAGTCCTCGACATTGGTGGATGGCAACCAGAGATCCGCAATGCGCGCCACGTGCGAAGCGAAGACGAGACAGAAATAACCCACCAACTCGCGGCCCTTCTGCAAGCCGAACAGCACGTGCGGAGCGAAGGGAGAATCCACGAAATACCGGTAGAAGCCTGTGTCCCGGGCGGTTACTGCTGTAGCGGGAGAAGGCTGAGGCCACAACCCTCGGGAACCTCTTCTGGAGCCAGCGGCCTCGCCGACCATCCGTGCGGAGGCGACAGCGGATGCGACAGACGCCAGAAGGTATTTCGCAGCAATCGCGCCGGGAGTTTCCAATTTCTCTTCGTCGTGGTCGATGCCTGTCCCAGTGCCCGCCCGGTGCGGCCACTTCTCCGATCAAGAAAACGCGAGCCGCATGAGGTCTCAGTTATGGGATACGAAAAACAGGGGCAAGGTCACCTGTGGACTTTAAAATCAAACTGATTCCAAAACAGGAATCACGTCGGTAGCATCCGTTTACAATACTAACTCTGTCTCGCTCGTAAGTTTTTGCATCTTTTGGTTACCATCTTTTGAGTAAATGACAATCCATTGAATGTTAAGTAGCCGTACGTAAATAATGGTTTTTTGTAAAGTAAAACCCAACCTTGTGCTAGAACGCATTGAGTGTTCACTTGAATAATAGATATGGTTATATACTGTAGTAATAGAATGTTTTTGCGAGAGATCATCAAAAATATAGGCTATCAACAATGGGAAAAGACCTTTCATGCGCCACTCTGGGTGAATAAATCCATCCCCGATAAAACAACTGTTTTGAGGAAGTATTGTAAGAATGTTTGATTGTTGATAATTATCAAATGTAATAGTTGTGTTCTTGTAAAAGGCCCAAGCGTACGCTATACATCTGTTTTCAAATATCGCGACATAACATTGACGTCCAGTCTCAAAATAAGCTCTAAACAATGTTTCTCCATTTCTTTCAGATTCACACGCCACGATAATCGACAAGTCAACTTCTGATGCTTTTCGTATCAGAACATTCTTAAGCTGTCGTGTTGGAATCAATTTGTTAGTTTGGCAACTCAGTAAGTATGCTTTACCTAATTTGAATATTTTGGATGGAAATAATTTTCTGCATGCCTTATCTATAAATTCAAAGTATGAGTTGCATTTGAATAGTTGTAAGAGCATTGCGACCTCCTGACGGTACTGACCTGCCCTGGGATTTTCGGACCGATCATAAGTTGAGAACGGCCATCCGTTGAGGTTGGTCCGGTTCTCTGACACTTTTAATCTAGAGTTTTGCCGTTTCTACGAAGTCCATGCTCCAGTACTCGTTCCTGGTCGTGGCTGCCGGCACCGGACCTCGATGCAGGCTGATACGCTTTCGCCTTGGTGAATCTCGACTTCTTCATCGCTTCTCCTTATCCTCATAAGGAGCCTCGAAGCGACCTTACTCTAGTTTTAATCTGTGCCGATATTCCGGGGTGACGTCACGGGGTTTCGTTTAACGCTGCGGCATCCGATCCTCGAACTCTCCGGGTTGCAGGAACCGGGCCCGCCGACCTCAACCTTTCTTGCGGGCTACGAAATTTGCGATGTGCCCGATGGTATCAAGGTTGTCGGGCAACATTTCGCTGTCCTCAACCTTGATGCCGAAGGTGTCCTCGATGAAGCCGATGAGCTCGAGCACGCCCGTCGAGTCGATGACGCCCCGATCGATCAGAGACGCGTCGTCGTCAAGCGCTGCCGGATCTGCAATGTAGAAGTTCGACGTCACGAAAGCGCGAATCTGCTCTTTTAGGCCCATGTAGAGTTCTTTCCGTCCAATTTTACTTTTGCCGCGTCACTCTGCGCGCTTGCGCCCCGACACGACGCGCACTTCGCCTGCGGCGTTCGCGACGAGCCGGATGTTCTCGTAAGCCTTCACGCGGTCGAAGAGCATCTTGGCCTGACGCTCTTGCCCGAGGCCGGTCTCGAAGAGAAGCATGCCACCGGGCCGCAAAAACGGGAGTGCCTCCTTGACGACGCGCTGCTGGATGCTGAGCCCATAGGGACCGCCGTCAAAGGCTTCCCGCGGCTCGTATTTGAGCAGCGCGGCGCTGTCGCCCGCGAGCTTGCTCTGGGAGATGAACGGAGGGCTGCAGACGATGACGTCAATAGAGCCCTCGAGGCCGAATCCCGCAAGCCCAGCGAAGAGGTCGCCCTGGGCGACGACGACGCGGTCGGAAACGCCCACATGCTCGACGTTGCGGCGCGTGACGGCGATGCAGCCGTCGGTAAGGTCGCTCGCCCACACGCGAACGCCTGGTAGATGGTGCGCGATGGCGCAGGCGAGGTTTCCAGACCCGCAGCACATGTCGATGACCCGTGGCGCGGCGGAACCGGAGGAGCGAAGCGCATCGAGCGCCGCATTGCCGAGGGGCTCGGTCTCCTCGCGGGGGACGAGGGCGCCCTCGGCGGCAATCAGTTCGACGCCCATGAAGATCTCTTGGCCGATCACGTAGGCGAGTGGCGCTCCCGTGGCACGACGCGCTGCCATGGCGCGCGCGGCCTCTCCGTGATCGGCCGACGCCGACGCCTTTGCAGCGCGCACAATCCGGTCAGCCTCGACTGCCACGTTGGCGATGCCGCTGCGCCCGAGGATGGCGGCGACTTCATCCAACAGCGTGGTCATGGTCATGACAGTCCCGTCTTCTTGATCTTGCCCGTATCGGTTTTGGGCAAGCTTGGCGCCGTGACGATGTACTTCGGAACCATGAAGTTTTCGAGCCGGCTCTGGCACTCCTTCTGGAGCTGTTTTTCGGTCAGCGTGACGCCCTCCTCGAGGACGACGAAAGCCTTGACCGCTTGGCCGAGGATATCGTCCGGCACGCCGATGACCGCGGCCTCCTTCACGCCCGGAATATTCATGAGCACGTTCTCCACTTCCTTCGGCGCCACCTTTTCGCCGCGGGACTTGATGACGTCATCCATGCGGCCGACAAAGTACAGGTATCCCTCCTCGTCCATCTTGCAGAAATCGCCCGTGTACAACACCTGTTCGCCGGGGAGCGGACCCGGCTTGAGCTTCTTGGCGGTGGCCTCGGCCTTCTCCCAGTATCCCTTCATGACCGTGGCGCCGCGAATGACGAGTTGGCCGACGACACCGGCGCCAACCCTCCTTCCGTCCTCGTCGACGATCCACATCTCCGTGTTCGGAATTGCGATACCGACGCTCGCGGGCTTCCGGTCGAGATCCTTCGGCGGGAGGTACGTACAGCGTTTGCACTCGGTGAGGCCGTACATCGAGTAGATGCGCGACGCCGGGAAGATATCCTTCAGCATAAGAATGTGCTTTACCGGGAGGGCCGCCGCGGTGTTGGTCACATAGCGAATCCTCGAAAAGTCGTAGTCCTTGAGGGATTTGAACTCCGCGAGAATCGCGAAGATGGTTGGCACGCCCGGGAACCCTGTCACGCCCTCCTCGACCATCAGGTTGAGGATCTGCGCCGGAAAGGTGAAGGACCGATCTAGGACAAGGCGCGCGCCCATGCGGAATGCCATGATCATCTGGTAAAGCCCGTAGTCGAAAGCGAGCGGCAAGACACCGAGGATCACCTCGTCTTCCTGCAGTTCGAGGTACGTCGCGATCGACCTGCAGGCGGTAAGCATGTTGCGATGCGTGAGCATCACGCCCTTTGCGTCACCCGTGGATCCGGAGGTGTAGATGATCGCGGCGAGATCGACGTCGATGCACGTTCGCGCGGGCGGGGCTGAGCGGTCGCCGGCCGCAAGGGCGCCATCCCAGCGCCGGGCGTGCGGGATCCCGGCGAGTTTCGCGTCATCGATGGGGCCGGAGACGATGACACGCCGAAGGTGAGAGCACGCCCGCGCGGGTCCTGCGAACACAGAATAGACGTGCTGGTCCGTGATGAGCGCCGCCGGGCGGCAGTCGCCGAGGAGATAGCTGAGTTTGTCACTCTTGGTCAGCGGATTGACGATGGATACAACGGCATTCGCCTTAAGAACCGCCCAGAACGAGACAACGGTTTCAACGGTGTTGTCGGCAAAGACCACGACCCTGTCGCCGCGCCTGACGCCGGCGGCGACGAGGCTGTGCGCGAGGGCGTTCGAGCGGGCATTGAGTTCACCGTAGGTGATCCGCTGCTTCATGCAGACAAGCGCAACCTTGTCAGAGAGCCTGCGAGCGGAATGGAGAATGTAGTCGTGCAAGAGCGGCACGGGGCCGTGCATGAGCTGCATCTCAGGACCTCGTTCGGTCTGTCTTGTCGACATCGGTGCGAAGCTCGACAGCGCGGCTTCCGTCAGGGCGACCCGCGACAAGTTGCCTGTGGAGGAGCTGGGTCGACAGCACGCCCACGAGGGCCATGTTGTCTGTGTTCGAAAACTGGCCGTCCCGGGCCCTGGCGCGGCACTTGCGCAGGAGTTGCACGACGGGCTGCGGTTCGAAGACGTTCGCATCCCGCAGCGCAGGCTCGGAGAGCGCTTCGTCTATGTAGCCCGGCGCGTCCTCGGCGATGAAGGAAAGGGCGTCCGGCGCGCGATAGGGCTGCTTCTTCCGCGCGAGGATCTCGCCAGGAACGACGCCCTCCGCCACCTTCTTCACGACGTGTTTTTCGTCCAACACCCGCAGCTTGTACAAAGCCGGAAGCGAATCCGCCAGGTCGATAACGTCCTTGTCGAGGAAGGGAAAGCGCCCCTCCACGGAGTGGGCCATGAGCATCCGGTCCCCTTGCGAGGAGAGGAGGTAACCCGACAGGAGCGTACGGATTTCGAGGTACTGATCCTGCGCGAGAGGACTCCAGCGCGAGAATTCGGCAGGGAGGCTTGCGAGGAGCTCGCCGACCGCGTCGCGGCCCGCGGCATCCGCCCGCATGTCCTTCGACAGGAGCCGTTTGAGCGCGCCCGTCGTGTGCCAGCGCGTGTCGTGCGCAAAGCCCGGAGCTTCATGGGCGGCGATGTTGCGCCCGAAAAACTGCCGCGCCATCGCCTGCTGGGAAACCGGCGAGCGCGCGAGATACGGATAAAGCCGCTCGAGGAGTCGCGGACGCAGCGTGGATGCCGGCTGGCGCCCCCAGAAGCGGCGCACCTTGCCCTCACGGAAGAGGTCGTAGCCGGCAAACATTTCATCGGCGCCCTCGCCCGTGAGCACGACCTTGATGCCATGATCGCGAACGAGCCTGGAAAGGAGAAACAGCGGCGCCGGCGCGGTCCTCAGGATCGGGCGCTCGGTGTGGTAGATCACTTCGGGAAACACGCTCGCGATGTCGCTCCGTGAGACGACGACGTCGTGGTGCTCGCTGCCCACCACGCTCACCATCAGGCGCTGGAACTCGGTCTCGTCGTATTCGGCATCATCGAACCGAAGCGAGAAGGTCTGGAAGCTGCTACCCACGAAACGCCGCCCGAGGGCGGCGATGAGAGAGCTGTCGAGCCCGCCGGAAAGATAGCTCCCGACCGGCACATCGGCGCGAAGCATGCGCAGTGACGTCGCGTCCTCGAGGGCCCTGCGCACCTCATTGACCGCTTCCCCGAGCGATCCCCGAAACTGGTCGCGCGCGTCGGGAAACACGGGGTAGCGCGGCGTCCAGTACGCGTGGTCGCGCACGGTCCCGTTTTCGTAAGTACGGACGTGGCCCGGTTCGAGTTCCGTCACGCCACGGAAAACGCCCTGCGGCGGCACGATGGTCCAGAAGGTGAAAGTCTGGTCGATGCCCACCGGGTCGAAGGCCCGCGGGATGTCGGCGTTCGACGCGAAGATGGCTTTGACTTCGCTCGCGAAATAGAGATGGCCGCCGTGCTCGCAGAGGTGGAGCGGGCAGATGCCCACCCTGTCACGAGAGAGCACGAGGCGCCGGGCCACCGAGTCCCAGAGTGCAACAGCCCACTGTCCGTTCATGCGCTCGAAGGCGGCATCGCCCCAGGCGCGGTACGCATGAACGATGACCTCCGTGTCGCTTTTGGTCCGGAAACGATGTCCGAGCGCGACGAGCTCCTCGCGCAGCTCCACGTAGTTGAAGATCTCGCCGTTGAATACGATCCAGGTCGCATCGCCTTCGTCCGCCATGGGCTGCTGACCGGTCGAGAGATCAATGATGGACAAACGCGCGTGCGCGAGGCCCGCCCGATCGTCGCGATACACACCGAGCTCGTCCGGACCACGATGAAAGAGCGCGCTGGCCATGCGGACCAACGCTTCGCGGCTTGGCGAGGTTGCCCCGATGCGCAGCCCCACGATCCCGGCGATGCCGCACATGCGCTGTCAGACCTCCGAGACAGGGGCGATAAGCAGCGGCCGCATGTGGAGATATCGGGTGGCGCGCCGCTTGGCTTCGATGTCCTTGAAGACCCGCTCGACCTGAGCCGGCGTGAGATCGACCACGGGCGCGACCTCCTCGGCAGGAACACCGTGGTTCACCGCATAGAGGCATAGGTCCATGCGGTCGTAGGGCAGCGCGAAGTAGAACTCCTCCTGCGTCTGCGGCATCGAGAAGGTGTCAGTGGTGGGCGGCCGGCGGCGAATCTCTTCCGGCACGCCCAGATACTGCGCGAGCTGATAGACCTGGGTCTTGTAGAGATGCGCGATGGGCTTGAAGTCGGCGCTTCCGTCGCCTTGCTTCACGAAGAACCCCTGGTCGTACTCCAGGCGATTTGGCGTACCGGAGACGGCATAGTTCAGGCGGTCCGCGTGGTAGTACTCCGTCATCTTTCGGACGCGCTGCTTGTAGTTTGTCGCAGCGACCAGCTGAAGGTAGGCGTCCAGCGGGAGCCGCACGGTGGACACGTCGCCTGCGGGGCTCTGCACGGTGAGCCGCGTGATGTTCAGACGGTCGCTCTCGAGGATGGACGGCAGCACCAATTTGCACTTCCAGCCGTCACCGTACTCGGGAACGACCGTGCGGATGGCCTCAACCTGACGGCGGTAGCAACCGAGGCCCTCGAGGGCGGGCGCAATGTCCTCGACGATGGCTTTGATCCCGACGTGCTCGGCGAGCATCCGACCGAGCGTGAGCGCATCGTCCGCGGAGTGGTGCTCGGGCATGAAAAGGCCCAGGACCTTTTCCTTGCCGAACGCGCGCGCGCACAGCGCGGCCACGACCGAGCTGTCGATGCCCCCGGAGATGCCAACGACGGCGCCGCGGCGCCGAAGCTGACCCAGAACCTGCTCGCGCAGCGTTTCGGTGATGCGGTCCACCTCTGCGGAGGGATCCAGCCTGAGCACGTCTTTGTCGAACATGGGCACCTGATTAGGCTCCCCGAGCGGACTCGGCGATGACCAGTGTGGGGTTTGAACCTGTCCTACGCCTTGCAGCCCTCACCCGACGGGCTGGCGCAGGCTTTCATTAAGGGCGTGCCGTACGCCGAGGCGAAGCTTTTTCCCTAAGAGCGGTAAATCGTGAATGGTAAATCGTAAACCTCACGAAGAACTGGTGAACGGTGAAACGTAAACGGTGAAACGCTGAGTGCGTGGCTCAGGCGCGTCGCCTCAGCGAGCACCCTCCTGATCACCAGAACTGCCAGTTCTGCGTATGCAGGATCCAAACCCCGAGGACGGCATTGGTCACCCCATGGGCTGCGATTGGCACCCACAGATTGCCCGATCGCATGTAAAGCCGGTTGTAGGCCGCACCGGCCACTGCTCCAGCCAGCCAGCGATCGTGCTCGAGCGAAAACAGCACCGTCGTGATGAGAAACGCGCGCATGCCGACCAGGCGAGGCGCGACCGACAGGAAGTCGTGGCGCTCGAGCCAGCGCAACAGGAACGAGCGCCAGAACAGCTCCTCCATCACCGGCACCACCAGGGCAAATCCGGCAAGGCGCGCCAGCGCCTTGAACCAGTCCGTGCCGCCCTCCGGGTCATGCGGGATGAAGCCGACCGAGCGCGACAGCACCGCCCATTCCTGGTCCAAGCCGATCCAAACGAGGAACACGGCGAAGCCGCCAAGGGCGGCGAGCAGCCAGTCGGCCGCCGCCGCCGGTGAAGGCTTACGCAACTCGCTGTAGGCGGGCCAGAACCAGGCGAGCGCCAGGGCGACGATCGCGCCGCGCGCCACCACGAACCAGCTCGCGGCGCCGCTGGCGCCTCCCTCGCCTAAGAAGGGCGACAGGTGCGAGCCAAGGACGAGCAGGGCGATGAACAGCGCAAAAGGCCCGCAGCGTGCAATCGCCGGATCGCTGCGCCAGCGGGAAATGCGCGATGGCATCTTCACTCCGCGTAGAGAGACTCAATGCAGCGCCGCCCGGGCGCGAAATGGCGCGGCCAGCGGCTCGCCGACGAAGACGCCCTGGCCCGGCATGGCAACACTCTTCCAGTATGCTTCGATGAGCGTCTCGCCGCTCAGGTACATGGCGGCAACCACCGCAGGGTGCGGAAACTTCTGCGGCAGATTGCAGGGCTCGACTACGGTGCCGTAGCTGCCGGTGGCGCCCGCTTCCAGCCAGCGCAGCGCGCTCATCTGGCTGCTGTCGGTCAGTTGACCGCCCGCCGAGGTGAGGTGATCGGCGATCGCACCCGGCAGAAAGCGCAGCGTATCCAGCCCATCCACCCGGTCCTTGCCGGTGAAGTAGAACAGCACGTCCCTCGCGTTCATGAGCGCGTCCTGCTCAAGCACCCGCACACGCACGCGACCGTTGAGGACCGTCTCGACCAGCGGATACGACGCACTGCGCACGCTGCGAGCCTGGTCCGAGGTCGAGAGCAGGTAGGCGGTTCCTGCTGGACTCGAGCCGTCCGAATCGACTCCGCGGTCGATCAACGCCTTCGCGTGCTCGAAAGACACTGCGGCGATCGCCATGGCCGGCCGCATGCCCAGCTGCGTGAACGGCAGCCAGGCCCGCGAATTGAAGTAAGGGCTTGGGCGCGTCGGCTTGCACCCCTCGGCGCAGAACGCCGGATCGAAACCGAACGCGAATGCCGAGGTAATCGACATGCACTCCACGCGATAGGGCGCGGCCCAGGTGAGCGCGTAAGCCTGCACCCTGGGCAATGCCTGATCATCAACCATTGCCTTGATGGCAGTGAACTCTGCCCCTGTGAGCGCGGTCCTGCCGGGCGGGAAACCTACCTTGATGACGTTCTGGAACAGGATCCGCCGCTGCGCGGCGTAATAGTCGCCGATTTGCACGCTCAGCGGATCCCAAGTGTTCACGATCACCGCGAGCTGCGTGTAGTCGAGTGCCCGCGCGGGCGGCGGCAACACGGCGCAGAAGCAAGCGCATACCCACACCGTAACGCGTGTTGCGCACTGCCTCGCCGGATTCAATGCAGTCGCCGACATCGGGCGCCCAAAGCAGAGCATGGCGAGGCATGTTGCCAAAAAAAACCCCGCCGAAGCGGGGTTTTTTGGTAGCCGAAAATCCAGGTTACGCAGCAGCGGCCAGGTTGCGCTGGCGGCGGCGTGCCACGAAGCCCATCAGGCCGAGGCCGGCGAGGAGCATGGCATAGGTCTCGGGTTCCGGGACCGGCGCCGCCATTTGGTCAAAGCCGTTGCTGTTGAACCCGGCGCAGGCGGTGGAGATGCTGTCCCCAATCAAGGTCACTGCTGTGCCCGCCAAGAGTCTGCCGCAAGTCATTGTTAGACCGCCGTCACTGGTGATGGTGGTTTTCGCGAGGACATTTCCTGCCCATTTATCGGCGTTGAGGGTCGCGCTGGTGCCAGTACTCCAATACAGCCCGAGACCTGAACCGTCACCAGCTACATTTATCATTTCAAACAATGAGCCTTGATTGGCGGTGAGCGTGGTACTAAACCGGAAAGTCCACACCGCGTTGCTGGTGTTCTGCGCGTCGAGAGTGATTTTATCCCCCGAATTCAAAAACCCTGCGCCAAAGTTATAGACGCCCGCAATGTACGTGCCCTTGATGTTCTGGATGCTCGTGGTATCAGTACTCAAACCAATAGTGCCCCACGCAGTTTGGCTATCAGGGAGAGAACCGATGCCCGGAGTGCCGGGAACAGGGCCGAGATCATCGAAAGCCCGTAGCGCGCTTGAGGTAATTAATTGTTTCTGTGATCCAGATAAGAGATTGTACGTGCCTGTGATCGCATTCGCGGTTACGGTACCCACATCTCCGCGTGTGATGGTGCTAGTGGGGTCAGTGCTCACCCCTGCGGTGCCAAACACCGCGAAGCTGTCCAAATCCGCACCCAGAATTGGCGCGGCCAATGCCTGGGCGGGGCCGTAAGCAAGCGCGACGAACAACGGTAGTGCGAATTTCTTTGCAAATTTGAGGGAGTTCATTTTGATTCTCCTTTAAGTGCAGCTGTTGCCCAAGCTAGGTTAGTTCGGGTGAGACAGACTAGCCGCAAGATCGATTGCACACAGCGTGCTCGCGCGCATAAAAGAAAAGAAATAGCTCTGTGCGCGCTGGCGCGCACAGTGAAAGGAACGCCCTGCACGTCGAACCGTGCCGTCGGCTTTCCGCTTGGCAATCTCCACTGAGCCCTTCGACCACGCTCAGGACAGGCCGCGGCCACCCGGGGCTCGGCCAAACAAAAACCCCGCCGAAGCGGGGTTCTGTCCGTCCTCCTCTTGTTCGACTCAGACTCAGCTACGTCTTGCTGGAATGGGCCGGATCACAGCCGCCAGGGGCCAATTCCGGCGGCCCGCAACGGGTCGCTGTTGAACATCGATTTCACGTCGCCATCGGCTCGTTCACGGTAAACAATCACGTGCAGCGGATCATGAAGAAGCTGGATGCCGCCAATCGCACCGAGGCGGTGGCGAAGTACCGCCAGGAGGGCCTGCGCGCGCGGAGAAAATTGGCCGACGGGAACGCGGTCCCGCTACGGTCACAATCCGTGTGGGCAATGGCTAGGCCAGCTTGGCACCCGGATCGCCAGCTGACGCACGACAAAAGTTCACATTTCTGTCGGGCAACCCACTTGTAAGGCGATGCCAGAATTTACAGTAGGTCTGGGGGCGGGTTCGAGTGGCATCCACGGGGGACGCAGAGAGATGGGCCGAAGTGTCAAAACGAGGCGCGCGGCGTCAGCAATGGCCGGAGCCGCGCGAGCTTATCATGGGGGTCCCGCGCGACTTCCCGCGCCGTCAGTGAGGTCGAGACCCGCGATATGCCTACGCGGGAAGATGTGATCATGTCTGAGCGAACGGTTCCGCCGACGTTTCGCAGGGCTACGCGCCTTTCGTTCGAGCGCGGCCAGCTGCTCAATCTCATCGAGATCCTGCTTGAACCCATGGTCCTGGTCGTATCGCTATGGATTGTGGCGCTCCTGCTCGAAGGGAACATCGGTCGTCACAACATGATTCTCTCCCTGATCGTGTTTTCGCTGACCTTCCCGGGTTCGTCCCGCCTCACCGTGTCGCCATTGCACGCGATACGGAACATCGCGATGGGCTGGATCACGATCGCGGGGCTGCTGCTTCTCTTCGGCTACGGCAGCCGATACCTCGAATACTTCGACCGTGATGTCCTGCTGACCTGGTTCTGGGTTGCCCCATTGAGCCAGACCGCAGCGCACTTTCTGCTCAGAGCAACGACGCCTGCAATCCGCAGATTTCAGGGCCCCGCCCGGCGCGTCGTGCTGGCGGGCATGAACGAGCAGGGGCTCGATCTGGCGAAACGCCTCGCTGGCGACTTGTACTCGAACGTGCGGCTGCTGGGTTTCTTCGACGACCGGGAGCCGACACGCCTCGACAACAGGGACGGGCATGCCTTGCTCGGCAAGATCACGGATCTGCCCGCCTATGCCAGAAACCACCACGTCGACGTGATCTACCTCTCGCTGCCGATGGCTTCGCAGTCGCGCATTCTGTCTCTGCTGGAGGGGCTGCGGGACACGACCAGCTCGATCTATTTTGTTCCGGACACTTTCGTCACGGACCTGATCCAGGGACGCATGGATACGATGGGGGGCGTACACGTGGTGGCGGTTTGCGAGACGCCGTTCACCGGCCTCAACGGCGCCATCAAGCGCAGCAGCGATATCGTGCTGTCGCTGCTGATACTGGTGCTGATCTCGCCACTCCTGCTTCTGCTCGCGCTCGGTGTCAAGCTGAGCTCCACGGGGCCTGCATTCTTCAAGCAACGCCGCTATGGCCTCGACGGCCATGAGGTCACCGTCTACAAGTTCCGCACGATGAAGGTGCTGGAGGACGGCGCCGAGATTGCGCAGGCACGCAGGGACGATCCGCGATTGACGCGCTTCGGCGCCTTCTTGCGCAGGACGTCGATGGACGAGCTGCCGCAATTCATCAACGTCCTGCAAGGGCGCATGAGCACCGTCGGCCCGCGGCCGCATGCGGTCGCGCACAACGAGCTCTACCGCAAGCTGATCAAAGGCTACATGCTGCGCCACAAGGTCAAGCCGGGCATCACCGGCTGGGCCCAGGTGAACGGCTTCCGCGGGGAGACTGAAACCCTGGAGAAGATGAAAGGGCGCATCGACTGCGACCTGGAATACCTGCGCAACTGGTCGTTACGGCTCGACCTCTACATCATTGCCAAGACGGTTTGGGTCGTATTGAAGAAGGAAAACGCCTACTAGCGGTCCCGCCCGGGCGTCATACCCGGACCCGCTGGTTGACGAGGCAGATTGATTTTCCTATCGCTTGTGCGCGCCAGCGCGCCGAACAAACCTGCGTAAAGTGCCATCATGTGCCATGTTCAACGGAGGATATATGAGCCAACCACTAATCGAAGCCCTGCAGCGAATCGTCAAGCAATGGGGCGAGCTGCCGCAGTCGAACCCGAACCGCACAATCGCCGAGGCCGCAAAGAGAGCTATCTCTGACCTCGGTTTTTCAACCTAACGCACCGGCCACAGTCGCCTAATAGACCGCAGCGCAGCAAACATGGGGTCAGTACCTGCTAAGGGCCTGACCATGAACCGCACCAACGGTGGCCGAGCCCGGCGCGCGCCTGCGCTTGCCTGAATGCGCTCATCGGGCGCAAGATTCAGGATTTGCCATGGCTGAATCGCAGGCGAGGCGTTGCACGCCCGTCCTGGCGCATCCGGACAGGGACGAGGCGGATTGATTTTCCTATCGCTATCGGCCCAAATGGCCGATTAACCCGTCACACCTGATACTTACCCGGAGGTCGGCCGTGTCCGAAAAAAAACGCGAATCCGCCGTTCTCGAGGACGCCGGCACGGTGGATGTCATCACCGAGGTCCGACGCCAGGAGGCCTTGCTTAAAACCGGGGCCCTGCAGAGCGCGATTTTCAACAGCGCCAACTTCTCGAGCATCGCCACCGACGCGAAGGGCGTCATTCAGATCTTCAACGTCGGCGCCGAGCGCATGCTGGG
>Ga0209220_1000312_pt1 | contig 18539 bp, 18 predicted proteins | sample BlaSpr_A8_OM3_M3_FD_187984 | JGI IMG/M metagenome (GOLD analysis project Ga0209220, IMG submission 187984) | Forest soil microbial communities from Thunder Bay, Ontario, Canada - Black Spruce, Ontario site 2_A8_OM3_M3 (SPAdes) (version 2) | ecosystem: Environmental > Terrestrial > Soil > Boreal... | reverse complement strand
AAAGGCTTCTTCACCGATACCAGTCTCTGCATTGGCTGTAAGGCGTGCGAAGTCGCCTGCAAGCAATGGAACCAGCTGCCCGCCGACGGATTCGCCATCACCGGCAACAGCTACGACAACACCGGTTACCTGGGTGCGACCACCTGGCGGCACGTCCAATTCATCGAGCAGGCGAAGGCCAACGGCAATCGGCAGGACCAGCGCTGGTTGATGATGTCGGACGTTTGCAAACACTGCGCCAATGCGGCCTGCCTCGAGGCCTGCCCGACGGGCGCGCTGGTGCGCACCGAATTCGACACGGTTTACGTCCAGCAGGACATCTGCAATGGCTGTGGCTTCTGCGTGCCGGCGTGCCCCTTCGGCGTCATCGATCGCGCGCCGAAGGAAGGCCACTTCGAGGTGGGCACAGCCCATAAGTGCACCCTCTGTTATGACCGGCTCAAGGATGACATGACCCCCGCCTGCGCCAAGTCGTGTCCAACCGCATCGATCCAGTTTGGCGACGTCGATCAGCTGCGGCAGCGTGCACGTGAGCGTCTCGGCGAGCTCAAGGCGCGCGGGGAGTCGACGGCGCGCCTTTACGGAATGCCGGAAGGGAAGGAGGCCGTTGAGGTCGGTCCGCTGCATGCCTTTTTCCTGCTGCTCGACAAGCCGGAGGCCTACAACCTGCCCGAGATCCCGCGCTTGCCGCGCAAAACGATGGCGGAACGGTATGGGTGGAGTGCCGCCGTCGGGATCGGCTTCGCGATGGTCGCGGCCCTTGTGTTTCGCGGCGGCCGCCGATGACCGAGGGCTACTACGACTACCCGGTCGTGCGCCGTCCGGTGTGGACCTGGGAGGTGCCCGCGTACTTCTGGCTCGGTGGGATGGCGGCCGGCGCATTCGTCACGGCCTCGCTGGCACAAACCCTCGGATCGACGGACGATCGTCGCATAGCCGCCAACGGCTATTACATAGCGGCGGCTGCGCTCGTCCCGTGTGCGCCTCTGCTGATTGCCGACCTCGGTCGTCCGGACCGCTTTCACCACATGCTGCGCATCTTCAAGCCGCTCTCCCCGATGAACCTCGGCGCCTGGACCTTGACCGGCTTCACGCCGCTTGCCTTCGCCAGGGCCGCGTCCCACGCCGCCGATACGGGTCTGCTCCACGGACCACTTCGCGCGCTGGCCCGTCTTGTGCCACACCGACTAACGGAGCTAGCGGGAAGTCTTTTGGGCCTGACGCTGGCTGGCTACAGCGGCGTCTTGCTGGGCGCGACCAACGTCCCCTTGTGGGCGAAGAGCAAGTTGCTGGGCGGCCTGTTCATGGCTTCGGCGTTGTCGAGCGGCTCGGCTGCGGTCACCCTTCAGGCCGCTCGCCGCAGCGCGCCCGATGCGACGCTACACCGCCTCGCGACGGTCGAATCCGCGGCGTCGCTTGGAGAGATGGCCCTTCTCACTGCCTACCTCATGCAGTCTGGAAAAGCTGCACGTCCGCTGACGACCGGACGGTTCGCTCCGCCGTTCTGGCTGGGCGCCGTCTGCGCAGGAGGGCTGCTCCCGCTCGTCCTTCATGGATTCACGCGTCGCGGGCATGGTGCCAGGCTGCGATCGGTGACGACCGCTGCGGCCGTGTGCACCATGATCGGATCCCTGGCACTTCGCTGGAGCATCTTCGAGGCCGGGAAGGACTCGTCCGAAGACCAGTCGGCATCCTTCGACCTGTCCAGGGCCTGAGAAACCTCCTTCCCCCGTGGCGGGGAGGGTCGCGGTGATGGGTTAGCCGTAGCATCGGCGGGTGCGACAGCTCGACGTGAATGCCGACGTCGGTGAGGGAGACTCGGAAACCGACGAGGCGCTCCTGCGGCTGGTGACCTCGGCGAATATTGCCTGCGGCCTTCATGCGGGTGACCCGCAGACCATGCGGACAACGGTGGCAATGGCGATGCGGAACGGCGTTGCGGTCGGTGCTCACCCAGGCTTCAATGACCGCGAAGGCTTTGGTCGGCGGCGGCAGCAGCTGACCGCGGACGAAATCCTGGAGCTCCTTTTCCGTCAACTTGGTGCGCTCGATGCGATCGCGCGCGTCGAAGGCACCACCCTGCACCACGTGAAGCCGCACGGCGCGCTCTACAACCAGGCTGAGACAGACGGGCGACTCGCGATCGCGATCGTTGCGGCCATCCGAGCCTTCGATTCAACCCTGCGGCTGGTCGGCCGCGCCGGGTCAGCGATGGAGGAGGCGTCGCGGGCGGCGAGCCATCCCTTTACCGCGGAAGCCTTCGCCGACCGGCGATATCGCGCCGATGGCACCCTGTTGCCGCGGTCCGAGGCCGACGCGGTCCTCACCGATCCGGAGGAGGTGGCACGGCAGGTTCGGGCGCTGGTGACTGACGGTGAAATTTTCGCCAGCGACGGCAGCCGAGTTGCCGTATCGTTTGGAACCCTGTGCGTACATGGCGACACCCCTGGCGCTGTAGCCCTGGCCAGGAGGGTCCGACAGGAACTGGACGCGCTGGGGGTCAGCGTTTCCATCCCGCGCTGATCGCCCTCGTGATCCTGGCGGTCGCCGGATCGGCCATCCTGGGCCACCAGCTCGGAGTGTCGACCGGGAAGCCGTCGACCGTCACCACGAAACGGCTGGTCGTGGCCGACCCATATGCGGGGGGCGGCACATGGTTCAAGGGCAACCTCCACGTCGCGTCCGTGCGCGGCGTGGGGAAGGACCTGCCGTCCGCCATCGGCGCCTGGTATGCGGCGCACGGCTATGCCTTCCTCGGGATCAGCGACATGAACACCTATACCTGGGCGTCGGAGTACGGCACTCGCGCCCACCCTGGGGTCCCCACCGTCGACGCGACCTATCCATTTGCCGACGTACTCGCGGTCGGCATGGATCACTGGCAGCCTGCCAGTAACCTTCAGGGCGCCATCGATTGGATCGCGCACGACGGCGGCTTGCCGGTGCTGGCAGCTGCCAGATCGCAATCGCTTGCAACAGTGATGGCCGTCCGCGGCCTGTTCGGTCTCGAGGTCTATGACGCGAGCGTCGCCTACAGCAATCCCGGTCAGGGAGACGCGACCGCGATGTGGGACCGCTTGCTGTCGGCCGGGAATCGTGTCTACGCCTTCGCCGGCGATGACGCGACGGGATTGCACGATCCAGCGCTCGGCCGGGCCTGGATCGACGTGCTCGCGACGGCGCAAGATCTGGGTTCTCTGCTGAGCTCGCTTCGCCAGGGCGCCTTCATCGCGTCTACCGGCGCCGAGTTCACTCGACTAAACGTCGGCGAGCGGACCGTCACGGCCGAAGCGAAGCCCCGCTCGAGCCTGCGCTTCATCGGCCGCGGCGGTCAGCTGCTGAAGGCCGTCAGTGCCAGTAGCGCGTCATACCAGGTCAGCGGTGACGAAGGCTACGTGCGGGTCGAAGCCATCGGCGGCGACGGCGCCAGGGCCTGGAGTCAGCCCTTCTACGTCAGCTGGCGCTGAGCTCAGAGAGGCCTCCGTTCAGCTAGGGCATGAGATCAGAAGCGATCTGCGGTTGGGGGGTTGGGTTCACCCCGGCCGCTGTCGAGAAATGCCAGACCTTTCGGCCGGCGATACCGTTGAGGGTGTAGCTCAACTCGGCGGTATAGGTAGTGCCCGCTAGCAGCGGGATGTTGGCGAGGAAGGCAAAGGAATTCTCGGTCTCGGCTCCCGGCTGCAATGAGATGCCCGGCAAATCCGTGCCCGACGGATCTCGTAGGTGGAAGGCCGTGATCGTGACCCTCGCGTTGCGGTCGAAGGTGGCGGAGACGGGATAGCCGATCGGGTAGCTGGCGTTGGGCGCGGGATCCGGGATTTCGTTGCCGTTGAATGCGGTCGGCACGCTGACCTGGTTGTCCGCCGGATAGAGGATGATCCGCCCTGTTGCCGTCTCCCGGTACGACATGTCCATCACCTGGACCGTCAGCGGGCCGAGGTAGGCGTCGCCGTAGCCGAGCTCGATCAGGTCGGCGCGCAGCAGGGGGAAGCGGTGATAGACGGAATCGATCCAGTCGGTGACCGCGGCCGCCGGGTCGGCGCGATGGGTGATGACCTCTGCCATCGACCGCTGCGGATAGCCGAAATGCTGCGCCCGCGTCAGCACGTTGTCGCCGACGTAGCCCTGGCCGGTCGCCTCCTCCTTATGGATGCCGAGGTCGCGGATGCTGGCGAGCGCGCCATTGAAGAAGGTGTAGAAAGCGTGGGCCAGCGCCGACTGGTGGATGACCGGCGAGCTGGTGACCGGACCTAATCCGGCTAAGCGCCGGTAGCGGTTGACCGTCGCCAGCGCGAGCGCCTCTCGATCGGCCGCGGCCTTGTCGAGATCGACGTACGTGGCGGCGGGTGCCGCGCCCACGCCGCTGGGGGCCACCGTGCCCTTGGCCGCCGTTGCGGCGGCGGTCTCGTCCTTGTTCAGGTAGCGAAGCACCGAGACCAGGAATGCACCAGCCTCCTGGTCGGTCGGTTGCGCCGCGATCGCGGCGCGCTCGTCCCTGATGGCGGTAGTCGGATCCTTGTCCCTGGCAATGGCGATGTCGCCCAGCAGCCTGAGGTCGAGGGCGCTCCGTGGCTGGAGCTGAAGGGCAGCCTGGTAGGCGCTCTTGGCGACGTCGTAGTCCTGGGCAAAGAGCGCAACCTCGCCCAGTTGCTCGCGCAGTCCCGCGTCATCCGGTGACAGGGTCGCGGCTCGCTGGAGAAACTGGGTTGCACCGCTCAGGTCCTGCCGGGCAATCGAGAACCGTGCCAATTCGAGCAGCCGCTCCACCCACTTCGGCTGCGCGCCCGCAGCGAGCTTCAGATGCGCGAGCGCTTGGGGATAGTCCTTCTTGTCGCGGTAATAGTTGGCCCAGTTGCGGTCGACCTCTGCCTTGTCGTAGTCGGATCCCTTTTTGGCGAGCTCGGCACCTTTCGACAGCTGCGTCTGGGCGTTGGCGTACTGGCCGACATCCGCGAGGGCTTCGGCGTAGAAGACGTGGGCCAGGGTCGAGTTGGGTGCCGCCTTCACGGCGGCGGCCCCGTCGCGCGCCGCCGATTGGATATCGTCGTTCCAGTCCTCGACCCGGGTCAAGACGGTGAGGACGAAGCCGTCATGGGGTGCAATGCTCAGGGCTTTCTTGGCTTCGTCGAGCGCAGCCGTCTGTTTGGTCTCGTAGTTGAGGACCAGTGCGTAGACGGCGTGGTCTTTGGCGTCCTGGGGATGCGCCTTGATCAGGTCCTGCAGCTGGGCAGTCGCCGCCGCATATTTGTTCTGGAACATGAGAGCGAGCGCAGAGTCCGCGCTCGGCCCACTCGACTTGGGGGCGACCGGATCGCAGGCGGCCAGCAAGACAGCAAGAAGAAGGATCGTGCCACGCCGCCGCCTCACGGGGTCAGTGTATCGGGAGGTTCTTAAAGACTCGTAAGGGTCGAACTCGTGACGATCTGGTGACGCCGCTCCGCTGGAAAGAAGGCGGCCATACGTCTCACTCGCATGACCGAGCGCGCGCGCAAGCTGGACGCGAGCCGGCTCAAAGTGATTTCGGGCGGCAGTCCGACGCCGGCGCCATCGTACCGGCTCCTCACGCAGGTCAGCGCCGCGCTCAGCAGTTCACTGGATCTCGATCGCACCTTAAAGGACGTCCTGGAGCGCATGAACGCGTTGGTGGCTTTCGACGCCGCCACCATCTTCCTGCTCGACGATTCCCGCACCGAGCTCCACGTCAAGGCCGCGCTCGGCGTGCCGGTGGCGCTGAAAGAGGTCAAGAGCTTCAAGGTAGGGGAGGGCGTTGTCGGCTGGGTGGTGCGCCACGGCGCCACGGCCCTGATCCAGGACTCGTCCAAGGACGCCCGCTACAAAGTGACCGGTGCCGAGCGCCGCTCCAAGACGGTGCTGGCCGCCCCGCTGCGCGCGCAGGAGAACCTGCTCGGGGCGCTGGTCCTGGTTCGCGCCGCCCGGGAGCCCTTCGGACCGGAGCACCAGAAGCTGGTCGAGGCGATCGCCACCCAGGCCGCCGTCGCCATCGATCATGCCCGCCTGTTCGAAACCGAGCGTGCCTCCCGGCGCCGAGCGGAAGCGCTCCTCGCCACCGCCCAGGCGGGGAGCGAGGCCGTCACCACGCCGGAATTGCTGCAGCGGGCCGTTAAACAAGTGGCCTTCGCCATGCGTGCTACTGCCGCCGCCGTCATCCTGCCCGACGAGGAAGGCGAGATCATCGAGGCGGCCTTCGATGCCTCAGATCCGCCGGCCTTCGGTCTCGAGTCGCTTCGCAGCCAGCCCGTCGGCGTGCTGCCGTTGATGGCCGGCCTGGCGGAGTCGGTGCGGCCCCTCGTCCTCTTGCGAACCACTCGCCCGTCGTTGCTCGACGACGCCTTCTGGTCACACAGCGAGGCGCACGCGGTCGCCGCGGTCCCGGTGCGATGGCAGGGAAAGATGACGGCCGCGCTGCTGGTGGGCTTTGCCGATGCCGAGCGGCTGAACCCAGCGGAGCTCGAACTGCTGGATGAGATCGGGCGGCAGGTGGCGTTGGGAATGGAGCGGCTCCGGCTGCAGGCGCGTGTCCAGGATCAGCAGAACGAGATGGCCGTGGTTTCCGAGCGCAACCGGATTGCCCGCGATATGCACGACGGGCTCGTCCAGTATGTCTACGCGCTCGGGCTCCAACTAGAGCACGCGCGTGACCTCGCGGTCAGCCAGCCCGATGCCGTGCCGCCGGTCCTGAGCGGCTCCATCCAGCAGTTGAATCACGTCCTCTCGGAGATGCGGACGTTCATCTACCAGCTCCGCCCCATCATCATGAAAGAGAAGGAGATCGGGCATTGGGTGGCCGATCTGTGCACGCACTTCCAGGAGGCGACCGGCATCCCAGTCCAGGTCGAGGTGGGTGCGTCCCCCAGTGAGGAGCTCTCGCCTGAAATTTCCATCGCGCTCTTTCGAATCATTCAGGAAACGCTCGCCAACGTGTTCAAGCACGCGGAAGCGACCCACGCCACTCTGTCGCTCAACTTTGGCGACGAGGCCGCCACGCTGGTGATCGAGGATGACGGCAAGGGCTTCGATGTCGACGCCCGGCAGGCACCGGGGATCGAACGCGGCCGGGGGCTTCCCAACATCGAGGAGCGCGTGCACGAGCTCGGCGCCACGCTGACGCTGGAGAGCGCACCCGGCGCCGGCACGCGGCTGGAGGCGGTGTTTCCGTACCGCCGATGAGCACCGGGGCCGTTCGTCTGCTGATCGCCGACGATCACGAGATGATCCGGCTTGGGCTTCGCACCATCCTGGAGTCCGATCCGCGAATCCGCGTGGTGGGTGAGGCTGCCTCGCCGCAAGATGCGGTCTACCAGGCCGCACTGCTGCGCCCCGACGTCGTCCTGCTCGATGTTCGGATGCCAGGCGGCAGCGGGATCGACGCGTGCCGCGAGATCCTCGGACGCAATCTGGGTAGCAAAGTCATCATGCTGACGTCGTTCGCCGACGAGGATGCCGTCTATGAGTCGATCATGGCGGGCGCCTCAGGGTACCTCCTCAAGGAGATCAACAAGGGCGCGCTGATCGACGCCGTCATCTCGGTGGCGGAGGGTCGCTCACTCCTCGACCCGGAGGTCACCCGCAAGGTGCTCGAGCGGATCCGGAAGATGGCCGCCAGCTCCGATGAAGTGGTTCGTGCCGCGCTCTCCGACCAGGAAAAGCGCGTGCTGCGGCTGGCGGCGCAGGGGAAGACGAACAAACAGATCGCCGCCGACCTCTTTCTCTCGGATAAGACGGTCAAGCATCACATCTCGAACATCCTGAGCAAGCTGGGTTTGAGCTCTCGTGCCCAGGCGGCCGTTTGGGCGACCCAGCATGGCCTGCTCGATGACGGCTTCCCGGAGCGGAAAGCCAGTTAGGGCAACCGCCCACAGACGCGGTGCATTTGTGCCGGAATCGCCGCGAACTCACGTTTCCCTTACGGAGCCGCTTGCGCCGGGTATCCGCCGTTCGGCCCGAAGCTGGGCTGAGTGGCGGATAAGCCGGGGGGCCGGCGCAGGCTACGCTCCCCGATACGTGGCGGCGCTGCGCTGATGAATCCAGGAGGACTGCATGCTGCTCGTTGACAAGCTCAACAAAGGCAAACTTCCCGAGAAGCCCCAGGGCGGGGAACCGGGTGCGGCGCCGAGCTTGTCCAGCCTTACGGTCAAGCCCCAGAACATCGCGGCCCGCGTTCCGAACGTTGATCGCATCAAGAAGGCCGTCCACGAGCGGCTGATCACGTCGCTCGGCGGCAACTCGGACACCGCGAGCGCCGATATGGTGCAGCGCCGCATCGCCGAGCTGGTCGACGAGTACTGCCAGGAGACCAACCTCAAGCTCACCAAGTTCGACCGCGAAGAGCTTGCCGAGCTGATCATGCACGACACCCTGGGCCTGGGCCCGCTGGAGACCCTGCTGGAAGACCCGGAGGTCAGCGAAATCATGGTCAACGGACCGAAGACAATTTTCGCCGAGCGCCGCGGCCGCCTGACGCAGTCGGAGCTGGTCTTCGAGGACGAACGTCAGCTTCGCCGTGTCATCGACCGGATCGTGGCGCGCATCGGTCGCCGGGTCGACGAATCGTCGCCCATGGTCGATGCCCGCCTCCCTGATGGTTCGCGCGTCAACATCGTGATCCCACCGCTGGCTGTGCAGGGCTCGAGCATCACCATCCGTAAGTTCTCGCGCGTCCCGTACAAAGTGTCCGATCTTGTCACCTTCGGCACGATGAACAAAGAAATGGCCGACTTCATCCGCGCCTGCGTGCGCTCGCGAATCTCGATGGTCGTCAGCGGCGGCACCGGTTCGGGCAAGACGACGACCCTGAACGTGCTTTCAAACTTCATCCCCGACACCGAACGCGTCGTGACAGTTGAGGACACGGCTGAGCTGCAGCTTCGGCAGCGCAACCTGGTCACCCTGGAGGCGCGCAGCGCCAACGTCGAAGGCCGCGGCGCGGTCGCCATCCGCGACCTGGTTGTCAATGCCCTTCGGATGCGGCCCGATCGCATTGTCGTGGGCGAATGCCGCGCCGCCGAAACCCTGGACATGCTCCAGGCCATGAACACCGGCCACGACGGCAGCATGACCACGGTCCACGCCAACAGCCCGAAGGACGCCCTCAACCGGATCGAGACCATGGTCATCATGGGCGGGTCTGACCTGCCCTTTCAGGCGATCCGCGAACAGATCGTCGGCGGCATCACGCTGTTCGTGCAGCAGGCCCGTCTGCGTGACGGCCGTCGTGTCGTCACACACATCTCGGAGATCACCGGTATCGCCGCCAACGTGATCCAGCTGCAGGACATCTGCGTCTTCGACCAGACCGGCATCGACGAAGAGGGCAACGTGCTCGGCGCCTTCCGCTGGACCGGCGTGCTGCCCAAGCTACTGCCCCGTCTGAAAGCCAACGGTGAGGATTTCCCGATCGAGGTCTTCGGCAAGACCGGCCTGCAAGTGATCGAGGGGCAGTCGGCGGCCGCCGGCGACGCGGCGCTACGCGCCACGGCGGAGTGACGGATGCCAAAGTGGTCCTTTTCTCGACGGCAGAAGCCCGCCGATAAACCGGCGGCGCCAGCCCCACCACCGGCCGCCAAGACGCCGGAGCCGCGAGTAACCCCGTCAAGCGCCCCGACGCCATCAACCCCTGCCCGGCGGTCGGTTGACGCCGACACCTCGGGCCGAACCTTGCAGGCCCAGCTGGAGGAGGCTGGTACGACCCAGGCACGGCTGCGGCTGGATCTCGCGGAGTTGCTCAAGGCGCACCGGCAGCAGGGGCGTGTGCTGGAGCGCAACCAGAAGGTGCTCGAACAGACCGAGCAAGAGCTCGGCCGGCATCGGGGGCGGGTAGCCGCGCTCGAGGCTGAGGTCGCCGAACAGCGGAACCTCGCGGAGCAGCACGCCAGCCGTGTGAAGGAGCTGGAGCAGGTCGTCGCCAAGCACGCCACCCTGCAGACCGCCTACGAGACGCTCGATCGCGAGCGGCAAGACCTGACCACCCGCATATCAGACGTAACGCGGAGCCGAGCCACGGCCGACGCCGATCGTGACCGCCTCGCCGGCGAGCTCGCCGGCGCCCACGCGACGATTGCGGCGCGCGACGCTGAGGTCGCGGCCCTCAAAGTGGAACAGGAAGCGGTCGAGGCGCGTGTCGCCGGGCTGCGTACTGAAATCGATGCCCTCAAGCGCACCAGCGACGGGCTTCGAGGAGACCTCGAGCGCGCGCTCGAGAATCAAGCCGCGCACCATCGCGTCCAGCTAGAGTTCGAGGCCCTCTCGGCACGCTGGGACGTGGCGCGCGCCCAGCTCGCCGAGGCCGAGCAGGCGTTGAAGAGTTCCCAGGCGACCATCAAGGCGGCCCAGCGGCTGTCGTCCTCGGTGGAATGGCGCAGCGTCCTCGACGGCGTGCTCGATGCCGCTTCCGAGCTGGTGCGGTTCGAGCGCGGGACGCTCGCGCTCGTCGATCATCTCCAGGAAGAGCTCAAGGTCGAGGCGGCGCGCAACAGCCCGATCGCAATCAGTGAGATGTCACGCTTCAAAGTGGGCGAAGGCATCGCCGGTTGGGCGCTCTCCCATCGCGAACCGGTACTCGTCCGCGACAGCCGGTCCGACGCGCGTTTCAAAGCCTCTGACCCGAAGCATCAACCGAGATCCTTCATCGCGGTACCACTGCTCGCCGACAAAGAGGGGCTGGGGGTATTGACGCTGGCGCGGTCTGCCAGCGATCCTTTCACCGAGCACGACCTGCGCAACCTGGCGCGCGTCGCCACGGATGCCTCCAATGCCTTGATCAATGCTCGGCTGGTCGACCTCCTCAAGCAGCGGGAAGACCGCCTGACGACGCTCGTCCGTAAGGCGCGCGAGCTTTCCGTCGCGAATGACAGCAAACAGCTCATCGAGTTCGTTCTCTCCAGCGCAAAGGAGCTCGTGGGCGGCAAGGCGGCGTTGCTGGCACTGCGCAACCAGAAGACCCTCGAGCTCGAAGTTGCGGGCTCGCAAGGTATGGCCGAGACCATCATCAGCCAACGGATCGCCTGGGGTGCCCCGGCGGCCGGCGACGTGATGCGTTCCGGCAAGCCCTGGGTCTCGCCGATGCGTGAAATGCTGCCGCCCCAGCTGGTCGAGACGGTCGAGGCGGCCGGCCTCAAGATGATCGCCTCAGTACTGTGCGGCTCGCTGCGGGAGCAGGATATGACCGATGACGGCGCGTTGTTGAGCCGCTCGGAGCTCGAGGCCTCAGACGAGGTGAGTGGCGTGCTGAACGTCTATCGCGACAACCTCGATCCGATCGCCGCCGGTGACCTCGAGCAGCTGAAGGCCTTTGCCGAGCAGGCCGCCGTTGCGATCCAGAACGTCCGGCGCTGGGACCACGTCAAGGAGCAGCTGCAGGCGACCTCGTCGATGAACACCCGCTTGATGGGCCGCGAACGGTACATCAACCAGCTGCTGTTCCGTATCCAGCAGCTGGAACAAGAACTCGGCCGCTACAAAGCCGCGTAGCCACAACCCGTTCCCAACGCCCACGCTCAGCCTTGCGACGCACAGTCAGTTCAGAGACTTAACGCGCCGGTGCGGCTTCGCAGTGCTGCTAACCGCTGATGCGGCGACGGCGCTTGCCGGCGAGGTTGAGCCGGCCGAGGATAAAGGCGTCAAGCACACGGTGCGAGGCGACGACGCCGTCGGCGACGCGACGCGAGCCTTTGCGCCGATCCGCCTTGAGGTCGATCAGGTACTTCTCCTGCTGAGCCCAGACCAGTTCGATCAGCTTGCTGAAGTTGGTGTCCGGGTCCACGGTGATCCCTTCTTTCTCGATACGCTCCTTGACGGCCACCGGTAAGGTCTTGGCTTCGGCGAGGTTCAGCCGCTCCAGCGCCTCCAAAAGGTCGTCGAGCCGTCGGAGGTGATAGCGGCGCTCCGCTTCATTGCCGTATGCGCGAGGTGATGCGTCCAAGCGGTCCTCCTGGATGGTGGTCTATACCCTTATAACTCCGGAGCCCGCGATAACTTCGAGTCCCCGCTGTTCCAGGGCTGCGATCACCCGGTTCATCCCGATCGAGTCGCTCGGCATGTGGCCGGTGATCACCAGGTTCGCCTTGGGCAGCTGGAGCTGCTCGAGTTCCCGCAGGTCCCGGTCATCGATGTGCATCGCCAGGATGGTATTGATGCCGTGCTCATAATACGTGCGATAGATGGCCGCGCCACCATTGGTGCCGGCGGCCATCTGAACCATCCAGCGTCCGACCGGGTCTTCGGCCCTGCCGAGCCAGAGCTCGGGCTGGACCAGTGAGGCCTCCATCTCGGGGATCGATTTGAGCTCGTCGACCAGGCTGCCGACCGTGGTCCCCCCGCCGTCGACGGCCCGCCCGACGAACTCGATGAAGAACTGGCGGCCGACGATATCCGCGGCCAGGTGGATGTTCATCAGCGGCATCTGGAGTTGTTTGGCCGCATCGACCACGCGGTCGTAATTACTCGTGTGCAGCGCGTGCGCCACCGGCTCGCGACGAGCGAGCATCATCTTCTGCGCGGTGCTGGCCAGGATGCCCTCCGCCTCCATCTGAGTTGCGTGCCGTTCGATCACGGCGGGAATGTGTAGGCGCGCATTCGAACCGATCGGGTGGTGGGCGATGACGCCGTCTACCCCCAGCGTTTTCGCCAGGAGCAGCTCGGCGACGTCGATGTCGATCCCGACATACACGCGGCGCACCTCGCCATCCAGGTACACCTCGGAGTCGGGCGGGGTGTCGGCACAGCCGGCGAGGCCGTTGGCCAGGGCCATGATCTCGCTCAGCCGCACTCCGGCATTATCGCGATTGGCGGCCGCTGCAGAGGTACGCTGCGGATCCGAATTAGAATCCGTCCGTGCCGACGAATGCGGGGGCCGACCGCCGCGGAGGTGGCGAAGGCGGTTTTGCCCCAACTTTCAAGGAGGCGGTCGGTCGTTGGCGGCGGCGTCATCGCCATCCGCCCGCGAATGAGACCTGGTTTGCCGTGCATTACCGGGTCGGCTGGCTGGTCGAGCGGCTCTCATTGCTGGAAAGCATTCACCTGCTTCGCCAGGGTCTGGACGTGCGCTCGTTGTCGGCCGAACGACCCGCTCGGCGCAAGAAGGGTGATCCCGGCACGGACGAGCTCCACCACGACGACGACGGCGGCCTGGACGTCGAAGACGAACCCAGCGAGGCAGTGACCTCCAACGAGACAGGCAGACCGGCCGGCGATGGCGGATAATCCGCCCATGCGGCGCTTTCGGCCGCGTTGGCTAGCTGCGCTCCTCGGCGGCATCGTTCTGCCGTTCGACCCTGTGCTCGGCATGGTGATGTTGATGGTCGGGCTCTGGCGGCCCAAGCGAACCCCCGCCCCCAAAGTGCTGCCGTGAAGGTCTACCTGGGTCGGGCGGTGAGCGGCGAATTGGGTCCCCGCAGCCTCGAGGCCATCCAGCTCGCCCACCGGGCCCTGAAGGAGTACGGGGCAGGCATCCTCGCCGAGCGGGTCGCGGATCCCGACTATCGGCCCGGCTTCGACCGGTCTGAGCTGATCGCCGAGATGATGCACCGCGAGCTGCTCGAGGCGGACGCCGGTTGCATGGAGATGACCGGGCGCAGCACCGGCGTCGGATTCGAAGCCGGCTGGCTGCTGGGCCGGGGACGTCCGGTGCTGGCGCTCTACGATGCCGATCTGCCGCCTGCGTCGGCGGTGGTCCGCTTTCCGCCCTTCGACCACTGCGTCCCCTTCGGTTATCACGACCTGATGGAAGTCGGGGGCGCCGTCACGGACTTCTGCCGCACCATCGCCGCGCACGCCGCCTATCGCGCCGAGGGCTGAGATTCGGGCCCGATGGGGTCAGCCTACGGCGTGGTGTTCGCGGCGCTCTATGATGCCGCTTTCGCGCGGGCAGAGCGCAAGGGCTTGCATGCGATGCGCAAAGATCTGCTCAGCCAATGCACCGGCATCGTCCTCGAGGTCGGCGCCGGTACCGGCCTCAACGTCGGACACTATGATCGGGATCTCACCAGGCTCGTCCTGACGGAGCCTGACCCGCACATGGCGGCGAAGTTGCGGGCCGCGGTTGCTCGATCGCGGATGGCTGCGGAGGTCATCGAAGCGCCGGCAGAGTCCCTCCCTTTTCCGGACGCCAGTTTCGACACGGTCGTGAGCGTCCTGGTGCTCTGCACGGTGCCCGGTCCAGATGCGGTCATCCGCGAAGTGCGGCGGGTGCTCAAGCCCGGCGGTCGATTCCTGTTCATCGAGCATGTCCGCTCGGATAGCCGACGACTGGCCGGTTGGCAGGATCGCCTTCTCGGGCCATGGAGTTTGATCGCCTGCGGGTGCCAGTGCAATCGCAACACGCTGGAGACCATCCAACGCGGTCTCAGGACAGAGCAGGTGATCAGAGATCGGCTGATCGGGTTGACGCCGCTGCTCCGGCCCCTCATCAGGGGTCGGGCGCGGGCCGCGTAATCAGCCTCGACGCGGTGTGGCGGCTCTAGACTTCATGAGTGAGCTTTCGTGCCTGCGTGTTGACGGTGAGCACCAAGGGTGCCCGTGGCCAACGCGTCGATGAGAGTGGCGAAAAGATCAGCGACGCGCTCGCTCGCATCCCCGCGGAGGTGGTTGGCCGGGCCGTCGTGAGCGATGAGCTGGCCGACATCCAGCGCCAGATCCGCGAGTGGCTGCGCGTGACCGATCCCGACCTCATCGTCTTGACGGGGGGCACGGGCCTAGGTCCTCGCGACGTCACGCCGCAGGCGGTGGAGCCGCTATTCGATTACCCGGTTCCGGGCATCGCCGAAGCGATGCGAGCCGCGGGTCTCCGCAAGACACCGCACGCGATGCTGTCGCGCTCGCTGGCCGGCGTTATCGGACGGACGCTGGTGCTAGCCCTTCCCGGCAGCCCCCGCGGGGTGGTCGACAGCCTGGAGGCGGTGATGGAAGCGCTGCCCCACGGCCTGCGCACGCTGCGCGGCGAGGTCGGCGACGCTCCCGCGGCGCATCGTCCCAGCTGATGGGTCGGATCAAAGTCGGGATCTCGTCCTGGACTGAGCCGACCCTGATCAAGAGCGGTTGGTATCCACCAGACGCGACGACGGCGGAGGAACGGCTCCGCTACTACGCCTCGAGGTTCCCGGTGGTCGAGGTCGACAGCACCTTCTATGCGATCCTCAACGAGAAGACCGCGCAGCTCTGGGTCGCACGCACACCGAAGGACTTCACGTTCAATGCCAAGGCCTACGCGCTGCTGACCCAGCATCCGACCCCGGCCGCGCGATTGCCCAAGGACCTGCGCGAAAAGGTGTCCGATTCGAAGACCAACATCTATTTCAAAGACCTCGGACCGAAGGAGAAGGAAAGCGTGTGGGATCGCTTCCGCGAGGGGCTGCAACCGCTCCAGGATGCGGGGAAATTGGGTGCGATCGTCTTCCAGTTTCCGAAGTGGTTCCTTCCATCGCCATCGGCCTATCGGTTCATGGAAGACCTGCGCGAATGGTTGCCGGACTTCGGGATTGGGATCGAGTTTCGCCAGGCCCTGTGGATGAAGGAGTCGCGGCGCGAACGCGTCCTCGAGTTCTTGAAAGATCATCACTACACGTACGTCGTGGTCGACGAGCCGCAGGGCTTCGCCTCCAGCGTGCCGCCGGTGGTTGCGACCACGGCGCCGCCTGGCATGGTGCGCTTTCATGGCCACAACCAAGAGAACTGGGAGAAGAAGGGCATCAGCACTGCGGAAAAGTTTCGCTACCTCTATCAGCCGAGCGAACTGAAGGCCTGGGCGCCCAAGCTCCACGACATGGCGAGCAGCGCCAGCGAGGTGCACGCCGTCTTCAACAATTGCTACTCGGATTACGCCGTCCGTAACGCGGAGGAGTTGGGCCAGCTCCTCTAGGTTCCCTCCGGTAAATAGCCCTTCCCCGCTTGCGGGGAGGCTGGGGTGGGGGCGCAGGGCGGGGGCTTTTCGCGCCGAAAGGTTCCCGGGGCCGTCCAGTTGCATGGGTAGCGCGGCGGCGCCACCATGCAGGCTTACCAATCGGCCCCTTGTCCGTACTGCGGCATAACCTGGAACCAGCCGGGCGCCCAGACCTGCGCCAACTGCCGTAACCAGCTCCCCCCGCCGCAGGCGAGCTACGCGCCGCCCGGCTACGCTCCCGGGCAGCAAGGCCAGCCCTACGGGCAGCCGAATTATCCCCAACAGAGCTATCCGCAGCAGCCGCAGTATCCAGGAGCGCCGCAGGGCTATCCTGGCCAACCCAGTCAGCCGGGCCAGTACCCCTCCTACGCCCCGCCGGGATACGGTCAGGCCCCCGGGTACCCGCAGCAGCCTGGCGGCTACGGCCAGGTGTATCCCGGTTACGGGCCTGCGCAGGCTCCGGGAGCCTCGGGCACGACCCTTCGGGTCTTCGGCCAGACCGTCGTGCTCCCCGTGGCCCTGCCACCGGGGCTCCTGCGTTACCAGCAGCAGATCGTCACCGGCGCCATCGGGTTGGTGGTGCTGCTGGTGCTCCTGTTTGGCGTCATGCCGGCCGTCGCGACCGGCCAGATTTCGGCGGCCAATCAATCACTCACGACCACCGCCTCGCACCAGGCGAAGGTGGATGCCGCGTTTACCCAGCTGATCAGCTCGTCGAACAGCTCGAGCGACCCCAGCGCCCTCAAGACCCAGTTCGCAAAGCTGGCCATCTCGTTCAATGACGGGCTCACCATGGTGCAAGCCGACGAGGCGGCGCTGAAGGGCGTTGACCAGCGCCTTTCATTGATCAAATGGGGCGCGCCGACCAAGAGTGCCCAGATCACGAGCGAACGGCAGCGCCTCTCGGCTGCGCTTGCCGGGCTTCAGCAAGCCGACAAGGCGATGACCGCGGCGGTCAATGAGGCGAAGGTGATCCAGCCGTATCTCGATGCGCTGATCGACTACGCAAAGATGAGCGCCGCGTTGTCGAAACACGACCTGGTGGGGGCGGGAGCGCCCTACCCCGATGCCCAGCAGAAAGTCGAGCTAGCGATGTCGCTGTCCGGTGCGCCCGGGCTGGCGCCGCAATTCGCAAAACAGGTGAATAGCTTTAACGATGTCCTGACCAACACCGAGAGCCTGATCCAGGCGATCCAGGCCAAGGATCCGGCGGGCATCAAGAAATACACCGACGCCACGAACGTGGCTTTGAAGGCGATGTCGAGCCCCGAGGAGACCCTGCCGGCGGACTATGAAACCAAGACGTTCGGTCCGATGCAGAAGGCGTACGACGCGGCGATGAAGGCGATCAGGACCGCGAGCTAACCCGGGCGACGCAGGTTGCCGCTTTTCCCCCCGCGTTTGGCCACCAGCTCGATTCCCCCGATCGTCATCCAGCGGTCGACGCTTTTCGCCATGTCGACGATGGTCAGGGCGGCCACCGCCACCGCCGTGAGCGCTTCCATCTCGGCGCCGGTGCGCGCCTCGCAGCGGACCACCGACTCGATGCGGATACCGGGCAGCGTCTTGTCGGGCCGGCACACGACATCAACCATGGTCAGCGCTAATGGGTGGCACATGGGGATCAACTCGCTGGTACGCTTAGCCCCCTGGATACCGGCAATGCGCGCGGTGCCGATGACCTCGCCTTTCGGCAAATCGCCGCGCACGATCGCCTCGAGCGCCTCGGCGCTCATTTTGACCGACCCGCGCGCACGTGCTTCGCGGCTTGTGACGGGTTTGGCGGAGATGTCGACCATGCGGGCTTCGCCACTGGATCCAACGTGGGTCAGCTTTGCGCCCTTCGTCCGGATCGCCTTCATCCGTCGTCTCCGCGCAGCGCATCCAGGTCATCACGCCTGACGTCTTTCTGATGTGACGGCGCGGCGGCGCCGCGGCTGATGACGTGATCACCAAAACGACCGCGCAGCTCGTCGAGTTGCGCGTCCAGCATTGCCAGCCGCGGCGACCGGCTCTCCAGGAGGCTCAGTTGCGTCGTACACGCTTCGAGGTTACTGACGCCGGCCCCGATCAGTCGTACGGGCCGGCCGGGCGCGACCTGCGTCTCCAGCAAATGACGCAACGCCCCGGCTAGCTCGTCGTCGCGGTCGGTGGGGTAGGGGAGGGTGGCCTGCCGAGACTGGGTGTCGAAGGGTTGATAGCGGACCTTGAGCACGACCGTCCGCGCCGACAATCGGTGCGCGCGAAGACTCTGCGAGACGTCCTGCAGGAGTCCCAGTGCCGTTTCCCGCACCTTGCCGGCGTCGCTCACGTCCCGGTCGAAGGTGATCTCGCGCGAGATGCTCTTCGGATCGCCCGGAGGCATGACGGGGCTCGCATCGATACCACGAGCGTGGGCGCCCAGCGCGCGTCCGTACTGGCCAAACAGCTCGCCGAGCAACGGGTCGGGCAGGGCGGCCAGGTCGCCGATGCTACGGACCCCGACTCGCTCCAGCTTGACCGCGGTCGCGGGCCCGCATCCCGGAAGCCTGGACAGCGGGAGCGGGGCGAGGAAGGAAGCCTCATCACCGGGCCGGACCACGACCAGGCCGCGCGGCTTGCGAAGCTCGGAGGCGACCTTGGCGACCAGCTTGCAGCTCGCCACGCC
>Ga0209220_1000311_pt1 | contig 18604 bp, 24 predicted proteins | sample BlaSpr_A8_OM3_M3_FD_187984 | JGI IMG/M metagenome (GOLD analysis project Ga0209220, IMG submission 187984) | Forest soil microbial communities from Thunder Bay, Ontario, Canada - Black Spruce, Ontario site 2_A8_OM3_M3 (SPAdes) (version 2) | ecosystem: Environmental > Terrestrial > Soil > Boreal... | reverse complement strand
GATGCCGGAAGTCTGACTAGACTCGCCGGTTGAAGGCATGATCGGATTTCCTCGTACGATTCGCCGCAGGGCTTCTATTAGTGCTTTGCTCTTATGCCCTCCGTTGAACATACATCCTCAATAATGCTCTGAGGGATGAAGACGCTGCCAGCTAATTGGGATGTTTCGTGACGGAATCCGCATTAGAAAGTACAGGGGCACCAGCGATTTCTTATCTCGTCGTCGCATTGATGGTCGACCAACCGGCAAAGCGGCCGACAGTCGCCGAGCGTGCGGCCGTAGCGGTCCTTCCCGCGATAGTCGACGCGCGCATCCTTTGCTGCGCACATATCGGCCCAAGGATTGCCTCGAGCGTTTGCCGAATGCCTGCCCGAGCTCGAGCGCCGTCAATGTGCGAAGGCCGCGCTGGTACGGCGACGCCGCAGCGGCAACAGTGTTCGCTAGCGCATAGACGGTCGCACTCAAGCGCGTAGACTCGCGCATAGGCCCCCGAAAACACGTACAGCGTTACGCTGGACTGCAACCAAAAAGGTCGGTCCGGGGGGTCCTCAGTAGTGATCGCACAGACCCCGCTTCGGCGGGGTTTTTGTTTTGTTAATTGTTAAGCGGCGCCGCTCAGTGGCGGCAGGCGTAGGCGGTACGGTGATAGTCTCGGGTCGACCGCGGGGGTGTTTACGAGCATTGACGATCGGACTAGATCAATCGGGAATGCATATCCGACAATAAAAGATGTGCAGATTCGAGTCGAACGCCGCGGCCACTACGGCGTGACGGACGCGAACCGGATACTGAAATTCAACAAACACACTGGCGAGCATGTGCACGTTACGTGCACCAATCCTCTTTGCCATTACGGCGGCATTTCAATCTATCCGATGCTTCATCGGGTTGTCCAAGAAAAGAGGACGCGCCACGGTGAGCTTACCGTCTGCCAGGGGCGGGAACCGTCCGATAAAAGCAAGCGCACTTTTCATCCATGCGGCAACTCATTCCAAACGACGATCAGCATAACGTACAAGACGTAGAGAGGGGCTCGTCCTTCAGTCGGCGCCCGGCTCGCGCTCGTTTGAGGCACGATGTCGCCGTCGGGAAGCTGACGATGTGCTGCTTCTTTGAGCGACATAGAGTTGACGCGGCCAATCCTTAGACGAGTAGGGTTTTTCGCGCCTTTGACTCGCCCCTGCACTATGAAGGTCTTCGCCCCGCCCGCGGATACGCGCACGCCGAACGACTCGACGCTAGAATCTATGTAGGTCTTCTGGCCGGCTGCTGGTACTGCCAGATTTTTGATTGCAATGACGGTGAGCTCCTGCCGGATCGGTGCGCTCTTTTCTTTGATCGGTGTAGTGGCAGCGAGCGTGTCTATGATCGTGGTTTCTCGAAGCATCGAATCCTCCTTTTGGCAACACCTAGTCAACAAAATCGCGCGGCTGCGAATGTTTCGAAAAGGTGCGCGATGTTATGGTGGAAATCCGAAAACGTAAATGTTGCATGGGGTTAGAGTTAGGAAATGTTTCCACTTGTTCACATAAGATGCAGGTGATTATCGAATGCCGAAGCTGAAGGTGCTGCCGCACGCTACGCTGTGCCCGCAGGGCGCCGAGATCGAGGCGCCGAGCGGGAAGTCGATCTGCGATGCGCTGCTCGAGAATCATATCGACATCGAGCATGCCTGCGAGAAATCATGCGCCTGCACCACCTGCCACGTGGTCGTGCGCAAGGGCTACGAGTCGCTCGGCGATGCCGAGGAAAAGGAAGAGGACCTGCTCGACAAGGCCTGGGGCCTTGAAGCGACTTCGCGGCTCTCCTGCCAGGCGAAATTGGGCGACGAGGATCTCACCATCGAGATCCCGAAGTACACGATCAACTACGAGCGCGACGGGGGGGCGAAGAAATGAAGTGGACCGACACGCTGGACATCGCCATCGCCCTCGCGGACCAATACCCCGACCAGGATCCCAGGTCGGTGAACTTCGTGGATCTCTACAAATGGGTGCTCGCGTTGCCGGATTTCAGCGACGATCCGAAGCGTTGCGGCGAAAAAATTCTCGAAGCCATCCAGATGGCCTGGATCGACGAGGCGGAGTAACACTAGCTACTTCTTGCGCAGCGCGCCCCAGAGCTGGTCCAGGCGGTCGTAACGGCCGCAGCCGGTGACGTAGAACTTGTAGCGCACCGGATTCTTCTTGTAGTAATCCTGGTGGTAGTCCTCGGCGGGCCAGAAGTCGCCCGCCGGGACGACCGGCGTCAGGATCGGCTGCCTGAACGGCTTGTCTTTCTCCCACTTCGCTTTCGAGGCCTCGGCAAGACGCTTTTGCTCCTCGCTGTGGAAGAAGATCGCCGGCCGGTATTGCGAGCCGGCGTCGCAGAACTGGCGGTCCTTCACCGTCGGATCGTGGTTCAGCCAGAACTGGTCGAGCAGCCGCTCGTAGCTCACCTTGGCCGGGTCGTATACCACCTGCACCACCTCGGCGTGGCCGGTGATTCCCGAGGACACTTCTTCGTAGGTGGGATGCTTCTTCTGGCCACCCATGTAGCCTGAAGTCGTCGACACGACGCCAGGCACCTTGTCGAAAGCTTCCTCGGTGCACCAGAAGCAGCCGGCGGCAAACGTAGCCTTTTGCAGGTTTTGGCTGAAAACAAAAGAAGGCAGCAATAGAAATAAGCTGAGCAATATCCTGCTGATCATTTCGCGATCTCCCTCAAGACGGCATCAATAACCGGTTGGTCGCGCAAGCACAGCCGCACCTTACGCAGCGGCGAGCGCCGCGCTGCCGCCAGATAAGCCCTGGCGCAGATGTCGAGCGGCACGGCGAAGATGCCGCTGGAAACGGCCGGGAACGATACCGACTGCCAGCCGCGCTCGTCGGCGCAGCGGAATGCGGCGGCAAGCGCCTGCGTCAGCTTGTCTTCCTCCCGGCCCTCGCCGAAGCGCGGACCGACGGCGTGGATCACGCCCTTGAAAGGCAGCTTTCCAGCCGTGGTGACCACCGCGCCGCCGGTCGGGAGCGGGCCGCGGCTCGCGACGATGCGGTCCGATTCCTCCTGCAGCGCCGGCCCGGCGGCGCGAGAAATGATCGCGGCGACGCCGCCGCCGTGCGCGAGGTGGCCGTTCGCGGCGTTGACGATGGCCTCGACCGGCTCTTCGAGCAGGTTACCGCGGACGACCTCGAAGACCCGGCCGGGGGCTACGTCCTCCTGGAAGAGCGCTTTGCTCGCTTTACTCCACCTTCGCTTTTGCCCTAAGCCCCCGCACGAGCTCTTCGACCTTGCTCTGCACCAATTGCTGCTGGATGCGCGGCCTGACTTCGGCGAGCGCCGGGAACTTCACCGGCCGCACGTCGTCGAGCTGGATTACATGGAAGCCGTAGCGCGTGCGCACCGGCGTCTCCGTGTATTTGCCTTTCTCCAGTTTCACGATCGCGTCTGCGAACTGCTTGTCGAACACGCCCGGCACGTTCCAGTCGAGGTCGCCGCCTCGATCCTTGCTGCCGCTGTCCTTGGAGTTCTTGGTCGCCAGCTCGTCGAACTTCCCGCCCTTCTTCAGCTCGGCGATCATGTCCTTGGCCTGGTCCTCGGACTCGACCAGGATGTGGCGCGCCTTGTATTCCTTGTCGCCGGTCTGCGACTTGGCGCGGTCGTATTCCTTCTGTACTTCGTCGTCCGTGATCGGGTGCTTGCGTACCCAGTCGCGGATGTAGGCGCTGACCAGGATCTCCTGGCGCGCCAGGTCGAGCTGTGTCTGCACCTCGGGGCTCTTCGCCATGCCCGAGCGCTGCGCTTCCTGCGCCACGAGCTCCCGGTTGACCAGCTCGTCGCGCACCATGGTGCGTGTCTGGTCATTGTCCGGAGTGCCGCGCGCCGCCTGCTGCTGCATCATGAAGTCCATGCGCGAGCGCGGCACGGCCACGCCGTTCACGGTGGCGACCGAGCCGCCCTTGGCAGCGGGCTTGGCTGCCGGCTTGGCGGCGTCTTTCGGCTCGGCTTGAGCGAGCGCGAGAGCAGGCGCCGCGAGCAGCGCGAGCGCGAGAATTCGTACGTTCATGAGCTTCCTTTCGTTTCTTCGGGGCTGCGCGCCGTGATGGCGAGCGCGTGGATGGGATCCTGCATGAGCTCGCCGAGGGCATGGTACACCATGCGATGACGCGCTACGGTCGGCTGGCCGGTGAAGCGCCGCGACACGATTTGCAGTCGCCAGTGCGTGCCGCCGCCGGGGAGCGCTCCCGCATGTCCGGCGTGCTGCGCGCTCTCGTCGACGAGATCGAGAGAGATCGGCTCGAGCGCCGCGAGGCGCTGCCGGATTCGTTCGGCCACGTTCATTGTTTCTCTTCGACGTACTTGGCGAGGAACAGCGCCTGCCCCACCACGAACAGCAACATCAACCCCATTCCGCCGAACAGCTTGAATGTGGCCCAGATCTTCTCTGAATAGTTGAACGCCACGTAAAGATTCGCGGCTCCCATGAAAACGAAAAAGAAAACCCAGATCCAGTTAAGCCGCACCCACACCGGCGCAGGCAACTGCATCTGCTCAGACAATAAGGCGCGGATAAGGTTTCGACGCATCAATCCGGTCCCTGCCAGTACAGCGCCGAAAAGCCAGTACAGAACTGTCGGCTTCCAAAGGATAAAGGTCTTGTCCCGGAGATAGAGCGTCAGACCGCCGAACACCACGATGATCGCGAGACTCGCCCAAAGCATCGGTTCGATCTTCTTTTTTCGTAATGCGAGCCATCCGATCTGAGCGATCGTGCCGGCGATCGCCACGGCTGTCGCCACGAAAATGTCCCAGATCTGGATAGCGACAAAGAACAGGGCGACGGGGAACAGGTCGAAGAGAAATTTCACTTTGCGCGGGATTCTACCAGCGCCTAGCGCCAGTCGCTGACCGCGCGGCGGGCGGCATTGTTCTCCGGTCGCACGACCAGCCCGAAGGCCGATACGCTGACGGCGTAATTGGCGTCTTCCGCGAGCGGCACGAAGGCAGCGCTGCCGTAGAGCGCGTCAGCGAAGGGCACATATCGGTGGTACCGCCTGAGGAGGGTCCACAGGTCGAGCCCCGGCTCGAGCGAGAGCGCATAGACGGTGCGGGGAGCGGTGCGCTCGCTCGCCACGTCGCTGTAGCGTCCCGAAAGCCGGTCCAGCCGGTAAACGGTGTCGAAACCGGCGACGGTGGCGAGCCCGCGCCATATGAGCACCCGCGCGTCGATCTGCCATTCGTCGCCGCGCAGTTCGAACTGGCGCGGCGTCTCCGCCGGCGGCTGCAGCGTCAGCGCGAAGTGTCGCTCCCCAAGCTGTCGGATAGAGACCTTGGCAGCGAGCTGCTCATGGGTCAAGCGATGGTAGGTGCGCAGGGACGCCGCCGCGAGGCCGGCCGCAACGCCGAGCAGGACCACGAAAGCGCCCAGCAGCAGGTAAAGCGTGCCGGTCGCAAGGCGCAGCCGTCGCAGGCGGCCGAGCGCGATGAGCTCGAGCGGCAGCGCGAGCAGGATGCCGAACGCGGCGATGCCCACCAGCAGAAACTGCGGATCAAGACGCGCAAGCCATTCGATCACGTTGTTAATATAACCAAAACGACAGGAGGGAAACGTGTCGCTGGTCACACTCATCGAATACCCCGACGCAAGCGCCGAGGTAAAGGCAGTCTACGACGACATCATGCGCACGCGCGGCGTGGACTGGATCAACAATTTCTGGAAGGCGCTGGCGAACGACCCGGCGCAGCTCAAGCGCATCTGGGCCAACGTCAAGCAGGTGATGGCGCCCGGTGCCCTCGACCCGTTGATGAAGGAGATGATCTACGTCGCGGTGAGCGCGACCAATGGCTGCGAATACTGCACGTACTCGCACACCGCGGCGGCGCGGAAGAAAGGCATGACGGAGGCCATGTTCATGGAGCTGCTCGCGGTGGTCGGGCTCGCGAACCAGACCAACCGCCTCGCCAACGGGCTGCGCATCGAGGTCGACAAGCAGTTCACTTCCTGAGCAGCTTCCTGCCGTCCGGGCTGACGTAGAACGTCTGCCACGTCTTCCCGTCGGCCCTCACCTCCACGGTCCAATAGCAGCTTCCGCCGGAGCGCAACGTTCGCTCGAGCAGCAGCGCATACTGCACCGCAGCGCCGGCCTGCTGCATGGCGGCGCTCCAGGCTTGGATTTCAGGCAGCGTGCGGACTTTTGTCACTGCGCGCCGCAGCGGCATGTTGCCTTCGTCGAGGTAATCGCAGGCGAGGGCGGGCAGCGCCGCGAGAAAAACGCTTGCCGCGACGGCCGCGGTCCGGTTGCAAAAGAGTTTAAAGAAGGTTGAAGTATTTTCTAGATGGTGTTCTAGTATGCGGACCGCCTCGGGGGGAGGAGCAATGGGGACCAAGGACCGGATCTACCGCCGCACCGCAGCCGGCCAGAAAGCCTGGCAGACGCAGGATCCGGACGTTCCAGCTGAATACCGCCGCATTCTCGACCTGGTAGGCAGCGGGGCGCATTCTGCCGTGCTTCGAGGCAATCTCGGCGGCCATCCTGAATCGCATTTCGACGAGTGGCTCGCCAGTCTGGAAGAACTGGGCCTCATCGAGTCGGTTCCGCATAGCGAAGACGATCTCGACTTCACCGGCAGTTTCAGCGTAGCCGAGATCCGCAAGCAACTCGAGGCCATGGCGAAGGAGAAGCAGAAGCCTTCGTCGGTCTGAGGTCTGCAGTTTCGCATCACGTTACCACCCCGCCTCGGCATCGTCATCCTGCTCGCGATCGCCACCACTTTCGGCGCGAATCACGTCGCGGCGCGTTTCGCTTTCGACCACGGCACAAGCGTCGCCGCTGCTGTTTCGACGCGTTCCGCGGTCACTGCATTGGTGCTGCTGGTGTTGATGCGTGTTCAAGGCGTTTCGTTAGCAGTGCCCCGGACAACCTTGACGCGCGCCCTGTTTGTCGGCCTGCTGGTGGCCACGCAAAGCTTCTGCCTGTACTCCGCCGTGGCGCGTATTCCGGTCGCGCTCGCGCTGCTCGTGTTCCAGACCTGCCCGATGCTGTTCGTGCTGCTTTCGTGGGTCACGGGCAAGGAGAAGCCCAGGCCGAGCGCCTTCCTGGCGATGCCGCTCGCGCTGGTCGGCCTTGCCTTGGCGCTCGACGTTAGGCTCGACCCTCTTTCCGGGCGCCGGGCCGAGATCGGCACCGGCGTGAGCTGGGCGCTCGCTGCCGCGCTCAGCTTCACCCTCGTTTTCTTCTTCAACGCGCACTGGCTCAAGGCGCTCGATGGCCGGCTGCGGACCTTCCTGATGATGGCAGTGACCGCGGCGGTGGTTCTCGCCGGCGGCGCGCTCGCGGATGCGCTGGCGCTGCCCGCGGATGGAAAAGGCTGGCTCGGCCTCGCGTTGCTGACGCTGCTTTACGGCGCCGCGATTACTTCGCTGTTCATCGTGCTGCCGCGCGTCGGCGGTGCCGCGAGCACCGTCGCCCTCAATTTCGAGCCGATCGCGGTGCTGGGCCTCGCTTGGGTGATCCTAGGACAGTCGGTCGCGCCGCTGCAGATCGTCGGCGCTTTCATTGTCGTCGGCGCCATCGCCTGGCTCGGCGAGGCTAAGCACTGATTACGCTTTCATCTCGCGAATAAAGTGTTTCGACCAGTGCGGCGCGTCGCTCGAGCACTGCACGCTGATTGATGTAGCCCTTGTCAGTGATCTCGTTGGCGTCGATCGAGGGCGGCTCGGCCATCACCATGAGACGTGCGGGATGCGTAGAGCTGCCTGTTTCACCGGAAAGGGTTTTCAGCGCCTCAACGAGGCGTGCGCGGATTACGTCCTCGCTCATGCCCTTGATGACGCTTGCATTCAGAAAAACCAGGGCACCCACTTCGCTGCGGCCATGCCCGGTGATCACCGCGTCCTGGATGACCGGGTCGCCGGCGGCGATCAGCTTCACACGCAATGCGCCGACGTGAACCCAGGTCCCGGTGGAGAGCTTGAAGTCCTCGGCAACGCGGCCGTCGAAGACGATGCCTTTCACCGGGTCCGCGGGATCGGCGAACTTCACGATGTCGCCGATGCGGTAGAAGCCTTCGTCGTCGAACGCGGTCCTCGTGAGGTCGGGGCGCTTGTAGTAACCCGGCGTCACATTAGCGCCGCGCACGCGGACTTCGAGCTTGCCCGCCGCAGGAACCAGCTTGAGCTCGCATCCCGCGACCGGCAGGCCGATGACGCCGGCGCGCTCCATGAGGAAATGCACCGAGCTCGCGAGCGGCGAGGTCTCGGTCGACCCCCACGCCGAGAGCATGGCGAGCCGGCCGCCTTTCTCCTTCTGCGCCAGCCGCTCGATGCGCTCCCACAGGTTCTGCGGCAGCGCGGCCGCGGCGTAGAACAGCACGTCGAGCTCGCGGAAGAAGTTGCGGCGCAGCGCGTCGTCCTTTTCGAGGAACGGCAGCAGCAGGTCATAGCCGCGCGGCACGTTGAAGTACATCGTCGGGGCGATCTCCTTCAGGTTGCGCGCCGTCGTCTCCGCCAGGCCGGGCACCGGCTTGCCGCCGTCGATATACAGCGTGCCGCCGTTCCGCAGCACTAGGTTGAAGTTGTGATTGCCGCCGAAGGTATGGTTCCAAGGCAGCCAGTCGACGATCAGCGGCGGCCGGTCCTCCACGAAGGGCCAGGCCTGCGCGAGCATCTGCTGGTTCGCGCACAGCATGCGATGCGTGTTGACCACGCCCTTGGGCAGGCCGGTGGAGCCCGAGGTGAACAGGATCTTCGCAACGGAATTGGGTTCTATTTTTGAAAATTCCCGTTCCATCGTCGAGCCGGGATTGGTCTCCAGCAGGTCGGCGACGGAAGTGGGGTTGGCGCCGACTGCCGCCAGAGCTGCCTTGTACTTCTCTGCATCAGAAACGAATGTCAACCCGGGCTGAACCAGCTCGAAGATGTACTTGAGCTTGCCGAAGTCCTTGGACATCAGCGAGTACGCAGGCGAGATCGGCGCGACCGGCACGCCGACGTGCATGGCGCCCAGCGCGAGCAACGCATGATCGACGCTGTTATCCGAGAGGATCGCAACCGGCCGCTCCTGGTTCAGCCCGAGATTGAGGAGCGCCTGCCCAATCCTGCGCACCGCGCCATAAGTTTCGCGGTAGCTCATCTTGCTCCAGCCCTCGCCCGCCCGCTCGGCAAGGAAAATCCTCTCCGGCCGGTGATCCGACCAATGGACCAGCCACTCGGTCACGCAACGCGCATAGGCGCCGAGCTTCTGCGGCGAGCGCAGGACGATCGTTCCATCGGGCCGGTTCTCGGCGTCGACCTGCGCCGGCGCGAATCTGAGGCTCGACTGGAGCATTACTTCGGCAACAACTGAACAACCTTCTCGCAGGCGGCGATGCTGCGCAGGTGGGAATCCCGCATGCGTTCGATCAGGCCGCGCGCTTCAGGATCCGGAATCCTGGACAAGGATTCTTCAAACCTGCGCACGGCCCAGCGCAATCCCCGCACCAGGAGCTCGATGCGCGCGCGGCTGCCTTTCACGGCCACCGCCTTGTCGAAGAACTCGCCCGTCGCGTGGCTGTAGGGCTCGTGCGAGCGCTTGAGCTGCTCGCCGAGCAGGGCGCAGTTGTGCGCTTCGTCGGCCTGGATGTTGCGGAGCAGCTTCCACTGCTCGCTCTGGCGCGGCCAGTCGTCCATGAAAACGACAAGCGCTTTCGCCCCCGCGCGCTCGGTCTCGAGCATGCGGTTGAGAAATGCGTTCAGCTCCTGGTCAGTGAAGCTTGACGTATTCGTACTCCACCGGCAGGTTGTTGATGCCGCGATCGGGCGGCGCGATCCAGCCGGCCATCTTGCCGGGCTCGATCACCCTGTGCATGAGCGAGTGCACGAATGCCTTGTCGGCTTCGTTCGGGATCCAGCCTGTCAGGCTTCTCTCGTATAAAGATTTATCAACGAGATTCCCCTGAGGATTCACGGCCTGTCCCGCCCAGGCGCCGATGGAGCGCCGGAAGCGCGACGACGGCAGGCTCAGGCGGAACTGCGAGCCGGCGCGCTCGATCGTGCGATTCCAGCGCTTGAGCCCGATCTCGCAGTCCTTGAGATAGGACTCGCGCATCACCTCGTTCAGCGCATTGAGCATGGGAACGTCCGACTCGCCTTCAGGCATAGCCAGCTTGAGAGTTTTTTCTCTCAGGACATGGTCTTCGTACTGGTCTTCGTCCGGGCGTCCCTTGAGGCCGTTGGCGAAATTGGCAGCCGAGTTGGACGAGATCTCCGAGCCGAACAGGTCGAGCGAGGACGAGCACCAGAAGTTGAGATATTTCTGCAGCAGCGGCAGGTCGACCGCGCCGGCGGCACGGATTCGATCTGGGTCGTCGCTGCCCACCTCCTTCATCACCTCGAGGGTGCGCTTCACCACGCGGCTGAGGCCGGTCTCGCCGACGAACATGTGGTGCGCTTCCTCGGTCAGCATGAAGCGGCAGGTGCGCGACAGCGGGTCGAAGGCGCTTTCGGCGAGGCTCTTCAGCTGGTACTTGCCGTCGCGGTCGGTGAAGTAGGTGAAGCAGTAAAGCGACAGCCAGTCCGAGATCGGCTCGTTGAAGGTCGTCAGGATGCGCGGCTTGTCGGCGTCGCCCGAATGGCGCGCGAGCAGCTCCTCGGCCTCTTCGCGGCCGTCGCGGCCGAAGTAGGCGTGGAGCAGGTACACCATCGCCCAGAGATGGCGGCCTTCCTCGACGTTGATCTGGAACAGGTTGCGCAGGTCATAGAGCGAAGGGCAGGTATGCCCGAGCAGGCGCTGCTGCTCGACCGACGCCGGCTCGGTGTCGCCCTGCATCACGATCAGGCGCCGCAACGTGGAGCGGTACTCGCCGGGAACCTGCTGCCAAGCCGGCTGGCCCATCGCGTCGCCGAAGCCGATCTTGCGATCGGCGACCGGGTCGGCGAGGAAAATCCCCCAGCGGTAATCCGGCATCCTGACTTTTCCATAGTTGGCCCAGCCCTGCGCGTCGACCGAGATCGCGGTGCGCAGATAGACATCCGCGCTTTCGAAGTCGTTCGGCCCCATCTCGTGCCACCACTGCAGGAAATGCGGCTGCCAGTGCTCGAGCGCGCGCTGCAGCGTGCGGTCGCTAACGAGGTTGACGTTGTTCGGAATCTTTTCCGCGTAATCGATCGCGCTCATACCCGCTCCCAGTTGAATTTTGCCTTCGAGCCGGTGCCGTAGACCTTGAGCGCGCCTTGCTCGCCCACTGCGTTCGGCCGGTTGAAGATCCAGTTCTGCCACGCGGTGAGCCGTCCGAAGACGCGAGTGGACATCGTTTCAGGGCCGGCGAAGCGCAGGCAGGCTTCCATTCCGGTAAGCGCGTCGGGGCTCAAGCTCGCGCGCTCCTCGATCGCGATGCGCACTTCGTCTTCCCAGTCGATGTCGTCCGGCGTCGAGGTGACGAGACCGAGTTGTCCCGCCTTTTCCGCATCGAGCATTTCATTTTTCGGCAGCTGCGGCACCTCGCCGCAGAAATGCGTGTGCAGGCGCGACACTCCGTTGGCCATCGGATAAGCGCCGAAGTTGAGCGGCGACAGCGCGATCTTCGGTCCGCCTTCCACGTCCAGCATGTAGCTGCGATCGGCGGCGAGCGCGATCTCCAGCAGCGTGCCGGCGAAGCAGGAGCCGGGCTCGATGAGTGCGAACATCGAGCGCGACGAGACGTCGAGGCGCGATAGCGTGCGCCGCAAATAGCCGATCACTTCGCGGACAAACCAGTCGCTCTCATGGGTTTCGAGGAGAGCATCGAGCTGCAGGACTGCCTGCGCGTCTCCTTTGGTTTTCAAAATCCACAAGCCGAGGTCGAGCTGGTTGTGGCGCAGGTCGAGGATCGCGCGGTCGAGCTCGCGCGCCAGGCGCAGCGGGTACCAGTCGGCATTTCTCTCAAGAACGACTTTCCCGGGTCCCTGGATCGTGATTTCTGCGGTGCGCGCGGCCGCATCCAGTTTGACCCCGATGAGCCTGTTTTCGCCCAGGGGAGTGAGCGAAATTCCCTGGCCGCCGGGCCGATCGGACTGCTTCGCCAGCTCGAGCGCCCGGTTCTTCACCATGTCCGCGAACTGCTGCGGCCTGGCGGCGTGGTCGATGAGCTTCCATTCCCTGGCGCGGTCGGCGCGAACGCCCTCCGCAGTGGTGCAGAAGACGTCGGCGAGATCGCGCCGCACCTTGCGCTTGTCGACGAGGCGGGTGAGACCGCCGGTGCCCGGGAGGACGCCAAGCAGCGGCACTTCGGGCAGGCTCACGGTCGAGGAGCGGTCGTCGATCATGGCGATCTCGTCGCAGGCGAGCGCGAGCTCGTAGCCGCCGCCCGCGGTGGCGCCGTTGAGCGCCGCGAGGAACTTGATGCCCGAGTGCGCGCTCGAGTCCTCGATGCCGTTGCGCGTCTCGTTGGTGAACTTGCAGAAGTTCACCTTCCACGCGTGGCTGCTGGTGCCGAGCATGTAGATATTCGCGCCGGAGCAGAAGATGCGGCTCTTGCCGCTCGTGATCACCACCGCCTTCACTTCCGGATGCTCGAAGCGGATGCGGTTGAGCGCATCGTACAGCTCGATGTCGACGCCGAGGTCATAGCTGTTGAGCTTGAGCTTGTATCCGGGCACCAGGCCCTTGTCCTCGTTTACGTCGAGAGTGAGGGTCGCGAGCGGCCCGTCGAAGGTGAGCTTCCAGTGGCTGTAGCGCTCGGGATGGGTTTCGAAGCTGATCATGGGAGGGCTTTTCTGATCTCGGAAAGGCTTTGCCGCAAGGATTTACCCGAAGTATCGAGGGTAACGTCGGCGCGCCCGTACAGGCGCTCACGATCGGCGAGCAGCTTGCGGATCTCGTCGAGCGCCGCCGAGCGGCCCTTGAAAGGCCGCATGTCGCCCTGCGCGATAACGCGCGCCATGTGCTCTTCGGGCGAGGCCTTCAGCCAGACGCACACGCAGCGATCGAGCAGCAGCCGGTAGGTGTCCGGGTCGGTGACGAGACTGCCGCCCGCGGCGATGACCGCGCGCTCGTTCTGGTTCAGCACGCGCTCGAGCGCACGGCGCTCGAAGCGCCGGAAGGCGTCCTGCCCGTACATCGCGAAGACTTCGCCGAGCTTGGCGCCGGCTTCCTTCTCGACCTCGCGGTCGAGCTCGATGAACGGCAGGCCGAGGCTTTGCGCCAGCCTTTCGCCGAGCGTCGACTTGCCTGCGCCGCGCAGGCCGATGAGCGCGATGCGTCCTGCGCGCGGCGCGCCCGGCTCTTCGCGCACCAGCTGCTCGACGGCGACGCCCATGGCGCGCGCGATCTTGCGCAGCAGCAGCACCGAGACGTTGCCGCGGCCCGACTCGAGGAGCGCGAGATAGCGCTCGGACACGCCGGAGGCAAGCGACAGCGCCTTGCGGGTCATGCCGTGCCCGGTGCGCCAGGCGCGCACGCGCTCGCCCAGCTGGATGAGGTAAGCGGCGTCCTGTTGCGGAGCGGTGAGGGGAGCGTTCATGAACTATAGTGCTTGACCTGAATTTTATGATGCAATATATTATTCGTCAATGGCGACGAAGATCTTGATCCTGGTCGGCACCATGACCGGCACGGCGCAGCTCTGCGCCCAGGAAATGGAGCTCGCGCTCGACGACGGCGACACCCAGGTCGAGACGCTCCTCATGGACACGCTGGACAGCTCGGTCTTCTCGCGCGACGGCGCGTTCCTCATATGTACTTCGACCTACGGGCAGGGCGATGTCCCGGACAACGCCAAGGCGCTCTACGAGGATCTGCAGGCCAAGCGGCCGGACCTGTCGGGCGTGCGCTACGGGGTCTTCGGTCTCGGCGACCGGACCTATGCGGAAACCTTCAACTTCGGCGGTAAGCGATTCGACGACATCCTGACCGAGCTTGGCGCTACGCGCATCGGGGAGCGGCACAAGCACGACGCATCGAGCGGCGTGCTGCCCGAGGAGACCGCGCTCGAGTGGTGCCATGAATGGCTCGCGAAGCTGCGCGAAGGGAACAGAGCCGCGGTTTAACCTCTGGCTACTTCTTCAAGCCGATCATCTGCATCAGGCGCGCCAAAGCCGCGTCCTCCTGCGCAATCAGCGCGCTGAACTGAGCAGCCGGCATGAACGCCGGCCGCACTCCCAGGTTCTCGCTTGCCTTCTGGAATTCCGCCGACTCCACGGTCTGGCGGACCGCAGACTCCAGCATCAAAACCGCCGATCTCGGAGTGCCGCGCGGCACGGCGATGCCACGCCAGGCCTCGACCGAGACGTCGAAGCCCTGCTCCCTGGCGGTCGGAATATCGGGCAGGGCGGGATCGCGGTTCGGAATCAGCGCGGCGAGCAGCCGCACCTGACCTTGCTTGACAGGGCCCGACAGTGCGGCAGGTAACTGTACTAGCGCGTCCACGTGGCCGCCGAGCAAGCTTGGCACGACCTGCGCAGCGCCGAAGGGCACTTCGTTCACCTCGACGCCAGCAGCATGGAACAGCGCTGCGAGCGAAATATGCGTGTGGCTGCCGATGCCGGAATGGCCCACCGTGATGAGCTTAGGTCTTGCTTTTGCTTCTTGAATAAGATCGTTCAAAGTCTTCCATCTGGAATCCGAGCGCACGGCAATTACCGGCGACTCGACCAGCACACGCGCCACAGCATCGAACGCCTGGTAGTCGAACGGCAGCTGGCCTGAGTGGTAGGTGGTCGAGATCGAATTGGAATTCCACACCAGCGAATAGCCATCGGGCTTCTGGCTCGCCACATGCTTGTAGCCGATCGCGCCGCCCGCGCCCGGCCGGTTGACTACCAGCACGCGCTGGCCGAGCGCTTTCGACATCCCATCGCCGAGCATGCGCGCCGTGACGTCCGCCGACGTGCCTGCAGGGAACAGGACGGTGATCTCGAGCGGCCCTTTTTGAGGATAGGAAACATCCTGCGCCCCGGCGTGAAAGGCGAGGAGTGCAAGAAAAAAGACAAAGACCTTCACGCAAGGATCTCCTTCACCTCGACCCGCCGTCCTTCCTTCGCCGAACGGATGCCGGCGAGGATTACGGCAAGCGAAGCGGTGCTGCGCTCGCCGTCCATCTCGGGCTCGGCCTCGCCGCGCAGCGCGGCGGCGAACTCCTCCAGCTCCTCGACGATAGGGTCGTTATTGGTGCAGGCGACGGGATCGGCGCGCGTGGCGCCGCGCTTTAAAACGCGCAGGCCCTGGTGGAGGTCGTAATAGGCGCTCGCTTCCTTGCCGTAGATGTTCATCAGGTAATACTCGGAGGCCGAGGCGTAGCTTGCGTTGAGGGTGGAGAGCGCGCCGTTCTCGTGCTCGAGAACCAAGCTCGCGACGTCCGGGTTGTCGCCAGGAAGCACCAGCCGCACGAACCGGCCGCTCACCGCCTTGACCGGGCCGAGGAGATATTCGAGGACGTCGGTGTAGTGGATGCCGATCTGCAGCATCACGCCGCCCGGCATGCCTTCGGCGGTGTAGCGCCACGAGCTCAGATCGATCTTGCCCACGCGGTCGCGGCTGATGTTGGCTTCCGCGTTCACCAGCTTTCCGAAACGCCCTTCCTTAATTTCTCCCTTTACCCATCTGAAATGCGATTCGCGCCGACGTTGATAGCCCAGCGCGAGCACTACCTTCACGCGCCGGCAGGCGTCGGTAATGGCGCGCGCATCGGCAATCGTGTTGGCGATCGGCTTGTCGAGGAACATATGCTTTCCGGCCGCGGCCGCGGCGAGCGTGGTTTCGCGGTGCACCCCGTTCGGCGTAGTGTTGATGATGGCTTCGATCGAGCGGTCGTTCAGAATCGCCTCGTACGAGGCAGCCGCGCGACAGCCGTACTTCGCAGCGAACTTTTCCCGCTTTTCCGCGGAACGGCTATAGCAGGCCGCAATCGTCAGCTTCTTCGAGCGCTGGATGGCATCGGCGAGCACGTCCGACCACCAGCCCATGCCGATGCAGGCCACCTTCACTGCGCGGACGCCCCGATCGATTCGACCGCTTCGCGCGCCAGGCGCTCGTCGAGCTCCCAGTTGCCGCCGGCGACGCCGACGCCGCCGACGCATTCGCCGCCGACCATGATCGGGCAGCCGCCCTCCATCGCCGTCCAGCGCTCCGGCCCGGCGGCGAGCGCGAGCCCCAGCGCGTGTGCGGTATCAAGGGGCTGCCCCTGGGCGCCCTTTGGAGAAGTCGGCCTTTTGTTCGAGGCGGCGCAAACAGCCTTCGTCGTCGCCGAATGCACGGTATGAAACCGGCCGCCTTCCATGCGCTCGAGCAGCAGCAGATGTCCGCCGGCGTCGGCGATGGCGACCGTCACGGCGACGCCGGCCCCCTGAGCGCGGGCGATGGCTGTCGCCAGCATTTTCCTGGCGCCAGCCGCCGTAAGCCGTTTGGTGTCCGCGAAGTACATGCGCTCCTCCTTCGTTATATATTAGTGCATGCCTCTTTCGCACATCGAGCACTTCCTGGTCGCCGCGGACGATATCGACGCCACGCGCGACTGGTACGCGCGGATCCTCGGCATGAAGCCCGGCCCGCACCCGGACTTCGGCTTCCCGGTGCACTGGATGTACCTCGGCGAGACCGACATCGTGCATATCGGGCCGAGCGCGAAGGCCGCCAACGAGATCCAGAAGAAATACCTCGGCCGCACCTCGCAGGACGCGGGGGCGGGCACCGGCGCGCTCGATCACATCGCCTTTCGCGCGAGCGGGCTGCGCGCGATGCTCGAGCATCTGCGCGCCGAGCGCGTGCCGTTCTCGCAGCGCCGCGCGAACGGCCAGGCGCTGTTCCAGCTGTTTCTCTACGATCCGAACGGCATCAAGATCGAGCTCAACTTCGCCGCGCGGGAGGCCGAGGGCATCGAGCCCGAGCTGATGGCCTCCGAACTCATCAAATCCTGATTTTGGAACTGCCCCGCGAATATAACGCCGCGGTGGATTTGATCGGCCGCAACCTGGCCGCCGGACGAGGGGACAAGATCGCCTACGTCGACGACGCCGGCAGCTGCAGCTACGCGCAGCTCGCCGAACGCGTCGATCGCGCCGCCAACGCCCTGCGCGCGCTCGGCATCGAGCGCGAGCAGCGCATCGCCATCGCCATGCTCGACGGCTGCGACTGGCCGGCGCTGTTCCTCGGCGCGATCAAGGCCGGCATCGTGCCGGTGGCGATGAACACCCTGCTGACGCCCGCCGATTACGAATACCAGCTGCGCGACAGCCGGGCGCGGGCTCTGTTCGTGTCGGAGCCGTTGCTGAAGAATTTCCAGCCGATCATCAAGAACTGTCCCGACGTCAAACACGTCGTTTCTCAGATTTCCGATTTTCTTCGGACTGCCGTACCTAAGGCGGAAGCGGCCCCCACCAACCGCGACGACATGTGTTTCTGGCTCTACTCCTCGGGCTCGACGGGGGCGCCGAAGGGCACGGTGCACCTGCATTCACACCTCATCGCCACCGCCGAGCTCTACGCCAAGCCGATCCTCGGCATCCGCGAATCCGACGTCGTGTTCTCGGCGGCGAAGCTCTTCTTCGCCTACGGGTTGGGCAACGCGCTCACCTTTCCTCTGGCGGTTGGCGCGACCACGATTCTCATGGCGGAGCGGCCCACGCCCGACGCGGTTTTCAAGCGGCTCACCGAGAAGCAGCCCACGATTTTTTATGCTGTACCGACTTTGTATGCAGCGCTTCTGGCCAGTCCGAATTTTCCAGAACGATCGAAACTGAAATTAAGAATCTGTACTTCGGCTGGCGAAGCACTGCCCGCCGACCTCGGCAAGCGCTGGACCGAGCGCACCGGCGTAGAGATCCTCGACGGCATCGGCTCGACCGAGATGCTGCACATCTTCCTTTCAAATCGGCCGGGCGAAGTGCGCTACGGCACGACCGGGAAGCCGGTGCCGGGATACCAGGTGCGCCTGGTCGATGACCACGGCAACGTGATCAGCAAGCCGGGCGAGCTCGGCGAGCTGCAGATCAGCGGGCCGACCAGCGCGCTCATGTACTGGAACCAGCGCGAGCGCACCAAGAACACCTTTCAGGGCCCGTGGACCCGCAGCGGCGACAAGTACACCGTGGACGAGCAGGGCTACTACACCTACGGCGGGCGCTCGGATGACATGCTGAAGGTGAGCGGCATCTACGTCTCGCCGGTCGAGGTCGAGGCGGCACTCATTACCCACGAGGTCGTGCTTGAAGCCGCGGTGGTAGGTGCCGAGGATGAAAACAAGCTCGTGAAGCCCAAAGCTTTCATTGTGCTGAAGGCGGGTCATACCCCGAGCGAGTCGCTGAAGGCTGCACTGCAGCAGCACGTCAAGGCAAAGCTCGCGCCCTACAAGTACCCGCGCTGGATAGAATTCCTCAACGAATTGCCGAAGACGGCGACCGGCAAGATCCAACGCTTCAAATTGCGGCCTTAGCAGTATGGAGAAGCCGTCATTTAGCGGTGCTATCCTTGCCCCGATGCAGCGCGTGCTGCTGTCTGCGCCCCCACTAGGTTGAACATGGCTACCAAACCCGAACAAATGACCAGCGAGCTGAAGGTCGATCCTGCGTCCCTGTACCAGGAGGAGATCTTCACCGACCGCCGCGTCGGCACCATCCGGCGCCTGACCCCGATCAAGAGGGACGGCACGCGCGATACAGCGCGCGCCGTGCTCTACA
>Ga0209220_1000310_pt1 | contig 18607 bp, 19 predicted proteins | sample BlaSpr_A8_OM3_M3_FD_187984 | JGI IMG/M metagenome (GOLD analysis project Ga0209220, IMG submission 187984) | Forest soil microbial communities from Thunder Bay, Ontario, Canada - Black Spruce, Ontario site 2_A8_OM3_M3 (SPAdes) (version 2) | ecosystem: Environmental > Terrestrial > Soil > Boreal... | reverse complement strand
GGGACCCAGAAACTGCCATCGAAGTCCATCGCCAATGGCCAGTCGAGCCCGCAGTGGGTGTAGAGGCGAAATTGATACGACACACCCGGGCTGGCCCGGCCGGAGCGGGGGAAATAGCGGAAAAGATCGTTGCCGACCGGTTGCGGTGCAACCGAGCCGACCTGCGGCGGTAGCGATCGCACGCCCGATGACACCATCTCGTCGATGATGGCCGCCGCCAGCACAATGGCCAGCACCGTAACCGCCACGAGGAGTACCCGTGTTGGCATCTGCCAGCGGGTCACCGAGGCCACGCGCCACCAGTCCCGATTTGGCGTCTTCACGTCGGTAAGATTGTTCCATGCTCATGGCGATCGGCAGTGACGAGCGGACGCACGTGACCGACGCCGTCGTCGATCACCTACGTGGCGTCGGCATCGACGTCGAGCTGCACGGTCCGTTGAACGACCGCCCGATGGACTGGGTCGACGTAGGCCGGGAGGTCGGTGAGCGGGTTGCATCGGGCGCGTGCCAGCAGGGCGTCCTGTTTTGCTGGACCGGTACCGGCGTCTCAATCGCGGCCAACAAGGTACCCGGGATCCGCGCCGCCCTGTGCGCCGACGCCGAGACGGCGAAGGGTGCGCGTCGCTGGAACGACGCCAACGTGCTGGTAATGAGTCTGCGGGCGACACCGGAAGCCGTCGCGAAAGAGATCTGCGATGCCTGGTTGGAAACGGGCCCCGATGCGGCCGAACTCGGGACGATCGCCAAGGTCGAGAGTCCCCACCCTGCCTTCCCCCAGAGGGGGAGGGAGAGCTGAATGGCGACCAATCTCGCCGACCAGAAGTGCGTCCCCTGTCGCGGCGGCACGCCGCCGCTCACCCATGACCAGATCGTGCCGCTGCAGGACCAACTCGCGGGATGGCTGGTCGAGGCGGATAAGAAGCTCATCAAATACTTCAAGTTCAAGAACTGGCTCGAGGCCGTCGATTTTGTCAACCGGATCTCACCGCTGGCCGAGGCGGAGAATCACCATCCCGATCTCTATGTCCGCTGGGGCGAGGTTCGTGTGTACCTCTGGACGCACAAGATCAATGGCCTGACCGAAAGTGACTTCTACATGGCGGCCAAGATCGACCGCGTCCTTGCCCCGGCGTGATCACCCTGATCCACGGCGGCGAGAGCTACCTTGTCGATCGCGCCGCGCGTGACCTGGTGCAGCCGCTGCGCAGCGGGCTGACACTGGAGTTCAATTACGAGGACATCCAGGCGGATGCGCTCCATGCCGACGCCTTCGCCGAGAAAGCCGGCACGCTTCCCTTCATCGATCCACTGCGGGTGCTCGTGCTGCGCGATTGGGGCCTGCTGACGGGCAAGAAAGACAAGGGCGCGGGCGCGGAGCGGGCGGCAGCATACCTGGAGGGAATCCCGGATACGACCCAACTGGTCATCGTGGTGCACGTGCTGGTCGCCCCTGGTAATGCCTTGTACAAGACGATCGCGGCCATGGAGAAGGACAGGCGCGCTCGCGTCCAGCGCTTCGAGCCGCCGCGGCGATCCGATCGCGCCGGCTGGGTGCGCAAGCTAGCCGAGGAACGGGGGCTCACGATCACGCCCGGGGCCGTGCGGGTGCTGCTCGAGCGATCGCAGCCCGACCTGCGCCTGCTCGACCAGGAGATCGCCAAGCTCGCCATGTATGCGTCGCCGTCGACTCGCATCGACGACGAGGCCGTCCGCGCCCTCGTCAGCGACACGCGTGAGGAAGAGATCTTCGCGCTGACCGACTCACTCGCAAGCGGCCGTCCGGGTGAGGTCGCGGGCGTACTGCAATCGCTGCTCGATGCGGGCCGCGAGCCCACCTGGTTGCTCTATACGCTCGTCAGCCATTGGCGGCGGCTGCTCCAGGCCAGGGCGGTGAGGGACCGGGGCGGGTCGCTGGCCGATCTCCAGGCCAAGCTCTCTGACCATCCCTTCGTGGTGGAGAAGGCCTACCGGCAGGCGGTCGATTACACGGCCGCCGACCTCGACCGCGGGTTTCATGACCTGCTGCGGATCGAGGAGCAGATCAAGCTCGGTGAGCTGGACGCCCGGCTCGCCGTCGAAGGCTTCATCCTGGAACAAGTCCTCAGCACCGCCAGCTGAGCGGGAGAGACTCCGGTCGTCGCGCGCCGGGCTAGGCTTTTGCTTTCGCGGGCTTAGAGGCCGGCTTCTTGGACGCGGGAGTTGGCTTCGCCGATGCCTTCGACGGCGTCTTGGGGACGGTGGCGGTCGGCGCTAGCTTGGCGAGCGCACTCATCAGGCGGGCCTTGCGACGGGACGCATTGTTGGCATGCAGGACCCCTTTCTCGGCGGCCTTATCCAGCGCGCTGATGGCCCGGCGAACTTCCTCGCTCGTCAGGCTGGCCGCCTCCGGTAGGGCGGGACGCCGGGCGCGTGAGACCAGCGTCTTCACCGCCGAGCGGGTGGACCGATTCCGGTCGCGCTTCCTCAGTGAGGCGCGCACGCGCTTTTTGGCCGATTGGGTATTCGCCATGCGAGCGGTGATTATAGCGGAGCGCAACTACAATGACCCCCGATGACTAGCGAGCGGCGGCGCATCGCGTCGGCCGCGACGCTCATCCTGGTCGCCTACGGACTGAGCCGGGTCCTCGGTGCCGTACGCGAGCTGGTGATCGCCAACACCTTCGGAACCAGCCATGAGATCGACAACTACCGCGTGGCCTTCGGCGTCCCTGACCTCCTGTTCAATCTCTTGCTGGCGGGCGCCATCAGCTCGGCATTCATCCCGGTCCTGTCCGAGCACCTGGCGAAAGGCGAGAACCAGCGTGCCCGCGAGATCGCACAGCGGGTCCTCAATGCGGCGGTTCTGATCCTGACACTGGGCGCGGTCGTGCTGTTCATCGTGGCCCCCTTCTATGTCTCGCTGATCGCCTTCGGCTATAGCTCCCACGATCACGAGGTCATCGTCGGGTTGACCCGGATCCTGCTGCTCCAACCAATCTTTCTCGGCGCGGGCGGGATGGTGATCGGCATCCTGACGGCCTATCAACGATTCCTGGCCCAGGCGCTCGCGCCGCTCTTCTACAACGGCGCGATCATCGTGGCCGCTGCCGCTTTCGCCCCCCGCTATCGCGTGACGGCATTGGCGGTTGGGGTGGTTGCCGGAGCCATGCTGCACTTCGGCGTACAGCTGCCGGCGCTTTGGCGAACCGGCTGGCGCCCGACCCGTGCCCTGGGCCTCAACGATCCCGGCGTACGAAAAGTCGGCCGTCTGATGTTTCCGATCGCGCTCGGTCTCGCCGCCGCCCAGGTAAACGTGTTCGTCGATACCATCCTGGGGACGTCGCTGCCGCACGGCCGCGTCGCCGCGCTCCGCTACGCCGACACCATGGCACAGCTGCCACTTGGCACCTTCTCGCAGGCACTTGCCTTCGTGCTCTTTCCTTTCCTCGCGCGAGATGCCGCGCTCGGCGCCATCGAATCCATCCGCCATCGCACCGCGCTCGCCCTGCGCCTCAACATCTTTGTGCTGGTTCCAGCGTCCGTGGGCCTCGCACTGCTCGGCGTCCCGATCACCGCCGCACTCTTCGAGCGGGGTCAGTTCGGGCCTGGGTCGGTGCGGGAAACCGCATTCGCCCTCACCTTCTTCAGCCTTGGGCTGGCGGGACAGGCGGCGACCGCCCTCCTGGTCCGGGTCTTCTACGCCCTGCAGGACGTGATGACGCCGCTGCGCATTTCGCTGGTCGTGATCGGGGTCAACCTGGCGACCAACATCGTCCTGGTGCACCTGCTGGCACAGGGTGGCCTGGCGTTGGGCACCTCGATCGCCGCTACCTTGAACGCGATCCTGCTGGGACGCGCCCTGCGGGGCCGGCTTGGCGGGCTCGAGGGCCGGCAGATTCTGAACACCGCCCGTCGCGCCGTCATCGGTGTCGTTCCGATGGCCGTGGTCGTCGCCGGCGTCGCCTATCTGATCACGGGTGGTTCGCTGCAAGGCGGGCTGCGGCCGCTGGTGGCGACGCTGGTGGCGATCGCACTGGCGGTCGTGACCTACTTCGGCGTCGAGTTATTGCTGCGCAGCGAGGAACCCGGCGTCCTCCTCTCGGTCATCCGGCGGGATCGCTCGCGCGTGTAGTGTGCTGACGTGGCGCTGATCCTCCCGGCTTACGCGAAGCTCAACCTGACGCTCGACGTCACGGGACGCCGCCCCAACGGCTATCACGACATCGATTCCGTGATGCAAACCATCTCGCTGCATGACCTCGTCCTGGTCGAGCGGACCGACTGCCGCGTCTTCGAGGTGGTTGGGCCGGCGATCGAGGGTGAGAACCTCGTGCTCAAGGCGGCGCGCGAGCTCGAGGGCCGGGTGGGCAGGGCGCTGCCCTTCACGATTCGGCTGTTCAAGCGGACCCCAATGGGCGCGGGGCTTGGCGGCGGCAGCGCCGATGCGGCCGCGTTTTTGAAAGCCGCCAACCTTCTATATGGGTTGAAGCTGACATCCGGCGAACTGATCGAAATCGCGTCCCGGGTTGGGCAGGACGTACCGTTCTTGCTTTCGGGAGGGACGGCACGCGCGACCGGTCTCGGGTCGACGCTGTCGCCGCTGCCGCCGGTGCCCTCGAGCTGGCGCTTCCTGGTCGTCTTTCCGCCGATCCAGATTTCGACGCGGGCCGTCTACGAGGCGGTCGACGGCAGCGCGCCGAGCGGGCGACGCACTCCGGCGCTGGTCGCCGCACTTTCAGAGAAGGGGAGGGAGGTCGTCTTTGGTAATGACCTGGAGGCGGCGAGCCGGCGCCTCTTCCCCGCGCTTGATGACGCCATCAATCGGCTGCGCGAGGCCGTGCCGGGGCTCACGATGAGTGGAACCGGGGCCGCATTATTTGCCGTGTTTGCCGGCCGGCTGGATGCTGAACGCGCCCGGGAGGCGGTTCGTGGACTGGGCTACCCGGCATGGCTGTGCCGTCCCGTCCCGGCCGCGGCCTGATGCGCGCCCGACTCGGAGCGCGGGGGACGGTGGCCCTCTGGGCTGGCAAGCTGACCGCCTCGCTGAGTCGCGGCTTGCGGCGCGGCGGCGGCACGACGCTTCCAGGCGATGTCTCGCGCTGGGTCGACCCGAAGATCCTCACCAAGCTCTCGCGCTCGCTGATCGACGGAACCGTCGTGGTGACCGGGACAAATGGCAAGACGACCACCGCCGCGCTGCTGCGCCACATCCTCGAGGCGCAGGGCCACCCGGCTGTCGCTAACCAGGCTGGGGCAAACCTGATCTTCGGCGTCACTGCCGCGCTTGTGGATCGGACCAGCTGGGCCGGCGCGGTGCCGGCGACGGTTGGCCTCTTCGAGATCGACGAGGCCAGCCTGCCGCGACTCGTACAGGAGGTCGCTCCAGGCACGATCGTGGTTACCAATCTCTTTCGCGATCAGCTCGACCGCTACGGCGAGCTGGAAACCACCGCGGCCCACATTCGGCGGGCGCTGGTCCAGGGCCCGGAGGGCACGACAGCCGTGCTGAACGCCGACGACCCGATGGTGGCGGCACTCGGCGATGACCTGCCCCGCGTCATCTACGCGGGGCTCGACGATGCCAGCCTGCTGCGGCCGGAACTCAGTCACGGGGCCGACGCCAAGTTTTGCCCGCGATGCGGCACCGCGTTTGTCTTCGAGGGTGTCTACTTCGGACACGTCGGCCACTACCGCTGTCCCCGCGGCGACTTTGTGCGGCCCTCACCCGATATCCGTGCGACGTCGGTATCGATCGAGGGTATGGAGCGGATGCGACTTCGCGTCACCGACGGATCGCAAGAGGCTAGCGTCGAGGTCCCGCTGTCCGGGCTGTACAACGCCTACAACATCGTGATGGCGTTGGCCGCGGCGAAGGCGATGGGTGTGCCGCTCGCCGGGAGCGCGGCGGCGCTGCGGGACTTCACGCCCGCCTTCGGCCGGATGGAGCGGACCGTCATCGATGGGCGGCCGGCGGTCCTGCTGCTCGCCAAAAACCCGACCGGGTTCAACGAGGTGCTGCGCACGGCGATCCAGTTCGGCAAGGCGAGGTCGTTCCTGATCGCGCTGAACGACCGAATCGCCGACGGCCGGGACGTCTCGTGGATCTGGGATGTGGACTTCGAGCAGCTCACGGACGTGGCGCGACACATCGTCGTAAGCGGCGACCGCGCGCTCGACTTGCGAGTGCGACTCAAGTACGCGCAGATTCCAGCCGACCGCATCGAGGTGGTCACCGACTGGGGCGACGCGCTCCAGCGCGCGGCGCGCGCGACCCCAGAAGGGGAGACGCTGTTCATCCTGCCGACCTACACCGCGATGCTCGAATTGCGCGCGGTCCTAACCCGGGATGGGGCGCTCCAGCCCTACTGGCAGGGCCGGACGGTTGACGCGAAGCCACAGGGCCCCGACGGCACCGGCGCTGAGCAGCGCGGCGATGTTGCCGACATGACTGAGAACGGCGACGGCCGTCACCAGGGCCGCCGGTCGCGCCCCGAAGGTGCTGAGCACGAGTAAGAAAAATCCCTCGTAGGTTCCCACCGAGCCCGGTGTGATGCTGATCGCCTGGCTGACCACGAAGATGGTGCAGGCCAGCACCAGGGTGGCCAGCGAGAGTTCAGGCGACAGCGCCCGGAAGAACGCGACCAGGCCGACCACGATGCAGAGCCAGACCAGCACGCTGAGCGCGCCCGCGGCCGCCAGCCGGCGCGGCGAGCGCAGCGACGCAAACCCTTTCAAGACCGAGGCCGCAAACGTCTCGACGAAGATCCGCAGGCGCGCGGGCAGTCGCGTTGCGATCCGCTCGAGGATGGCGAGCGTCGCCTGTGGGTTTGTAACCATCAGGTAGGCGACGACCGCGATCGCGAGCGAGACGGCGGCGATGACCAGCACGCCGGTCCAGAGCCCGAAGCTGTTCGAGTTCCCGCCGGAAATGACCGCCGACGCGACGGCGATTACGAGCAGCGCCAGCACGTCCAGGACTCGCTCGACAACGACGGTCGCGCCCGCCTCGCCGACGCCGATCTTGACGCGAGGGGCGATCGCACCGATCCGCAGCAGCTCGCCCAGCTTGAACGGCGAGACCGAGTTGAGCGCGAACCCGATCGCCGTCACGGCGGTGGCGTCGCCGAGGCTCGTGTGAGGGGCCGAGGCCCGCAGGATGACCTGCCAGCGCCAGCCGCGCACCAGGATGAACCCCACGTACGCGAGTTCCGCGAGCACGATCCATCCCGGCGAGGCATGCCCGATCGCCGCCCCGACCTCGCTTGGATGGACGGTGCGCAGCAGCCCATAGAGGATCAGCAGGCCGACGGCCAGCAGGATGGCCGCCTGAACGGCCCGCCGGCGGGTCAGCTCCGTCTCCCGGTGAGCCGGAGCACGGTCGCCATCGCCCGGAAAATCTCCTGGCGCGAAATCTTGGACTCGCCGCGCGTCCGGTCGGTAAATGTGATCGGCAGCTCGACGATGGTGAGCCCGGCGCGCTCGCAACGGGTCAGAAGCTCGACCAGGGCGGAGTATCCAGACGAGCGGAGCGGGCGTGTGACGAGAAACTGGAGTGCGCGGATACTGTAGCAACGGAAGCCGCCGGTGCAGTCGTGCGTCCGCAGCTGGAGCATCTGCCGCGCGACGAAGTTCGCACTCGCGCTCAACACCCGGCGATCGGTGCCCCACCCCTCGATCGCGCCGCCCGGAACGTACCGCGAACCAACTGACAGGTGCGCCCCATCCTCGACCGCCTGTATCAGTGCGGGGATGCGCTCGGGCGGATGCGAGAAGTCCGAATCCGTCGTCAGGACGGAGGTGTACCCGTGCTGCAGGCCGTACGCGAACCCGGCCATGTACGCGGTCCCCAGGCCAAGCTTCGCCGGCCGCGCCATGATCTCCAGTCGAGCGTCTTTCAGGATCTGGGTCCGCACCAGGTCGCCGGTGCCGTCTGGGGACGCGTCATCGATGACCAGGACGTCGACCTCCGGCGCCACGTCGTGCACCCGCTCGACGAGGGCCAGGATATTGCTGACCTCGTTGTAGGTCGGAATGACGACCAGCGGGCGAGCCACGCGCCGTACCATACCCAATGTGACCGAGCCGGTGCTGCGGATTGCGCACCTCTACGCGGATGAGATGAACATTTACGGTGACCGCGGGAATATCCTGACGCTGCAAAGGCGGACCGAATGGCGCGGGATCCCGGTCGAAGTGCGAGCCATTGGGCGGGGTCCGTCGCCTGACCTGTCCGACATCGACCTCATCTTCTGGGGCGGCGGCCAGGATCGCGACCAGGAGCTGGTCTTCACCGACGCGGCTCGGTACAAGGTCCAGGCGATTCGCATGGCGATCGACGGCGGCGCCGTCGTCCTCGCCGTTTGCGGCGGCTACCAGTTGCTCGGCGAGTACTACGTCACCGCCGACGGCAAACGGCTGCCGGGCCTCGGACTCGTCGACCTCCACACTGTGCCCGGATCCCGGCGAAACATCGGCAACATCGTGATCGAGACCAGCACGCTCGACCTCGATCCCCCGACGCTCGTCGGCTTCGAGAACCACAGTGGCAAAACCTACCTCGGGGCCGGCTTGCAACCTCTCGGCCGGGTGGTGCGTGGGGCGGGCAACAATGGCGAAGACGGGACCGAGGGGGTGGCGTCCGGAAACGTCTTCGGCACCTACCTGCATGGCTCGTTGCTACCAAAGAATCCCCGCTTCGCGGACCTGCTTCTGCGGCGCGCGTTACAAAGGCGCGGCTTCACCCGTTTGGAACCGTTGGATGACACCGTGGAGATGTCGGCTCACGAAAGCGTGCGACAGGTAGTCTTGAAGCGATGAGCGAGCCGGGCCTCGTCGTCACGCCGAAGGTTCGCGTGGCACCGGCCGCGATCTTCCGGCGCCCCAACTGGCTGCCACTGGTCCTGATCGCGGGCGACGCGTTGATCGCCGGCGTTTCCGTGATCCTGGCGTACGAGTACCGCTATCACCTGGACCGCATTCCGCAAGTCGTCAAGGAGCCACTCGCCTTCGGGCCATATGTGGCCGCCATCCCCTTCGTTATCGCCATCTTTCTCTTCGCGCTGGCGGTGAACCAGCAATACCGATCCTGGCGGGGGCGGACCCTCGTCGACCAGCTGTTCGCGATGGGCGGTGGCCTCGCACTCGCGGCCATGCTGATGCTCGCCGGCATGTCCCTCTATCGCGGCTTCGAATACGCCCGGCTCACCCTCGTCTACACGGTCGTGATTGCGTTCGTCCTGATGACCGTCGAGCGGTACTTGTTGCGCCAGTACGAGACACGATTGCGGCGGCGTGGCATCGGGACGGAACGGGTCTTGATGGTGGGAACGGGGACGGGCAGTGAACTACTCATCCACCGGATGGCCATGTTCCCCCAGTATGGATATCACGTCGGTGGCGTCCTGGACGATCGGCTCGAGGTGGGGGGCACCTTCGCCGGTGCGCCTGTCGTTGGGCGGATCCAGGACCTCCGTCAGATCATCCCCCAGATGGGCATCGACCAGGTCTTCGTCGCGGTGCCCGGCGCAACCAACGACGAGATCCTGCATTTGATCAAGACCTGTGACGACCTGCAGGCCGAGTTCAAGCTCGTACCCGACTTGCTCGAGGTGATGAGTACCCGCGCCGCGGTTGATGCCATCGACGGCCTGCCACTGATCGGCATCCGGCGCAGCCGCCTCCGCGGACCGGCCGCCGTGCTCAAGCGGGCGATCGACATCCTGGTAAGCGCCGTGGCACTGATCATCGCCTCGCCCTTCATGCTGGTGATCGCGATTCTGATCAAGCTCACGTCGCCGAGCGGCCCGGTGCTGTTCCGGCAGCCACGGGTCGGGCTGCACGACAACCGGTTCACGGTCTACAAATTCCGGTCGATGATCCCCGATGCCGAGGCGCAGACCGGACCGATGGTCGCGACACCCGACGACGAGCGAACCACGCCGGTCGGACGGGTGCTGCGCCGGCTCAGCCTCGACGAATTGCCGCAGCTATTCAACATTCTCAAGGGCGACATGAGCCTGGTCGGACCGCGGCCGATGCCGGTCTTCTTGGTGGAGCGCTTTACCGAGGAGATCCCCCGTTACCTGGAACGGCACCAGGTCAGGCCCGGGTTGACCGGCTGGGCCCAGGTCAACGACTTGCGTGGCGGGGAAGCCTTCGCCGATCGGGCCATGTACGACATCTATTACGTGGAGAACTGGTCGCTAGCGCTCGACCTGAAGATCCTGATCCTGACGGGCGCCCGGGTCTTCTTCCAGCGCCGAGCTTATTAGGCGAACGCCCAGCGCCGACTCGTAGGCCGCCACGGTCTGGCGGGCCGATCGCTCCCAGGTAAAGCTTTTCGCGCGCTCGATGCCCAGCTGGCGCGCCCGGGTCGTGCTCGGCGCGTCGAGGATCTGCGCGATGGCGCGCGCAAAGGCGGCGGGGTCGTTGGGATCGCAAAACATGGCGACGCCGTCGGCGAGCTCGCGGAGCACCGGGAGATCGCTGCAGATCACGGGAACGCCACACGCCATCGCCTCGATGACCGGCAGGCCGAAGCCCTCGGCCTTCGAAGGCAGCACGACCACGGCGGCACCCCGGTAGAGGTCGGGCACCGCACTCTCTGGCAGGCGGCCGGGAAGCACCACGGAACCCTCGGGCAAACCGGCCGCGGCCTGCCGCACCTCCGGGTGGCGTGGATCGTCGCCGGCGATGACCAGCTGGGCCTTCGGGTGCGTCTGCCGCACCATCTTGAAGGCTTCGAGGAGCATCGGCAAGTTCTTGTACGCCTTCCACTGGCCGAGATAAAAGACGTAGGGCGGGCGGATCCGCAAGCGCACCTGCCAGGCGGCCTCCCCTTCGGCATTTCGGGTGGCCTGGAAGCGGTCATCCGCGGCCTCCGGGATCGAGAGCACCCGGCCGGCAGATGCAGGAAAGCTCTGCTTGACTGCCAGCGCAGTCGCCGCCGAGGGCGTAATGATCCGCTCGGCGCGGCGCACCGCATTGCGCATCAACATCTGGTTAACGACCCGCGGCAGCGGCCCCGAGTGGATTTCCGGGAATTGAAAAGGAAAGAGGTCGTGGACGGTCACGACGAAATGCACCGGCTTGATCAGCGGCAAGTTGTAATGCGGGAAATGGATCAGGTCGAGGTGGGCTCGCAACAGGCTGAGCGGCAACAACGACTGCTCGGCCAGGCGATACGGTTGGGCGTTGACCGTCAGTAACGCGGGCTCGCCGCCGATCAACGCCCGAACGATGGCAGCGTCCGGACGGCTGGCGAGCACAGTGAGGCGCCGGCCTAACAGCAGCGCCAGTTCGGGAAGCAGCCCGCTAATATAGCGACCAATGCCCAGCGCCCCGATCAGGCGCGCGTCGAATCCGATCCCCCTAGCGGTCAAACCACCGTCATGGTGAGCGATCCATAGGATTATCGCGCACGTCTGACGAGGCGATGACCCAGCCGCGAGTTCAGTCCCCGGCGCTGGGGGGTGTGCTGGGAGGCCGATACCGCTATTCGCTGTTCGCCGCCGGTCTGGCAGGCGCGCTCGCGCCGGCCTACGTGATCCGCTGGCACATCGGACCGTTGCCGACGACGCTACTCGAGGTGGCAATCCTTACCACTATCGCCGTCTTTGCGCTCGAGACCGTTCAGCAGCGGCTGCCGATCGTATGGCGCGGCCCGCTGACTGCCCCCGCCATCGTTTTCATCGTGGCCGGGGCGATCTCGGTCGTGGTCTCCGGCGATCATCGGGCGGCGCTTGGACTCTTCCGCGCCTATTTCCTCGAGCCGGCGGCGTTTTTTCTGATCGTCGGCGCGGTCGCATCGACGCCGCGGCGCGCCGGGCTCATTCTGCTTGGTTTGGCCGCCGGCGGCGCGGTGGTCGCCATCCTCAACGGCGCGGTCGTGCTCGATTCCATCCGCCACCACGTGCTTGACCTGGCCACGACGCCGCCGGTCGCTATCTACCAAACGGCGAACGCCGTGTCGCTTTATCTCATCCCGCTGGTCGCGATGGCGGCCGCCATCCTCGTGCACGGCCGTGGCCGGGCAGAGCGATGGTTGAGCGGGCTGTTCCTGGCGGTGGCGGTGCCCGCCTGCCTGCTCAGCTTTTCGCGTGGAGGCTACCTGGCGCTGGCCGCGGTGGGGCTTGGCCTTGCCATCTCTCATCGATGGGCCAAGCTTCTAGTGCCCGGGTTCGTTGTTGTCGCGCTCGCCGTGAGCCAGGTGCCGCTGATCCGACATCGGATTGCGTACGAGTTGCATCCGCTCCCGGGCAACACCTTCGACTTTCGACTGCGGATCTGGGGGCAGACCCTTCGCCTGTTGAGCCACCACCCGGTGTTCGGCATCGGCCTGTCCAATTACCAGCAGGCGATGGGTCCCTACTGGCAGGACCTGCCCAGGGTCATCTACCCGCACAACATCGTGCTGAACTTCTGGGCAGTGACCGGGCTCCTGGGGCTGGCCGGCTTTTTCTGGCTCACCATCCGGGCCTTCGTGCTCGGGTGGCGAGGCTGGCGTCGCCATCCGGCGGAATGGCGGCCCTACGACCTCGGCGTCATGCTGGTCCTGGTGGCCATGTTCGTCCACGGGCTGGTCGACGTCCCCTTCTTCAAGAACGACCTCAGCTTCGAGTTCTGGGCGCTGCTGGGGATCCTCTGGGCCGCCGATCGCTGGAGCGGCGCGGGGACCGCGTTATACGGACGTGCCGGAACCTGAGACCTCGAATTCCGACTACTCGGGGGTGGTTCGGGACAGCCAGGCCGCGATCCTGGCCAGCGCCGAACGCATCACGGTGGTCGGGCGCTGGGTGGTGCTGGCGGCGGCCGTCATCCTCAACCACTTCGGCAACGAGAACTCGCCGGCCTCCGTGTTCATCGTCGATACCATCCTCTTCAGCTGGGGCCTGGTCAACCTGGTGGTTTCGGTGGTGCTGGTCCGCGGCTACCGGCCGGGGCGCTGGTTCGGCTTCCTCACCACCGGCATCGACCTCATGGTGGCGACCAGCATCCTCTACTTTTCCGGTGGATACGGCGCGCCCACCGACTTCTCGCTCCTCTTCTATCTGCTGATCATCGCGTCGGCGGTGCGCCTCGGCCTGCCCGGCTCGCTGGCGACGGCAACCGTGGTCTCGCTCCTCTATGTCGTGATCGGCGGGTTGACCGGCTTTGCCCGGATCTCACCACCACCCGGGTTCGTGATCGGTCGCGTCTTCCTCTTTCTCTTCGTGGCACTGGTCGCCGGGTTGCTGGTTGGCGATATCCGCAGCCGGCTCGATCGGGCGTTGCGCACCGCCATCGAGCGCGCGACCCAGCTCGATGAGACCCGCCGCCGGGAAGCCCTCGAAAAAGAGCGGGTCGACCGATTGGAGGAAATCGACAAGGTGCGCACCGACTTTATCGCGATGGTGGCGCACGAGCTGCAAACGCCGCTGGCCAGCATCAAGACCCAGGCCGACACGCTGCTGAACCAGCGACACCGGCTCGACCAGGAAACGCGCGAGGCGCTGGTCGATGGGATACACCGCAGCGCCGCCAGCCTGAGCGACCTGGTGCAGGACTTCGCGGCCGTCAATCGAATCGAGAACAATGAGTTCACCTACCATTTCGAGCGACTCGACCTGGCCGATTTCGTGCAGGACGTGGTCGGGCATTTCCGGTCGGACCCCCACCGCTTCCCGATGCGGGTGCGAGTAGAGCCCGGGCTGGTGGTGCGAGGGGACCGCCGGCGGCTACAGCAGGCCTTGCTCAACTTGCTCAACAATGCGGTGAAGTACTCGCCGCGCGGCGGCAATCTCGCGGTGATCGCCTTCCCCGACAAGGAGGGCAACGCCAAGGTGTCGGTCCACGACGAAGGCATCGGGATCCGGCAGGAGGACATTCCAAAGCTCTTCAACAAGTTCACGCGCCTCTTCGACAAGCGGGCGATCGATATCGGGGGGTCGGGGCTGGGCCTGTTTATCACCCGCTCGATCGTCGAGGCCCACGGCGGCCATATGACGGTCGAAAGCGAATGGGGCAAGGGCTCGACCTTTGGCTTCGTTCTACCCCTGTGGCCCCCATCCGCGTCCTCGTCGTCGACGACCATGTCGTCTTCAGCGACGCTCTAGCCACGATCCTACGAACGGAGCCCGAGATCGAGGTCGTCGGCAAGGGCGGCACCGTGCAAGAGGCAATCAGTTCGGCGCGGGCACTCCAGCCGGATGTTGTTCTGCTGGACGTCCACATGCCGGACGGCTCGGGGATCGAGGCGGTGGCGGCGATCAAAAAGGACCGGCCCCAGACCCAGGTCGTGATCCTGACCAGCGACGAGGACGAGTCGGTGCTGCGGTCGGCCGTCCAGGCTGGCGTCACCGGTTACCTGAGCAAACACGAATCCGCCGCGCAAGTGGTGCAGGCGGTGCGCAGCGCCGCCCGAGGGGAGGCACTGATCGCCCCCTACATGTTGGCTCGCCTGCTCCATGGCCTACAGAAGAAGGACGAGCCCGGGCCGGTCACGCCACTCACCAAGCGGGAGCTCGAGGTGCTGGGCGAGCTGGCGCTCGGACAGGACAACGAAGCGGTCGCCTCCGTGCTGCGGATGTCGCCCAACACCGTGCGGACCCACGTCCAGAACATCCTGTCGAAACTCAAGGTGCACTCGAAGCTGGAGGCGGTCTCGCGCGGTATACGCGAAGGCTGGATACGGATTCCGCAGGAGCCCGCCGCCTGAGCGTTCCGTAGGGAAACCGGCCATTGCGCCCATCGTCAGCGAGCATTACGCCCCTAGGATGGAGCGGGTGATCATGATGAATCGGTTTTCTTTCCGTGGCCAGGCAGGGCAGGCCTACACCGAGTACGGGCTCATCCTGGTCCTCGTCGGCATCACCGTCATCGGCGCGCTGACCCTCATGGGCCAGCAGGTCGGTGGCATGTGGCACACGATCAGCGCCGCGATGCCGCGCTAACGCGCCAGGCCGTTCAGAAACGGGCCGACTCGCTCCGGCCCGTTTTCCTTATTTCCCTCTAGACCGACCCTATACTGTGGGCGAACCGGAACCATTGGGGCGTCGCCAAGTGGTAAGGCAGCGGACTTTGGATCCGCCATTCCCAGGTTCGAATCCTGGCGCCCCAGCCATCGCCTTCAAGTCCCGGCCGGTATCGGGTACATCGCGACCGCGGAGGCTCGTTTCTAGGCCTCGCGCGCGACCTCCCTCCACAGGGTCCACATTCCCCGCGCATCGCTCGGGAGGCGCTTTCGCCTGATAGCCACCATTATTAGGAAGTAGAGCCCGCCGCAGGTCAGCATCACCACTGCCGGACCCAGCGGACTTCTGTTGAGCGGACTGTCGACGGTTTCGTAAGTCCGGCCACCGGTATACAGGGTGGTGATCCTTCCCCGGTACAGCTTGGTCTCGACAGTAGAGGAGGGAAAGGTGGGCTCGGGCTGCAGCGGATACGCGGCGTGGACGGTCAGCGGGCGGAAGCCGCTGGCGGTGTCGACCGTAACTTGCTCGGTCCAGCTTCCCCAGCGACCCCATTGGTAACTGGCGGATTCGACTTTGACTCGCTCGATCCGGTAGCAGTCGGTGCTCATGGGACTGCCTGAGCACATCGGCGCCGACCGGTACCCAGCTTCTGTCCTGAGGCCCAAGGGCATAAGCGCCACTCCGGCAATAACGAAAGCAAGGGGCAAGCCAACGACGAGCAGGAAAATAACGACCAGGCAAGCGCGGACGATCCAGCGTGCTGCCCAGCGGCTCCATTTCGGACTTTGCTGGAGCAGTGCCGGCGAAGACTCGTCCAGTCCCACTGGCCCGGCCGAGATTGTGCGCTTTTCCGGTAGGCGGATCTGTTCGTCGAATGAGAGTGTCGCGTCCCGCAACGACTTCGCCTCATGTAGGGCCGACGGGCCCTCGCCCGATGGCCCGACAGCGTGATAGACGGTACCAAACAACAGGTAGAGTCGATACGCACCTCGAGTCGTCGACTGCAGGGTAAGGCAGCCGGTCCGTCGTTCGGCTTTGAGGTGCTCGAGCAGCCCGGCCGCGTCCTGGGCATCGGAGGAACTGGAGTCGATCATCGTCTCCGCTTTATGACGACACAGCGCGACAGATCTGGCGTCGGCTCGTCAAAAGTGCCGGTCAGTCTCGCAGTCTCCCGTCTGTCTCGCCTGCAATCTCGTAAAAAGCCGGTGGCAACTTCCCCAAGGACGAAGCCTCTCGTCTAGCAACAATCCCGTCTTCAGTGACTCCCACGAATGAGGCGATCCAGCAAGCAACCGGCATCGCCATCTAACTGCATGAGGGTAGTTGCTAAACCTGACCAATTGACCCAGCCATCGCCTTCAATCTCGGGTCTTGGTAACGACCACAGTCTCCTGACGCTACGAGCACCCGTATGGAGTCGGCGAAGTCTGGGCCATGGGAAACAGTTGGTAACTGAACTCATAGGTAGTGCCTGTTCCGCGGTAGCCAAATCCATCGGGTGGGCCGGCCGTAAAACCGGGAGGCGGTCCCTTAACGTAGACCTGGAGACTCAAGACTTCGCGATCACCGCGGACATAACTATGCTGCACATTGGGAGCAGGTTCGGTCTGTGAGGCGCAGAAGAAGCGCGACCAGCCTCGGTCGCGGAGGCGGCTGTCGTACCAGTTCAGAATCGAACTCGACAGTGCATCGACCGCTAGCACGCTTCGGGCATCGGCTGCTCCGGGAAGCAGCCGCCCGCCGAGACCGTTTTCGTCATAACCAGTTACTGTACGGTCGAGAAGCTGAGAGGCTGGATAATACAACGTCGTCTCGGGACGGGCAAGCATGTCCTGATCGGTGACCCAGCCGTACGGGATTCCCTCGGAGTTACACAGGCGCAAGGCGTGGTTGACACACAGCCGGACTGGGCCGATTGCCAAGATCAGAGCGACAAATATGAAAAGCCCGGCGGGAGCAAGAATCCAACGCCGTGCGTGAACCCGTGCAGCGAAGCGAGCGAGTCCGGCCAACTCTGTCCAACAGCACAACGTAGGGCAAGTCCGTTTACTCGTGGATGGGCTTCGCATGCGGAGAGAGGGGTATGTGTTTCCCCGCCGAGGTTACCGCAGGAGCCGGTTCAGCGGCCTCTTATTAGCACGCCCGAAGACAGTCAGAAGAGTTGCTAGACCCGACCAGTTGACCCAGCCATCGCCTTCAGTCACAGCGTCTTGCGGTACCCCACGAGCACCCCGTTGAAGGCTGGCCCGACAGAGCTCGTGTCGGACCTGCGGCAGGGTAACTACGGTCGATCAGCTCGCGGCATGGGTGACGGCCGCTGCAGGCGGCAACCCAGAGCGCCTGGTCAGACCACTTCGCGCAGGCTGGCCTCTGAGACGTCGTAGACAAATGCTCGCACCGAGTTTCGGGCAACGAGAAACCGGAAGGATCGGATTAATGCCAGACTGCGCCGCAGGTCTTCGTCCAGGTCCGTGAAGGCGCCCAGCGTGAACGGGAGCTTGACGCCCGCCTCTCGCTCGAGCTGCGGGACCAACTGAGACTCAATGAGGCGCATCAGGCCGCAGTCGGTGTGGTGCAAGAGCAGGATCTCGCGCGTTCCCAAGAGGCGCTGGGAGATCAGCAGCGAGCGCAGGACGTCGTCCGTGACGATGCCCCCGGCGTTGCGGATGATGTGGGCGTCTCCGGTCCGAAGGCCAAACATGCTCTCGACGTTGATGCGCGCATCCATACAGGCGACGATGGCCACGCCTTTGGCGGGGCGGCCGTGCTCGCCCGCGGTGGTGTACGCCCAGGCGTGGACCCTACTGCTCGAAACCATCTCGTCGATCACGCTCACGATCCCCATCGTACTGCCCGTTGCTCAGCGATCCGCCAACACCTGACTCAACGGTCGGTCGCCAGCTGCGCCAAGCTCAGCTGCAAAGTCCGTAACAGTTGTTGCCAAACCTGACCAGTCGACCCAGCCATCGCCTTCAGCCACGGCGCCCAGCGTAGGCGCGCGGCGTGTCGGCTTAACGGCGCTGTGGACGGTCTGCTAACTCAGCAAGACCTACAAACAGGACGCCCGCGCCAACGGCCAGCGTTCCCCAGAATCGGCCCACAGCTCCGGGGGCATCGGGGAACACGATTGACGCCAGGCCGACGACGGCAGCTGCAGCACCAGCGCTCCACGCCGAGATCCTCCATCCTCGTGTCCTCAAGGAAGCAAGCATGCCTACCAGCACAATGGCACTGGCCGCGGCCGCCATTTCGGCGAAGCGGTCCGCGTGGTGTGGTGGGCCGACGAACTGGCGCGCCTGCGAGAGCATGTTCACGGAATATATGACCACCGGGACGGCGCCGAGGACTGAGATTATCGCCATGGAGGCCGTAAGACTCGTCCCCAGCTGGAAGAATTCGCCACGGGCCGGGTGGAGAACAACAAGGGCCGCCACTGCAGCCAGGAACAGCAGCGATTCCTGCAGGGGCTCTTGCCGGCCGCCGATCAGCGCGGTGATCAGGAAGGCAAGAATCCCGAGAACGGCCTGCTGTACCCCAGCGATCCTCCGCTCAGGCGACCGTAGCTGGGCCAACAACCCCACCGTGATGATGATCCCAGCGAGCGCGCCGTGACTGAGTTCGCTGACCGGAGTGAACACGCCGAAGGGTTCTGCGAACCATCCGATCACGAGAAC
>Ga0209220_1000309_pt1 | contig 18654 bp, 20 predicted proteins | sample BlaSpr_A8_OM3_M3_FD_187984 | JGI IMG/M metagenome (GOLD analysis project Ga0209220, IMG submission 187984) | Forest soil microbial communities from Thunder Bay, Ontario, Canada - Black Spruce, Ontario site 2_A8_OM3_M3 (SPAdes) (version 2) | ecosystem: Environmental > Terrestrial > Soil > Boreal... | reverse complement strand
CTCCCCCCCCTCCCCCCCCGGCGAGCGGCTCGGTGTCTTCCTGGCGGATCACGGAATCCGCTCCCTGGGGCAGCGGCGCGCCGGTGAAGATGCGGGTCGCCTGGCCGGGCCCGACCGGTTTGCTCGGGAACCGTCCCGCGGGAATCGTCTCGATCACGGTGAGCTCGGCGTCCTCGGCGACGTCGGCGCTCCGCGTGGCGTAGCCGTCCATCGCCGAGTTGTCCCACGGTGGCAGATCGATCGGACTCATCACGTCCTCGGCCAACACCGCGTCGAGCGCCTCGCGCAGCGGGCGGCGGGCGGCTGCGAGCGGCTGAAAATCGGCGACGATCAAACGCGCCGCCTCGGCGGGAGTCATCACGGAGGCAGGATCTTGGCGCGGTCCCAAGCGATATTGGCGACCGTGACGAGCCACGCCGTATCGCTGAAGCGAAACACCGGGAACGGCGCGCGCGCGTCGCGATCGTCTGTGACCATGGCGACCCAGTCGGCCGGATCGTGCACGGCGGGGTCGAAGATCGGTTTCGGACCCGCGACCTTGCGGTACACTTCGATCTTGGGGAGCGGGGCGCGCTTGAAGCCTTCCACCAGCACAATGTCGGCGCCGCTCAGGTAGCGACGGGCCAGCGTGATCGGGTCGGACTCTTCAGGCGTGCGCTCGAACAGCACGCGTTGGCCCGGCGCTTCCATCAACACGCGCTCGGCCTTGCCCTCGTGCCAGTGACGCCAGGTGTCCTTGCCCTGCTGGTCCATGTCGGCGGCGTGGGAGCCATGCTTGATGGTCATCACGCGAAACTTGCGACGCACCATCTCCGCGGCCAGCGCGACCAAGAAGGTCGTCTTGCCCGCGTTCTTGAGACCGATGATCGAGATCATGCGCGTCGCCGCCACACCGCCTCCGCCCGCTCGAGATCGTCCGGCACGTTCACATTGAAGAACAACTCGTCCGGATCCCCAAACGCGCGGACCCGGTCGAGGGGGAGGATACCGACCCGCACGTCCGCGTGGAAGGAGATCGCTTGCAGGTCGCCGGCGTCGAGGCGCCGCTCGATCGCCGCGCGGCAGGCGGGCCCGTACACGGCGCAGAGCGGCTCCACGCCGCGCCGGCCTCCGCTCTCGGGCAGGAAGGCGTCGAAGCCGCCGGCGGCGGCGCCTGCGACGAGCGCCCGGAGCAACCCCTCCGGTACGAACGGCATGTCCCACGCGACGCACAGAACGGGATCCGGAGCAGCCGCGACGGCGGTATAGATGCCGCCGAGACTGCCGCTGCCGGGGCGGGCGTCGGGGATCGTTTCGAGGTCGGGCCGCCAGGCGGCCGCGTCGAGAGCGTTGGCAACGAGCAGAGGCGGGGCGCCGGTGACGGCGGCGACGGCATCGGCAACGCGGTCCAGGATGCGCCGGCCGCCGACTTCGAGCAGGCCCTTGGGGCGTCCGCCGTAACGGCGCGCCGCGCCGCCGGCCAGTACCGCCCCGCGCACGTCAGTAACGCCGCCCCCGCTTGTGCTCCAGCACCACGTCCAGTCCGAGCGTCAGCGCGAAATGGTGGTAAAAGCGTGTTTCCCGAGGGGCGATGCCGAGGCCGTTCGCGGGTCCGGTGACGCGACCGAGCGACGTTACGAGGTCCCGCGCTTCCAAACGAAACTGATAGCCGGCGCCAAGGGGCGCCGTGAACCCCGCCGCCGCGCCGAGCAACAGCGACGCGCGCCGCGGCTTCGCGTCGGCGATGATCTCCCGGACCGAGACGGTGCCGCCGACGACGTACGCGCCGGCCATGTCGATCGTACTGCCCGACAGAACCGCGAGACCAAAATTGCCTCGAACATAGGGACTGAACGACCGGCGCGACGCCGCCCGCAGGGTGACGCCGCTGAAAATCGTGATCGCCCCGCCACTGGCCGACTGTGCGCTGATGTAGTCACACACTTGTTCGTTCCGACGAAGGTTGGTGCCGCCGGCATCGACATCGGAGTTGAGGAACAGCGGCGTGCAGTCGCTATCGACCGGCAGCCCCATGTAAGACACCTCGGCGTGCACGCCGACGTGCGGCGACGGGAAGTACGTCGCAGCGGCTCCTAGGACCAAACTCGAGTTAATCACCCGCGACAGGCGCAACGTGTCGGTCCGTCCTGACCCATCCGGCACCGAAAACGGCTGTTTGTCGATGGTCCACAGGTCGTGCCCCGTGACCGTCCCGCCGAAAATCGTCAGCACGAGGTTGGCTTCGGAGCCCGTCTGGGCAGCGGCGGGCGGGGGGGGGGAGGCAAACGACAGTAGCGCGAATGCAACAAACACAAAGGGTCGCATCAGACCTCGAGGAGTCGGTGTTCGACGGCGAGACAACGGTCCATGACGAAGGGCACCCCTTCGGCTTCTGCCCGCGCCTGTGCCTCCGCGTCCACCACGCCCTGCTGCAGCCAGATCAAGAGGGGGTGGAGCGCGATCGCTTCGTCCACCACGACGCCCGCGTGCTCGCTGCGCCGGAAGACGTCCACGACGTCGAGGGCCTGATCGCGGGCGGCCGCGCCCAGCGTCGGGTAGCTGGGCTCGCCGAGGATTTCGGCGTGGCCCGGATTCACCGGGATGATGCGGTAGCCCGCTCGCTGGAGATAGCGCGCGACCGAGTTACTGGGGCGGCTCGGCTTGGGCGACAGACCCACGACGGCAATCGTGCGCGCCCGGCGCAACAGCGCGCGCACTTCCTCCGGCGGGGGCGTCATCCCTCCGGCCGGTGTACGTGCGGCGTCCCGCTCACCGCCCGGCCCACGAGCACCATGCCGGACCGCTGGGCGATTGTGAGCGCGAGCGTGGAAGGCACGCTCGGCGTCGCAACCCACGCGAGTCCGGCGCGCGCTGCCTTGAACGCGAGCTCGGCCGAGATGCGCCCCGTCACCAGCAGTCCGCGGCCCACGATCGGCGTACGCGCCAACACCGCGGCACCGATCACCTTGTCCACTGCATTGTGGCGTCCAATGTCTTCGGCATGAAAGAGGAGCACCGCGCTGTCGGTGAGCGCGGCGGCGTGGATGCCGCCGGTTTCGTTGTAGCGCACGCCGCTCGCGAACAGCTGCTTGAACAGCGCGCGCAGCGTGTCGGGCCCGGGCGGATCGCCGCGCGCGGGCGCGTGCGCCATGGCGTGCGGGTCGGCGAGCATCGTGGCCACCGCGCCGCACCCGGAGGCGAGCACCCGTTTGCGGTTCTCGCCTTTCACCTCGGCCAGGCGTTCAGGCTTCACGTCCGCCCAGAAGCCGAGGTCTGGCGCGCAGGGGCGCAGTTGTACAAGGTCGTCGAGCGACGCGATGTAGCCTTCGCCGTGCAGCCAGCCGACGGCGAGCTCTTCCAGCTGGTCGGGGGTGCACATCCAGGTCACTGCCGGCTCGCCGTTCACCTCGAGCCAGACGGGCCACTCCTCGACCACGGCCGAGTCCGCTTGCATGCGGCCGCGGCGCGAGCCTTCTTCTTTAGGCTTCGCCGAAGTACTCGGAGTAGAGATGGGGTCCCTCCTCGATGCGCACGCAGTGGAGTGCTACCTCCCGCGGTAACCCACCCGCGATGCGCTGCCAGAGATACACCGCCAGCGCCTCCCCGGTCGCCAGCCACGTGCCGGCGGCGAACGTGGCGATGTCCCGGTTAATGTGCCGCCCGTCGAACCGGGCTACGACTTCGCGCTCCAGCAGCGCATCGAGCGCCTTGAGACTCATCACGCCGCCCCGTGCGGGCTCGAAGCGGCCCTTCACCGTCACCAAACAACGATAACGATGGCTGTGATCGTCCGTAGCGCCGGCGAAGTCGGGCGTGTCGGGGAAGCCGTGCGTGGCCGTAAACTCCACTGCCCGCGTGAGATGGGCTGTCGGCATCCGTTAGAATACCTGCACGGCGCTGGCCTTGAAAGAGAATACCACGGGGGACCCGGGCGCGAGCGCCAGATCCCGCGCCGCTTCGGCCGTCACGACCGCCACCAGCTCCACGCCGACGTCCGCCGTGACGTGTACGCCAGCCCCGCGCCGCTCGATCGCCATCCCCGTCACGCGGCCTGCGAGCACGTTGCGGGCCGACGACGGGAGTGGCTCTCGACTCACGAAGATGTCCGTCGGTGGGACGGCGAGCACGACCGGTCCCGTCCGATCCGTCATCACCGCGATCTCGATGCCGCCCACGCGCACGCGCTTCATCGTGTCGCTTCCCCCGCCTCCGGTGGGGAGCTCGACGCGGAACAGGTTTTCCGGCGTGACGGGCGAGAGCCGGCCGTCCGCGAGCGCGCGGATGTCGTCCGCCCAGCGGTAGGCATCCTCGAGCTGGTGGGACGCGAAGCAGACCGCGAGCGGGCGCGCGGCGCGTTCGGCGGCGAGCGCGCGATACAGCGCGCCCGCGGAGGCGCGATCGGCGGAGCTGACCGGCTCGTCGAGGAGCAACACGTCGGGCCGCACCGCGAGCGCGCGCGCCACCGCGACCCGTTGGACTTCGCCGTCGGAGAGCTCGTGGCGCCGGCGGCTCAGCAACGGACCGAGACCGAGCCGCTCCACGATCTCGCCGATCATCCGGTCCGCCACGGCGTGCCCGACGCCGCGCGCCCTGAGCCCGTACCCGATGTTGTGGTGCACCGTGCCGCGGAACAGGATGGGCCGTTGCTCGACCAGCGTGACGCGGCGGCGCAACGCGGCCGGCGCCCGGCGCGGGACGGTCACGCCGTCCAGCAGGACGCGTCCCTCAGTTGGGGCTTCGAGCAGGGCGAGGAGCCGGAGCAGGGTGCTCTTCCCCGCGCCATTGTGTCCGACCACCGCGAGCAGGGCGCCGTCTCGCACGGCGAAATGCTCGAGGTCCAGGACGAGCCGGCCCTCGTAACGGTGGCGCACGCCGCGCAGCTCAACCACTGCCTCTCCCTTGCAGCGCCTGCAGCGCCACGTTCACGACCAGCGCCATCGCGAGCAGGACCAGGCCGAGGGCGAGGGCAAGGCCGAAATCTCCCTGCGACGTATACAGCGCGACCGCCGTCGTGAGCGTGCGCGTCGAGCCGCGGATGTTGCCGCCCACGATCATGGCGGCCCCGATTTCGGCGACCACCTGGCCGAACGCGGCCGTGATCACCGCGGCGAGCGCGAATCGCGCCTCGCGCGCCACCGTCCAGGCAGTGCGCCACGGTCCCGCACCGAGCGTCTCCGCCGTGCGGCGCACGCGCGCGTCTACGCCTTGGATCGCGGCCGCCGACAGTGCGGCGGCGATCGGCAGCGCCAGCAGTACGTCGCCTATGACAATCGCCTGCCACGTGTACAGCCAGCCGAGACCGCCGAGCGGACCGCGGCGGGAGAGCAGGCCGTAGAGCAGCAGGCCCACGACAACTGTGGGGAAGGCAAGCGCCGTATTGACGACGGTCAATGCGGCGCGCCGTCCCCAGAAGCGGCGGGTCGCAAGGAAGTAGCCGAGCGGCAGGCCCACGCCGCAGGCCACCACGGTCGCGACGATTGCGACCTTCAGAGTAAGGAGAGCGATTCCGTAAACTTCGGCGTCACCTGCAACTAATAACGCCCACGCTCGCCGGAACCCCTCGGCTAGAAAGTCCATCCCACGCCGAGGCTGATCCAGGGATGCAGGGTCCAATCGGTCAGGGGGTCCGTGAGTGGGACCACCCGGCTGCCGTCCGTCGCGGTCGTGTGGAAGGAAATGGGATACCGGAGTCGCCACAGCTGCGCGCGCACATCGGCATTGATCATCACGCGGCGCGTGGGATACCACCGCAATCCGGTAGACCCGCTGAGCGTCAGCTTGGTGCCGAACTGGTAGCCGCTCCCCGTCGTGTCGCCGGGCGACTTGACGTCGAACATGAGGCCCAGCCCCGCTCCGACGTAGGGGGCGAGACCGCGCCGCGTCTTCGCGCCCGTGAGCCGCAGCTGCAGTCCGATTTCAGTGAGCAGCAGGTCGGAATCGACCGGGCCGGTGCGTCGCGCCGGTGCGGTCGAGTCGGCGCGCGGATCGATGATGAACCGGTCGCCTTTCAGGTAGGCAGTCGTGAACTGAAAGAGCATCGATCGGCCGAGGGGGACCTCGTAGCGCGTGCCGAACGTGAGGGCGTTGCTGACACCGGCGCCGGCCCGGCCGCGATCGCCCCCAAGATGGCCCACGTACAGCACAGGCCCCGCGCGCAGCAGGATGTCGCGGTAGGGGGAATTGGCGGGGTCGTGACCAACCTGAGCGGATAGGCGGTTGGCCGGTCGGGCGGTTAGTAAGACCGCCGCGATGAATGTCGCTCGAACCGCCTGTATCATCACTCTGTCTCCCTGAGGTCTTTCCCCGTCATCTCCGCCGGGGGCTCGATGTCGAGCAAATGCAAGATCGTCGGTCCCACGTCCCGAAGCGAGCCACCGGGACGCAGCGGGCCGCGCGCGTTGTCTCCCGCGATCAGGAACGGGACCGGATTCGTGGTGTGCGCCGTATGGGGGCCGCCGGTCGCGGGATCGATCATCAGCTCGCAGTTGCCGTGGTCGGCGGTCACAATCAGCGTCGCTCCGGCCTTGTCGGCGCACGCCAGCACCCGTGCCAGGCACGTGTCCACCGTTTCGACCGCCTTTACGGCCGCCGCTAGTACCCCTGAATGGCCTACCATGTCCCCGTTGGCGTAGTTGCACAGAATGAAATCGTGCTGCTTGGCGGCAATCGTGCGGCACAGTACGTCGGTGACGCCCGGCGCACTCATTTCCGGCATCAAGTCGTACGTCGCGACCTTCTGCGAGGGCACGAGCAGCCGTTCCTCGCCCTTGTAGGGCTGCTCGAACCCACCGTTGAAGAAGTAGGTGACGTGCGCGTACTTCTCCGTCTCGGCGGTCCGGAACATCGTCTTCCCGCGCTCGGCGAGTACCTCCGCCACGATGCGCGACAGCACGATCGGCTCGAACGCGGCAGGGACAGGGAATGTCGCGTCGTAGCGCGTCATCGTGACGAGATCGACCTGCGGGCGGTCCCGCACATCGAAGCCGTCGAACCCCGGGATGACCAGCGCCCGGACGATCTGTCGCATCCGGTCGGCGCGGAAGTTGAAGCAGAAGATGCCGTCGCCGCTCTGGATCAGCGGCGCGCCCGTCATCACGCGCGGCTTCACGAACTCGTCCGTCTCGCCGGCAGCGTACGCCTGCTTGATCGCGGTGACGGGGTCGGGCGCCGGGTGGCCGATGCCCCGCACCATGGCGTCGTAGGCGAGCTTGGTTCGTTCCCAGCGCTTGTCCCGGTCCATCGCGTAATAGCGCCCGCTGACGGTCGAAACGACGGCCCGCCCCGCCACCTGCTGGATGAGGTCCTGCATGAATCCGAGCGCCGATTGGGGCGGTGTGTCGCGGCCGTCGAGCCACGCGTGAATCGCCACCGGAACGCCCGCCCGGTGACCCAACTCGACCGCGGCGAGCAGATGCTTGTCGAGCGCGTGCACCCCTCCGGTGCCGATCAATCCCATGAGGTGCAGCGTTCCGCCATGCCGTCGTATTTTTTCGCACAGCTCGACGAGGGGCGGGAGCCGCAAGAACTCGCCGGAATCGATGGTTTGGGAGATGCGGACCATATCCTGGGGAACGACGCGTCCGGCACCGAGATTCAAATGGCCGACTTCGCTGTTGCCGATCTGGCCCTCGGGCAGACCGACGGCGAGTCCCGAGGCCTCGAGCAACGTCCGGGGCGCGCGCTCCCACAGCCGATGCCACGTCGGTGTCGTGCCGAGCTCGATGGCGTTGCCCTCGCGGCCCGGACGGAAACCCCAGCCGTCGAGCACGACGAGAACGACCGGGGTGCGCGTGCCGCGGCTCGTAGTCATATTGAAGGGGATGCAAGTTAGCCACATCCTCCGCGCCCTTCCAGTTGTCCTGTGTCTCGCGACTCCGCACGCGGCGGCCGCCCAGACGCGCTATCGAATCACGGCGCACAACACATGGTTTCATCAAGAACCCGGCGGCCGCCGACTCGCGCGTCTCGCGCGGGGGGCTACCGTCACGGGGGGGGCGACGCGTGACGCTTGGGTGCAAGTGGCACTCGACGGGTGGATCTTTGCGGCGTCGGTGGGTCCGAGCCCGCGGCCGGACTTCGACCTCCTCGTCACGCGTGCGCCCAACGAGAATCTCCGCGCCATGGCGGGTGGGACGATCGTCGCCGAGCTCGCGCAAGGCTTCGGCCTGAAGCGGCTCGGCCCGGATAGCGCCGGACGTTGGGTGCATGTGACGCGCGAGGGGTGGGTGCAGCGCGGGGCCCTCACACCCCACGCGGAGGTGGTCGCCACCCGCACCGCAGCGGATTCGGACACCGCGGCCACCCCGCGCGGGGTTTCGGACAGCGGCGCGCGTCCCGTGGACTCTAGTCGCGCGCAGCCCGTGCGCATGACCACGTTGTACCGCGCGCCCGATGGTCCCGAGGCCGGCACGGTGGCGGCTGAGACGCCGCTGCGCGTGGTGGGCCGCAGCGGCGACTGGGCCCGCGTGCAGTTCGAAGGATGGGTGAAGGGGGGCGAGCTGCAAGCGGCGCCGTCAGGGGTCATGGTGGGTGTGACCGCGGCGGAGCTGCGCACCGAGCCGCAGCGCTACGTGGGGCAGGTGCTGCGCTGGCGTCTGGAATTCATCGCCGTGCAGAAGGCGGACGATTTGCGCCCCGACATTCCCACTGGCGCGACCTACGTGCTGGCGCGGGGACCGTTGCCCGAGCGGGGCTTCGTGTATGTCATTGTCCCCGACGCCAAGCTGCCCGCCGTGCGCGCGCTCGCCCCGCTCGTCACCATGCAGATCATCGCACGCGTGCGCAGCGGCCGCAGCCGCTACCTTGGCAATCCCGTTGTGGACCTGATCTCGCTGGAGGGGGGGGCTTCTCCGTGAACGACGTGCTGGCCGAACGCGTGCGGCGCAAGCTCGACGCCATGCCGGACGAGCAGGCCTATCAGGTGCTCGATTACATCGAATTCCTGGAGTCGAAGTACGCGCAGCGCGCGGCCGGCGCGCCGGCGTTCCAGAAGGTCGCCGAGACGCTGGAGGATACGCTCCGGGCAGGCCGGGTGCCGGTGACGATTATCCGCGGCACCATGGACGCGGTGGGCAAAGCGGGGAAGTTCCTCGAGGGGCTCGCGGCGGCCGGGAAAGCGGCGGTCGAGGAGGCGACGAAAAAGCCGGTTGAGGAAACCAAGCCCCCCCAGTAACTTTCGCCATGGGAACCTTCCGGCCCGACGTCGCCCTCACCTTTGACGACGTTCTGCTCGTGCCCCGTCACTCGACGGTGCATCCCCGCAGCGTCTCCGTGGCCAGCCGCTTCACCCGCGCGATTCCGCTCAACATTCCCATCGTCTCCGCCGCCATGGACACCGTCACCGAGGCGGACATGGCCATGGCGATGGCGCGCCTGGGCGGCATCGGCGTGATCCACAAGAACATGCCCATCGATCGCCAGGCCGCTCAGGTGGACAGCGTCAAACGCAGCGAGTCGGGCATGATCATGAACCCGATCACCCTCGGCCCCGACCGCCCGCTGCGCGAGGCGCACCAGCTGATGGTGCGCTTCAAGATCTCCGGCGTGCCGATCGTGGACGGCGCGGGCAAGTTGGTCGGCATCATCACGAACCGCGACCTGCAATTCGAGCGCGAGCTCGACCGGCCGATCCGCGATGTGATGACCAAGGGGAAGCTCGTCACCGCCCCCGTTGGCACGACGCTCGACGAAGCGGAGCGGATCCTCGCCAAGCACCGGATCGAGAAGCTGCCGGTCGTCGACGGACAGGGATTGCTGCAGGGTCTCATCACCATCAAGGACATCTTCAAGCGGCGCCAGCATCCGGACGCGAACAAGGACCAGCACGGACGGCTGCGCGTCGCCGCCGCAGTCGGTGGCACGCCGGACGCGCGGGCGCGCGCTCAGGCACTGCTCGATGCCGGGTGCGACGTCATCGTCGTGGATTCGGCGCACGGTCACAGTCAGGGTGTGCTCGACACCATCGCCTGCCTGCGCGAGGCGTTCCCCGACGCGCAGCTCGTCGCCGGTAACGTCGCGACGGAAGCGGGGGCGCGGGCCCTGGTCGAGCGGGGGGTGGATGCGGTGAAGGTGGGCGTGGGTCCCGGCTCGATCTGCACGACGCGCGTCGTGACGGGGATCGGCGTTCCCCAGATTACCGCCATCGTAGATGCAGTGCGGGGAGCGGGGAAGGACATCCCCATTATCGCCGACGGCGGCATCAAGTATTCCGGTGATGCCGTGAAGGCGCTCGCTGCCGGCGCCGAGAGCGTGATGATGGGCTCGATGCTCGCGGGCACCGAGGAGAGCCCCGGCGAGTCCTTCCTGCTCGAGGGGCGGCGCTTCAAGGTGATCCGCGGCATGGGCAGCCTGTCGGCCATGGAGGAAGGCTCCGCCGACCGCTACTTCCAGGAGGGCGAGGTATCGCTGCAAAAACTCGTCCCCGAAGGGATCGAGGGCCGCGTGCCGTTCCGCGGGCCGGTGGCGGACGTGATCTTCCAAATGGTCGGCGGTCTGCGCAGCGGCATGGGGTACTGCGGGGTGTGCGACATCAAGGCGTTGCGCACCGAAACCGAGTTCATCCGCATCACCACGGCGGGACTGCGCGAGTCCCATCCGCACGACGTCGTCATCACCAGAGAAGCGCCGAACTACAGCATCTGAGGTCGCACAGCGGTCTCTATTGACAGATCGCCGGTCGCGGCGAACCTTGGGGCGGGTCGCGCCGTCGATTCGTCACCCCTCCTCACGGAGTCCCGCATGAACTTGTGGGCTACCAAATCCATCACCACCCTCCGCTCCGAGGCTGATGCGGTCGGCGAGCACTCGCTCAAACGGGCGCTCGGCCCGCTCAACCTGATCACGCTGGGCATCGGGGCGATCATCGGCGCCGGTATCTTCGTGCTGACGGGCCAAGCCGCAGCCCTGCACGCGGGACCGGCTGTCCCCATCTCGATGGCGCTCGTCGGCCTCGCCTGCGCGTTCGCGGGACTGTGCTACGCCGAGATGGCGAGCGCCGTCCCGGTCGCCGGCAGCGCCTACACGTACTCCTACGCCACGATGGGCGAGTTCATCGCCTGGATCATCGGTTGGGACTTGGTCCTCGAATACGCGGCCGGCGCCGCGACCGTGGGGGTGGGGTGGTCGGGCCACCTGGTCTCCCTGCTCAAGCAGCTCGGCATTGTGATCCCCACGCACCTCGCCGCCTCGCCGACGCAATGGTGCACCGCCATACAGGTGCAGGCCGCCGTCGCAGGCTGCGGGCGCGCGGGCCTCAACTTCACAGGTGCCTGGGTCAACCTGCCTGCGGTGTTCATCGTCGTGCTGATGTCCACAATTCTCGTGATCGGCATCAAGGAGTCGGCGAGCGTCAACAATCTCATCGTGATCCTGAAGGTCACGATCATCTTGCTCATCGTGGCGGTGGGATTGGGGCACATCAACCCGGAAAATTACAAACCGTTCATTCCGCCAAACGCGGGCGAGTGGGGCACCTACGGGTGGTCGGGCGTGCTGCGCGGCGCGGGGCTCGTCTTCTTCGCCTACATCGGGTTCGACGCGGTGTCGACGGCAGCCCAGGAAGCGAGAAATCCGCAGAAAGACATGCCGATCGGGATCCTCGGATCGCTCGCGATCTGTACGATCCTCTACGTCGTCGTGTCGGCCATCCTCGTCGGCATGGTGCCTTACAAGGAATTGAACCTGCCCGCGCCGGTGGCGTACGCCATGGAGAAGGTCGGCGCGCCCCACTGGGTGCGGATCTCCATCGACATCGGCGCCGTGCTCGGTCTCGCATCGGTGATTTTGGTGATGCTTCTCGGGCAGTCGCGCGTGTTCTATTCCATGTCCCGCGACGGGTTGCTCGGGAAGTGGGCGGGGGCCGTGCACCCGAAGTACCGCACGCCATACCTGTCCACGATTTTCACCGGCATCGCGGTGAGCTGCGCCACGGGGCTGCTGCCGCTGCAGCTCCTCGGCCAGCTCGTGAACATCGGTACGCTGCTCGCGTTCGTACTGGTCTGCGCCGGCGTGTGGGTGCTACGCAGGAAGCGGCCCGATCTCGACCGGCCGTTCCGCACACCCTGGGTGCCGTTCGTGCCGATCGCCGGCGTCGTGTGCTGTCTGGGTCTGATGGCCACGCTGCCTGGGGACACCTGGATCCGGTTGATCGTCTGGCTGCTGATCGGGTTCGTGATTTACTTCGGCTACAGCCGCAAGCACAGCCGGCTGCAGCGCGAGCTCGAAACGGCCGGCGGGGGTCTGCCGCCCCGTTAGCCGCATCGATTGCGACCGGCGCCCGCCGCACCTGACCAAAAGATCTAGATCGAAAGTTGGGTTGCGGCGGGCGCAGTCGATGACGGGATTATCTTCCGCCAATGAATACGAACGGCGTTCCCGTTCCGCCTGAGCGCGCCCGCGCGGCCCACGACGTCGCCGCGGTGCTGACGCGCGCGCGCCACGTGGTGCTCACGACGCACGTCAATGCCGACGGCGACGGCGTGGGAAGCGAGGTCGGGCTGTGGCATATGCTGCGGGCGCGCGGTGTTTCGGTGACGATTGCCAATCCCACCCGCATTCCCAGCCGCTTCGATTTTCTCATTCCCGAGGGCGCTGACGCCAGCGATCACGCCATGCGCGAAATCGAGCGCGCCGACGTCGTCGCCGTCCTCGACATCGGCGACATCTCCCGGCTGGGCGAGTTGGCACCGGCGGTGCGGCACCGGGCGGCGCCGTTCGTGTGCATCGACCATCACGTCGGCCCGGTGCGGCTGCCGTCCGGCCCCTGTCTCATCGCGCCGGAGGCCACCGCCACGGCGGAGCTGGTGTTCGACCTGGCGAGCGCGGCCGGCTGGCCGCTGACGCCGGAAAGCGCGCAGGCGCTGTACGTCGGCCTGCTGACCGACACCGGCGGCTTCCGCTTCTCGAATACGACGGCGCGCGCGTTGAGGGTCGCCGCGGTGCTGCTCGAAAGGGGCGTGGATCCCGAGGCGATCTACTCCTGCGTGTACGCCAGTGCCCCGGAAGGCCGCGTCCGGCTGCTCGCGGAGGTGCTGCAGACGCTGGTCGTGGAGCCGGACATCGGCCTCGCGTGGGTGAGCGTGCCGCCCGATGCCCTGCGCCGTCACGAAGCGACGGCGGACGATCTCGACGGCATCGTCGAGTTCCCGCGCTCCATCGCCGGCGTGCGGCTGGCGCTGCTATTCCGGCAGATCGCCAACGGCCGCATCAAGGTGTCGTTCCGTTCGATGGGGGAAGTGGACGTGGCGGCGCTGGCGAACCAGTTCGGTGGCGGCGGACATCACCGCGCCGCGGGAGCGTCATTCGGCGGCACCATGGCGGAAGTCGAGGCGACGGTGCTGGTCGCGGCCCGCCGCTATCTGGCCGACGGCTCAGTCCCCGCTGCTCACTTGGGTGGATCGATCGGCGGCGCCTGAGACAACGGGCCCAGGCCCATGCCGACGATTTCGCCGTTGCCGTTGATCACCCAGCGGATCAGCAGTGGTTCAGCAAAATCGGAGAACCGCGCCGTGCGCCAGTATTGGGGGCGTCCGTTGCGCATCACGAACTTCTCCTCGATCACAGCGGTTTCCGTGCCCGCCCGGGCCGAGAGGTCGTCGAGATCCTGCTGCAGCCGACGCCGTACCGCGCTGTCGCGGCGCGCCTCGAGCGGATGATGCGCCATCAGGCTGTCGAACTGGCCGGTGTAGAACCAGGCGGTGAAGCGGCGGGCCAGCGCGAGCGAGTCGGGCCGGGGCGCCTGCCCGCCCATGAGCAGGATGGGGATGACAAGCAGCGCAAACACGAAGAGCCTCGGTGTGTGGGGACGTGATGCTGACGCGCCGCCGAGCGTATAGGTTTCATGATGGCCCAGAGCCTCAAAGCCCGCGTTGAGCAGGTCCTCGCGGGCGTCGCGAATCCCCGAATGGTGCGGGACCTCAGCGTGGACGAGCAGGGGGCCGTCACGTTCACGTTCGTCCTCACACGCGACGATCCGGCGGGGCTGGCGCGCAACGCGCGTAAGGCCGCGCAGGCAGTTGCTGGCGTGACCGCGGTGAAGGTGAACGTGGTGGAGGCGGACGGCGGCGCCGTGCCCGCGCGCAGCGGCGGGCCGGCCGCCGCACGCGCGGCCGCCGCCACCGCGGGTGTGCCACCGCCTCCCACTCCGGACGAGATGCCGGCGCTCGGCAAGGTCCTCGCGATTTCGAGCGGCAAGGGCGGGGTGGGAAAATCCACCGTCTCCGCGAATCTCGCCGCCGCGCTCGCGCGCCAGGGGCACCGTGTCGGCTTGATGGACGCCGACATTTACGGCCCCAACATTCCGCGCATGTTCGGCGTGGACGCGAAGCCCGAGGTACAGGGCGGCAAGATTCAGCCGCTCGAGGCCCACGGCGTAAAGCTGATGTCGCTTGGCTTCATCGTGGAGCGGGACGCCCCGGCGATCTGGCGCGGCCCGATCATCATGAAGATCATCCAGCAGTTCCTGCGCGACGTCGCGTGGGGCGAGCTGGATTATTTGCTGGTAGACCTGCCCCCGGGCACCGGCGACGCGCAGTTGTCGCTGACGCAGATCGTGCGCCTGCACGGCGCCCTGATCGTGACCACGCCGCAAGAGATGGCAGTGGGCGACTCGCTGCGCGGTGCCAAGATGTTCGAGCGCGTGGGCGTGGGCGTCATTGGGATCATCGAGAACATGAGCTACTTCGTGTGCCCGCATTGCCAGGAGCGCTCCGAGGTGTTCCTGTCGGGCGGTGGGGCACGCCTCGCCGCTGAGCTGGGCGTGCCGCTGCTCGGGCAGGTCCCGCTGCAGGCCGGCATGCCCGACCTTGCCGACCGGGGCGAGCCGATCGTCGTGAGCCAGCCGGATTCGCCCGCCGGCGTCGCCCTGCTCGAGCTGGCGCGGACCGTTGCCGCGCGGGTGGCCGGGCTGCCGGCAGCGCTGCCGATCACCGGCGCTCCCCGCTGACGTGCGGCTGCTGGCCGCAGCCGTGCTCGTGCTCCAGGGCAGCACCGCCGCTCCTGCCGAGCGGGCGGACCTGCGGGCGGGTCTCGACACCTTGTACGGCGGGGAGTTCGCGCGCGCCGCGGCGTTCTTTGCCCGCCTCGCCGCCAGTCATCCGGCCGATCCGGCGCCCGTGGTGTTTGAGGCGGGCGCGTACATCTGGTGGGCGGCCGCGCGCGATTCCGCGGACTTCGAGCTCGAGCGCATCGATTCGCTGCTCGGCCTGGCGCTGACGCGCGCGCGGGCCGCGCCGCAGGCGGACTTCTGGCTCGCCACCGCGCTCGGCTATCGAGCGCGCCAGCGCGAAGAGCATGGACATGGCTTCGGCGCCGCGAAAGATGCGAAAGCGATGCGCGACATCTACCGCCGCATCCTCGCCGCCGATTCGTCCTGCGCGGACTGTTACCTCGGGCTCGGGGTGTACGAGTACGGTCTCGCGCGCGCGAGCGCGCTGGCCCGCCTGTTCGCGAAGATCATCGGCTTAGGCAGCGGCAACGCGGAGCGGGGCATCCGCTACATGCGCCGCGTAGCGCACGACGGCGACCTGGCGCGGGTCGAAGGGACCTGGGTGCTCGCGGCCGCGTTGGTGCGCGAAGCGGCGCGCGATGCCGGCGGCCGGCCCGTGCTCGAGCACGAAGCGCGCGGCTACGTGCAGCAGCTCGCGGCCCGTTATCCTGGAAATCCGTTGTTCCAGCAGTTTCTGCGAGAGGTGTCGAGCGAGATGCTACCGCAGGAAGCGGTACGAGCGGCGACTGGCGCCGCGTCGGCTCCGGGTGCGGGAACGGCGGTCGGGCGGGGTCAGCGTGGACAGCTTCCCCAGCATGTTGTGGACGTGACTCTTCACGGTGTTGGTCGCGATGTTGAGCCGCTGGGCGATCTCCTTGTTGCCGAGCCCGGCGGCAATCAGATCCTTGATTTCCTGCTCCCGCTTGGTCAAGCGGACCGCGGCGGCGCCGGGCACGGTGCTGGCGGCGCCGACGCTGCTCGTGCTGTCGCTCGGAACCACGCGCGGGACCGCGGGCGCAGGCAGATCCCTGCCGTCAGCGACCGAGCGAATCGCTTTCACGAAGTCATCGGCCGTCGCATCTTTCATGATGAAGCCGTTGGCCCCGCCTTCGATGAAGCGGGAGACGTCGTGTTGGGCGGGGACGAAATCCATTACGATGGCTTTGGCGTTCGGAGCGATTGTCTTGAGACCTGCGAGGAAGGTGTGGCTGTCGCCGTTCGCCAGCGCGGCGTCCACCAGCACCACGTGCGGTTTCGTATCGCGCACCTGTTCCATGCCGGCGTTCGCCCCTTCAACGGCCGCGACCACCTCCACGTCCCCGAACGCGGCCAGGAGGTGCGACAATCCGTCGCGCATCAGTCGATTGTCTTCGATGACGAGCACGCGAATCCGCATCGGAGCCGCTTCTTGACTCACGCCCACGCGCCGATCCCTGCCGCGCCGGTTGCTCGAACCGTCGCGCTCTGCCAGCCGATTGTCCAAGCCGCGCCTCCGTTGTGTCGAGACCCGGCGCTCCACGCGGCGAATTGTCCAGTTCACACGTCACCCCCGTTGGTGGCCGGAATGTACCGGACTAAGCCTGGAGGGCGGCAGCGGTCATGGGGATGAGTTGATTCGTGGCAAACCCCTCTTTTAGCTTAGGCCGGATGAAGCAATCGCCCGTGCTCCGTCAGATGGGGCTAATCCTGGGCCTGGCCGCGCTCTATTATCTCGCGGCCAAGATCGGCCTGCATTTCGCCCTCGTGAACAAGAGCGTGACCGCAGTGTGGCCGCCGGCCGGTATCGCGCTCGCCGCCTTCGTGCTCCTCGGCTACCGCGTGTGGCCCGCGATTCTCGCCGCCGCGTTCCTCGCGAATCTCACGACCACCGGTGCGGTGCTGTCGTCGGTCGGCATCGCGGTCGGGAACACGCTCGAAGGGTTGCTCGGCGCGTACCTGGTCAACCGTTTCGCCCGCGGCGGCCGCGTGTTCGATCGCGTCCGCGACATCTTCCTGTTCACGGCGCTCGCGGCCCTCGTCAGCACGACGGTGAGCGCGACGATCGGCTGTGCCTCGCTGGTGCTCGGCGGGTCCCTGGCGTGGGCGGACGCCGGCCCTGTCTGGTTGACGTGGTGGCTCGGCGATGCGGTGGGCGACATCGTCATCGCGCCGCCGCTGATCCTCTGGACCGGCGTGAAACCCACCATACGCTGGAGCCGGCGTCAGGTGATCGAAGCGATCGGCCTGGCGTTCCTCACGATCGTGGTGGCGTTCGTGGTCTTTGGCGGAGTGTTCCCGTCCCGCCATTATCCGTTGACGGCACTGGTGTGGCCGCTGCTGATTTGGACGGCGCTCCGTTTCGGGCCGCGAGAATCAGCGACCGTCATCCTCATCATTTCGGCTATCGCCATCCTTCAGACGCTGCACAGTTTCGGTCCATTCGCGCGACCATCGGCGAGCGAGTCGTTGACCCTGCTCCAGATGTGGACCGGCGTGACGGCCGTGACGGGCCTCGTGCTCGCGGCCGTCGTCGCGGCGCAGCGGGATGTCGAGGGGACGTGGCGGGAGCTGGCCGTCACCGATCCGCTCACGGGACTCGCCAACCATCGGCAGCTGGTGCAGGCGCTGGAGGCGGAGATCAAGCGGTCCCGCCGGACCGCCCAACCGCTGGCCGTCGTGCTCCTCGATCTCGACGGCCTGAAGCAGATCAACGATCGCCACGGCCATCTCGCCGGCAGCCTCGCGATTCGCCGCGTCGCGGAAGCCCTGCTGGGCTCGTGCCGGGCTACCGATACGGCCGCCCGGTTCGGCGGGGACGAGTTCGCCCTGGTGCTTCCGGAGACGGGGGAGGCCGCGGCCTGGCACGTCGCCCGTGGCGTCGTGGACCGGCTGGCCACTGACGCCGAAAAGCCGAACATCTCGATCAGTGTCGGGGTAGCAGTCTATCCCGGCAACGGCGAGACGGTCGAGTCGCTGCTGAATGCGGCGGATGTCGCGCTATATGAGACCAAGGAACGACGGAAAACCAAGCCGTCGGGCCTTGCCACCTAACTCGCCACCAGTAGGTTTCGAGCCATGGATACCAAGAAAACCACGAGCGTTCCAGCAACGCGGCCGGCCGAGCCGCCCGTCCTCTCCGAGTCCGCCGCGGGGCTGTTGCGCGAGCTGGTCGCGCACCTGCGACAAAACCGTACGCAGCTGCGCGAAGAGTGGGCGCGCCGCATCACGCGGGCGGAGCTGCTCACGGCGATGACGGAAGAGGAAATCTTCGCCGAGGCGACGGCCGTGTACGACAACTACGTGGAAGCGCTCGAAACGGGCACGTTCGAGGCGCTGCAGGCGTACTCGCGGCGGCTGTCGGAGCGCATCATCCCGCGCGGCGTCGAAACGGACGAAGTCGTCGGGATCGTGCTGCTGCTGCGTGACGTGCTGGCGCGCTCGCTGTTTACCAAGTACCAGGACAACGTGGACAAGCTGAACCGCATCTTGGACAGTTACGAGCCCGCGGCGAACCGCATCGCGAACACGGTGGCCGTCGGCTTCGTCGAAGAGCGCGAGCGTATCATCCGGCAGCAACAGGAAGCCATCCGGGAGCTGTCGACCCCGGTGCTCCAGGTGCGCGAGCGGCTGCTGATTCTGCCCATCATCGGCGTCATTGATCCCCAGCGCGCCCGTCAGCTGACCGAACAGCTGCTGCGCGCGATCCGAGATCG
>Ga0209220_1000308_pt1 | contig 18693 bp, 14 predicted proteins | sample BlaSpr_A8_OM3_M3_FD_187984 | JGI IMG/M metagenome (GOLD analysis project Ga0209220, IMG submission 187984) | Forest soil microbial communities from Thunder Bay, Ontario, Canada - Black Spruce, Ontario site 2_A8_OM3_M3 (SPAdes) (version 2) | ecosystem: Environmental > Terrestrial > Soil > Boreal... | reverse complement strand
ACGAGCGCGAGCGCCGCGCCGCCGCGCTCGATCACGTGCGCGCCGTTCAGTACGAACACCTGGCCCGCGTCCCGGACGCCCCGAATGACGGCGTGCTCCCCGGTGTAGCGGTCGTGGTTTCCCAGCACCGTCACCACGCCGAGCGGTGCCTGCAGATCCCGGAACGCGCGCACGTATTCCGGGATGAACGAGGCCGAGATGTCGATCATGTCTCCCGTTTGCACGATGAGGTCGGGCCGCAGCGCGTTGGTCTGCGCTACGATGCGTTCCATCTTCTCTCCGAGCATGTGGATGCCGGCGTGCACGTCGGATAGATGCGCGATACGCAGCCCGTCGAGCCCGGGCGGCAGATCCGGAAAGACCAGCGTGCGGCGCGTCACGGCCGGAAGACGCTCCGCGCTCCAGATCCCGTATGCCGATAACCCGAGACCCGCGGCGGCGTATGCGTAGGTCGCGCGGGCCAGGAACCGTCTGCGAGAGAGCAGGGAGCCGGGAGCAGGGAGCGGGGGTGAACGGGGGACTCGGCGCGCAGAGAGGACCGCTCCCAGCTCCCTGCTCCCCCATAGCAAGAGCTTGCCGAGGAGATAGACAGTGACCAGCCCGCAGAACACCCACCCCAGCAACTGCCACGCGATCCATGGCGCGATGTAGGGCGTCCGGCTGATGCCCCACAGGCTGCCGGAAAACATCCGCACCGCGACAATGAGCCAGGGGAGGTTGAAGACGACGAACACGACTGCAAGGGTGCGGCGGATCGCGCGCCCCTGGCGGGGCCGGCCGGGATCGGGAAGACGGTCGCGCAAGTACAGATAGAGCAGCACTTGGGGCGAGATGAACAGCAGCAGATAGATTAGGGCCATGCCATCCCGTACAACCAAGTTGCTGTGGTGGTTCCCTGCCGTCGTTGCCCTGGCTGCGCCGCTCGGCGCGCAGCGCTTGTCCGTCGTGGACCGCCAGGTCGTCGCGGCCGGCGTCTGGGCCGAGGCGCGCTACAACTATGCCTACTGGGATGCGGTGCGCGCGAACTGGGACTCGGCGTTTGCGGCGACGACCAGCTATGCCGCCGGACGGCCGTCCGATCTGCAGTTCTTCCGGCGGTTGCGCCGCTGGGGCGCGCTCCTGAACGACGGGCAGCTCGAGGTCGTACCCCCGTCGGCAATCGCCAGCCGGATGGCACGCCCGCCGATCATGCTGCGGAGTATCGAGCGCCGGCCGTTCATCATCGATTACGCTGAGAACGACGAGATGCGCGTCGCCCGTCCGGAGCGTCTGGCGGAGATCCTGGCCGTGCAGGGAATCCCAGTCGCCATATGGATCCGCGACTCGGTCCTGCCCGAGATTCCCGGGGCCACGGAGGCAAGCCGGTGGGAGCGCGGGGTGGCGCGGATGCTGGAAGGAGAACGCGGCACGGCGCTGCAACTGCAGCTGCGGCTTCCTGGTGGAGAGCAACGGGGCGCGAGCGTCACGCGCAGCGTCGCGCTCACGGACCGCTGGCCGCTCGTGCGCCCGGCGCTCGAAGCCGATACCCTGCCCGACGGCGCGATCTGGCTGCGGGTCAACTCACTCGCCGATCCCAACGTCGTGCGGCTGTTCGACCAGGCGCTCGGAGAGCAGCGGAGCAAGGGCGGACTCGTGTTGGACTTACGGGAAACGACATGGACCGCAAGCGGGCGGGAACATGGGTATGCCATCCTGGCCCGTCTGATCGACCGCCCGTTCCTCACGTCGCGCTGGCGGACGCCGCAGTACCGCCCCGCCTACCGCGGCGCGGACACTCCCGATTCGAGCGGCGCGTGGCTGTCCGTGCCCTCGGACACGGTCCTGCCGCGCCGCGATCGAGCCCGGTACGGCGGCCCCGTCGCCGTGCTCTGCTCCGCGCGCACGGCGGGCGCCGCCGAGGACCTGCTGGTCGCGTTCCGCAATGGCGCGCGCGGCCCTATCATCGGCGAGCCATCGGCGGGCAGCACCGGCCAGACCCTGCTATTGCCGCTGGTCGGCGGGTGGCAGTTTCGCGTCACGGTAACCCGCGATGCGTTTCCTGATGGTACCGAATTCGTGCAGACCGGAGTCGCTCCCGAGCTGCCGGTGCAAATGCGAGTGGCGGACCTGCTCGCGGGGCGCGACGCCGCGCTGGATCGCGCGCGGGCGTATCTCGCGCCAGCGCCGCGCCGTTGAGTCTAGTGTCCACCCTTGAGCTGAGTACGGAAGAAACGGATTATTGCGCTCCACGCACTATCGGCGACCTCGGGCTTCTCGCGCGCGCGCAGGAAACCGTGTCCGACGCCGGGATAGATCGTGTATTGATAATCCTTGCCCGCCGCCCGCAGCGCCGCGACTGCATCCGCAAGACTCGCATTGATGCGTGCGTCATTCTCGGCGTACACGCCGAGGCCCTTAGCGCGGATCCGGGCCAGGTCCTCCGCCGGGGGAGTGGGGCCGTAGCACACCACGAACGCCTTGAGATCGGGCGTGTTAGTCGCATAGCGGAAACTCTGGCCTCCGCCCCAACAGAACCCGATCACCCCGATGGCGTCGGCGCGCACCGCCCGCAGCGTCTTGAGGTACGCCCGCGCGGCATCGAGGTCCGCCGTGACCGAATCGGGCGGCAACGAGGCAATGAGCCGCCGCGCCGAGTCGGGTGACGCGGGTGTCCCGCCGCGGCGGGACAGTAGATCGGGAGCGATGGCGACGAAGCCATCCCTGGCGAGCTGCTCGGTCGTTTGCCGCACGAAGTCTGACAGGCCGAAGATCTCGTGGATCACGATCACCGCGGGCGCCGGCTGCGGCCGCTCCGGATAGGCGAGATAGGCGGTGACGGTGATGTTGCCGGAGAGGAACTTGACGTATTCGGCGTGGATGTCGGTTAAGCGGTTAGACGGATAGGCGGTTAGAGAAAGCGCTCCAAGAACCGCCGCCGTACCGAGTGCACAAACCGTCCAACCGCCCAACCGTTTAGTGCCCATACGTCACCCTCCAGATCTTCCCGCCCATGTCGTCGCTCACGAGCAGCGCGCCATCAGGGGCGGTCACGACGCCGACCGGACGGCCCCAGCGCGAACCATCGGGTCGCTGCCACCCCACGATGAAGTCCTCGACGCCGACGGGGCGCCCGTTCTCGACGCGCACCCGCACGACCTTGGCGCCCGTCGGCACCGAGCGGTTCCAGGATCCGTGATAGGCGACGAACACGTCACCGCGGTAGTCCCGGGGGAACTGCATCCCCGAGTAGAACGTCATACCGATCGGCGCGGAGTGTGCTTGAAACGTGATGGCCGGCGGCTCGACGCTGGAGCAGTCCGCGGTGGCGTACTCGGGGTTGCGGACGCCGGGGAGATAGCAGTGCGGCCAGCCGTAGTAGCGGCCGTCCTTCACGATGTTGATGCGCTCCGGCGGGATGTCGTCCCCGAGGTTGTCGCGATCGTTGTTCGTCGCCCACAGCTCGCCGGTCGTGGGGTGGAAGGCCAGGCCGATGGAATTGCGCAAGCCCCGCGCAAACACCCGTCCGCCGGAGCCGTCGGGGTTGAACTGCAGCACCGCCGCGCGCATGGAGTCGGCCTCGTCGCACAGGTTGCACGAGGAGCCGACGCTCACATACATCTTGCCGTCGGGCCCAAACACGACGGTGCGGGTGATGTGCCCGCCACGCGGCAGCCGGGGCACGATCGTCACGGGCGCCGTCGCTCCCGGATCGAATCGCTTCACCGCCGTCTCTTCGGCGACGTACATCGTGTCGCCCCGGAAGGCGATGCCGAACGGCTCCCGCAGCCCGCGCGCGACGACCACGGCCGAGTCGGCGACGCCGTCATGGTTCGCGTCGGGAAGTTTGACGATGAGTCCGGCATCTGGCCGAGACGCGTACACGACGTTACCCGGGCCGACCACCAGATAGCGAACCCCGCCGAGATTCGGCGCGAACACAGAAACCTGGAAGCCGGCGGGTACGCGCAGTGTCTGGTCTTGCCCGACGGCAGGGCTGCCGTGGCAAGCAGCGACGATGATCGCCGCGCTAATTGTCGCTCGCATAGACTCCCCCCAACGCTGTCTCGCCTGCCGGCATTCTTTCCCGGCTCGCCAAAGCCGCCGCCGCCGCCCGCTCCACGTGCTCCGCGATCTCGACCTCGACGCCTCCAAGAACCTTCGCGGTGATACCCTCCTCCTTCAAGTACTCCTCGTACAGACCGATCGGGTCGCGCTTGCCCCAAGTCTGAAACATTTCAGGAGGAAACGTCTCTCGGGCCTCGCGCTCGTCGTGGGTAGCATGCCCCCCCATGCGGAACGTCTCCGCAACGAGCAGCGCGGGCCCGTTTCCGGTGCGGCAGCGCTCGGCGGCAATGCGGGTCGCCGCGTAGGCGTCGAGGACGTTGTTGCCGTCGAACAGCGCGCCCCAGATGCCGTAGCTCGGCGCCCAATCCTTGAAGTCGGCGGGGAGGTGGTGTTGTTCGAGGCGCGTGCCGAGGGCCACCTGGTTGTTCTGGACGATGAAGATGGCGGGCACCTGCTGAACGGCGGCGAAGTTGATGCCCTCGTGTGCCGTGGCGGTCTTGGTGGACCCGTCGCCTACCCAGGTGAGGGCGACGCGCGGCTCGCCTTTCATCTTGAACGTCAACGCGATCCCCGCGATCACGGGCACCATATCGCCCACGTGGGAGATCGGCTGCAGCACACCGTCCGAGAACGAGCCGACGTGCAGGTCGCGGCCCCTGCTGGGCGAATCGTCGGTCGCGAGGTAGGCCCGCAGCATATCGGCGATCGCCATGCCCATTTCGCAGCACGCCGCGGCGTTGCGGATCATCGGCGCGACGATGTCCTTGCCCCGCTCCAGCGCCTGCACGGGGCCGACCGTCGCCGCTTCTTCTCCCGTGCCCAGCCACGCCTTGGAAATGACCCCGGTGCGCACCCAGCGCTTCAGCTGGATGTCGTGCAGGCGGGCGCGCAGCAGGCCGCGATACAACTCGAGTTTGGCGTCGCGCGACAGCTCACCCGTGATGCGCGCCCGCTCGGGGTCCGCTGCGAGCGTTGCCCGGAAATCGCGCACCAACTGAGGATCGGGCTGCCAATCGACGTACTCCGGCGGGTCGAACGCCGGGAATCGCTTCACGGGATCCCGGCGGCGCTCCGGCCCATCACCAGACCATCGCGCTTGAACACCTTTCCATCTTTCATGACGAAGTCGACACGCTCGAGGATGGCGATGCTCTGCAGTGGGTCGCCGGTGACGGCGACGAGATCGGCGCGCTTCCCCACCGTCACGGTACCGACGTCGCGGTCCAGGCCGAGCAGCGCGGCGCCGCTCGCGGTCCCCGCGACGATCGCCTGCATCGGCGCCATACCGTACCGCACCATGAGGCCGAACTCGCGGCCGTTGGTGCCGTGGCGCATCACGCCGGCGTCGGTCCCCAAGGCGATCTTCACGCCAGCATCCAGCGCCAACTTGAACGAGGTGTGCATCCGCGGCGCGATGGCGAGCGCCTTGGCGGCGATCGGCGGGGGCAGGCGCCCGGCGGTCGCAAGCGACTCGACGGTGAATCCGGCCAGCAGCGTGGGGACGAGCCAGGTGCCGCGCTGCTTCATCAGGGCGACCGCCTCGGCGTCGAGGATCGAGCCGTGCTCGATGGACGTGACGCCCGCCCGCACGGCCGCCTTGATGCCGGCAGTGCCATGGGCGTGGGCGGCGACGCGGCGGTCGAGCTGCGTGGCGGTCTCGACGATGGCCCGCATCTCCTCTTCGGTGTACTGCTGCACGCCGACGGAATCCGTCAGCGACAGCACGCCCCCGGTCGCGCAGATCTTGATGACGTCGGCACCGTACTTCACCGCGTAGCGCACCGCGTTGCGCACTTCTTCCACACCGTCGGCGACGCCAACCTCGACGCCGCCTTCCCGTCCCAGCGCCTCGGGCTGGAGCCCGTTGGTCTCGTCGCAGTGGCCGCCGCGGATGCCGAAGGAGATCCCCGCCCCGACGATGCGCGGCCCCGGGATCCAGCCGGCGTTGATTGCGTTGCGCAACGCGATGTCGCCGAAACTCGCGCTCCCGACGACGCGCACCGTCGTGAAACCCGCCTCGAGGGTCTGCTGAGCGTGCGCCGCACCGAGCAAGGCGAGCTGACTGGGCATCTCCGTGAGACGGCTGTGCTGCCAGTCGCCGTCACCGATGGTGCGACCGGCGAGGTGCACATGGGCGTCGATGAAGCCCGGCAGCACGGTTTCCCCCGACAGGTCGATCACCGTCGCACCCGCCGGCACTTGGACGTTGGTCCCGACCGCGGTAATGCGGTCGCCCTGCACCAGGATCACCGCGTTTTTTATCGGGGTCCCGCCCGTCCCGTCGATGAGCGTGCCCGCCCGGATGGCGGTGAGGGGTGGCGGGGGTTGGGGGGTTTGCTGCGCGGCGAGAACGGCGACGAGAGCGAGGGCGATCACGTGAACTTCTCCTTGAGTTTTCCGAACAGGCCGCCGGACGATTCGCTCGACCCGGTCAGCGCGTCTGCGAATTCGAGCGCCGTGGCGAAGCGGTCTTCGGCATTCGTCTGCAACGCCCTGGCCAACGCTTTTTCGACCGCGGGTGGGACGTCGGCGCGCAGCTGCCGAACCGGGATCGGCCGGCTCCGCAGCCGCGCGATCATCATTTCCTGCGCGTTGCGGCCCTGGAAGGGCAGCTTGCCGGTAAACATCTCGAACGCCACGATGCCGAGCGCGTAGATGTCGCTGCGCGCATCGAGCGGCTTACCGCGGATCTGCTCGGGACTCATGAACTCGGGCGTGCCCAAGATGATGCCCGTCGCCGTGAGCTTGGCGATGGCCGGGTCGGCGCGGCGCTCCTTGGCGAGGCCGAAGTCCATGACGACCGCCCGGTCGGCGCCGCCATCGTCGGGGACGAGCATGACGTTCTCGGGCTTCAGATCCCGGTGGATGATCTGCAGCTCGTGGGCGTGGTGAAGGCCGGCGCACATCTGCTGCAGCAGCCCGATCCCCAGCCCGAGGTCCATCGGCCCGCCCCGGACCTCGCGGTCGGACAGCAGCTCGCCCTTGAGGAAAGGCATGACGAGATAGATCAGACCGTCCTCGGATTCGCCCAGACGCAGGATGCGACACACGTTGGGATGCTCGAGGCGCATCGCGAGCCCGGCTTCGCGCCGCAGCCGCTCGACCGAGCTCCTGTCGGACGCGAGGCGGGGCGAGAGCACCTTGATGGCCACGGTCTTGTCGGAGGAAATCTCCTTCGCGAGATACACGTAGGACATTCCCCCTTCGCCCAGCTTCTTGAGAACCTGGTAGCGGGCGTCGAGGACCTGGTTCGACAGCGTGGACGCGCGGTCGAGGCCCGGGCCCTTGCCGGAGGTGGGCGGCGTCCGCACACCGGTCCCGCCGCTGCCCTTGGGAGGGGCGGCGGGGGCGGCGGGCTTCGCCTGCACCTCGACGAGCATACTGCCGTCTTTGGGGCAGAAACGCGCTCCCGTGTCGGTGTACACCGACCTGCACTTGGGGCAGCGGCGTTCGCTCATTGACGGACCAAGTTGCGGCCTTCGTTCTTGGCGCGATAGAGGGCCTGGTCGGCCAGCGAGACGAAGCTGTCGGCGCTGTGGATGCGCTCGTCGGGAAACGAGGCGAGGCCGATGCTGACGGTCATGTGGAGGGGATTCTCACCGGGCTCGGCGAAATCGCGGGCCATCACACGGCGCCGCAGCCGCTCGGCGAAGATCTGCGCGCCGTGCGGGGCCGTTTCCGGCATCACCACCACGAATTCCTCGCCGCCGTAGCGCGCCACGATGTCCACCGAGCGCGCCTCGCGGTGCAGCAGCTCCCCGACCTGGCGCAGCACCGAATCCCCCGCGATGTGGCCGCGGGTGTCGTTGATCGACTTGAAGCGGTCGATGTCCGCCAGCAGGATCGTGAGCGCGAGGTTGTAACGCCGGGCGCGATCCAGCTCCAGCGCCAACGCCTCGGCCAGCGCGCGGCGGTTCGTGAGACCTGTCAGCGCGTCGGTGGAGGCAAGCTTCTCGAGGCGCTGCTTGTCCGACACGGCGCTCTCGAAATCGTATGCCTTCTCGATCGCCGATACCGCCGTCTTAATGACGGTCTCGGCGAACTGGGCGTCGGCGCGCGTCAGCGGCGGGTCGTCCCCCGTGGTCCGGAGGAAGAACACGCCCATCTGCTGGTCCTTCATCCAGAAGGGCAGCGCCACCGCCGATCGGGTCGGCACCTTGATCTCCTCGCGCTCCCAGCGGCGGCGTTCGTCGACGTACAGGGGGTCGGTCGAGACGTCCTCGACGAGCACCAGGTGGCCGCTCGACACAGCCTTGCGGATCTCCGGATAGCGGGCCAGCTCGATCTGCAGGTTGCGCAGCATCGGGTTTTCGTACGCGGCCACCACGACGCCCTGCTGGTCCCCCGGTTTCGCGAGCACCATCGAGCACTTGGAGATGTTGAGGGCGCGCGCGACCCGGCGCGCGAGGATGTGATAGATCTCGTCCGGCTTGAGGGAGTCCGTGACCTCGTGGAGGATGTCTACCATGGCGGCGCGGCTGCGCGCCTCTTCGCGGGCTTGGGCGAGCGCCCGGCCCACGCGGATATGGGCCTCGACCCGCGCCAGGAGCTCGCGGACGCGGAACGGCTTCGAGATGAAGTCGGCGGCGCCAAGCCCCAGCGCCCGCACCGTGGCTTCCTCGGGCGGCATGGACGAGACCATGAGGACGGGAAGGTCACGGTAGCGGTCGTCCTGCTTGAGCCGCTCGAGCAGCTGCAGGCCGTCCACCTTGGGCATCATGATGTCGAGCAGCAGCAGGGCGGGCTTGGTCTCCTCGAGCTTCGCGAACAGCCCTTCGCCGCCCGGGCAGACGGCCACCTCATACCCGTGCTCTTTCAGGATCCAGGTCAGCGTCCGCACGAGCGATTCGTCGTCGTCGGCGACCAGGATCCGGGCAGGAGGGGGGGCGGTGGTGGACATCGTCGGGTCAATCCCTCCCTTCGAGCAGCGAGCGATCGACGTTGCCGCCGCTCACCACCAGCACCGTCGCCTTGGACGCCGGCACCGCGCCGGTCAGCAGCGCGGCCGTCGTGACCGCGCCCGACGGCTCGATCGCGAGCTGGCAGGTACGCCATAGAAACTGCACCGCGTCGCGGATGCTGTCATCTTCGACCAGCACGACGCCGCGCACGCGCTCCCGCTGCCGCGTCAGCTCCGCGAAGGGGATGTCGCCGACGGTGAGCGTGATCAGCCCGTCGGCAATGCTGGCGCTGCGCTCCAGGCGCACCGGCGCGCCGGCGGCGAGCGAACGTTGCAGCTTGGGAGCACCGGCGGGCTCAACGCCCCACACCCCCGCCCGGCTCCCCGCGGCCGCCAGGCCCGCGACCACACCGGAGATCAAGCCCCCGCCGCCCACCGGCACGACCACGGTGTCGACCTCGGGGAGCTGCTCGACGATCTCGAGCGCGAGCGTCGCCTGGCCCGCCACAATGTCGGGATGGTCGAACGGCGGCACGATGGCGAGCCCATCCCGAGCCGCGATCGCCTCGGCTTTGATGCGACGATCTTCGGACGTGCGGCCGGCGAACACGACTTCCCCACCCCACCGCTTGACCCCCTCGACCTTCACGGCCGGGGCGGTCTCCGGCATCACGATGACCGCGCGCACGCCGAACAGCTGCGCCGCGTAGGCGACGGCCTGTCCATGATTGCCGGAGGAATAGGTAATGACCCCGCGCCTGCGCGCCGGCTCCGGGAGTTTCCGGATGGCGTTGTGCGCGCCGCGGATCTTGAACGCCCCGATGGGCTGCTCGTTCTCGAGCTTCAGGTGGGCGCCCAGCTGCTCGACGTATAGCAGCGGGGTGCGGCGCGCGACCCCCCGCAGCCCTGCTGCGGCTTCCTGGATGTCCCGCGGAGTGACCACGCTACTTCTTGGGCTTGGGCTTGGGCTTAGGCTTGGCTTTGGGCTTGGCCTTGGGCGGGGCGGCATCGCCCTCGTCTTCTTCGCCCGCGTCGTCTTCGTCTTCCTTCACCACGCGCGCCACGTCCACGACGAGGTCGCCGGGGGTCAGGTTCATGACCTTGACGCCCTGCGTGTTGCGGCCCGAGATGCGGATGCCCTCGACGGGCACGCGGATCATGATCCCCTTCTTGGTGATCAGCATCAGCTCGTCGTCGGGGAGCACCTCTTTCAGGGCGACGATGTCGCCCGTCTTGTCGCTGCGCTTCAGCGTGATGATCCCGCGGCCGCCGCGGTGCTGAATCCGGTACTCGTCGAGCTCGGACCGCTTGCCCATGCCCTTCTCGGTGACGGTGAGGAGCGTGGACGAGCGGCGCACCACGACCATGTCGATGACGTGATCCTTCTTGTCGAGCTCGATACCCTTCACACCGGTGGCCGTCCGTCCCATGTCGCGCACGTCTTTCTCATGGAACCGGATACTCATGCCCTGGCGCGTGGCGAGGACTATATCGTTCTTGCCGTCGGTCACCTGCACATCGATGAGTTCGTCGCCCTTTTCGATGTTGATGGCGCGGATGCCCACGGACCGCGGATTGCCGAACTCGGAGAGGACGGTCTTCTTCACGAGGCCGTTCTTCGTCGCAAACAGCAGATATTGATCCGCGGAGAACTCGCGCACCGGGACCAGGGCGGCCAGCCGCTCGTCGGGTTTCATCGCGACGCAGCTCAAGATCGGCTTACCGCGCGCGGCGCGGGCCGCCTGCGGAATCTCGTGCACCTTGAGCCAGTAGCATTGCCCTTGCTCGGTGAAGAACATCATGTAGTCGTGGGTGGACGCGATGAAGAGATGCTCGACCCAATCGTCTTCCTTCGTGTGGGCCGAGATCACGCCCTTGCCGCCGCGCCGCTGGCGCCGGTATGCCGAGACCGGCAGCCGCTTGATGTAGCCCGCGTGGGACACGGTGATCACCATGTCCTCTTCGGCGATCAGGTCCTCGATCGAGAACTCGCCCTGGTCGGCGACGATTTCGGTGCGGCGCTCGTCCCCGAAGCCGTGCGCCAGCTCCGTCAGCTCCTCCTTGAGGATCTTCATGCGGCGCGGCTTGGAGGCGAGGATCTCCTTGCACTCCTTGATGAAGGTGCGGACTTCCTTGAGCTCGTCCTCCAGCTTCGTGATCTCGAGGGCTGTGAGCCGCGCCAGCCGCATGTTGAGGATTTCGGCCGCTTGCTTTTCTGACAACTTGAAACGCTTCCGTAATGCCGCATCGGCGGAAGGCGTGTCTTTGGACTTCTTGATGATCCGGATCACCTCGTCGATGTGGTCGACGGCGATCTTCAGGCCCTCGAGGATGTGCTCGCGGTCCTGGGCGCGCTGCAGCTCGAACTCGGTGCGGCGCGTGATGACGGTGTGACGGTGCTCGATGAAAAGCTGCAACAGCTCGACGAGGGTCAGTTCCTTCGGCGTGCCATCCACTAGGGCCAGCATGATGGCGCCGAAGGTCTGCTGCATCTGGGTGTGTTTGTAGAGCTGGTTCAGCACGACCATCGGAATGGTGTCGCGCTTCAGCTCGATGACGAGGCGGATCCCTTCCTTGTCGGATTCGTTCCGGACGTCGCTGATGCCCTCGAGCTTTTTCGCGAGCGCGAGGTCACGGATCTGCTCGTGGACCCGCTCGGGACTCACCTGATAAGGGAACTCGGTGACCACGATCTGCTGCTTGCCGCTCGACTCCTTCTCCTCGACCACCGCGCGGGCCCGGATCACAATGCGTCCGCGCCCTTTCTCGTAGCACTCCTTGATGCCGTCGCGGCCGTAGATGATGGCGCCCGTGGGGAAGTCGGGCCCTTTGATGAACTTCCGCACGTCCTTGATCGACGCATTGGGATGGTCCACCAGATGCACGATCGCCTGGACCACCTCGCCCAGATTGTGCGGCGGAATGTTGGTCGTCATGCCGACCGCGATGCCCGCCGATCCGTTGACGATGAGGTTGGGGAGCCGTCCCGGAAGAACGGTGGGTTCCTGCAGCCGGTCGTCGAAGTTGGGGACGAACGCGACCGTGTTCTTGTCGATGTCCTCCAGCATCGCCATCGCGACGCGGGTCAGCCGCGCCTCGGTGTAGCGGTACGCCGCCGCCGAGTCGCCGTCCACCGACCCGAAATTCCCCTGCCCGTCCACCAGCGGATAGCGCAGCGAGAAGTCCTGCACCATGCGCACCAGGGAGTCGTACAGCGCCACGTCGCCGTGGGGGTGGTACTTGCCAAGCACGTCGCCGACGACCGTCGCGCTCTTCTTGTAGGGCCGGCCCGGCACGAGGCCCAGTTCGTTCATCGCGTAGAGGATGCGCCGGTGCACGGGCTTCAAGCCGTCGCGTACATCGGGCAGCGCCCGCTGCACGATGACGCTCATCGAATAGTCGAGGAACGACTCCTTCAGCTCGTCTTCGATGAGGCGGGGTAGAATGCGCTCGCGGACGTTCGGACCAGTCATGAAAAACCAGGTGTCGGGTGGTAGGGGGAAGTGGCCTAAGTCGATAAAAACTAACTACTTAGATGGGGAAAAGCAACGCAAAACGAGCCGCTAAATCGCCATGCCAGACGGGGTTACAGGAGGCTCAGCTGCTCCCACTTCCACCACCACCTTGCCGAACTGTTCGCCTTTGGCCAACCGCTCGAACGCCGCGCGCGCCTGCTCCCAGGGATAGACACGATCCACGACGGGCCGCAGCTCCCCCTTCCCCAGGCGCCGCACGACCTCTGCATACTCCGCGGCGTTCCCCATCGTCGAGCCGAGGATGCTCCAGTGGTGCCAAAACAGCCGTCGCACATCCAACCCCACCTCGGCCCCTGAGGTCGCTCCGCAGGTGACCAGACGCCCCCCGCGCCGCAGGCACCGCAACGAATCGTCCCAGGTGGCGGCGCCGACGTTCTCGACGACGACGTCCACGCCGCGTTTTGCCGTGAGCGTGCGCACTTCCTGCGCGACCTTCTGGGTCCGATGGTTCAGCGTCACGTCGGCGCCGAGCTGCTTGGCCGCCGCCAGTTTGCCGTCATGTGACGATGTGGCGATGACGCGAGCACCGAGGAGCTTGGCGATCCGCAGCGCGGTGAGCGACACGCCACCCCCAATGCCCCAGACCAGCGCCGTCTCGCCGGCCCGCAGCTGCGCGCGTGTGACGAGCATCCGCCAGGCGGTGAGCGTCACGAGCGAGAACGCCGCGGCCTCGGCCCAGGTCAGTTCCGGTGAGAGAGCGGGGATACGTGCCAGGTTGTGCGCGGGCACGGTGATCAGCTCAGCGAGAGTCCCCGGCAGGTGCTCGCCCAGGAGCTTGTACGCAACGCACAGCGAATGCTCGCCGGCGCGGCAAAACTCGCATGTGTAGTCGGAGATGCCCGGGTTCAACATGACGCGGTCTCCGGGCTGTACAGCGGTCACGCCCGAGCCCACCGATTCCACGACCCCTGCCCCGTCAGCACCTACGATGTGCGGGAATCGCTCGGCCCCTCCCGGCATCCCTTCTGCGACAAAGAGATCGAGATGGTTCAAGGCCGCCGCTCGGATGGCGACGCGGACTTCCCCGGCTTGCGGAGCCGGGGGGTCGGGAACGTCGGTGATCTTGAGGTGCTGCAGCCCGCCGGGGGCGGTCAGGACGCAGGCGCGCACGCGCCCGCCCTACGGCCGGAACGTCGGCGTGATCATCTGCTCGGTACCGGTCGTGGGCATGGGCACCGGCGTACCCGTGCCGACCGGCTGGATGTACACCTTGTAGGTGGGGTTGCGGCGGTTCTGGGGCTCGGCGTTTACGACCAGGGCCAGGAGATCGCCCGCGGGCGACACGGCGAATGACGCGATCGCCAAGTCGATGCCGCTGAGCGCGGTCACGCTGCCAGTCACCAGGTCCGCGCGCACCACCTGCTGCACGGTGCGGTTCCCCTCGCGCCGTTCCACCAGATAGGCGAGAGTGCCGTCACGCAGGAAACGCGGCTCTGACTCCCGCTGCTGCGGGGACCGCGTGAACGGCCGCTGATTCGAGCCGTCGCGCGCCATCAGCCAGATATCGTAGTTCTTGTTTCGCATCGACACGTATGCCACGGTCTGCCCGTCGGGCGACACCGTCGGGGCGAAACTGATGGAGTCGTGAGTGAGCTGGGTGAGGCCCGTGCCGTCCACGTTGACGCTCCAGATTTGCTGCTTGCCCGCCGGGCGCGCCGAGTGGAAGACGATCGCCTGGCCGTCCGGTGTGAACGCGGGGCGCCCGTCGGCTTGGGGATCGGTGGTGAGGCGGGTTACGCCCGTACCGTCCGCGTACATCACGTAGATCTCAGGGTTACCGTCGCGCTGTGACACGAACGCGATGCGCGAGCCATCGGGCGAGAAGGTGGGGTCGGTCGCGCTCGCGGTGTCGGCGGTGATCTTGATGAGCTGAGCGAGGTTGGCGCGGTCGGCGCCGTACAACTGGAATTTCCCCGCCCCACCGCGCGAGCTCGCGACCACGATCTCGCCGACCACATAGACGTCGGCCGTCGCGGTCTTCCCACCCGGGGCCCCCGCAGTGATGCGGGCGTGCCCATAGCCGGTGCCCGCGACCGTGCCGTCCTCCCCGACGGTCGCCACCTGCGGATTGTCGGTGCTCCACGTGAGATTCGTGGCTGGGCCCAGCACGGCCCCTTGATCATCGGCGTAGTTGGCGCGCAGCGTCTGCCGCTGATTCAAGCCGATGCCCACGCGCGGCTTCTCGAATCGCACCGCGCCGGCGACGACATTGATGTTCCAGGTCACCGCGAGACCCGATCCCGGGCCGCGCACCGTGAGTTGTGTCTTGCCGACGCTGCGGCCCGTGAGTGTCCCGGTCTGGGGATCGAAGCTGGCGATTGCCGGGTCCGTCACGCTCCACCGCAACGGTGCTTCGGGGATGGGGGTGTGGTCCCCCGCAAGCGCCTGCGCTTCGAACTTCAGCGTGGCGGTCAGCGGCAGCTGGACCTCCGTTGAGAAACGCGGGCGCACGGTCATGCTCTCCGCCACGCGATGCACCGACACCTCGATGCTCTTGCTCTGCAGCAACCCCGACACGCTCAGCGTCGCCTTGCCCGGTCCCACGACAGTCACCACACCGGCCAGACTCACGCGCGCGACGCTCTGATCGCTGGAAGCCCACTGCAGCACGAGGGGATTCACCACCCGGCCGTTCTGCGAAGCGACAACCACGTGCAGCGTGTCGACCTCCCCGGGGGAAAGCATCAGCGGCGATCCCTCGCGCACCGTGAATTCCGACGGCTGCACCACGACGGGCGCCGTCGCCGTCAGTCCGCCTCCGGCCGTTGCCTGGATCGTTCCTTGACCGGGCGCGAGCGCCACTACGTTGCCGTTCTGATCGACGCTCGCCACGTCCGGACGCAGCGACGTCCACGACACGAGCACCGGCGACGCCGGAGAACCATCCTCGCGCAACGCCCGCGGCGACACCCGGGTGTTCTCGGAAGGGAGGAGGTAGATCACGCCGGGCTCGAGGCGCAGCGCGGCTGCGGGACCGCTGCCCGCCGGTTGCCCGGCGAATGGGTCGGGCCCCGGCGGGGGGGGTGGAGCACCTGGGGGGGGTGGGGGCGCCGGCGGGGGCTGCGCCGGGCCGGCGCCGCCCACCACCTGCACGGCCGCCTGGCCGCGCCGCGAGCCGACGCGCGCTTCGATGATCGCGACCCCGTTCCCCACGCCCGTGACGGTGCCGGTGTTGTCGACTTTGGCGATGTTGACGTTGTTCGAGGACCAAATGATCCGCACTGTGGGGATGACGTTGCCGATGCGGTCGAACGCGGTTGCCAGTAAGCCGCTGCGCTCCCCGACGCGCATGGTTACCGAAGGGGGGGCGACTTGAACTTCGGCGACATTCTGCGCGGGCGCGGCGCCTGGAAGGAGGAGCGCGAGCGCCGCAATGAGTCCGCGTCTGGTCATGGGCTGGCGCAACGTACGTCGGGCTAAATAGCGTTGTCAAGCCAACTTGTCACGACGGGCGCGCAACGGTGAGAGCAAAAAAGCGGTAGCGCGTATCACTTGCGGGGTCGCAATCCCGGGGTAAGCTATAGGCCACGTCCCGCCCCTACCAGCATAGGAGAGATCCAATGCTTGAGCAGATGGATTACACGGAGAGCAGTTGGCCCGGGCCGGGGTTCATGGAGCCGATGTTCCCTTCGGCGCCGTTGCCCGCCCCCGTCCCTGCGCCGGCGCCCCGAGCGCCCGCCGCCAAGCCAAAGGCCAAGAAAAAGAAGAAAGCTGCGAAGAAGGCGCGCCCCAAAGCCAGGAAGAAAGCCGCCAAGAAGACAAGCAAGAAGAAGAAGCCGGCAAAAAAGAAGCGCCGCCGCTAAACAGCTGTGACCTCCACCGCGGGAGCGTCTCGTCGAGGCGCTCCCGCGGTCCGTTAGGACCGGCTTTCGACCTGAAGAGGTGCGTCGTGCATCGTGCGGCGTTCGCAGTGATCATAGTAGCCGCGTGCGGCGCGCCCCAGCAGCAGCTGGGCGATCCGCCGCGCGAGCTCGCGGCAATGCTGGCGCGCTCGGCCGCCGACTGGAACCGCGGCGACCTCGCGGGATTCATGAGCGACTACGCCCGCGATTCGCTCACCAGTTACGTATCCGGCGGCCACGTGCAGTACGGCTGGCAAGCACTGTACGATCGCTACCAGGCGAACTACTTCGCGCCCGGCAAGTCCCGCGACTCGCTTTCCTTCGGAGAGGTGCGTGTGCGGGTGCTGACGCCGGACTTCGCCTACGTGACGGCTCGGTTCACGCTCGCCCGCGCGGATTCAGTTGTGGCAAGCGGGCCGTTCACGCTGGTGCTGCAACGCCAGGGCGACCGCTGGCGCATCCTGCACGACCACACATCCGCCGACCCCCCCCGCAAGCCGTGAGGCGCACCCCACGCCACGCGCTCCGCATGCTGCTGCTGCTGAGCGCGGCGGCCTGCGGGAAGTCCGAGGACCGCGTCATCGCGCTCGAAGGCGTCACGCTCATCGACGGCACCGGCGGCACACCGAAGGAAGACGCGGTCATCATCATCCGCAACGGCCACATCGAGTCCGTGGCGCGCGTCAACGAAGTTGCGATCCCCAAGAACGCCGAGCGGATCAACCTGGTCGGCAAGACGGTCATTCCGGGACTGATCGACGCACACGCCCACGTGGAGCGTTGGGCCGCGCCCAGGTATCTGGTGTGGGGTGTGACGACGGTTCGTGACCTGGGCGCCGGCAGCACCGATTCTCTCCTGGCCCTGAAGAACGACCTGAATCTGGGTTCCATCTTGGGGCCCCGGATGTTTGCCGCGGGCGCGATGATCGACGGCGTGCGCCCCACGTACCCGAGCGCGACGGGGGTCGTGACCGGGGACCAGGCGCGCCGCGCCGTGGACCAGCGCGCCGTCGCGGGCGTCGACCACATCAAGATCTACACGAAGATCACGCCGGCCCTGTTGCGACCCCTGATGGATGAAGCCGGGACGCTGCGGCTCCCCGTCGCCGCACATTTGGGCAAGACCGATGCGCTCACCGCCGCGCGCGCCGGCGTCGCCTCGATCGAGCACATGGCGGGCGTCGTGCAAGCCGCAGCGGCGAATCCCGGGATGTATCTGGGCGCACACGAAAACTTCCTGAGCGGATGGACCACCGAAGAGAAAGGCTGGGCGAGTCTCGATTCCGGCGCCGTCGCGCGCACTGCGCGCGCGCTCGCCCAGACGAAAGTGGCCATCGTCCCGACGCTCGTCGTGCACGAGATGTTGTCCCGGCTCGACAATCCCATTCTGCTGGTGCGACCGGGCATGGAAGACGTCCCGGACGACGCGCAGAGCGTGCGCAGTGTGCCGAGCTTGTTGCGCCGCACCGGATGGCGCGCGGGTGACTTCGCCGCGTTCCGCCGCTCCCGCCGGCGGCAGGACCAGTTCGTGCGCGAGTACAAGCGCGCCGGCGGCGCCATTGTGGCCGGTTCGGATGCTGCCAATCAGCTGCTCATCCCGGGGTATTCGCTGCACGAGGAGATGGCGCTCCTGGTGGCGGCGGGTCTCACCCCGCTCGAGGCAATCAGCGCCGGCACGCGACGCGGCGCCCAACTGCTGCGCGCCGATTCACTCGGCCTCCTCGCGCCCGGCAAGGTGGCGGACCTCGTCGTGCTCAACGGCAACCCCGCCCGCGACATCAGCGCCACCCGCCACATCGCCTGGGTCATGACCCGCGGCCGGATAATCCGGCCGGACTCCCTGAGAGCCACATGGAAACCATGAAGCGGATTGCCCTGCTCCTCGCCCTCACCGCCTGTCAGGGGGGGGGCGCGATTCGCACGCCCGTGAACGGCCCGTACGATGTCATTCTTCGCGGCGGCTGGATCGTGGATGGCGGCGGCAACCCGCGCTATCGGGGCGATGTCGCGCTCGTCGGTGATCGCATCGTGGCCGTCGGGTACCTGCGCGGCGCGCAAGCCCGCGATACGCTCGACGTCACGGGCCTGGTCGTCGCACCGGGGTTCATCGACATGCTCGGCCAGTCGGAAACGAACGTCCTGATTGACAATCGCGTGCTCAGCAAAGTGACGCAGGGAATCACGACAGAGGTGACGGGCGAGGGCGACTCACCGGCTCCGCTCACGGATCATTTGATCGCGCTCGACTCGGCCTATAACCGGCGCTACGCCCTGAACGTGGACTGGCGCGATCTCGATGGCTACTTCCGCCGGCTCGAGCGGACGCGCTCGACGGTCAACATTGCCACGTTCGTCGGCGCAACCCAGGGAC
>Ga0209220_1000307_pt1 | contig 18703 bp, 18 predicted proteins | sample BlaSpr_A8_OM3_M3_FD_187984 | JGI IMG/M metagenome (GOLD analysis project Ga0209220, IMG submission 187984) | Forest soil microbial communities from Thunder Bay, Ontario, Canada - Black Spruce, Ontario site 2_A8_OM3_M3 (SPAdes) (version 2) | ecosystem: Environmental > Terrestrial > Soil > Boreal... | reverse complement strand
CCCCGGTGTCCGATACGGCGTTCCTCGTCAATGTACAGGGCGCGAACCCGCGGGCCGAGTCGTTTCTCATCGAGAATCGCCAGGCGTCCCTAGCCGATACGGCATTGATCCGCATTCATTGCGCTCGATCGGGCTTCGGCCCCCCGCCCGCATGTAACGGCGGCCTCCTCATCTGGCACGTGGACCAGACTCAGATTGCCGCGTACGGCTTCCATGCCGGCAATAGGGTCAACTCGGGTCCGATCCATGGCCTGCGGTTGATGCAGGCCGATGGGCTGGGGCAGCTGGACGACCCGAATGCGACGTACCCGAGGCGGCGCGGCGACGCGGGTGATCCGTATCCCGGCGTGACCGGCAATACAGCCTTCACCCCCCGCACCAATCCCGCGCCGCTCAAGAACGTGGACAACACGTTTGCGGGATTCGCCATCGACTCGATTCGTCAGGTCCTGACGGGTGGGGAGATGGCGTTTCGCTTGCGATTCGGCGGAGTGACGGTAGTGCGCGGTACTGACACCACCTCTGTGCTACAGGTAGACGGCACGAACTACAACGTCTTCCGCGATTTGCTCGATAACGGGTCGACCCATACGGTGAGCATCGCCGACCCGCAAACTTCGATAGACGGGAGACGCCGGTTCCATTTTGTCTCCTGGTCCGACGCGCAGCCGCGAACGCATACGATCACCGGCAGCCTCGCCGGGGGAACGTTCACGGCCACGCTGAATCGCGACTTGATGTTGATCGCCACCGCGACCGCCGGCGGAACGATCACGTCGGATACGGCCATCAACCTCGCCGGTACGTTCATCGTCGAGGGCAGGGCGGTGCAGCTCACCGCTACGCCCAACCCTGGCATGGCGTTCTTCGGCTGGTCGGGCGACACGTCGTCGAGCAATCTCGTCATCAGGCTGCCGATGGGGCGACCGTACACCGTGGTGGCCAATTTCGCCACACCGCTCGCGACCGCCGACGTGGTTGCCCAACTGCTGGGCCCGACCGCTCCGCTCACCCAGGCGCAAATCCAGTACCTGGATTCCCGCGGCAACAACAACGGCCTGTTCGACATCGGTGACTTCCTCGCGTGGGTGAAGGCGACAGGCGCGCCGCTGAGCGCGGCACTCATGGCGCAGGTCGGTGCCGCGAAGGGAGACCGGCGATGAGGCGCATCTGGGGAGTCGCAGCTGCTGTTGCGGTGGTCGTAGCGGGTCTCAGCTGTGGCAAGAGCGGCACGGGCCCCACGGCGGGAAATCTGAACGTGCGGCTTATCTCGCCCAATTCGGGCGCGGACTCGGCGATCGTGATCACGATCACGGGCCCGACCGCACTCACGAGTGCCACACCGGGACCGGGACTCCGCCTGTTCCAGCAAACGTTGGGAAGCACCACGCGTTTTGCGCTCGTGGGCCAGTTGAACAGCAACGCGACCATTCTCACGGTTGGGGTCGCGGACGTCAACGCGGTGAGCCAGTACAGCGGCAGCGTCGATGGCGTGGCGCTACCGAACTACCAGCTGCGACCTCTACCCGGCGGATACGCGCTCGCGGTGATCCGCTAGCTCCCCGCTTCGCCGTCGGGCGGCTGCGCCGCTCGCGCCTCCCATACGCGCCCGAGCTCTTCATCGAGCCGGCGCCGCAGATCCTGGTAGACGCCCAGCAGCCGCCGGCACTCATCGGTCAGCGTGGTGGCGCCACCGCCGGGCCCACCGGCGCGCGATGCGACCATGGGCCGCCCGAGCGCCTTCTCCATCTGCTGAATCGCGCTCCACGCAGTGCGGTAGCTGATTCCCGTTGCGGCCGCCGCGTCCTTGATCGACTGCACGCGTTCCACCGCCTCGAGCAACCGCGCTTCGCGCTCGCCGATCACCGGAACGCCGCGACGCATCAGGGTGACGCTCGCTCTGGGGACGAGATCAGGGAACAGCATACGACCTCCTACGGTGCGGCCACCGGGGGGGGCGCGATGCACCCACCGGCGAGCGGCGCAAACGCCGCAGCGCCACCGGACAACCGGAGCGCGAGCAGCCGAGCGCGCCAATCGGTCAGCGCCCAGGCGGCGAACCGCGCAGCGGCGGGATGCGCGGATGGCGATCGCATAACGTACAACGTATAGGGATTGGCGAGTACGGTGTCGGCCGCGAACAGCACCTGCAAATCGAGATCTCGGAGACGCGTGAACGTCGGCAGGTCCGCGAGCGCGTACGCGTGTCGCTCGTCGGCAATCCGGAGCGTCGCGGCTTGATCAACGCCCGCCTGCACGTACCAGCTGTCCCGTTCTCCAGGGCTCAGCCCGGCCGCTTTCCACAGAGAGAGCTCCTTCACGTGGGTCCCGGAGGAATCACCGCGGGACACGAACGCCGCTCGCGCCGTAGCGATGCGCTGGAACGCCTCGGCCGCGGTGCGTGCTGCGGCGACGCGCGCCGGGTCGGCGGCGGGTCCTACGATCGCGAAGCGGCTTGCCACGAAGGGGCAACGCAACGCGGCATGCCCCGGCGTGAGGAGCAGCCGCTGCTCGAGACTGGGTGCGTGCGTGAGTACGACGTCCAGATCACCCGCGGCGGCCGAACGGAGGATCTGCCCGGAAGCGCCGACGACGACCCGCAGCGGCACGGAGGGCTTTAGCGAGTCGAGCAGCGCGAGCGCACCCGACTGTTCGACGGTGTACGTGGTCCCAAGCCGCAACGGTGGCTCGGCGGGCTTGCCGGTGCATGCCACCGAGCCGGCGCACAGGAGCAGCGTCATTCCTTGGATGTAGGCCGAACGATGGAAGCCCCGTCTCTGGTGGGCATCGCTATCTTGTGTCGTTCTCGCGCGCCCTGGTATGGACCTGCCACTGGGAAAGGCGACGGCCGTGACGCGAAGCGTTTTGGTAGTGGACGACGATGAAGAGATGCGCGCGTCCCTCAGTGAGTTCCTCGAGAGCGAAGGCTTCTCCGTCCGCACCGCGCAACATGGACTGGAGGCGCTGAGTCTGCTGCGCACGATCGAGCCGCCGGGCCTGATCTTGTTGGATTTCATGATGCCGGTCATGAACGGTACCCAGTTCCTCGTGGAGCAGAAGAGCGATCCGCGACTGCGTGGCATTCCCGTCGTGATTCTGTCCGCGTGGGCCCGCGACTGGAAGGGGGACGCGTTGGGCGTGGACGCCGTGCTGGCGAAGCCCATCGATCCGGAGCGTCTCGTGATGCTCGTCGACCGTTACTGCGACCGGCGAAGTGTGAAACGGACTCTCTAGCACCGATAGCATCGTGAACGGACTCGGCGTGCCTTCGGAAGGGCAGATTCTGCGCCTGCAGTGACGCGCTCGGCGTCTCGGCGTCTACCAGTTCACTACCCGTCTTGACCCTCTCTCCCTATTTTCGTTGCGGGGGGCGGTAGCTCAGTTGGGAGAGCACCTGGTTTGCAACCAGGGGGTCGAGGGTTCGAATCCCTTCCGCTCCACTCCGTAAGTCCTTGCGACGTCGGGGTTCTTCGAGTGAGTGGGCACTCAGGGTTCACCGCCTCCGCCAAATCTTCCGCCAAGTTCTTGCGACCGAGCGCGATGGGGTGGCGCGTGCCGGGCAGACCCCCACACCGTCGGCCAGGCGATCAAGAAGGGGTTTCCGCAAGGCTTTGGGAGTTGAGCACGCTACCAAATCACGGTAGGCGCAACACGCGCCCTAACCCGGAGTCATTGATGATCCGTCCGTCCGTCACTCTAAACGGAGGGCCGAAGATGAAGCCTTCTATGTTGGCGCCCAGTACAATGGAATCGGTCAGAAGTCGTTTGACATCGGCGCCTAGCGGCACCTCGGAGTACCTCCCGATGACTCCTACTGCCCACTCGCGCACCGGGCGGCTCGATGGGCGCAGGGGGGTCTTGCAGCACGCGGATCGCCATTTCGACGAGCCGAACCTTAGCGTCGCGGTCGGAGCTCGCGTCGGCGAACCTGCCCGCGATCCATGCAGTGAGGATTGGGACAAGAACGACCGCAATCCCGAGCCCGCGGTCGAGCCATGAAGAGCGAGGCGTGTCGGACACCGGGGCCTCCGAGGGAATAGAGAGAACCGCCGCTCTAACCTCGCTGGCTATCTGAAAGCTGCAAGCACGGTCGCCTCCGCAGGCGCTCGCTGAACCCCGGAGGGATACCAGGGCGGGGTCGCCGGCCGGAGCCCGCTGAAGGCGCTACACGCGATCCGGCGTCCGGCTTTAGCCGCGAATAATAGGCGTACAAATGCCCCCTGCCCCGCAGCCAACGGCCGCGACCGGACTATCGGGCTTCTGTCGCGTGGACTATTAGGGGGGGGTGATGCGTACGTGCGGGTGTGCCCTTGGCACCAAGTACTCAGCGATTAACGGAGCGCACAATGACCGGCACTAAGAAGACTCATAAAGAATACCAGCGAGAGGCGGCGGCTCTCTCGCGGATCGCTGGCCGCGCAGAGGAGCAGACCATTCGGCAGCGATGGGCGGCGTTCGCCGAGATACTTCTCCGCCACGACTACGACGAGCGCGAGGTCGAAGCCATCCTCGCCTGGCTCGACAAGAACGCGACGCCCTACCAACTACGCGCGGCGCTGGCGGCCGCGCAGGTGTGACTGTGACCCGCGCCCCGAAATCGCCTGACGATAGGCGTCTCGTCCGTGTCTCTCGCGAGGTGTTCGAGCACGTTCTGCTTGCCGGCGGAACTGCGGGAGGCGAGTCATGGCTAACTAGACGGTGGCCGGGCTGGTCGCGAACATCGTCGGGACCGTCCTGGTCGGGTTCGTCGGCCAGGTAGCTGGAGCCCTCGGAATGGTGATGTCCGCTATTTCCTCCGCCATATTGGGCGCGCATTCGGCGCATTCGGCGACTGTTGAAGGCGCACGATGCGCTATATCTTGCCGCGAGACGCGCACGTCGCGCGTTAGGGGCGACCCACGGGCCGATTTGCAACCAGGGGGTCGAGGGTTCGAATCCCTTCCGCTCCATGGCCACATTTCCCTCATGGAGACATCGTGATGCCTCGCGCTCCACGCGTTCTGCTGCTCGCCGCCCTTCTCATCCCCGCGGCCGCCGTTGCTCAAGCTCCACCCACGCCGCTGCGCATCGCGGCCAGCACGCTGGCCTCGGTCGAGGTGCATCTCAACGCGCGCCGCATCGGGAACCAGTGGTACGAAGAGGACGCCAGCCTGTCGGGCCCCTCGCGCATCGCTATCACCTACGGCCAGCCGCACGCCCGCGGGCGCCGGGTCGAGGGCGGGCTCATCCCGCTCGACACCGTGTGGCGCTTCGGCGCCAACATGGCGACCACGCTCCATACCGACCTGGACATCACGCTCGGCGACGTCAAACTGCCCCGCGGCGACTATTCTCTGTTCATCCTCTATGCGCGGGCGGGGTACTCGCTGGTAGTGAACCGCGGAACAGGGCAGTGGGGCACCGACTACGACGCGACCAAAGACGTCGGCCGCGTTACGCTCGCCAGCCGGACTATGGCCGAGCCGGAGCCGTCGCTCTCGATTTACCTCGTCCCCGAATCTCCAAAGCCGACGACCGGCTACGCCGACTTACGCGGTGTGCTCCGCATCAAATGGGGTACGACCGAGCTGACCACGGGCTGGCGTATAGATCAGTGACCGAACCCGACCTGCGCTATCCGATCGGCAAGCACGCACTCGGGTCGAGCCTTACCCCGGCCGAGCGCGTGGCGTGCATCGACCAGATCGCGGCCGCACCCGCGAACTTTCGGCGCGCCGTGGCCAATCTGACCGATGCGCAGCTCGATACGCCCTATCGGCCGCAGGGCTGGACCGTGCGTCAGGTGGCTCACCACCTCCCGGACAGTCACATGAATGCATACATCCGGTTCAAAGGGGGGCTGACCGAGGACGCGCCGACGATAAAGACGTACGAAGAGAAAGACTGGGCCAAGACGCCTGAGACGCGCGCCCCGATCGCGATGTCGCTGGACTTGCTCACGGCGCTGCACCAGCGGTGGGTGACGCTGCTGCGCGCGATGACGCCCGCGGACTTCGCTCGTCCCATCACCCATCCCGACCTCGGCAAACTGACGCTCGATGGCCTGCTCGGGATGTACGCCTGGCATGGACGGCATCATACGGCGCACGTGACGGCGTTGCGCGACCGGATGGGGTGGAAGTAAACGGAACGATGATCGATTCCCCAGACGACGATCTAGACGAAGAGTTTCCCCTCGGCGACGGCACCACCGAGACGGAGGGCGTCGTCACGTGCCCGTACTGCGGCGAGCCGAACGAGATCGGTCTCGACGCCGGGGGCGGGTCGTTTCAGCAGTATGTCGAGGACTGTCAGGTGTGCTGCCGGCCCTGGCGCCTGACTGTTTCCTACGATGACGAGGGGCACGCGCAGGTGTCCGCCGTCCCGCTGGACGACTGAAGTTGGTGTGTTGAACCGGGCACAAAACAACCGGGGGATCCTGCGGATCCTCCCGGTTGTGAATGCCCACTTCCGACCGCTACCGCGCCGCTTCGTACCTCCGGCTGACTTCCGCCCAATTCACGACGTTCCACCACGCCGCCACATAGTCGGGCCGGCGGTTCTGGTATTTGAGGTAGTACGCGTGCTCCCAGACATCGACCCCCAGGATCGGCACCTTGTTGTCCATCAGCGGGCTGTCCTGGTTCGGCTTGCTGAAGACCTCGAGCTTGCCGTCCGCCACCGTGAGCCACCCCCAGCCGCTGCCGAACTGCGTCGTCGCCGCGGTGCTGAGGAGCTCTTTGAACTTGACGACGTCGCCGAACGTCCGCTTGATCACGTCAGCGAGCGCGCCCGTGGGCGCGTTTTCGCCCGTGCGCGCGGGCGGCGGGGGGGCCATAATCGTCCAGAACAACGAATGGTTGTGGTGGCCGCCGCCGTTGTTGCGAACCGTCGTGCGAATGTCTTCGGGGACTGACTTGATGTCGCGCAGGAGCTCTTCGAGGCTCTTCGTCAACAGCTCGGGATGCTTGCCGAGCGCGTTGTTGAGGTTCGTGACGTAGGCTTGATGGTGCTTGCCGTGGTGGATCTGCATTGTCTGTGCGTCGATGTGGGGCTCGAGAGCTGCGAAATCGTAGGGGAGCGGAGGTAGGACGTGTCGCGTCTCGCTCCCGGCCGCGGCCGCTCGATGCTCTTTGACGTGTGCCATTGCCGTATTCCTTGCATGGTGTGCTTGTCAAACCCCACGGCGCGAAAAACGGTTCCGCTTGCAGGGTTAAGCCCGAGGCATATCTTGCTCCGCGGAACGTTGTCCCTTCCCACTTCCGGAGGCTCTCGTGGCGGAGTTTCTCCTGCGCTGGCTGCATTACATGGCCGGCATCACGTGGATCGGCTTGCTCTACTACTTCAACTTCGTGCAGGGCCCTTTCTTCGCCGAGGCGGATCCGGCCACGAAGAGCGCCGCCACGCAGAAGCTGGTGCCGCGCGCGCTGCGCTGGTTCCGCGGGGGCGCGTTCGCGACGTTCGCGACGGGCGCGCTGATCATCGCGAAGCGGCTGGGCGAGTCGCCGGAAGGCGCCGCGGCGTGGTCGAGCCCATGGGCGATCACGATTCTGACGGGTGCGCTGTTCGGCACGGTGATGTTCCTCAATGTGGTGCTCGTGATCTGGCCGAAACAGCAAGTCGTGATCGCGTCCGCGGTGTCGGCCGCGTCCGGTGGACAAGCGAATCCCGCGGCGGCAGCGGCCGGCCGCCGGGCGTTCCTCGTGTCCCGCACAAATGTGGTGTTCTCGATTCCGATGCTGTTCTTCATGGGCGCCGCGACGCATTTCACGCCCAACGTGACCGGCAACCACACCGCCTACTGGACGGGGATCATCATCCTGGTCGCGCTGCTCGAGATCAACGCCCTCAGGGCGACGACGGGGCCGACCACGAAGCCGATCGAGAAGATCCCGGCAGTGATCACGACCGGGTTCGTCGTCTGGGCCGCGACCTACGCGCTGGTGCGGTGGGTGTTATCGGCCTAACGGGCTAGCCCGTGGCGTCCGTTACGCTGCGCGGCCTGTCGAAGGTCTTCGACGACGGGTCGCAAGCCTTGCATCAGCTCTCCCTCGACGTGCGGGACGGGGAGCTCCTGGTCCTGCTTGGCCCGTCGGGATCCGGCAAGACGACGGTGCTGCGGTGCATCGCCGGTCTGGACGAGCCCACGGCGGGCGACGTGCTGATCGGCGAGCGGGTCGTCACCCACACGCCCCCAGCGGAGCGGGACGTGGCGATGGTGTTTCAGAACCACGCCCTTTATCCCCATCTGAGCATCCGCGACAACATCGCGTTCCCGTTGGAAATGCGGGGTGTGGCGGACGCGCAGATCGCCCGACGCGTGGCCGAGACCGCCGCGCGTCTCGGCCTTGGGGACGTGCTCGACCGCCGGCCCGATCAGCTCTCCGCGGGCCAACGGCAGCGCGCGGCGCTCGGCCGGGCGATCGTCCGGGGGCCGCAGGCATTCCTCTTTGACGAGCCGCTCTCCTCGCTCGACGCGAAGCTCCGCATCGAGCTGCGTGCCGAGCTGCTCGCGCTGCATCGCAGCCTGGGCGCCACGATGATCTACGTCACCCACGACCAAACCGAAGCGATGACGATCGGCCAGCGGATCGGGGTCCTGCACGAAGGACGACTCCGCCAGGTCGGCACCCCCGCCGAAGTCTACGAGCACCCGGCCGATGTCATCGTCGCCCGGTTCGTCGGCACGCCGGGCATGAACGTGCTTCAGGGGCGGGGAAGGGGGACGGCGGAAGGGGAAAGGGTCATCGAGGTGGGAAGCCTCGCCGTGCCCGTCGAGTTGTCCACGTATGAGGGCGAGCTGCAGCTCGGCGTTCGCCCCGAGCACGTCGGCCTGTGCGCGGTTGATAAGGGGGTCGGCAATGCCGACGTGTTGATCGTCGAGCCGCTGGGCAGCGAGACGCTCGTCCATTTGAACGCAGGAGGCCAGGGACTCGTCGCGCGTCTGCCCGGATTTCTAGACGTACGCGTGGGCACGCGCGTCGGTGTGAAGGTCGATCGACGGCGTTTGTACTTGTTCGACGCGGCGGGGGCGCCGCTCGCGTGAGCTGGCGCGGCTGGGCCGCCGCCGCCACGACGGCGGCCGTGGTGGCGGCGGCCGTGACGCTGGGCGTCGCGCGCTGGGCCGAAAGCCGCTACGAGCGGGCGTTCGCCTTCCGCATGGCCGCGACGACGGCCGCCTATCTGGCCGCAGTCACGCCCCCTCCCCCCGCGCCTCCGCCCCCCCGGCGCGCCCGGCCGACCCGCCGGGCCCGGCCGGCCCGACCCGCCGGGCCTCCCCAGCAGCCTCCGCCACCGGCGCGCGGTTCTGCCGAGTACTACCTCCCGCAAATGCTCACGTTGGCCCGGGCGCTGCGCACATTGCCGGGTTGGACGTCGGAGGTGGAGGTCTATTATGGGACGGCGCCGCTCGCGGATGCGACGGCGCCGCCGCTGGCCCCTGACGATCTGGAGCGGCTCGCGCGCGAGGGCGGAAGGTGGCGGAACGGCGTCGCCCTCGTGGCACTGCGGGACCGCGGCGGTCGGGAGGTCGTCGGTGCCGTTGCGGTCCGCCCCCGATCGGTGCCCCGTGGCCCACTGCCGGGTGGCATGGGCTTCGCGCTGCCCGCCGCGCTCGTCGCCGTGGGTGGGGCGGCGGCGATCGCGTTCCGGCAGCGCTCGTTGCGTCGCGGAGGCTACGTCGCGGCGGCGCTGCTGCTCGCGGTGGCGGCCTACGCGGACGTGCGCAGCGCCGCGCGGCGCAGCACCGATCGCTGGCTCACCGACACGCGCCGGTTGTTGCAGGAAGCGGCGACGCGGCTCCCTCCGCCGCGTTCCCGCGTCGCGATCGAGGATCTCACCGGCCTGGTCCGAGACGCGGAGCTGCTGCCGGGGGAGCCGGGCGAGTCGGCGCCGCGGCGCGTGGACGTCGACGGCAAACGACGCGCCGTCGTGTCTGTGTTGATCGGGCCGGGCCGGTGGCTCGAGTTACGCACCGTCGCGGCCGAAGCCTACACTACCGGCTGGCTCTTCGTGCTCCTCGCCTGCGCCTTGTTGGGGCCGGTCGCGATTCTTGGTCTGCGCTGGGCGGAGCGCACGCCCCGGCGGCAGCGGCGGGAGACGACGATCGCCTGGGGATTCCTGGCGCCGGCGGGACTGCACCTGGCGGTCTTTTCATTAGCGCCGGTGCTGTTCGCGATCTATTTGTCGGTGCATCGCTGGGGACGGGGATCGGTCGAACCTGTCCGACCGTTTGTCGGACTGACGAACTTCGCGGCGGCGCTGCGCGATCCGCTGACGTGGATCGCCCTGCGCAATACGGCGCTCTATTCCCTGTACGTCCCGGTGTCGGTGGCCCTCGCGCTCGCGGTGGCGGTCGCGTTGAGGGCGTGGTGCCGGGGATGGGGGTTGGGTTTGCTGCGGACCGCGTTCCTCCTGCCGTATGTCCTGTCGGTTGTGGCGGTCGGGCTCGTGTGGCAGCGGATCTACCAATCGGGGTCCCTCGGCCTTGGCACGACCGATTGGCTCAGCAGCCCCACGACCGCGTTGCTGGCGCTGATGCTCCTGTCTCTGTGGGCGCATGTCGGGGGCCAGATGGTGGTGTTCCTGGCGGGGCTGCAGAGAATCCCGCAGGCATATCTCGATGCGGCACGGATTGATGGCGCGAGTGCCTGGCAGCGGTTCTGGCGGATCACGTTCCCACTGTTGCGTCCTGTCACGCTGTTCGTGCTGGCGACCGGGATCATCAGCGCCTTCCAGGTCTTCACTTATGTCTACGTGCTCACGCGCGGGGGCCCGCTCCCGGACCACTCCACCGAGGTTCTCGTCCACCGGGTCTATCAGACGGCGTGGGGGTCACAGGAGTTCGGCGCTGCCGGCGCGCTCTCGCTGCTTTTCTTTCTCCTGCTGCTGGTCCTCACGGTGACGCAGGTGAGACTGCTGGGAAAGCAGGTGGAGCATGCGTAGCCGCCGCTGGCTCGGCGCCACGATCCTCAGCGTGCTGGCGCTCGCCATGGTCGCGCCCTTCCTCTATATGGTGTCGGTCTCCCTCATGGATGAGACTGAGCTGCTGCGGTGGCCGCCGCCGCTCCTGCCCGACGCACTTCATACCGGAAACTATGCCGCGGCGCTGGAGGCGTTGCCATTCGCGCCCGTGTTCGTAAACAGCGCGATCCTGGCGGGTTGCGTCATGGTTGGGCAGGTACTCACCAGCGCCGCGGCGGGCTACGCGTTCGCGCGGATGCGCTTCCCGGGACGCGACCGCGTCTTCGTGGCGTTTCTGGCCGTGCTGACGGTTCCCGCGATCGTGCTCCTGATTCCGCGGTTCATGCTGATCGAGGCGCTGGGGTGGGTGGATACCTACACGGGTCTCATCTCAACCGAGCTCGTGTCGGTGTGGGGCATCTTCCTCATGCGTCAGTTCTTCCTCACGCTGCCGCGGGACGTGGAGGACGCCGCGCGCCTCGATGGGGCAGGGGAGTGGACGCTGTTCTGGCGCGTCATGCTGCCGCTTGCGAAGCCGGGCGTCGCGGCGCTGGCCGTGCTCGCGTTCATGGATCAGTGGAGGAGCTTCCTGTGGCCGCTCATCGTGACCCGGTCGGCGCAGATGCAGGTGGTCGAGGTGGGGCTCGCCAACTTTCATACGCTGTACGGCACGAACTGGCCCTACCAGATGGCCGCGGCCGTGACCATCACGCTCCCATTGATCGTCGTCTGCTTGTTGGCCCAACGCTATTTGATGCAGGGCTTGGAGGTCACCGGGCCCAGGTAATCATCAGCGTCTGGTAGCCTGTGCCCCCCTGAAGCTCATACTCCAACTCAGGTCATTTGCGTTGCCCGCCGCCCACTCGATCACCAAGTGTCCACTTTCCAACTGTTTCACCGTGCAGGGGACGTCGGTCTTGCATGCTCCGGGGCGGAGTCCCCGCGGCACCGCGACGGTGACCGCGTAGGGCCGGCCGTCCAGGTTGACGGACTTCACGTTGAGCGTGCGGGTCGCGGTGTCCCACCGCTCCTCTCCGATGTCGATGGCTCCTTGGATGACGTGCCGGGTCGTGCCGATCACCTGTGGCCGCGCCGCGGCTGCCCGGAGCGCGACCGTCAGCGTGCTGTGAGGCGCGATGGTTGCGGCGAGCGTCTGTTGCACGTCGGCGAGGGGACGTTCGGCCCAGACGTCATAGGCGCCAAACCGGGATCCCGGAATCCCCAGTGGCGCGAGGCTCTGCGACACGGCTTGGGGCTCGTCTTCCCAGTTCACGAGGACGACCGTCCACCAGCGCGACGCGCCTTCGACCAACCAGGTCGCCGCGGGCCGGTCGCGGCGGACGCTCCACATTCCTCCGGGGCCGCCGGTGTCGGTCACGTGGACGGCCAGCACGTTCTCGCCGCCCCAGTTGAGGGCGCTGGCCGGCACGGCATAGCGGCGATACGCGCGCCAGCCGCTCGTGGCGCCGACCTTCACACCGTTTACGAAGGTCTCGTCAACGTCGTCTACCTTCCCTAGCTCGAGCCACACGGGCTGGCGGGTGTCGTGTGTCGCCGGCAACGTAAATCGGGTCCGATACCACGCCTCGCCATCATAATCCGGATGCCCGGCTTGCTCCCAGGTTTGCGGGACGGCGATGGTCTCCCACGCTTCGTCGTCATACTCACGGGCGGCATAGCGCGGGTCATCGCCGGTGCGGAATCGCCACGGACCCCGAAAGTGGACGACGGTGTCGCCCGCGACGATCCCCGGTGCGATTTCGTTCTCTTCGACCTGCGTTCCCACCGGCCGGCCCGCCGCTGCGGCGACCGGGAGCGTTTTCTGGAGCAGTGGCAGCCGCTCAGCCGGGAGCTTGGGGAGATTGTCGGACAGGATGTTCATGCCGCCGGACACGGCGACGATCGACGCCCAGACGCGCGCTTCATCGAGCGTGAGCGGTGGCCGCACTATCAGGCAATCGGGATCGTTGAGCCACACGGACCGGTGGTAGAAGCTGCGCAGCGCAGCTGCCCGCGCCGGCGCCTGGATTCCTCCCCAGCTCGCGCCCACGTCCTCGCCAATCCGCATGCCGTTCACCAGGCCGGCCGCGTGCTGCAGCGGCGCGCCACAGCCGAGCAGGAACGCTTCGGTTCCGAGCCCGTCGCGAATTGCGGCGAGGCCACGCCGATAGGCCTCGGCCTGCGTAAGGCCGCCGTGGTGTGCAGCTCCCCCTCCTCCTCCAGCCGTCGCCCAAAACAGGAAATCGGCTTTCAGATAGTCGTAGCCCCAGTCACGCACGACGCGGCGCGCCAAATCGTACAGCCACTGTTGCACGTCCGGGTGGGCGCCATCGAGGGCAAAAATCCGGCCGCCCCAGGGCGCGCGCGTGTCCACCACGACGGGAGCGCCGTCCACGGCGGCCTTGAGCAGCCACGCGGGCTTGGCGGCCGGTACCCCCGAGCCTTCCGCCACGGCGAACGGCGCAACCCACAGTCCCGCGTGGAATCCCGACGCGTGAATGCGATCGGTCAGCCAGCGGTGCCCGTGCGGGAACTTGGGGTTGGTCTCCCAGTCGCCCGCGGCGCGTTGATAGCCATCGTCGATTTGCACGTAACGAAGGGAGCGGCGGCCGAAGTGGGCCGCGCAGAACTCGAGGTTCGCGAGCACGTCGGCCTCGGTGACGTCGGCGCCCAGCTCGTACCAGGAACACCACCCGGTCGGCGTCGCGAGCGCGGCGACGCGCTCGCGATCCACCGACGAGGAGGGCGTCGCGACGGCGCCGAGCGCGGCCAACCCGTCTCCATCGGAGAGATAGGCCAACCGCAGTGTCGCGGAATCGCCATCCGGGCGCACCGGGCGGGGGGGAACCCATTCGCTGACCGCATCCAATCCAACATCCGACGCGAGTTTGACTTTGGCTTCGCCCGGCTCGCCGGGGTCGAACACGATGCCCAGACCGCGCCCCTGGCGGGTCAGGCCGAGCGCTCCGTAGCTCGCCAATTCGGTTGCGGCGGAGGGGGAGGAGGGCATCGTGGCCACGCGGCACGAGCTCCACGACTGGTATCCGTTGACGAGCGCCAGCAGCGGGCCATCTCCGGGCAGCACCTGCGCCTCCGGCGCCGCGAAGAAGCGTACGCCGCGAATCGTCGCGAGCACGCGATCGGGATACACCGCGACGGTGATGCTCCCCTGAGCGCTGGCACCGGGGCCCGCGTCCCAGGCGGCGAATTCGGCTTCGATCCATGCCCCGGGGGCCGCCGCTCCGGGAGACGCGGGCGCCCGGCCGCGGATGACCAGTGATTCGCCGCCCGGCGGGCGCCGGTTTCCTACGCTGATATCTTCCAGATCCGCGAGCGTGGCCAGCGTATCGCCGACCCAGACGCCGAGCGTTGCATTGCGGAGCAGGGGAACGGGCTGGGCCGCGCCGTGGTACCAGAGCGACCAGCGGCGTTGCTCATCGAGCTCGAATCGCAGGCTGCCGACGGCGGGCGTCCGCGCGCCGGGCGCGGGACTGCGTAGCGGACGCCACAGCGCGGCGGAAGCCGCTCCACTCAGGAGAACGAACGTGCGGCGGTCCATGACATCAATGTTGATGGCCCTGGGAGCTTTGTCCACGCCGCTCGCCGCGCAGTCACCGCCGCGCAGCGCGATCAGCTTCGGTTTCGCGGCGACGCTTGGCGGCGGATGGCAGATCGAGGGCGGCGAAATCGGCTACGTGCGCCGCGTCGGCAACGGGTTGGTGGGCGCGCTTTCCGTCGGCGCGCGCGTCGGCACCTTCATCGATGAGCGCGCGATTCTCGGCGGCTCACGCGGCATCGTATTCGCCCCGACACTGGCCGCGCGGACGGGCACGGTATCGCTAGCCCAGCTCGGGGACGAGCAGAACGCCACCGCGATTGGATTCGACGTAACCCTGGAAGCGAGCGGGTACCTTGCCTCCAATTCACCGTTGCCGCAGGGAGGCCGGTGGGCGGCCGTCGCGCTGCTTCCGGGCCTGCGGGTGGGCAGCGGCGACGGCCCGCGCTACGGATTTGTGATCGGCCCCACCCTGTTTCTGGGAAGCAGCAAGTCCACCTTGCGGGGCCTCCTGGCCATCCGCGTCGAGGCGCCGCTGGCGCGCCGGGAGCACCGTCCCTAGGTTAGCGGCCAATGGTCGCTCCCACGCTTACCTCGGACCATCCGGGGCTCGAGGTTCTCGCCGAAGTCGCGAAAGTGCTGGCCGCGGGTCCGCCCGCCGAAGCCGGGCTGGGGGGTGTCGTCGACGTGCTGCGGCGGGGCCTGGCGCTGCGCCGCTGCCGGCTATGGCTGCGGTCCGCGGATGGGGGCCGCTACGTCCCCATCAGTAGCCCCGACGATGAGTCGCAGCTCCCGGGATACACGTCCGCGGTCGCCGACTGGGTAGCCGAAGGGCCGCACCGCGAGGCCGTGCCGGGCGGCACGCTGCTGCGGTTGCCGCTCGTGCACGAGGACGAGGCGCTCGGGTGCTTCGAAGTTGTCATTCCGCAAGGACGCCAGGAGCGAATGGCGCACGACGTGCTCGTCGTCGTCGCGCAGATGCTCGCCCCCGTGCTTGCCGCGACCGAGCTATCGCAGGATCTCGCGTCGGAAGTCGCACTGCGCACGCGCGAGCTCGAGGCGCAGCGCAACTTCGCCGCCCGCATCATCGATTCGCTGCCGGTCGGGTTGTACGTGATCGACCGCGTCTACCGCATCCGGGCGTGGAACCGCAAGCGCGAGGCGGGCACGCAGGGCGTGTCGCGCGAGGAGGCGTTGGGGCGCGAGGTGTTTGACGTCCTCGACCGGCAGCCGCGGGAGCTGCTCAAGCAGGAATTCGACCGCGTGTTCGAGACCGGCGAGATCCAGCAGATGGAGATGGATTCCCAGGCGACGGGCGAGGCGCGCAGTTACCGGATTACGAAGATTCCGATGCGCCTAGACGGCGACGACGAGATCTCGCACGTCATCACCATCGGCGAGGACGTCACGGCGTGGCGGCAGGCGCAGCAGCGGCTGGCGCAGAGCGAGAAGCTCGCGGCGGTCGGGCAGCTCGCAGCGGGCGTGATGCACGAGATCAACAATCCCCTCGCAACCATTCTCGCGTGCAGCGAGGCGCTCGACCTGCGCGTCGCGGATCTGCCGCCCCGCGAGCGCCAAGCGCAGGAGGAATACCTCCATATCATCGACACGGAGGTGCAACGCTGCCGGCGGATCGTGGACGGCCTGCTCGACTTCTCGCGTCCCAAGACCGGACACAAGACCACGACCGAGATCAACGCGGTGATCGAGCAGACGCTGTTCCTGCTCAAACATCACGGCCGCTTCAAATGGCTCACCGTGGAGCGCGAGCTCGCGGCCGGCCTTCCCACCTTCCCCGCCGACGCGGAGCGGCTGGTGCAGTGCTTCATGGCGCTGATGCTCAATGCCATGGATGCGATGAATTCCCGGGGCGTACTCACGGTGCGCACGCGTCTCAACCCCCAGCGAACGGACGAGATCCTGGCCGAGTTCATCGACACGGGCATCGGGATTCCGCAGGAGGACCTGCCCAAGATCTTCGAGCCGTTCTTCACGACGAAGCCACAGGGACGGGGGACGGGGCTCGGCCTCTCGGTGGCGTACGGCATCGTGGAGGAGCATCGGGGGCGTATCGAGGTGGAATCGCAGCCGGGCGTCGGCACCAACTTCAAGGTGTTCCTTCCGGTCGGATGAAGATCCTGGTCATCGAAGACGACAAGACGGTGGGGGAATACGTCCGGCGCGGGCTGGACGAGGCCGGGTATCACGCCGAGCTGGTCGGGGACGGCGACGAGGGACTGCGCCGGGCGAGCGGGAAAGGCGCGCACTACGACCTCATCGTGCTCGACCTGCGGCTTCCCAAACTCTCCGGGATCGACGTTCTGCGCACGCTGCGGGACCGCGGCGTCGGGCTCCCCGTGCTCGTGCTCACGGCCCAGGACGCAGTGGACTTCAAGGTGCAGGCGCTGCGGATGGGCGCCGACGACTATGTCACCAAGCCGTTCGCGTTCGAGGAGCTACTGGCGCGGGTCGAAGCGCTCGGCCGCCGGCCGAAGGAAATCGCTCCTCCCACGCTGAAGGTCGCCGGGCTCGCGCTCGACACCGGCAGCCGCGAGGTGACGCGCGACGGCAAACGGATCGAGCTCACGCCGAAGGAGTACGCGGTCCTCGAGTATCTGATGCGGCATCACGGGCGCGTGATGTCGCGCACGCTGATCACCGAGTACGCCTGGGATTACCACTTCGATCCCGGCACGAACATCGTGGACGTCGTGATCACGCGCCTCCGGAAGAAGATCGATCAGAGCCGCGAGCCCAAGCTGATCCATACGGTGCGCGGCGTGGGTTACGTGGTGCGCGCGTAACGTGGAGAGCATTCGCGGGCGGTTGACCATTTGGTACGCCACCGCGCTCATCCTCAGCGTTGCGGTCTTCGCCGTCGTCCTGTACTTCTCGCGGCGCAGCGTCACGTACCAGGACCTCGACCGCCGCATCCAATCCGAAGCCGATCTGACGGCCGGCATTCTCGCCGAGAGCTACCGGGCGCGCGGCGTGCTGGTCGAGAAAGACACCGCCGGGCGGCCGGTGCTGACGCCCGACGTGGCCGCAGTGCTGGAGGTCGTTCCCGACTTCCTGCTGGTGACGAGCCGGGACGGGCGGTTGCTGTTCGCGTCCCCTGACGCTCGGGCGCTCACGTTTGCGGAGTTCGAGCAGGTCAGCACGCTCACCGCCCCGCCGCCGCAGCCTGCGAGCCACCTACCGGGCAAGTACCGCATCAACCCGAACGGACCGACGCTCCACTACGTGGTGCGCCCCGTGCCGGACGCCGGTGGCCAGTTCGGTGCGATCCTCGCCGGCGCCGATACGCGGTCGGCGGAGCTGCGGCTCGAGCAGCTCCTCTCGACGATCGTCATCGCCTTCGTGGTCGGTATCGTGCCGGCGGTGCTCGTCGGCCGCTGGATCGCGGGACGGGCCCTCGAGCCGGTGGACCGCATGATCACGGAGGTCCGTGAGATCACCGACGGCCGGAGCCTGCACCGGCGCCTCGCGCTGCCGATGGAGCGGGACGAGCTGGGGCGCCTTGCCGAGACGCTCAACCAGATGATGACGCGTCTGGAGCGCAGCTTCGCCGCCCTGCGGCGCTTCACCGCGGATGCGAGCCACGAGCTGAAGACGCCCCTCACGGTCGTGCGGGCCGGCGTCGAGCGAGCCATTACCCGGCCGGACCTCCCGCAGGAGACCCTCGCCGCCTTGGAGGAGACGCTGCAGGAGGTGAACCGGATGACGGAGCTGCTCGACTCGTTGCTGACGCTGGCCCGCGCGGACGAAGGCCGCGCCGATCTGCACCGGGAGCCCGTGGATCTGCGGAGTATCATCGAGGAAGTAGGTGAGACCGGCGAGCTGCTGGCGGAGCACGCGGGCGTCGCCATCGAGATCCGCATGCCGCCCGATCCGGTCGTGCTGGCCGTGGACCAGAGCCGAGTGCGTCAGCTCGCGCTCAACCTGATCGAGAATGCGGTGAAGTACACGCCGCGGGGCGGTAACGTTTCGGTGCAACTCGCCGCGAGCGATGGCCGCGTGTTGCTGGCCGTCGCGGACACCGGCATCGGGATCGCCCCGGGCGATTTGCCCCATGTCTTCGACCGCTTCTGGCGCGCCGACTCGGCGCGCACGCGCACCGGGGACCGCCCCGGGACGGGGCTCGGACTCGCTATCTGCAAGTGGATCGCGGAAGCGCACGGCGGCACGATCGAGGTCCAGAGCCGG
>Ga0209220_1000306_pt1 | contig 18754 bp, 20 predicted proteins | sample BlaSpr_A8_OM3_M3_FD_187984 | JGI IMG/M metagenome (GOLD analysis project Ga0209220, IMG submission 187984) | Forest soil microbial communities from Thunder Bay, Ontario, Canada - Black Spruce, Ontario site 2_A8_OM3_M3 (SPAdes) (version 2) | ecosystem: Environmental > Terrestrial > Soil > Boreal... | reverse complement strand
GGCATCGAGAGCAACCTGGTCGGCGGCGAGTGCCCCTACTTTGGCTGCATCCCGACCAAGATGATGATCCGCGCCGACGACATGCTCGCCGAAGGGCGTCGCATTCCGGGCTTCGCCGGGGACTCGTCGGTCAAACCCGACTGGACACCGGTGGCGCAACGCATCCGAACGGTGGCCACCGACAACTGGGACGACCGGGTCGCAGTGGAGCGATTCGAGCGCAAGGGCGGTCACTTCGTCCGCGGGGCGGGGAAACTTGCCGGCCCCGGCAAGGTCTCCGTCAACGGCACCACGTACGAGGCGTCGCGCGGTGTCGTGATCGCAACCGGCACCTCGCCCGCGGTGCCGCCCATCCCCGGCCTCGAGCGGGTGAAGTACTGGACGAATCGCGAAGCGGTCAAAGTCGAGCAGCTACCAGAGTCCCTGGTCATCCTTGGGGGTGGGGCGATCGGCGTCGAGCTGTCACAGGTCTTCGCTCGTTTTGGGGTCAAGGTCTCGATCATCGAGGGCATGAACCGGGTGCTGGCGATGGAGGAACCCGAGGCGAGCGCGGTGCTCGACGAGGTGCTGCGACGCGACGGCATCGAGCTGTACTTGAACGCGCGAGCGCAGTCGGTCGAGCCGCTCGGCGACGCCGCGACCGTGAATCTCGACGATGGTCGGAAGGCGACCGCTCAGAAACTGCTGGTCGCGACGGGACGCCGCGCCAACCTCGCGGACATCGGGCTGGAAACCGTCGGCCTCGACCCGTCGTCGCGGCTTCTCGAGCCGGATGACCATCTCCGTGTGGGTGAACGGCTCTGGGCGATCGGCGACGTGACCGTGGGCGGCGGCTTCACCCACATGGCGATCTACCACGCCGACATCGTGATCAACGACATCCTCGGGACCCCGGGCCCGGGCGCCGATTACCGGGCGAAGCCGCGAGTGACGTTCACCGATCCCGAGGTGGGGGCGGCCGGCCTGACCGAGGAGCAAGCCCGCAAGAAGGGAATCAACGTGCGGACCGGGATCCAGAAGGCCTCGGTCACCTCACGCGGCTGGATCCACGGGCCCGGCAATGAGGGCTTCATTAAAGTCGTCGAGGACGCCGACCGCGGCGTGCTCGTCGGGGCGACAACGATGGGGCCGCGAGGCGGCGACCTGCTCGGGCTCTTCGAGCTCGCCATCAAGCTGCAGATCCCCAGCGACGAGCTGCGCCACCTGATCTATGCGTACCCGACGTTCTATCGCGGTTCGGGCGAGGCAGTGCGCAAGCTAGGCCCCGACGTGCATACGCCGCTTCGCTGAACGCCGCCGCCACAGGAGAATCGCTCCGATTGCGGCAATGACAAGAATCACCGCCGCCGCCAACGGGAGCAGCTCGATCGGCGACCATGGCTGCCGGGCCATCGCCCAGACGGCCAGGCTGATCGGCCTGGTTGCGCACTGGACCTCGCCCTTGCCGTCATAACGCGACGGCGGCAATCCATCGTCGGCGCTCCGCGTCACGCCGAACGTAAAACCGCCTGCCCTGTCGTTGGTGAAGGTGACGTCCAGCGAGTTCAGGGCGAGACGTTCGTGTTGCTGATGACGCGCGGCGAAATACGCGATCAGGGTGCTCCTATCCTTGGCTTCCGCGTTGAAGCGCTCCCCTGGAGCATCCGTTGCATACCAGACAAATAGCTGGTCGGACACGAGGTGGTCCAGCTCAACAAGATCGCCCCGGTTGAAGGCATCGATGAAACGGTTGACCACCTGGTGGACGTCGTTCGTTGAACATCGATTTGAAGTGCCGGGCGATCCCGAAGTCACTGGTCCCTGGCAGCCGGCCAGGAAGACCAGCACCGAGGTGCTCGCCAGAACCAGCCAGCGAGGTTCCCTCATCGCAAGAACGACGGGCGTTTCATAGGGCTCCTGCGGTTGAGCCCGAGGTTACGAAGAAACGTAGTTGAGTTCAATCTGGGCGTGACTTGTTGCCCATTTCAGGTCGAACTGCCAGCAACCAGCCGTCGGGGCATCGACATACGAGGGGTAGATTTCGCCGGGGCCGGAATTAGCCGGCAGGATTTCGTGGACCGTGGGTGTCGCTGCGCCAAGTGGATGGCCATCGATGGTGAGCGGGCCAGTTCGGGGCGTGCGAACGACCCACAGAACCTTGTTGGCTGGATTCTCCGGATGGCCGGCGCGCAACGGGTAGGCGAAGAGAAACCCGGCCGCGAGGTCGGGATGGGCGATGACGTATGGCAGGCCGCTCGGATTGTTATGCCCACCGGCAGCGTCGAGCCATGGCGGGATCGCACCGTGAACGACCTTCGTCGATCCGCAGTCAACGGCGCCAGCGACGGCGCTGGCCGCCGGACTCTTCCCCGCGGCCGCAGGTGAGGGTGTCGGACGAGCCGCTGCCTGCCCAGAACACGCGATCAGCAGGAGCGACATCATGGCGGCGACGGCTGCCCTCATGCCACTGAGTACTCGATGGCCGGCCGAGTGGTTCCAAATAACGGCCCAGCCCGCCGCGGGAAGGCCGCTAGTCTCGCCGTCCGGCTGCCACCTGCTGGGCTAGCTGACCGCTATAGAGCTCCCAACCCTTGCTGTGCTGGCGGCGCTCGCCCTCGTCGGGCAGACCAAGATGGCGAAGCCGCAGGACGGTTGCATCCTGCTCTGGCGTCAGCGTGATCTCGACCGTCGTCGACCCGGGTGGGACGGTCGGGTGCCCCTCCCAACCCCAGCTCATCACCAACCGGCGCGGCGGGTCGATCACCTGGTACTCGCCGCTGGCGATGTGCTCGCCGTCGACGTCGATGCGATAGCGGCCGCCCGGCCGCGGATCGAGCTCGGCGCCGATGCCCATCCAGCGTACGAACCGTTGGCTGTCGGTCAGATATGCGAACACGATCTCGGGCGGCGCTTCGATCCGCTGGGTGATGTCGATCGCGCCCGTCACGTCCTCAATCACGGCGCCTTCTTCGCAGACGAGCTTCCGCTTCCGCAAGCTCGCGCAGCCGGCCTAGGTCGCGCGTCCACATCTGTCGCAGCACGGCACCGAGCGGGCCGAGCGCTCGCCTGTCCGCCCGGTAGTACCGGTGGGTCCCCTGCCGCCGCTCCGTGAGCAAGCCCGCATCTTTGAGCAGTCGCAGGTTCTGCGAGACCGCCGGCCAGCTCACGTCGTCCACGGATGAGGCGATGTCGCCGGCGGATCGCTCGGCATCCCAGACCAGGCGGAGAATCTGGCGCCGGCGCGGATTGGCGATCGCGGTCATTGCGGCCTCGATCGGGACCGGGCTGTTTCGAGTTGCGGCTTGCATTCTCGGCATGTCTTATTTAAGCTGTCTCTAAATTAAGACATTCCTTTAGGAGGATGCTAGCATGGCCGCTCCGCTCGTGCACCAGGTGAACGTCAAGGCGACGCCCGACAAGATCTACACGGCGGTCTCGACCGCCCAGGGGCTCCAGGGGTTCTGGACCTCAGAGAGCAAGGCCGAGCCCAAGGTCGGCTCGATCGCAACCTTCGGTTTTGGCGGGCCGACGCAGCGCATGCGTATCGACGAGCTGGTACCCGGCAAGCGCGTCAAGTGGACCGGACTCGCCGACTTCCCCAACTGGGACGGGACGACCGTGACATGGGAGCTCTCCCCCGCCGAAAACGGCGAGACATCCGTGCTCTTCCGGCATGCCGAGTGGCCCGCCCCCGTGTCCCAGGACGACCTCGGCTCGATCAACTACACCTGGGGCTTGATCGTCGAGCGCCTCAAGCAATACACGGAGACCGGCAAGCCGAACCCACTCTTCGCGTTCGCGACCCGGTAGACCGACCCGACCCGGCCGACCGCTGCTGACACCGGCAATGTCATAACGCACACCGGCGCCACTTGCGGTAATGTTTCCGGCGTGATTGTGCCGTTATGGCCCCGGAGCCAGCCACGGCGGTAGCTCGGTCGCCCTTTCCGCGACAGCCCCAGGACGACGGCGGCGACCTGGTCCAGATGGCGCTCGACGTCGCCGGGTCCCTCGACCCACGGGAGGTCATCGCCCGCATCCTGGAGCGCGGCACCCAGGTGGTGCAGGCAGATCGTGGCACCATGTCCAGCCTGGTCGGCGACCATATCGTGGTCGAGGCGACCTATGGCCGCGCCGGCGAGCTGACCTGGGTGGGGCAGCGCTACTCGCTCGATTATTTCGAGGGGCAGCCCCTGGTGAAGAAGGCGATGGAAACTCTGCAGCCGACCTTCGGTGGGCGCCTGGCAACCGACAAAGCCGCGCCCGAGTTCCGTCAGGCGCTCGCCAACGTGCGTCACGTCGCGGTGCTGCCCCTGGTCCACGGCGGCCGCGCAATAGGGTTGCTGGTCTTCAGCCGCTACGAGGAAAAGCCGTTCACCGCGGACGATCGGGCGGCGCTCACGCTGCTGGGGACGATTTCCGGCCTCGCGCTGCGAAACGCCCGGCTATACGAGGAGGTCGAGGCGGCACGGCTGCGCGCCGACGAGACCGCCGCCCGGTTGCGAACGGCCGTTGAAGCCGCCGAAGACGTGGCGAGCCAGGTGAGCCTCGACCAGGTGCTGGGGCGGCTCATCGAGCGAGCGTCGGCGTCGGTGGGGGCCGATGGCACATCGCTGGCTCGGCTCGACGGCGCCGAGATGGTGATCGAATCGACGCCGACTGGGGAGCTGGTCGGCACCCGCTGGCCGCTGATGCCCAAGGTGCTGGCCGGGGTCGCCGCGGGCCGCGCGGTCGAGCTCAGCGCGGCCGAGTATACCGGCGCACCGGCTGGCATGGAGTCGGTGGTGCAGCCGTACCGGCGCTTCCTCGTGGCTCCGCTGGTCGTCGGCGGCGAGACGATTGGGCTGCTGGCCATGGGCAAGGCGGCCGATGAGCCGTTTGATCCGGGGGCGGTTCAATCGCTCCAGCAGTTCTCCACACTCGGCGGCCTCCTGCTTCGCAATGCGCGACTGATCGAGCAGGCCCGTGATGCGGAGCAGGCGAAAAGCGAGTTCATGAGCATCGCCGTTCACGAGCTGCGCGCGCCGCTCACCGTGATCGGCGGTTACCTGTCCATGGCGCTCGACGGCGCCTTCGGCGAACTGCCCAAGCCACTGCGCGACGTGCTGGAAACCGCGCAGCGGAAGACGGAGGAGGCCAAGACGCTCGCCAATGAACTGCTGACGGTGGCGCGGCTCGAGGGCAAGGTCTTGACGCCGAGGGCGGACCCGGTTTCGGTGGGCGAAGCGGTGACCCAGGCACTGACGCGAGCACGTCCCCGTGCGGAATTGGTTAGGGCGACCTTCAAGGTGAACGATCTAGCCGATCTTGCGATGCTCGCCGACGAGGCGCTCGTGGGCAAGATCCTCGACAACCTGTTGAACAACGCGCTGACTTATGCGGACCACCCACCCACCATCCGGGTTGAGGCGCGACGGGACGGTGAGCAGGTTGCGCTGATGGTCGCCGATGATGGCATCGGGATCTCGCGCCAGGACCAGGGCCGGCTCTTCCACCGCTTTGCTCGGGGGACGGACCCGATGGTCATGGAGCGGCCGGGAACCGGCCTCGGCCTCTACCTGAGCCGCGGCCTCGCCGAGCAGATGGGCGGTTCCCTGCAACTGGAATCGAGCCAGGCTGGCAAGGGCTCGAGCTTCGTCTTGCGCCTGCCGGCGGCGGGCTCGTAGCCTCGCCCACCGCGATCCCGCCGCCCGCGCCCCCGCCCGCAAGCCTCCTCAGAAATCCGGCGTTCGTCAGCCTATGGAGCGCCCAGACGGTATCGACGTTCGGCTCGCTGATCACGCGAGTCGCGCTCCCCTTCATGGCGATCCTGGTGCTGAATGCCACTCCCGCACAGATCGCCCTCCTGCGGGCGGCCGACCTGGTGCCCGGCTTCCTGGTCGGACTTACGGCCGGTGTTTGGGTGGATCGGCTGCGGCGACGCCCCGTGATGATCACCGCCGACATCGGGCGCGCCCTCTTGCTCGGGTCGATCCCGCTGGTCGCGCTGACCGGCCACGCCCGCATCGAGCAGCTCTACCTCGTGGCCGCCCTGGCCAGCCTGCTTACCGTCTTCTTTGACGTCGCCGAGCAGTCCTATATCCCGGCGGTGGTCGGTCGTGACCGGCTCCTCGACGCCAATAGCAAGCTCGCTGCCACCCAGTCGATCGCCGAAGTCGGCGGTTTCGGGGTCGCGGGCTGGCTGGTGCAGCTGTTCACCGCCCCGGTCGCCATCGCGGTCGACGCCGCAACGTTCGTCGTGTCTGCGATCTTCGTCGCGACCATCCGCGCGCCGGAGCCGCCTGCGGCGCCGCGCACCGAACCTCGCGGGGTGTGGCGGGAGATGGTCGAGGGCCTGTCGGCGCTGCGCGCAGACCCCGCGTTGCGCACGATCGCGCTCAGCGTCGCCGCGCTGGAGTGCGCCTTCGGCATTGTCGGCACGATCTACTCGCTTTACGTCCTTCGTGACCTCGGCTTCATGCCCGGCCTGCTCGGCCTCGTCTATGCGGTCGGCGGCGTGGGCTCGCTTGGGGCGGCGGTACTGGCGGGGCGCGTGACACGGCGCTTCGGCATCGGTCCGACGATGATCGTCGGGCTGGCGCTCGCGGGCATCGGCATCCTCTTCATGCCGCTGGCCCGCGGCGCCGGCCTTGCGGCGCTCCTGCTGCTGCTGGCGCAGCAGGTTGTCGGTGATGGCGGAGCGACGATCTACGCGATCAACGAGACAAGCCTCCGGCAAGCGATCGCGCCGGCGCCATTGATCGGCCGGATCAACGCGGGGATTCGGGTCGCGGCGCTCGGGGCAACGCTGCTCGGGACCGTGGTGGGCGCGGCGCTCGCGCAGACCGCCGGCTACCGGCCGACCCTGGTGGTCGGTGCGCTCGTCATGGTCGCCGGCGCCATGGTGATCCTGCGCTCACCCGTCAGGCAGCGCCGGGCGTGAAACAGGCCGGGCCTGTAACGTTCGGGCGTGGTCTGGCGTTTGCAGCCTGAAGTGACTCGCCTGGCGTGCGCTCTCGCGGCGACGTTGGTGCTGGCCGGAATCACATCGGCCTCTGCTGCACCCGACCAATGGTCTGCAGCGGCGTCGATGAACACCCCGCGAGGCAATTTCACGGCCACGGTCCTGCTCACCGGTAAGGTCCTGGTCGTCGGCGGCGACGACAATGCGATGAAGCGCCTCGCCACCGCCGAGCTCTATGATGCCGCGTCGAACAGCTGGACCCTCGTGGCGTCCATGGGAACGGTGCGCCACTTTCACACAGCGACGCTGCTGAAGAGCGGGAAAGTGCTGGTCGCAGGCGGTAGCACCGGACCGGGCGGCATCCTGGCCACGGCTGCAATCTACGATCCGGCGGTGAACCGATGGTCTGCAGCGGCCTCGATGAGCACGCCACGAGCCAGCCCGACCGCGGTGCTGCTTGCGAACGGGCACGTACTGATCAGTGGTGGGATCCGGTCGGGCGCAGGCGACGGTCAGGCCACTGCCGAGATATACGACCCCGACGCGAATCGGTGGTCATCGGCTGGCAGCATGGCGCAGGCGCAGGGCGGGCACACGCTGACGTTGCTCGGCAGCGGCAAGGTGCTGATGGTGGGTGGCGGTCAGCCCCAGCTGTACGATCCCGACACGAACAGCTGGTCATCCGCCGGCACCCTCGCATACCCTCGTGGCTCGCATACGGCAACACTGCTCAGCGACGGCCGGGTGCTGGTCGCCGGCGGGTTCGGCGACACAGGGGCCGGTGGCAACCCGCAGACTGACACCACCGAGATCTACGACCCCGCGGCGAATGGCTGGGGTCGAGGGGCAAAGATGATGTCGACGCGCTCGTTCCACACGGCCACGCTTCTCCCCGACGGTCGAGTGCTGGTCGTCGGCGGCGAGGCCGCAACCGGACCGTACCTGGCGACGACGGAACTCTACGATCCGGTCACCAATCGGTGGGGTTTTGGCGGGCCGCTGAGCGCGCCTCGCGGCGTGCACACCGCGAGCCTGCTCCAGGACGGGCGGGTCCTGGTGGCCGGAGGCTGGGGCACCGGGGACACCTACTCGAGCGCCGAGATCTATGAACCCGCGCCGCGCAGCGCGGCGACAGGGCAGCCCAGCGCCAGCGCTCCGGTCACCTTAAGCCCGACTGCTACGAGCGCCAGCCCGCTCGCGGCGAGCCAGGGTGCGCGTTCCAGGCTGGAGAACGTGTGGCCCTTCCTGGCTGCGCCGATCCTGCTCCTGCTAGCGATCGTCAGCTTGCGGTTGATGCGCCGGCGCCGGCGAATCTGATCAGGCGACTGCGTCGAGCAACCGGCGGGAGCTGGCGCTTACCTCTTTGACCGCAGATTCGAACGCCACCGTGTTCACACGCGAGGGCACCCGGTAACCGCTGATCTTCCGGACGAACTGCAGCGCGGCGTCGTGGATCTCCTGGTCGGTTGGCTTGCTTTCCTTACGACGAAGCGTCTTGATACTTCGGCACATGCCCTCAGTTTGACAAAAAAGAGAGGCCGGTCGAGCCGCGCGACTATGGGATACCCTTACAGGTAGTTCACGGGTCGCTGCTGCATGAGATTAGAAGGGGACATGCCATGAAGTCACGAGACCTGAAAACTTCGCGCGCGAAGACGGGTGTGAGCCGGCTCTGGCTCGGGATTGCCGCCGTCGCCGGTGCCGCAATCGCCTACCTGGGCGACCGGGAACGGGGCAACGCCCGACGGCAAGCGGCGCTTCGCCACCTCTCGGGCGCCGCGCAGGCGGCGGCCGAGCGCACCACACGCTGGCGGACATTGGTCAGTTCCCGCCTGCCTGGCCGCGCGCAGCGTCAGTCTCCGGGGCAGGTGACCGTCCCGAGCGAGCCCGCAGACGCCGCCCCGGCGCCGTCGCGTTCGAAGCGTGTGGAGCGGCGCGAGGAAGCCGCTAGCGAGACGAAAAAGCCCGAGCTCTAACGCCGCTTACGGCCGATGGACGACGAAGCTCATCGCCTGCGTCTGCCGGCGACGGTCATACCCGATCAGCTTGATGTAGCTGCGGGGGTTTGCCGCCTTACAGGCCTCGATCTCGGCGAGCACGTCCTCCGCCGCTCGAGCTTCGAAGAGAGGGAGCTTCCACATGGTCCAGTAATGGTCACGGGCGGTGGGCTTCTCGGTGTATTCGATGGCGGGCACCAGCCCCTGCTGGAGCAGGTAATGGACCTGCCGAAGGACTTGCTGCGTCGTGAGTGCCGGTAAGTAGGAGAAGGTCTCGAGCTTCATGCCCGCACCGGATCGAGCCGGTCGACTCCCTCGAACTCGAAGCTGATCTCCTTCCAGAGGGCCAATGCCTCGCGCAGCTCGGACGAGTGTCGGGCCGCTTGCTCAAGGATGTCTTTGCCCTCACGGCTAAGGTCCCGGCCTTCGTTGCGTGCCTGGACGACGGCCTCCAGGGCGACCCGGTTGGCGGAAGCGCCGGCCGCGTTCCCACCCGGATGTCCCTGTGTCCCGCCACCGAACTGGAAGACGGCGTCGTCGCCAAAAATGTCGACGAGGTCAGGCATATGCCAGACATGGATACCACCCGATGCCGCCGGGAACACCGCAGGCAGGGAAGCCCAGGGCTGGTCAAAGTACACGCCGCGGCTCCGGTCGGCAGGAACAAAGTCCTCGCGCAGCAAGTCGTTGATTGCCATCGTGCCGCGGCGGTCGCCCTCCAGCTTTCCGACGACCGTGCCGTTATGCACGTGGTCCCCGCCCGACATCCGCAGCCACTTGGCGAGCACCCGCCAGTGGATGCCATGGTTCTTCTGGCGATCGATGACGGCGTGCAGGGCGCGGTGACAGTGAAGCAGCATCCCGTTCTTGCGGCACCAGAGCGAGAGGGAGGTGTGCGCGGTAAATCCCATTGTCAGGAAGTCCGACATGATGATCGGCGCACCCAGTGACTTCGCGAACTCGGCACGCTCGTAGACGTCCTCCATGGTGGCGGCGGTGACGTTGAGGTAGTGGCCCTTGCGCTCGCCGGTCTCGCTCTCGGCCTTGCGGACCGCGTCCATCACGAACTCGAAGCGGTCCCGCCAGCGCATGAAGGGTTGCGAGTTGATGTTCTCGTCATCCTTGGTGAAATCGAGTCCTCCGCGCAGGCACTCGTAGACCGCGCGGCCGTAGTTTCTCGCCGAAAGCCCGAGCTTCGGCTTGATCGTGCCGCCCAGCAACGGCCGGCCGTACTTGTTCAGTTTGTCGCGCTCCACCTGGATCCCGTGCGGCGGACCGGGGAAGGTCTTCAGGTACGCGACCGGAAGCCGAAGGTCTTCAAGGCGCAGGGCGCGGAGCGCCTTGAATCCGAAGACATTGCCGACGATTGACGACATCATGTTGACGACCGAGCCCTCCTCGAAGAGGTCGAGGGGGTAGGCGACGTACGCCATGATCTGTTCGGGGTTGCCCTCGACAGACTCGATTCCGTAGCAGCGCCCACGGTAGCGCTCCATGTCGGTGAGCAGGTCCGTCCAGACGGTGGTCCAGGTCCCGGTCGACGACTCGGCGGCAACCGCTGCACCAGCCTCCTCTGCCGGCACGTCCGGTTGCGGCGTCACCCGGAACGCGGCCAGGATGTCGGTGTCCTTCGGACGGTAGCCCGGATCGTAGTAGGACTCGCGGTAATCATGAACTCCGGCGCGGTAGGCGTCGCGGGCGATTTTTGTTTCGTTCATTTGCTTCTTCTCCCCCACGCTAGCACCCCTTTGTCATGATGTCCAATGCATCAAACTAATGCTCTCGATAAGCGCTGCGAATCATCGTCATACGGCGCGAGCGCCTGGTTGGCGCCGGCGCTCCGCGCCCCCGCCACGCAGCCGGTGCGATGGAGCAGGGCCTCCTGAGCCGGGCCGATGTTCCGTGCCTCTCCCTGCCATGCCGACAATGCCGGGTCCTGGAGCGCCCTACCGTAGGAGAAGGTGAGCTGCCAGGGGCGTGGGCCCACGGCGTTGATCGCGTGCAGGTGGTCGGTGGCGAGCTCGGGGCTCTGGCCTCCCGACAGGAACGCGATGCCGGGCACGGCCGCCGGCACGGCCTGGCGAAGTCCCAGCATGGTCCACCGACCAACCTCGTCGACGCTCGCTCGCGGCGAATGCTGTTTTCCAGGGAGGATCATGCTGGGCTTCAGCACCATCGCCTCAAGCGCCACGGCTTGCGCCACCAGCTCGGCGAACACCGAGCGCCACGTTGTGACGCTGCACTTAAAGCACGTCTCGATGCTGTGATCGCCATCCATGAGGACTTCGGGTTCCACGATCGGGACAAGTCCGCCCTCCTGGCAGAGCGCTGCATAGCGGGCCAAGGCATGGGCATTCGCCGCAATGCAGGCCGGGGTCGGGGTGCCGTCGCCAATCGTGATGACGGCGCGCCACTTGGCAAAGCGAGCGCCCCGCTCGACGTATTCCGCAATGCGTTCGCGAAGACCGTCAAGACCTTCCGTGACTTTCTCGCCCGGGGCGCCTGCCATTGGCTTCGCTCCGGTGTCGACCTTGATCCCGGGGAGTATGCCCCGTTGGATCATCGTCTCCGGAAACGTCAAACCGCTCGAGGTCGTCTGGCGGAAGGTCTCGTCCTGCAGGATGACGCCGCTAATCACCTGCTGGAGTTCGGGCGCGGTAACAAGCAACTCTCGATACGCGCGCCTGGTGTCAGCGGTTGAGGGGATCCCGAGGGCCTCGAAGCGCTTGCCGATCGTTCCCGGTGTCTCGTCCAGCGCCAGGATGCCCTTGCCTTCTTGTACCAAGGTGTGCGCCGTCACGGCGAGATCAACCGCCATCTCCCTACACCCCGCTCAGCTCGCAGGCGATATCCGGCAGGCAGACCCAGGCACGGGGCTCGCCAACCGCGGAGAAGATGCTGGCGCAGGGCACCTCGAGAATGAGGTAGTCGGCGGGATGCAGGAGGCCGAGCGCGATGGCGCCGGCTCGAATGACCTCTTTGTGGGTGACCACGGCAACGGTGCCCGGCCCGGTGACGTCGTCCAGGAATCCAGCGACCCGCCGCATCAGTGAGATGCGCGACTCGCCGCCGGGCGGTGGGGTGATGCCGGCGGCCCAGGCGGTCAGCGCGTCAGGCTCGTTCTCCTCGACCTCGGTGTGCCGTTTCCCTTCCCACTCCCCATAGCTGAGTTCGATGATGCGCCGATCGGTTTCGAATCGGACGGGGCGGCGACCAGCAGCGAGCGCGAGCGCGGTTTCTCTCGTGCGGCGCAGGGGGCTGGAATAGATGGCATCGAACTTGATGGCGCGGATGCGGTCGGCCAGTTGCTCGGCTTCGGCGCGACCTCGCGCGCTCAAGGGCAGGTCGGTGCGGCCCTGGTAGCGGGAAGGCGGCGCGGTCCACTCCGTCGAGCCGTGACGGACGAAGAGCAGCGTCGTCGTCATGACCGCGGCGCGGCCTCATACATGCTCGTGCTCGTGGGCGAGCTCCGTGACTTCTTCTCGATGAATGAGCGACTCGTGGACGCTGAGTGGGACCTTCAGCAGGAGCGACTTCCGGGCGCTCAGGATGCGATGAACGAGTAGCAGCTGCGTCAGCGCCAGGGGATCGCTGTGATGCGAGCGCAGCACCCCGTCGGTGAAGGCGCCCAGCTGGTCGGGTGCCAGGTGTCGCATGTGCTGATGACGGTCGTCCATGTGCGCCCAGATCCGGTCTTCGAGCCCGGCCGCGGTGTCCGGATCGATCTCGCCGTCGATGTCGAGAATCTCCGAACCCGTCCCGTCGTGGTCCGTCATTGAGAGGCGCAGGCCGTTCGCCGCCTCGTTCAACAAGCCGTCAAGGTTGAGCCGCCGCAGCGTGGCCCGTTGCGTGATGCGGACGTTCAGATGTGCGTCGTCATCACGGCCTTCGGGCCGATAAAAGCGCACGATCAAATCGGCGTCCTTTACCTGCGGGGCGATGTACTTGTCGACGTCCGGCCGGCGCGCCTCGATCTCCTTTCGTACCGCCTCCTCGGTGTAGCCGCGCTTTGCGACATCGCGTTGCAGCTTCCACCGGTGTTTCAGGTCTTCCTCGGGATCGAGCCAGACCTTCAGGTCGAAGAGCCCCCGGATTCCGGACACAAGAAAGGGATGGAGGCCCTGGACGATGACGACGTCACGGGCGCGGAGTTCTTCTCGAGGCGCAAAAGTTCCGTTGCTGTGGTCATACACCGGCTTGTCGATCGTCCGGCCCTGTTTAAGCGCGAGCAACTGGTTCTCCATCAGGGCGAAGTCGGTCGCTCGCGGGTTGAGCCCCGTGATGCCGACCAGCCCTCGTTCCCGACGATCCAGGCTGTGGTAATCGTCCAGGCAAAGGCTGGTGATTCGGTTTTTCGGAAAGACGCGATAGAAACCAGCGGTCAGCGTGGACTTCCCGCTGCCACTGTCCCCTCCGATGGCAATGAAGATCGGGCGATGCGCATTGAGACCAGGGTCCATGGCTCTCGGTGGCACGCTAGCAGCTAAATGCTATGCAGTCCAATACAGAGAAGGAATGTCCGCGATAAGCTAAGCGAATGAGTGGGAGCGGGCGCACGATGCGAGCGCCGCTGTCAGCCGGCTTCGACGCTCGGGTCACGGTCCATCAGCTCCGCATCTTCAAGATGGTGGCGGACCACCACAACTTCTCCCGGGCGGCCGAGGCGCTGCACCTCAGCCAGCCGGCCGTCTCCCATCAAATCAAGGCGCTTTCTGCCGCAGTAGGGGCGCCGCTCTTCGAGGAAATCGGTCGCCGCATTCATCTCACCAGTGCCGGCACCCTGCTCTACGAGCACGCCAGCCGGATCATCGCCGACTTCGAGATGGCCGGCCGTGCGCTCGACGAGCTGCACGGCCTTCGTCGTGGCCTGCTCCGATTAGCGGGCGACACCACGGTCGGGATCTACGTGTTGCCTGACGTGCTTGGCACGTTCAGGGAAGCCTATCCAGAGGTGGACGTCAGCCTGGACGTCGGCAACCGGCAACACGTCTACGAGCGGCTGATCGCCAACGCGACCGATTTCGCCGTCGTTGGCCGACCCTGGCCGCGCCCCGCCATCCCGCTAACGGTTCGTCCCTTCCTACCCAACGAGCTGATCGCCATCGCCGCCGCGCGCCATCCGCTGGCCGCGATGAAGCGGATCTCGATCACGCGCCTGGCGGAAGAACCGTTTATCGCGCGCGAACCCGGGTCGGGGACGCGTGAGACCGCCGAGGGTGCACTGCGGAAGGCCGGCCGGCCCGTCCACACCATCATGGAGCTGGCCAGCAATGGAGCCATCAAACGTGCCGTTGCCCGTGGCCTTGGTGTGGCGATCATCTCCCGCCATGCCGTGACGCAAGAAATCCGGCTTGGACTGCTGACGGAGCTCGCGGTCGTTGGTTTTCCGCTGCGCCGGCAGTGGCACCTGGTCTACGCGCGAGACAAGCGCTTTGGGCCGGTCGAGCGTGCCTTCCTGGCCTTTATCGATGATGGCGGCTGGCGACGTCGCCTGGGCGAGCTGCCGGTTGCGGAGTGATGTCAAACCCCGATGCCGATGTCGCCGTGCTTGGGGCCGGGCCGGCCGGGGCCGCAGCGGCGCTCTTTGCCGCGCGACGTGGCTTTCGCGTGATCGTCGTCGACAAGCAGGATTTTCCGCGGGACAAGCCCTGCGGCGAAGGGTTGATGCCAGGTGGCCGGCCGGCTTTGCGCGAGTTGGGCCTCGAAGATGCCGTCGTCGCGGACGGTGCGCCGCCGCTCCACGGAATCCAGTTCGGGCTGGCCGGGGAGCCATCGGTGGCGGTGCCCTTTCCCGAACATGATGGCGAGCAGGCCGGGCTGGGGATCCGGCGGCTCACCTTCGATGCGAAACTAGCCGACGCAATCGCCCACCACTCGCACATCCAGTTCCGGCCGCACACCGAGGCGCGCGATGTCAGAAGCGAGGCCGATGGGACGGCGACGGTGATCACCGCCGCCGGTGAGGTTCGAGCTCGCTTCGTTGCCGTCGCCGACGGCTTGCATTCGACGCTTCGGCATCGCCTTGGCTGGACGGTTGGACCGAGGCCGCCGCACCGCTACGGCATCGTCGGCCACTGGGTCATGGATGCGCCCGTCGATCCGTGGGTGCGGATCACCTTCGACCGGGGCCTCGAGGTCTACGAGGGCGCGGTGGCGGGTAACCAGCGAATGGTTGCCCTGCTCTGCTACCAAGGTCGAATGCGCGAGTTCGGTGGCCAGCTCGAGTCGCGCTACCGGGAGATCGCGCAGGCGATCCGGCCGGGGCTGCGCCAAGCCGACCTGGTCGGCTCCGTGTCAGCGGTGGGTCCGTTCTGGTACAGCGCGTCGACGGTGGCCGACCGCGGCATCTTTCTGGTCGGCGATGTGGCGGGCTTCACCGATCCCATCACCGCCGAAGGGATCGCCGCCGGCTTGCGACAGGCGCGCGCCTTCGCGGCAGCCCTTACGTCCGCGGATCCCGAGAGCGCCTATCGGCAGGCGCACCGGCGAATAACGAACGATCCACGCCGCGTGGCGGCGTTATTCCTCCGGCTCAGCCGCACTCCGGCACTGGTTGCGCGCGCCATCCACAACCACGGACGGTCTCCGGAGACGCTCACCAAGCTGCTCGGCATCGGATTCGGCTACTGGGGCTTCAACCGCATCACGCCGCGCGAGTGGATCCGGATGCTCAGCGGCCGCTGAGCAGGCGCGGCAGGAAGCGCGGCTTGCCGCCCATGCGCTCGCGGTAGGCGGGGATGGCCATCAGCAGCGCGTCCTCCTCGACGATACGTCGCCGGAGGAGGGCCGCGTTGGCGAGACCGAGGCCGAGCGCGCTCACGTAGGCGCCGCCGATCAGCGGCAGGCCCAGGAACTCGAGGCCCAGCGCGACGTAGTTCGGGTGGCGGATGAAGCGGTACGGCCCGTGGTCGACCACGCGCAGGTTGTCGGGCACAACCGCGTGGACGTTCCACGACGCACGCAGGCTGAGGAGCACGCTCAGCCTGAGCGCGACGCCGGAAAGTGCCGCCACCCAACCGAAGCCCGCCACCAGCGGCGGCGCCGGTCGCCGACGCAGCCATCGTTCGAGCGCGGGCAAGGTGAAAAGGCCAGCGTTGACCAAGGCGATCCACTTGAAGATCGATTCGCCGGCCCGGGGCGCACCCGGCTGCCGGCGACGGATGGTGCGTTCGTTTCGCGCGGAATAGACGAGCTCGAAACCGCGTTGGGCAGCAAACGCGAGCAGCAACCCCGCGTAGCGCCTCGGAGTCACGCCAGCCGCATCAGGGCCAGTTCGATCGAGAGTCCCGGACCAAGCGCAATCGCCAGCACCCGACCCGACGTCCCCGTGCGCTGCATCGCCTCGAGAACGAAGAAGATGCCGGCGCTCGACGCGTTGCCGTTGCCGGCGAACACCGAGCGCGAGGTGGCCAGCGCGTCCGGATCCAGGTTCAGCGCGCGTTCGATCGCGTCGACGATGCGCGGGCCTCCCGGGTGCGCGGCAACCGCATCGATGTCGGCCAGGCAGAGCCCCGCCTCCTCGAGAAACGTTTCGACCGCGCCGCGCAGGTGCGCCTGCACCACATCCGGCAGCTGCCGGCTCAGAATCACGCGCAGCCCACCGTCGCGCAGCTCGTAGCCCAGGTGACGCGCGCCTTCCGGCACGAGCACCGTGCCACAGTGCTCCAGGGTCCAGCCCGCCTGACCGTCACCGCCACGTAGCACGACGGCGCCGGCACCATCCGCGAAGACCATTGCGGCCACCAAGTTGTCGACGGAGTGATCGTCAGGCTGGAACGTGAGCGACGGGATTTCGACGGCGAACAGCAGCACGTTTCGCTGCGGGTACGCGCGCAGGTAATCGAGTGCCCGCGCCAGCCCGGCCACCCCACCCCCACATCCGAGCTCGGTGATCGGCAGACGCGCGGTGTCCGGCCGGAGCCCCATCAATGGGATCAGCTCGGCGTCGAGCGACGGGAGGATGACACCGGTGCAGGACACCCCGATCACGAGGCCGATGTCCGTCGGCGCAAGGCCGCTTCGCTCCAGCGCCGTGCAGCAGACCTGCCGGGCGAGCACCCGTGCGTGTTCGAGATAGGCATCCGTTTGCTGACTCTGGGTGCGCCGCTCCATCAGTGAGGTCAGCGGCTGCGCAAAGTAGCGGGTCCGCGCCCCCTCATCACCCTGCAGCTTTGGCATCCGGCGCCCGCGTGCCCGTCCGAGGGCGTCCCAGACCTCGTCGACGGTGGCGGTGATCGGCGGCACCGCCGTCGCCATCCCAGCGATCTGTGCCTGGCCCGGCGGCATCCTTATAGATGTCATCAACCTGATGCTAGGCTGGCCCGGTGCTGGTTCGTCCGGCGGAACGGGAGGATCGCCCCCAGCTTCTCGATTTGATCGAGGGCTACTTCGCTTTCTACCGCACCCCCTTCCAAAGGCCAAAGGTCGAGGCCCTGCTCGATCTCCTCGAGCAGGATCCCGATCTCGGGGTGCAGCTGGTCGCGGAGGCGGATGGACGGCTTCAGGGTTTCGCCAGCCTGTATGCGTGTCTCGACACGCTGGTTGCCGATCGCATCCTGGTCATGAACGACCTCTTCGTCGACCCCTCCCTCCGAAATCATGGCGTGGGCGCCGCGCTCTTCGACGCCAGCCTGGCCTACGCTACGGCGCACGGTTACGCCCGGCTCGACTGGGTGACGGCCCAGGACAATCGCGATGCCCAGCGGTTCTACGACCGACACGGGGGCCAGCGTGGTCCCTGGGTCTCCTATAGTGCGGACCCGAGTGCGCGCCATCGTTAGGCGTTAAGCCCGCGGTCTCAGGCGGTCTTCCGCTTTCGCCGCGCGGCCGGCCTGGCGCGCCCTTTCGATGCGCGACGCGCCTGTTCGACACTCGCCCGCAACGCAGTCATCAAGTCATTGACGCCGCTGCCGGTTGTGACCGCGGCCGTCGCCGGCCGCGCTGAGGCTGCCCGGCCCTCGATCAGCGTTTTCACGCGCTGGCGGTAAGCGTCCGGATATCGCTCGGGCTCGAACGGCCCGGATAGGGTGTTGATCAGAAGCGCCGCCATCTCGCGCTCGTTCTTCCTCAGATCTCGCGGCTTCGCGGGTTCGAGCTCGGCCGCCGGCAGGATTTCGTCGGCATGGAACATGAGGGCCAGGACCATCAGGCGCCCGTGCGGCCTGAGTGCCGCAAGGTAGCGCTTGCGCCGGAGCACGAACCAGCAAATCGCAATCCGCTTCGTCTCGCGCAGGGCGTCGACCAGGAGCCCATAAGCGCGCTCGTAATCGCGGTCGGGCACGGCGTAGTAGCTGGTTTCGTAGTAGATCGGATCGACGGCCGACGCGTCGACGAATTGCTCGACGTCGATCGTCCGGCTCCGCTCAGGGGCGAGCTGCTCGAGTTCCTCGCGGGCGACGGTGACGTAGCGGTCTTTCGCCACCTCGAACCCCTTGACAACATCGGCGGCGGCAACCGGCTGCGGCGTGGCTGGAAGTGGCAGCTCTGGGACGAATCCCCCTCCCCCCTTGCGGGGGAGGGTCGGGGTGGGGGGTGGTGCGGCTGGCGCCGCCTCGACCACTTTCTGGTGGCGAATGCGCTGTCCACTCGATCGGTCGATCTCGTGGAATCGGATGTCCTGGCGCCGCGTCGCCGGGTACAGACGGACGGGAACGCTCACCAGCCCGAAACTGATCGTGCCGGACCAGACGGCCCTCGCCATCTTCTGATTATGGCGCTCGCATCGCCGTATCATCACCACGACCTACATGGGCCTGCTCGAGCGTGCCGTGCTGGAGACGACGATCCCGGTTCAGGACCTGGAGCGTGCCCGGTCGTTCTACGCGGAAAGGCTCGG
>Ga0209220_1000305_pt1 | contig 18764 bp, 16 predicted proteins | sample BlaSpr_A8_OM3_M3_FD_187984 | JGI IMG/M metagenome (GOLD analysis project Ga0209220, IMG submission 187984) | Forest soil microbial communities from Thunder Bay, Ontario, Canada - Black Spruce, Ontario site 2_A8_OM3_M3 (SPAdes) (version 2) | ecosystem: Environmental > Terrestrial > Soil > Boreal... | reverse complement strand
TGTGCTGTCCCGGTTGACGACCGACAGCTCCGTCCCGGTTGACACCCGACACTCCCATTCTCCTTATGGCCGCGGCGCTGTGCCGTTGGCATGTAGCTTGCGGACCTGGCCGCTGCCTGTCCGAGCCACCGTCTTGAGCAATTCGCTTCCGACCCAGAATTGCAGCAGGCCCTCGGTGACCAGCACGTCGCAGGAGCTGCCGGCGTAGTTTTTGCCCACGCTGACTTGTTGATAGGCCACGCTCACCACTCCATTGCTCGCCACCTTCCGGCAGACCCATTGCTCTCCGTTCCGTTCGGGCCGAGGTGTGCGCGGATCCGCGGGCTGCCGGTCAGTAGCAGTGAAACGGCTCTCCGGCGTCACATCGCCTAGCGCCTGGTGTGGACGCTCGTTGTTGTAGTAGGTCACCCACTCATCCAAAGCCTCCTGTGCTGTCTTCAGGTTGCGGAACGACTGCCTCGTGTTGAACTCGATTCGCAGCGTCCGGTGGAACCGCTCGATCTTGCCGGTCGTGGTCGGCGAGCGCGGCTGGGTGAGGATGTGGTCGACCCCGTTCTCGCGACAGATGCGGTCGAACAGCACCTCCACAGGTGGCTGGGCGAAGCGCCCGGTGAAGACCTTTCCATTGTCAGTCAGCACCTGGGCCGGAATGCCGTACGCCCGCATGGCTGAACTGAATCCGTCGCACACGGCCTGTGTTCGTTCTCGCGTCATGAGCCTGGCCGAGACACAAAATCTGGAGTGGTCGTCGAGGCCGGTGAGAGCCTTGGCTGTCGTGCCGTCCGTGAGCAAGAAGCCATGTACAACGTCGAACTGCCAGAGCTCCATTGGCGCCGCACGCTCCCAGCGCTTCCAGGTCTCCTTGCGTCGCTGCCGCTGCAGCGGGTCGATGACCCCAGCTCGCACCAACGAGCGGTAAATCGCTGACTTCGAAGGTGCCGGTTGTACACCCTTGCGAGCCAGCTCGAGCGCAAGTCGGCGGGCTCCCCAGTACGGCTTTGCGCGACGCATCTCGAGCAGCTGCGCCTCAACGGCGGCCGGCATTTGATGCGGGCAGTGGCCCGGCCGATGTGAGCGGTTAGACAAGCCTTCCAGTCCGTCAGCCTCATAGCGTTCCAGCCAGACATGGACCGTCTGCCTGGCGACGTCCCAATCGCGGGCCACCTGGGTCACCGTCCGACCGTCAGCAATTACTGCCAAGACTGCTTTGTACCTTTGCTCTGTCACGCTTATCTCCCTCATGCGCGGGAGTGTCAGGTATCAGCCGGGACACCTGTAAAGCATCAGCCGAAACACTGACAAGCATCAGCCGGGACGCTTTTGTCGTGCTTCAGCCGAATCAGCACACCACAATTGGCTCCGGACCAGGGATTCGAACCCTGAACCTTGCGGTTAACAGCCGCCTGCTCTACCGTTGAGCTAGTCCGGAACGGCTCGTTGATTCTAGGTGCTGAGTTGAGATCGGTGCCCCTGGCTCGGTTACGAGGTCAGTAGGCGCCGCGCTCGCTCCGCGACGGGCAGGTCCACGAACTCTCCATCGGCTGTGCGAGTGGCGGCGCCGCCTGACGCCTCGAATGCCGACAGCACCTTGTTCGCCCACGCCAGCTCTTCGGGCGTGGGCGCAAACACGGCGTTGATGATCGGCACCTGGCGCGGGTGGACAGCCGACTTGCCGAAGAATCCCAGCCGCCGGGCGGCTTCCGCTTCCTTCCGGAGGCCGTCATCGTCATCGAGCAGTGGATGCACCCCGTCGCTCGGAGGCGGTTTGCCGGCAGCGCGGGCGGCGACTACCAGGTAAGAGCGAGTGAAGAGGGCCTCGTCCTGGCCCCCTCCGATCCCAAGGTCGACGGCGAGGTCGAGGCCCCCGTAGGAGAGCAACGCGCAGGCCGGCGCCGACGCGATCTCGAAGGCAGCAAGCACCCCGCGCGCGGATTCGATCGTGCAGTCGAGCGGCACCTCGGGCGCACGCTCCGCGACCCAGGCGACCTCCTCCGCGGACTCCACCTTCGGGATGCGGAGCCCTAGCGCGGAGCCGGCCAATGCGTTTAGATCGCGCTCGCACAGCTGGCTGTGGGCCCTGTTGACCCTCACCCAGCACGGCCGGGCAGCGGCCACCTCGGCGACCATCGCGCGCGCGCGATCCTTAATGTCAGGCGGGACCGCGTCCTCCAGGTCTAGCAGCGCCACGTCTGCCCCGGCGTCGAAAACCAGGCGCAACAGCTTCTCGTTGTGACCGGGCGCAAAGAGCCAGCTGCGCGGCGACCGCGTCACTCCGCCGCCGGCGAGGTTAGGGAAGGTCTTCACGTACCAGCTGCCGCGCGATAACGGTCCTGAGGATGTCGTTGGTGCCTTCGCCGATGGCCATGAGTGGCGCATCTCGATAGAACCGCTCGATCTCGTACTCGGTCGAGTAGCCGTAGCCGCCGTGGATGCGCATCGCCTCGAGCGAGGCCTTGATGCAGACCTCGGACGCATAAAGCTTCGCCATCCCGGTCTGGAGGTCGGCCCGCTGACCCGAATCGAGCGCTGACGCCGCCCACCATGTGAGCAGCCGGGCGGCCTGCACCTCGGTCGCCATGTCCGCGAGCTTCAGCTGGATGGCCTGGAACTCTGCGATCGGCCGGCCGAATGCCTGGCGCTCCCGTGCGTAAGTCAGCGATCGATCCAGGCTTGCCTGCGCGACTCCCACTGCGCGCCCGGCGATGTTGACCCGGCCGAACTCAAGCGCCGAAAGCGCCTGCTGCAGCCCGTGTCCCTCCTCCCCGCCCAGCGCGTTCTCGACCGGCACATGGCAGTCGCTCAAGAACACTTCTGATGATTCCGGCCCTTTGTAGCCGAGCTTGTCGAGGTCCTTGCCGACCGTGAAGCCCGGCGTCCCCTGCTCGATCATCAGCACGGTCATGCCCCGGTGGCGTGGCTGGGCATTCGGGTCCGTCTTGACCAGCACCGGCAGCGGGTCGGCGTGGCGCGCGTTGGTGATCCACGTCTTGGCGCCGTTGACGACATAGTGGTCGCCCGTCCGTTTCGCCACAGTGGTGATGCCCTGGAGGTCGCTGCCGGCCTGTGGCTCGGTCAATGCGATGCCGGAACGCCGCTTGCCCGTCGCGAGGTCGGGCAGCCACCGGCTGCGTTGTTCGGGCGTGCCGTACCGCGCCAGCATCAGGGTGGCGAGCGAATGCGAGCCCAGGATTCCAGCCACACCCATCCATGCCTTCGAGATCTCCTCGAAGACGATCGAGTAGGAGACCGCGTCGATCGAGATGCCTCCGTACTCTTCGGGCACGAGCATCCCGAACAGACCCATCGCTTTCATCTCTTCGACGATCTCTTCCGGGTATTGGCCGGCCAACTCCATCTCCCGCGCCACCGGGCTGATGCTCTTGCGGGCGAAATCGCGCATGAGGTCCCGGAACGCGGCTTGCTGCTCCGAAAGTTCGAAGTCCATCGCCCTACTGACCTGAGGCCTTGGCGATCCGAGGAGCCTGACCGCGGCGGTAGACCATCGCCGTGCGTTTGAAGGAGATCACCTCGGTTCCGTCTTGTTTGAAGCCCGTTGTGCGGACCGTGACGATGCCGACATTCTTGCGCGAGCTTGACGCGCGAATCTCGAGCACCTCGGAGCGCGAGTAGATCGTGTCCCCTTCCAAGACGGGGTTGGGCAGCCGCACCTCGTCCCAGCCGAGGTTGGCCATCACGTTCTGCGTCACGTCGCTGACGCTCTGGCCGGTGACCAGGGCAAGCGTGAGGCAGCTGTTGACCAGGGGCTTTCCGAACTCGGTCTGAGCGGCGTAGTGGTGGTCGAAGTGGATCGGCGCGGTGTTCTGGGTCAAGAGGGTGAACCAGATGTTGTCGGCGGTTGTGATCGTTCGGCCGAGCGGGTGCTCGTAGACGTCGCCAACCGCGAAATCTTCGAAGAAACGCCCGCGCCAGCCCTCTTTGACCGTCACTTCTCGGACGTGATCATGAGACATTCCACTCCCCCACAATGTGGAGAGGCCAGGTCAGAGCCCCAGGTACGCCTTTCGCACGCCGGGATCGTCGCGAACGTCAGCCGCGGGACCGCTCAACGCCACTCGGCCGTTCTCCAGCACGTAGGCCCGATTGGCCGCGTCCAGCGCCACGAGCACGTCCTGCTCGACGAGCAGCAGCGCCGTGCCGTCGCGATTGATCAGCTGGACCACGTCGATCAGGCGCTCGACCACCTTTGGGGCGAGCCCGAGCGACAGCTCGTCGATCATCAGGAGTTTCGGCCGGGCCATCATCCCCCGCCCGATCGCCACCATCTGCTGCTCGCCACCCGAAAGGGTGCCGGCATCCCGCGACAGCTTGTCCTTGAGCGCCGGGAAGTAGCCGAGCACACGCGTGAGGTCGTCGCGGACCGCCCGATCGCGCCGCAGGTACGCGCCCAGGATCAGGTTCTTCTCGACTGACATCGTCCCGAACAGGCGGCGGCCTTGCGGGACGTGGGCCACCCCATTTCGGACCAGGACTTCCGGTCGCGCGTTGGTGACGTCCTGGCCGGCGAGACTGATCGTCCCCGAGGTCGCGCGGACCAGCCCGCTCAGCACGCCGAGCAGCGTGGATTTCCCCGCGCCGTTCGCGCCCACCAGCGCGATCAGCTCTGCCGGCGCGATGTCGAGGTCGATCCCGAACAGAACCGGCCCGGCGTCGTACCCGGCCGTCAGCCCCCGAACTTTCAGGAGTGGTTCAGGAAGACTTGAGGCGTTTGGCGTAGCGCTCACCCAGGTAGGCCTCGATCACACGCTCATCGCGAAGCACGACCTCCGGCTCGCCCTCGGCGAGAACCCGGCCGGAGTCGAGGACAATCGCACGGCGGCAGACCCCGACGATTACACGCATGACGTGCTCGATCAGCAGCACAGTCACGCCGCTGGCATGCACTGACCGCACCATCTCGAGCGCCTCGTCGATCTCGACGTTGTTGAGCCCCGCCATCACCTCGTCGAGCAGCAGCAGTTGCGGGCGGGTCGCGACCGCGCGGGCGACCTCGAGCCGCTTGCGATCCGGGATCGTGAGCGCCGACACCGGCTGATCCGCCTTGGCCTTGAGGCCGACCAGCTCCAACACTTCGTCGGCCAACGCGAAGGCCCCCTTCATCCCGCGCCGCATGTGAGCGCTGCCGAACAGCGCGCCGATCGCCACGTTTTCCCGCGCGGTCATCGAGCCGAACGGCTTGACGATCTGGAACGTGCGGCCGATCCCCAGACTCGCGATTCGGTGCGGCGCCATCCCCGCGATCGAGGCGCCTTCCCAACGAATGTCGCCCCCGTCGAGGTGATAAACGCCGCTGATGCAGTTGAGCAGCGTCGTCTTGCCGGCGCCGTTCGGGCCGATGATGCCGACGATGTCGCCCTTGGCGATCTCGAAGTTCACGCCATCCACCGCGGCCACGCCACCAAAGCGCTTGGTGACGCCGCGCAGCTCGAGCTGAGCCGCCGCGCTCAAAGGGAAGTCTCGCGAAGCGACCGCCGAAGGTAGGACAGGCTCAACCGAGTGCGGCCGCCGAAAAAGTCGATGACCCCTCGAGGCACGAAGATCACGACTACGATCAGGAGCAGGCCGAGGATGATCTGCGCGACGATGGGACGCGCATCAGTCGAGACGAACGGGATGTCGAACGAGATCGGCAGGGTGCCACCCAGAAACTGGATGAGCAGATACAGGAGGACGGCGCCCGCGGCAGGGCCGAAAACGGTGCCAGTGCCGCCGAGCAACGCCATCAGGATCATCTGGACGTTGTACTCGATCGGAAATACGTTGTCCTGGTTGACGAACACGTTCCACTGGGAGAAGATCCCTCCCGCCAGTCCGGTCAGGGCCGCGGCCAGCCCGAACGACGCGACCTTGTACGCCGTCGTGTTGACGCCCAGGACTGACGCGGCCTCCTCGTTCTCGCGAATCGCGATCAGGCCATAGCCGAACCTGCTGCGCAGCACCCACCAGGTGACCGCGATCGAGAGCACCGCGGCCGCCGACATCAGGTAGAAGAAGAAGAGGTCGCGGTTGGCGATCCGGAAGATCGGAAGGAACAGTCCGCTCGCGCCGCCGAACACCGGCTGGCCGCGATAGTCGATGTTCTGCACCAGCTCGCCAACGGCCACCCCTACCCCCAGGCTGGCGACAGCGAAGTAGTGTCCACGCAGCCGAAGCAGCGGAAGGCCCACCAAAATGGCGAAGGCGGCGGCGACGACCGGTGCGAGCGGCAGGGCAAGGAGGAAAGGCCATTTCGCCTTGGCGACCAGCATTCCCGTCGTGTAGGCGCCGATCCCGAAGAAGGCGACGTTGCCGAAGGCCGCATACCCGGTAATCCCCCCGATGATGTTCCAGGCTGTCGCCATGACGACGAACATCGCGATGCTCGTGGCGATACGAAGCCAGAACTTGTCCGCCAGGAGGGGAATGTTGGCGGATTGAGCGGCGTCGAGCGAGGTGAGCGGAGCGAGCAGGGCGTAAGCCGCCAGGATCGCGCCCGCGATGAGAAAGATTCGTTTCCAGCGGCGGTTCGAGGCGGCCGTCGCGATCACCGCAGGCGGCCCATGAGACCCTGGGGTCGGGTCACCAGCACCAGGACCATGAGGCCGAAGGCGATCGCGTTGGCGAAGACGGAGCCCGAGCCGGGGATCGACTGCCCGAAGGCTTCGACCAACCCGAATGCAAGTCCTCCAACCACTGTGGCGCTCACCCTCCCCAGCCCGCCAAGGATCACGACCACGAACGCCTGGAGGGTGTACGGCTCGCCGGCCGTGGGGGTGATGGCCTGGATCAGGGCGATGAGGCCGCCGGCGACGCCCGCGCACGCCGCCCCCAACCCGTACGTGACCGCGTAGGCGTGGCGCAGGTCGATGCCGACGAGCTGGGCCGCGTCACGGTCGGCCGCGATCGCGTTGATCGCCAGGCCGATGCGGGTGCGGTTCAGGATGAAGGCCAGCGCGGCCGACAGCAGGATTGCGGCCGCGAGCGAGATCAGCGCGACGTAGGGGATGACGATGCTGCCGAACTCCAGCCCCTTGCCCGCGTACGCGGGCGTGACCGAGCGGAAGTCTGACCCGAAGATCAGGAGGAGGACGTTGACGAGCACGAGGTTCAGCCCGAACGTGAGCAGGAAGGTGAACAGCAGCGGGGCTCTGATGATCCGGTTGATCACGCCGCGCTGGAGCGCGTAGCCGAGCACGAACAGAGCCACCGCGTCCACCGGCAACGTCAGGAACGGATCGAGGTGGAGTGCGGTGACGAGCTGCCACGTGATGTAGCCGCCGATGATCACCAGCGCACCGTGGGCGAGGTTGACGATGTTGAGCACGCCCCAGACCAGACCGAAGCCGACGCCGACCGCGACGTAGACGCCTCCGGCCAGCAGGCCGAGGATGACCAGCTGGACGAAGTTGGCCACTACGTGGCCTTAAGGATCAGCGCTGGTCCCAGTTGGGCGTCGGGTACATAGGCTTGGCGTCCGCGACGCTCGCGGGAAAGACAGTGTGGTGGACGCCGTTCTGGATCTGCTCCACGACCATCGGCTTGTAGGTGTTGATCCCGCGCGTGTCGAACTTGATCTGCCCGAAGAACACGGTCACGTCCAGGGCCGCGAGCGCATCGCGCACCTTGGTCGCATCGAGCGAGCCGGCGTTCTCGATCGCCCGTTGGAGGGCCAGGCACGCGGCGGTCGACTCCGCGACGTGGTAGTCGGGATCGCCCAGCCCAGGGTATTTCGCCTTGTAAGCGGCCACATAGTCGGACTCGCTGAGGTAAAAGGCCGGGGTGTACTTGACCTGCGGAGTCCACTGCGATCCGTCATATACGAAGTTGGCGTCAGCGCCGAGCGCGGATATGAAGTCGGGCGTGGACGGACCCACCGAGTAGGCGAATATCTTGGCGTTGAGCTTCTGCTCCTTGGCCGCCTTGTTGATTGCGATCGCCTCGGTCAGGTGGCCCGAGTTGAGCACGATGTCGGCGTTGGCCGCCTTCGCGGCCTGCACCTCGGCGGAGAGGTTTGTGGCCCCGTTCTTGTACTTCTTGAAAAGGACGACATTGATACCCTTGCCGGGCGCGTAGTCGTTGATGGCGTTGGCGACCTCGAGGCTGAAGTTGTCGTCCGCGCTGAGTATTGAGACCGTGGTCGGCTTGGGGCTGAGCGTGGCCGCCATGTCGATGACGCCCTGGAGGTACTTGTTGGCCGGGCTGAGCACCCCGAACGTGTACTTGTAGCCCTGGTTGAAGATTGCCTGCGCCGCGCCGTTGGCCTCGACCATCGGAATCTGATTCTGCTCCGCGATGGCGGCGTCCGTCGCCGTGGCCGCGCTGCCATATGGGCCCAGGAGGAAGTTCGCCTTGTCCTCGGTGATGAGCTTCTGCATCAGCACGGCTGACTGGTTGGCGCTGCTGGTGTCGTCGTAGTACTTGAGCGCGACCGGGTGCTTGACGCCTTTGACGACGATCCCGCCCTGAGCGTTGATCCAGTCAAGCCACAGGTTGTAGCCCTGCAGGGTGAGGTTTGATTCCTTGGTCAGGGAACCGGTGAGCCCGAGGGGGGCTCCGAGGACGATCGTCGAGCCGGTCGTCGGCCCGGCGGAGGTGGTTCCACACGCGAATGCGGCCAGCGCGGCCACCGCGAGCAACGCCAACTTTCGCCCTGACATGGTCGAACCTCCCCCGAATCAGCTGCTCCGGACGCCCAAATCTTAATCCGTCGGCTAAGAGCCGGCGACCTCCTCGACCTGGGCAGCCACCATCGAACCCGGGTAGCGGGCTCGGGTCAGCGCCGCGGTGATCACGACCGGCACGCTGAGCGCCGCCGCGAGGAGAAACAGGGACCTGTACTGGTGCGCCTGGGCGAACAAGGCGCCCAGCCCCGACCCGATCGCGCCGCCTGTGAACGCACTGGTCACGAACAGGGCCGCGGCCGTGCCGCGCACCTCCGGAGCAATGTCCGTTGCCCAAGCCTGCATCGTCGAATGGAAGATTGAGTAGCAGCCGCCGATCAAGACGCTGGCCAGCAGGATGGCGACGGCGTGCTGATCCAGGCCCGCCGCCAGGTAGCCGGCGCACCCCATCGCGCCTCCGACGCTGATCGGGACCCAGGCCGGCGTTTGAGATGCAAAGCGCTTGACCACCCGCGTGCCGGCGAGGACCGCGGCCCCATAAGTGGCCACCACCAGTCCGGCCAACGCTGGGTTGGTCCCGGTCGCCTCGAGCGCCGGAGCGAAGTAGACGAGGAAGCCGAGGACCATCGCCCCTTCCGGTATGGCGAAGAGGATCAGGAAACGCGCCCAGGGACGGTGGAACGCCTGGCGCAGCTGCGCGATCGGGCCGCCTATCGACGGATGGGTATTCGATTCCGGCAGCCGGCCCATGGCCACGGCGAGAACCGCGGCAAGCGCGGCGGCGGCGGCGAAGATGAGCCTCCAGCTGAAATAGTGGGCGAAGAATCCGCCGCCGAGGCTGCCGGCGGCGGTCCCGACCGCCACCGCCGCCAGCACGTCCGCGATGACCGCATGGCGGGTCTTGAACGGGATCATGTCGCCGATGTAGACAAGCGCGCCCGGAAGAACGGCGCATACCGAGGCGCCCGCGAGGATCCTTGCGGCGATCAGAAGGTCGAGGTTGGGGGCGAGCGCCGTCAGCGCGCAGGCGGCTGCCGTGGCGGCCAGGCTGATCCTGATGATGCGGATGCGGCCGGCGCGGTCGGAGGCGAAGCCCCAGAATGGCTGCGCCAACCCGTAGGCGAAGTAGTAAGCGGTGGCCGCGATGGCGACGGCGCCGACCGGGGCGCGAAATTCGATCGCGATTGGGATCAAGACCGGTGCAACCGCAAAGCGGTCGATCATGGTCACGAATGGACCGGCCGATAGCAGCCGGACGTTGAACCCCACCTCGCGCATCGCCGCCGATCAGCCTAAGCGCCGGCGGCGATCCGAGGCCGGCTTCAGGTCTGCAGCAAAACGTGGCTAGGCACCGGCGGGGGTTTTACCGGCGCCTGAGCCATGAAGGCAAGCTAAGGCCGGGCCGGTCGGGAGTCGTCAGTACGCCTACTGAATTTTTAGAGAAGCTACAGGTGCTTCCCGCCCCTCTCCCTGACCCTCTCCCCTGCGGGGAGAGGGATGCTTCCCGCCCCTCTCCCCTGCGGGCAGATGGGAGCTGGGGTCGGGCACAGCGCCCAACCCCAGCCGGATCGCCCTCTACTGCTGGTTGTTGTCGACGCTGAGAGCGCCGATCCAGGTGCCCCAGTTGCGCCCGTTCTGAGGCGCGCCGAGGTTGAGCGTGTTCGCGTACTCACCGGCAAACCAGATGCCGCCGGCGCCGTCGAAGGAGGTCGCCGAGTAGTCACCCCACCGGCAAACGAAAGCAGGGGTACCCGTCCCGCAAAGCTGCGGACGGTACGAATTCTCGCCTGCCTTGAGGAGGGTCCCAGTTCCACTGAACTGGCCGTCGACCTTTTTCACGATGTAGCGGGTCTCCGGATTGACCGCGTGACTCATGTGCTCGAAGAGCATCACAACATTGCCGTGCCCGTCAGGCATGAGTGCTGGGAACGAGACCGCCGCATCACCGGACAAGCTGTAGTAACCGGTCCGGGTTGAAGAACCGTTTTCGGAATTTTCGGAGTTCGAGAGGTTCACCTGCGCCCACTCGATACTGGGCACGATCTGCGTGCCGTTGCTCAATGCGGTTTCCCACGCCCCGTACAGGACTCCACCACGGACAACCGGGGTGGCGGTGAACCGCAAGTCCAGCGCGTCGACGCACCGGTTGCAGCTCGGCTGGTCAGCCGGCGGGCTGAACACGTACGGCTTGCTGGGGACGATCTTGACTGAGAGGACCGGCGCCGCGCCGCCCCTGTCGTGGCCGATGGGGTTGGTCATACGCCAGAGGCCAATACCGGAGCACGAGTCAGCCGCGCCTCCTCCGAAGAAGCCGCAGAAATGACCGTTTGTGGGGTCGGGACCGTCCATGGTGTCCACGAAGACCTCACCGCTCCCGCCGCTGTTGTCGATGTTGAGAGCCGGCTGAAGGGTGTCGGCGAGGAATGGTCCCGTCGCTTTGGTGATGCCGGGACCGGTGGCCTGCATGTTGAAGAAGCCGTCGGCCGTGAAGCCTCCCTGGCCGCGCTCCATCTTGGCCTTGTTGGCCTCGAAGATTTCCGCGTAGAAACCGCCGTTCAGACCGGTACTCGGACCGAACATGTTGGCGGAGAAGTAGACCGCATCCCTGTTTATGCCGATCTGAGTAAAGTCCGCCGCAAACTGCCCGTCGAGCGACATGTTGAACTCGTAGACGTTCCAGTCACCGCGGGGGTCGCCCGTCTGGCTGACAGCGATGTAGTAAACCGACTTGAAGTCGCAGCCGACCATGTTGAGCCCAAGCGCGTTCGAGACCTGCAGCATCGCCGCCCAGAAGCGGTGGTCGATCGGGTCGTAGAGCGCCCGGGGATCGCTGAGGAACGGCTGGCTCTTGTGCGCGGTGTCGCAAAGCTGTCCGTTGGCGCCTCTCATGTCGGGAACACCAAAGAAGGCTTGGGCGCTCACCGGCCACCCAGGCTGGACGTGGCCTGATGTGTCGAGCACCTCGAACTGCGTGTTGACGCCCTGGAGGACGAAGTCTGTCGACGCGGCCAGGGCCATGTCTGGCGGGTTGCAGCCTGGGCCAAAGTAGGAGCAGGTCGTTGCCGACGAGGACTGGCCGATGAAGCTGGCCTTGCCGTTGTTTCCGCCCTGGTCCGAGTTGGACGCTCCGGAGTCTGCGCTCGTGTTGTCGCTTTGTGGTGCCGACTTGGAGTCAGACGTCGACGTGTTGCTGAGCGGGTCCTTGCCATTCTTGCTCAAGCGGGGCAGCTGCCGGTTGTCGGTGGCCGACCCCGATGAATCCTCGCCATGTTGCCCGTGAGACACCGTGTAATGCGAGACCAGCCCAGCGACTGCACTTTGCCACGTGAACTTGACCGAATTGTTGGAGTCCGCTGCCGCGACGGTCGCGAACCCGATACCGGTGGCCAGCGATCCGACCACCGCGCCGGCCGACGCCAATGCCACTACGCGCTTACGTAATTCCATACGCCCCCTCCCTCTCGTGAATGCCGGACGCCACGAGGCGGCTCAGAAAGACCCCCGCCGATGCCCCGGCGCAACTGAAACCCGGCGATATTACTAACTACCGGGGACTCTCGCAAGATCGGAGTTGCGTCCCCCTTGCGCCTTACCGATTGCTTCAGCCTTTCTTCGAGCTGCGTTCGTCGAGCGGCCCGCCAACGCCCAGGTCGTGGATGCCATAACCACCGGGATAGGTCCGCATGCGTTCGTTGGTGATGAGGCGCGGATGCCGGCGACGGGGCAACAGAGGAATGACCCGGGCACGCGCCCTCAGGGCTAGCTCGACCAGCCGGCGGAACCAACCTGGTGGGCGTTGATAGCCGAACGCGTCCAGCAGGTAATCCTCGAGCAGAGACATCACGCCGAGCCGGACGACAGGTCGCAGCCAGCTCGGATACCAGGACAGGAACAGGTTGAGCGTGTCGTCGGCGACGTGGCGATTGCTGTCCGTGTATCTCGAATTCGCGCGCTCATAGGCGCGGCTCCAGCGATCCAGCTCGTCAACATCGTTGGGAATGTCCCGGATGTTCATGCGCCGGCCCAGCTCGAGCCAATAGTTGAGGCCGGCGCGCCGCTCCTTGTCCGAGTAGGGACGCCAGCCGAACTTGTCGTTCCACCGGCCGGGCACGAGCACGAAAGTCGAAAGTACGTACAGATAGTCGTCGTTGCTGATGTCGTAGCGGCCATGCATGCGGTTCATGCTCCGGTTCGCCTCCCGGCCCCGCTCGGAATCCATGCCGTGGTCGAAGATCTCGGCGAGGACCAGCTTGGTGTCGTCGTAGCGCTTCTGGGGGCGAACCCGGAACTCCCCGGTCTTGTCCAGGAGGGCGCTGATCGAAGGTATGCCATACGTCTTGAAAAAGGCCAGGCTGAGAGACTGCTCGACGTCCCAGGGAAAGTCGTAGTTGGTGCTGAGGTAGCCGATCCGCTCCCAGTCGGTGGCCGGGTCCAGGGACTCGATCTCGGCCAGGGCGGGTGAGCTGCGGATGATGCCCGAATAGTACCGAGGGTTTTGAGGGATCATTCGCACGGGAAACACGTGAAGCTGGAACCCGGTTCGCCTCTGGGGCCCTACACGATCCTCGAGCGCATCGGCCGGGGTGGAATGGCCACGATCTACAAGGCTTATCAACCGGCGCTCGAGCGCAACGTCGCCATCAAGGTGCTGCCCGACCACCTGGCGGACGAGCCTGGTTTCCGCCAGCGTTTCCACCAGGAGGCCGTGGCCGTAGGCCGGCTGCGGCACCCCAACATCCTGACCATCTACGACCACGGCGAGCAGGATGGCCAGACCTATATCGTCTCGGAGTTCATCGACGGCGGCACCCTGCACGACCGATTAGGCAAGCCGCTGCCCACCACCGAGGTCCTCAGGCTCCTGGCACCCGTGGCCTCCGCGCTCGACTACGCCCACACGATGGGCGTGGTGCATCGCGACGTGAAGCCAACGAACATCCTCATCGGCAAGAACGGCGAGCCGGTTCTGAGCGATTTCGGGCTCGCACGGATGATGGAATCCAAAGAGCGTCTCACCGTCAGCGGCATGATCTTGGGCACACCCGAATACATGGCGCCCGAGCAGTGCGAGGGCGACGAGCCGCGGGCCGCGGCCGACATCTACTCGCTGGGTGTAGTCGCCTACGAGATGCTCACCGGCCGAGTGCCGTTCTCAGCCGCGACACCCGCGGCCGTGATCATCGCCCAGATTCAGAGCCCACTGCCGCTCCCTCGCAGCATCAACCCCGATCTGCCGCCGCGGGTCGAAGAAGCTCTGCTCAGGGTGCTGGCCAAGGCGCCTGAGGTCCGCTTTGCGACCGCGACTGAGATGGTGGACGCGATCCGCGCCGCCGCGAAGCCCGTCGAGTCAGCGGCGCCGGCAGCAATGACCGTCGCGACGTCGCGCCCGGCGCAGACCCGAGAGCGCCGGCGATTGGCGCCGCCGCGCCTACTCACGACCCTTTTGGTCGCGATTCTCGTTCTGACGCTGGCCGGGGGCGCCTACGCATTCAATCAAGCGAATAACCGCGGGGGTGGGAATCTCGCGGCCGCCGCAAGGACGCCGTCGCCCGCGGCGTCACCATCTCCTTCGCCATTGTCCCCTCCTTTGCATGCAATCCCAGCCAAGGGTCCGCTCATCTGGCAAGCAGCGCTCGACGGGACGACCGTTGACGTGCAGGAGCCTCGCGTCGTCCAGATTGGTGCGGCCTCGGATTCCGCGATCAAGCTCGCCATGGGCTATATGGAGTTCGACGCCCTCAAGCCCGACGCCAGTACCGGCTACAACCTGCAGATGAGGCGCGTCAAAGACTTTGTAGGCGAGATCGACGTCGCCTTCCAACCCGGGTCAGACGTGCACATGTGGTGGGGGCTGACCCTCGATCCCGCCACAGGCGCCGCTTATGCAGTCTATGTCGACGCCGGCAACGAAAGCATGAGGATCCTTCACCAGCTCAACAGCGCCCAGCCTGATTTCGTCAGCGCCGACGTCCCCATTCCTGGCCTGACGAAGGGAACGCCCATGACTATCGCCGTCGTGCTCAACGGCCAACACGTTCAGCTCTATTTGAACGAGCAGCGAGTCCTCGACTTCAATGCCACGTTCGCCATGGGAGCCCGGAACGGTCAGATCTTCATCAACGGAGGGTCCGGGGGCTGGTTTCGCGTCACGGGCATCAGGTACTACAACCTGCCGGCATCGTCCTGACGCTGGCATGATGCTCGCGTGACCGCGACCCGGATCGAGGAGCTGGTGACCCCGGCTCTGCTGGTGGACGCGGACGCATTCGAGCACAACCTTTCTACGATGGCCACCGCGCTGCCCGGGCCTCGGCTCCGCCCGCACGTCAAGGCCCACAAGTGCACCGCCCTAGCGCGCCGTCAGCTCGCCGCGGGCCATCACGGCTTTACGTGTGCCACGATCAAAGAGGTCGAAGGGATGGCCGCAGCGGGAATGGGCGAGGACCTTCTGCTGGCCAACGAGGTGCTCGACGCGTCCCGGCTCGGCCGCCTAGACGCCAGGATCACCGTCGCTGTCGATTCGCTCCAGACCATCGAGGCGGCCGCCAAGGGCGGCATCAAAGAGGTCTTGATCGACGTCAACGTGGGCATGCCCCGCTGCGGCTGCGCCCCCGAGAATGCGGGCGCCCTGGCCGAGATGGCTCGTTCCAAGGGCCTGGTCGTGCGTGGCGTGATGGGCTACGAGGGTCACGCCGTCGGGCTCGACGACCGCACCCTGCGCCAGGAGCTGACGGCCACCGCGATGGAGCTGTTGGTGCAGGCGCACAAGGATGTCGGCGGCGACCTCATCTCCGCCGGCGGCACCGGCTCGTATGACCTCAACACCTGGGCCACCGAGATCCAGGCCGGCTCGTACGCGCTCATGGATAGTGCCTACGCGAAGCTCGGGCTCCCTTTCAAGCAAGCCGCGAGCATAATCGCGACCGTCATCTCGACCTCGGCCGCCGGCTACGCGGTCGCCAACTGCGGCCTCAAAGCGCTGGGGATGGACCACGGCAACCCTGACATCGCCGGCGGCGGCACCGTGCTGATCGTCGCCGACGAGCACATCAGCTTCATTCCGGAGACGTCGGTCGCGGTCGGCGACCAGATCCGCGTCCTGCCGGCCCACTGCGATCCGACCATCGCCTACCACGAGCGTATGCACCTGGTGCGCGACGGCGAGGTGCTCGAGACCTGGGAGGTCGACCTGCGCGGATGGTGACGGAGGCCCGCACCCGGTGGACCAACTGGGGCGGAACTTACAGCTGCAGCCCCACCCGTATCGAATCACCCACCAGCGAAGAAGAGATCGCCGCCGTCGTGCGAGCAGCCGGCGAGCGTGGCGAACACGTGAAGGTTGTCGGCAGCGGGCACAGCTTCACGGACATCGGATGCACCGACGGGTGCCTCATCAAGCTCGACAGGTACAACAAGGTCCTGGACGTCGACCGCGACGCGGCCACGATCACCGCCCAGGCCGGCGTCACGATCCTCGAGCTCAGCGATGCGCTCGCGCATTTCGGGCTCGCGATGGAGAACATGGGCGACGTCGGCTACCAGACGATCAGCGGCGCCATCTCGACGGCGACACACGGCACCGGTGAGCGCTTCCGCAACATCTCGAGCCAGGTCGTGGCGCTTTCGCTCGTGCTGGCCGACGGCACGGTGCTGCGCTGCTCGCCCGACCTTGATCCCGAAGCGTTCAAGGCGGCGCAGGTGGGACTGGGCGCGCTCGGCGTCCTGTCGACCGTGACCCTTCGCTGCGTGCCCGCTTACAACATCCATTCGGTCCAGGAACCGCGCCGGATCGACGAGCTGCTCGACCACTTCGACGAGCTTTGCAATCAGAACGACCACTTCGAATTCTTCTGGTTTCCCCACACGGAGTGGGCCCAGGCGATCACCAATACGCGCACCCAGGAGGCCCCGCCTGCCAATAAGCACCGCACGGGTTTGGGCGCCTACGTCAACGACATCCTGCTCGAGAACCATGCCTTTGGGATGATCCAGCGAGCGGCTCAGGTGCGTCGCACCTGGATCCCCGGCCTGGCCGCCATCACCGCACGGACGATGTCGCGCAAGGAGATGACCGACCGCAGCGATCGCATCTTCGCCAACACGCGGCTGGTGAGGTTTGCGGAGATGGAGTACGCCGTGCCGCGCTCCCAGCTGATCGCGGCGGTGCGCGACATCCGGGCGATGATCGAGCGCAAGCGCCTGCTCATCAGCTTCCCGGTCGAGGTGCGCGCGGTGGCTGCCGACGACATCCCTCTGAGCCCGGCGTACGCGCGCGACACCGGGTACATCGCGGTGCACGTCTACCACCGTTTCGAGTACGAGCCCTACTTCCGAGAGGTGGAGGCGATCATGAACGCCCACGAAGGCCGCCCGCACTGGGGCAAGCTCCACTTCCAGACCGCTGCCACCCTGCGGCAGCGCTATCCGCTCTGGGATCGATTCATCGCGGTCCGCGAGCGCCTTGATGGCAACCGCATGTTCGGCAATGCCTACCTCGAGCGCGTGCTCGGGCAGAGCGCCCAGACATAGATAAGGAGGGAAGGCCCGTGTCCGAGCAATTGGCGGCGTCCGACGAGAGCATCAACCAATCCTTCGGCTACAAGCAGGAGCTGCGCCGGGCGCTGAGGCTTTTCTCCCTCTACGCAGTCGCCTTCTCGATCATCTCCATCACCACCGGGCTGTTCGCCAACTACGGATTCGGCCTCGCGCACCTCGGCGCGGCCATGATCTGGCTCTGGCCTGTGGCCGCGATCGGCCAGATGCTCGTGGCGCTGGTTGTGGCCGAGCTGGGCACGCGCATTCCCCTGGCCGGCTACTCGTACCAGTGGGGCGCAAGGCTGGTGAACACGACCTACGGCTGGTTCACCGGATTCGTCGGGCTTTCGTACCTCGCAGTGGGCGCAGCGGGTATCAACTTCGTGGTCGTGGCGCCAATCATCGCCACCATCCTCAACCTGGACGCGAGCAACCCGACCATCAACCTCGTCATCACGGTCGTCATCTTCCTGGCGGTGCTGGCGGTCAACATCATCTCGATCGCGCTGGCCGCACGCATCAACAACATCGCGGTGTTCACGGAGATCGCCGGCATGGTCGGATTCGGCCTGATCCTCTTCGTGCTGTGGGCGCTCCACCCCAACCACTCGATCACCTTTCTCGGCGACACGGGCGGGGTGCATGGCGGTGACATCCTGCGTGCCCTCCCCTACGCGGCGCTCATGGGCATCTTCACCATCGTCGGATTCGAGCTGGCCGCCGACCTCGGCGAAGAGGCCGTCGCGGCGCGCGTCACCGTCCCGAAGGCCGTGATCTGGTCCGTCGCAAGCTCGGCGATCCTGGGCTTGGTGGCGCTGATCGGCTTCACGATCGCCATTCCCGACCTGGGCAAGATCACCGCGTCGCAGGTGCCGCTGATCGACATCGTCGCGTACTGGATGGGAGACGTGGCCAAGGACGTGTTCGTCGTTGTCGTGGTGTTCTCGATCCTCGCCCTCGACGTGGTCGGGCTCGCTGCCACCGGCAGGCTGATCTTCTCGTTCGCGCGCGACAACATCATTCCGTTCTCATCCGCTCTGAAGAAGGTCAACCCGCAGACACAGACCCCGATCCGCGCCCTGGTCACCGCCTCGTCGCTCGGCCTGCTCTTCGTCGCCTGGGGTTATTTGAGCGCGATCACCGGCAAGGGCGGCTCAGCCTTCCTACTGCTGATCACCGCCACCGCCACGCTTCCTTTCGTCGTCTACTTCCTGACGGTCCTCGCCTACGTGACGCGGCGGCACCGCATGGACAAGCTGCCGGAGGCCTTCGACCTCGGGGTGTGGGCGAAGCCGGTGATGTATGCCGCGCTCGCGTGGACGGTAATCGCGCTGGCCGCGCTCATGATCCCCAAGGATTTCTGGGGCGCCGACCTGATCGTCGTCATCGTGCTGGCCGTCGCCGCGGCCTGGTACTTCGCGGCGCTCCGGGGCCGGCTGGCTCGGGGCGAGGCGGGCGTCGAACAGCTCCGCGGTTAGTCTCGACCCGAATCAGCCATTTGTGCCCACACGGTTGTCTCGCGCGCCGGCGGATTCAATCGGTCGTCGCAACACCAGCCATCGCCGCCGCCTGTGACAGTAGCTTGTCAAGCGCTTCGGCGGGGCTGTCCCA